>OQVQ01000047.1_pt1 | contig 52799 bp, 45 predicted proteins | sample 1691491 | NCBI WGS metagenome assembly OQVQ01 (sample SAMN03418252, study PRJEB22391) | human gut metagenome | biome: human-gut; feature: organic feature; material: feces | host: Homo sapiens | place: Tanzania | collected 2013-01
CCGCCTCTCTGGCTGCATTTATCCCCTCTTGGCTGAGCGCTGGGCTATCGGTTCTCATATAGGTGATGAATCCGTTCTCGTAGAGGCTTTGGGCAATCTTCATCGTATCCTTTGCGGATAGATGCAGCTTTCTGTTGCCTTCCTGCTGCAACGTACTGGTTATGAATGGAGGATACGGCCTTTGCGAGACCTGTTTCTCCTTTATGTCCAACACTGAGAAATCGCTGTTTTGAAGGGAATCGACCAAGGCCTTGGCGTCGTCCTTTGAAAGGAGGACAACCTTGGACGAACCGCAGTAGGCGCCGGTCTCGCTGTCAAAGTCCTTGCCGTCGGCGACCTTGAGGCCATCGACGCTTTCAATTGCAGCGCTGAACCCCTCATGGAACGTGGCCTTCACATCCCAGTACTCTGACTTCTTGAAGGTGAGCCTCGTCTTCTCGCGGTCCACGATGAGCCTAAGGCCCGGAGACTGCACGCGTCCTGCACTAAGGCTCTTGTTGGACAGCTTTGACCACAGCACGGGGGATATGGTATAGCCGTAGAGCCTATCCAAGACACGACGGGCCTCCTGAGCGTGGACAAGGTTCATGTCCAGTCCACGACCGTTGCCAAACGCCTCCAGAATGGCCTTCTTCGTAATCTCGTGGAACACCATCCTCCTATACGGGACCGATGGCTTCAGGACCTCCACCAAGTGCCAGCTTATGCTCTCTCCCTCACGGTCCTCATCAGTTGCCAGGATGAGTTCCTGGGCACCCTTGAGTTCACCCTTTATCTGGGAGATTATCTTCTCCTTGGTCTCGTCTATTATGTACTTTGGCCTGTAGCCGTTCTTCACATCGATGCAAAGGTCATTCTTTGGAAGGGTTCGCACATGGCCGTTGCTTGCAACTACGGTGCAGTCGCTTCCCAGAAAATTCCTTATCGTCTTGGCCTTCGTTGGCGACTCGACTATGATTACTTTCTTCTCCCCCATTGGAAGTCTCCTTGTTCTCGACAGGGCCTTTCTCAAGACCGATTTCCTTGTATTCAGCCCTGCATGCTTAAGGTTTTGATATGATCGTGCACTGTCCGCCTGACAGCGTCCTGCAACAGTGCCTAATATATAAGGAGGAGTCGGAAAGATGTCAACAAGTGAATCCAAAGTTTTTTGCTCCGTATGGCACTGCAACGACCTCTTAATCTATAGATTAAGGGACTTGGAAATTACATCGTCTTTACAAATCGTCAGAAAATCTTTTGATGTTGTTTCTACAACATACAACAACTCGTTTGGCCGTAAGAATATGAAACTCTAGTTGAAGTTCCTCTAAAACAAGGAGTTTTTCCATGAAGCGATTTTCAAAGGTCCTTGCCGTTGCTTTGACCCTTTTCACATTATGCATAGCACCTCTGTCCGCAGAGGACGGAGATAGGATTGTAATAACATCCAACATACCACAAGTGGAGCCAGTCTTTGGAATCAAAGGCTCCTTGAACGGTGCCGATTCCTGGGTTGTTGGAACACAGGATGGAGCTGAGATCCACTGCAACGTGGATATAACCCAAAAGCCTGCAAGTGGAGTGAATGTGCTCAACGCATACTTCAAAGTGTTTCAAGCCAACCAAAGCCGTTTCAAAGGAGGATACATCTTATCCGTGACCGCAACTCCGTTCGTAAACACAGACACAGGAATGGAAGGCTACAAGACAGATGCACCTTTTTGGTACTACAACGGACACGCAACGGAAACGGAAGGCCTGGAAATCATTCCAAGCATCAAAGAAACGCATGGAGCAGGCACATACGAAGCCACTGTCACCTACACGACAGGCTCCCCTGTAGCGCTGGGAACGGAGCTATTCACAATAGCCTACGGTTGGAAATACAAGGAGGACCTACCGGCAGGACCGTACAAAGCCACCGTCACTTTGAGCTTCAGTGCGCTTTGATACGTGAGGCGCTTACTGCTTCACAAGGGGAAAGACCTTCTTCCCTTCTGCACCTGGTGCCGGATTGTAGAAAAGACCCCAACTTGCCACACCACTGCCATCCATCGTAAACGCAAGTTCCATCCTTCCTTTTGAGGAATTATATCTAAGTTTAAAGCTGTTTTCTGTTTTAACTGTCAAACCCGCTTTTGATTCGACTATACATGAACCTGTATGCCCATCCCTTACAAGCAATTTCACTTTCCATTTGGACGGGGTTATTGAAGTGGTGTTGAACTTCCCTGCATTGAAACGGTAGTTGTCTGCAACGGTGCTGTCCTCGTTCCAATCATGCCACTGAAAGCCACCCTCCGGCATGATCTCTATTGGGAACATCCTACGAGGCTTGGTTGGCTCTGAAAGATCCCATACCTCAAAGGCCGGTTCTCCATCCCCAAGCTCCACTTCCTTTACTTCAAACACGATCTCCGTACACCTTCCATTGTTAGTCTTGTCGGTAGGATTTATCCACTTGTAGACACCGTTCCATTCTCCCGAACCAAGTTCAGGGCCAGAGGTATAGATATCATTTCCACCAACATTGTAGGAATCACCTGCATCTATGCATGAAACGTATGAGGCAGCTGTGGCAAGCAACACCAAAGCAAGGGCAATTCTCTTAAAGCAATTCATTTTCATTTTTTCCTTTCCAATTGCCAAACGGCATGTGGGAGTTTATTATGTTTTTCATGAAGAAAGAACCATCGAAGTCACATACCATTACATTTTTTACACTGCTTTCTGCAATTCTGCTTCTTTCGCTTACATCCTGCAGGGTATCTGAAAAACTTACACTTACGAATGAGCAGACCCTTGAAGGGCGCAACCATATAGACCTATCTGTAAGCGACTACTTCGTAAGCGTAATAGAGGACCTTTCGAACTGGGAGACAAGCGGTGAAAACGATCCTGTAATAGATGTAGCCATGGACGAATTCGTGCAGAACCTTGAAAATTCAAGCACCACGTCCAACATAAGGTTCAGAAAGGCCGGTGTGAATACATACATGGGGGACTTCTCATTCAACGACTTCAAATCCCTTGTGGTTGACCTTTCAAACGGCAACGCGGACCAGAGCATCGTAACCACAACCAAGAACGGAGATACGACGCATGTATCCATAAGGATTGCAATGGACAACTACGAAGACCTTACAAAGATGGTCCCTTTCCTTGCGAACCCAAACTTCGAGGTCTACGGTCCGCTCTACAACCATGACCTTACAGAAGAGAACTACCTTGAAATGATGGGCTTCATACTTGGAGAGGAATGTCCACAAGAGATAACGGATTCAACCATAAAGATCCAGGTAGTAGCACCAAAGGCCGTGACGGCCCATGATGGAAAGCTCAAGAACGCCAAGACCGTTGAGTTCTCCCTCCCTCTCATCGACTTCCTGCTTCTGCACGAACCAATAGAGTTCTGGCTCGAGTACTAATAATCCCAACTAGGAAATATATTTCAATACTCTATCGCATATCCACCGTCTTTGAAGACTATATTGCGGTGTATGCCATTTGAAAGGAGCTTTTCATTCACTTGGTCTACAAGCATGGCTACACGCTCAGAGCTTTCCTTGCATACGTTCTCATGCCACACGGATTGGTAGATCTGCTCGAATGTGAATGAACAGCTGGGGTTTACGAGCATTATGAACATAAGACCCAGACCTTTTTCGTCGAAAGAGACTTCAACGCCGTCGAACACAATGGCATCGGCCTCAAGACGGAATGCTATCCCCTTCTCGCCCAATCCCATGCCAAAGTAGTCCAGCGTTGCAAGACTGTCGCTTCGTATCTGGCGAATCAAGTGCGAAAGCGAATCGAAGCGTTGCGTGGGTCTGAGCAGCTTGAAGACGTCAAGGACAACGCTGCGGCCATAGATGTCGCTGTTGAAGTCAAGGATGTTGACCTCTATGGTGACCTTCTCCATGTTGTCAACGGTTGGTCTGCGTCCTATGTTCACTGTGCCGCAACGGACGATGTCGCCAATTGTTATGCAGGAGCAATACACGCCCTCTTCAAGGAACGAGATGTCGCAGGACGTGTCTATGTTGGCGGTTGGAATGCTCATGAAGCGACCAAAGCCTTTGCCATGGACGACAGTACCTTCAATGGAGACTAGGATGTCACGTCCGTCAACGTTGCAGGAAATCATACGTTGAACCTGAAGTGCATGATGTCGCCGTCCTGCACGATGTATTCCTTGCCTTCTATACGGAGCCTTCCGGCCTCCTTGACCTTGGCTTCGCTACCGTACTTGAAAAGGTCTTCGCAGCTATAGACCTCGGCCTTGATGAAGCCTTTTTCAAGGTCCGTGTGGATCACACCTGCAGCTTGAGGAGCCTTGTATCCTGCACGGAACGTCCATGCACGGTCCTCATCTGAACCAGCTGTGAAGAAAGTCCTTAGCCCCAATGTCTCGTAGGCGGTCCTTATGAGGACGTTCATACCGCTTTCCTCAAGGCCTGCGGCTTCAAGGAACTCGGCCCGTTCCTCTGGAGTGTCCAGCGATGCTATCTCGGATTCCGTCTTGCCGCATATACACACCACTTTGGAACCTTCCTTTGCGGCTATGTCCTTTACGGCCTTCACATAATCGTTGTCCTGTCCAATTGCGCTCTCGTCTATGTTGCATACGAAGATGACAGGCTTCATGGTGATGAGATGAAGGTCGCTTAGCATTGCGCGCTCTTCTGGGTCAGTCACTATGCTTCTTGCGCTCAATCCCTTGCCAAGGCCTTCAAGAAGTCTCTCATAGATTGGAACGAGGGCAGCAGCCTCCTTTGCGTCCTTGGCTATGCGAGCAAGTTTGCTCTGCTTCTGGTAACGCTTGTCAACGGTGTCCCAGTCTGCAAGCGCAAGCTCAATGTTTATGGTCTCGATGTCTCCAGCAGGGTCTATCTTGTTGTTGACATGTATGATGTCGGGATCGTCGAAGCATCTCACTACGTGGGCTATGACTCCAACCTCCCTTATGTTCGCAAGGAACTTGTTGCCAAGACCCTCGCCTTTGGAGGCTCCTGCCACGAGTCCTGCAATGTCCACGAACTCGGTCACAGCAGGGATGACCTTTGCGGTTGGTATGAGCTCCACTATTCTGTCAAGCCTTGGATCCGGGACGTTGACGATTCCAACGTTTGGCTCGATGGTGCAGAAAGGATAGTTCGCAGCCTCTGCAGGTGCGCTTGTCAATGCCGAGAATATCGTGGACTTTCCAACATTTGGAAGCCCTACAATGCCACAATTAAGTCCCATATGACCCTCCGGATGGGGGAAATACTAACACTTTTTCCAACATTGCGCCACTATACCTCAACTATACACAGCCTTGCGAAACTCTGCTACAATCCTTTTGTATGGTAGACATATCCAAACAACAGGACATATTCTCCAGGATAAGGGCCATGTTGGTGGTCACAAGCGACCAAGCCTCATCCAAGATGCAGGCCCAGCGTTGCCGTGACGAGCTTGAAGCCCTTTGCAGCACGGTGGGCATCCAGGTGGGAGGTTGGCTTTACTTTCCAATAAGGGAGTTCAACAGCGCAACGTATCTTGGAAAAGGCCAGGTCGAAAAGCTTGCATTCATGGCGCAGGAGAGCGAAAGCAACCTTGTTGTGTTCAACAACGGCATAAGCCCGCGCATACAGCGCAACCTTGAGCAGGTCCTTGACCTTTGTGTTGTAGACAGGCAGGAGATAATCCTTCAGATATTCGCAAACAGGGCGACCACAAGGGAGGCACGTCTTCAAGTGGAGCTTGCGCAGCTTCAGTACTCGCTTCCACGGCTCAAACGCAAATGGGCGAACCTCTCGCAGCAGCGTGGCGGTGTGAAAGGTGCCAAAGGAAGCGGAGAGAAGCAGCTTGAGCTGGACAAGCGACAGGCTCAGGAGAGAATCACCCGCCTCAAGAAGGAGATAAAGGAGATTTCCAAGCAACGCGATGTCCAAAGACGCAACAGACTACAGAAAAATGTGCCCAATGTTGCCATTGTAGGCTATACAAACAGCGGAAAATCCACGTTTCTAAACCGCATAGCGGACTCAAACGTACTGTCAAAGGACATACTGTTTGCAACACTTGATCCAACTACAAGAAGAGTGCGTCTTCCAAACGGAGAGAACATCCTGCTTACTGACACGGTAGGTTTTGTAAGCGACCTTCCACATGAACTTGTAGACGCCTTCCGCTCCACGCTTGAGGAGGCGGTTCTGGCAAACGCCCTACTCATAATCCTAGATGCCTCCCGCGAGGATCTCATGCAATGTTGGGAGACGACAACTCAGGTCTTGAAATCGCTTGGTGCGTTAGAGAAACCACGACTTGTCCTTCTCAACAAAATGGATCTTGTGGCAGAGGAGAACCTATTTGCAGTGAATGCCTTCGTATCAACAGAGCCAAACTGCATGGAAGTCTCGATTCTGGAAGACAAATCCATGAAAACCGTCCTTGAAAGGATAGGAGTCCTCGTATTCGACAACCCATTCGACATCGCAGATGCCACACAGGAGGAAAACACATGAAAACCTTCGCATCACTACTGATTGCACTCATACTTGCACTTGCATCATGCACCACGACAACCCCAATGGCTTTGCAGGAGGACATCCCATCCACAGCACAGCTCACCTCTCAGCCCGATATCGTTGAGGACTCCAATGAGGCAGATACGGCAAACGAAAACACAAAGGTTGAAGAACTTGAAGAGATTGAGACAACTAAGCCCATCGAACCAATGGAAGATACTACAGACAACAAGCCATTGATCGAACCTGGAACAGCTGGGCAGGCTGGTGGCGTGGTCTTCACCTACGAAGGTGCAAACCTTGAGGAATTTGTGGTGGACACAGATGGCATGAGTTACGAAGAAGCACTAACAATATCCCAAAACTGCACAATGATTACAAATAATGAATCATATTCAGGCTGGAGGCTACCATCTGTCGATGAACTCTTGGCTATATACACACAGCTGTTCGAGACGGGTCTTGTGGAATTCGAAGAGACCTACTACTGGGCAGCGTCCACCAAAGACTCCGACACCGCACCTGTAGTCTACTTTGGAACGGGCTTTGAGACTGATTTCTACAAGGACATGGACTTCGTTGGACTTATCGTAGTGAGAGATATCTGATTCAAAGGAGAGCTTCCTTTGTTTTATTGGAAGCCCTCTCAAGCCTCTTCCTGAAGCTTTCCGGCAAGCTGCCCGCACGCACCTTTTATCGAACGTCCACGGCTTATCCGTATAGTGTAAGGGATGTTCCTCTTGTCCAACGCAGAGGTGAACGACTTGATCTCCTCAGACGTAGGGGTCTCGAACTCAAGTTCGTTGCAGGGATTGAACGGTATGAGGTTCACGACGACCTCAAGGCCGTTGCAGAACCGTTTGAGGTCATCTGCGTCCGATGCCGATATGTTCATATCATGTATCATGCAGTATTCAAGGGTGAAACGACGGCCTGAGACCTTCTGGAACCTCACCAAAGCGTTTCTCAACTGCGCAAGGTTGAACGACCTGTTCACTGGCATGAGGAACGAGCGCTTCTCATCGTTGGCGGTCACAAGCGACACCGCAAGCTTCACAGGAACCTTGCGGTTGGAAAGGTCAAGGATGCCAGGTACGAGACCACAGGTGGATATCGTTATCCTTCTGTGACTTAGATTGTAGCCTTCTGGATCATGGAGGAACGATACTGCGGACACTACGTTGTCTATGTTTGCAAGGGGCTCCCCCATTCCCATGAACACCACATGGGTTATTGGCTTTTCTGCAATGTGGCAAAGATGTGCGAACTGCTCTATGATTTCATAGTCCGCAAGGTTTCGCTTGAAACGAAGCGTCCCGGTTCTACAGAACCTGCATCCCATGGCACAACCTACCTGGCTTGAAAGGCATGCTGTCAGATCCCCTTCCTTGTCCGTTAGCAGTACGCATTCGATGATGCCTCCGTCATGTAGCTGTATTGCAAGCTTTGCAGCCCCAGAGGCATCGGTCTGAGAGGATACGACCTTGGACGAGAATGGGGATGGGTGCTTGGATGAGAGCTTGCTGCGAAGGGGCAACGAGAGGTTCGTCATCTCGTCGAAGGACTGAGCGCCCTTCACAAGCCAACAATAGACCTGCTTGCCCTGGAACTTCTTCTCCAAACCAAGGATGTCGGCTATCTGGGCCGGAGTCTTTGCAAAAAGAGAGAAAACCTCGATGTCCTTCATATCCATAACACCTCCCAAAAGGGCTTTTCCCAGCCCTTAGCCAATGTTAGCCTAGCATGCTTATTATTGCAATCACAACACCGGTGATGCCCTCTCCTCCAAGAAGTCCGCTTGAAACCAGGCCTATATCATTGTTCTGTACCTTCGTTGTCTTTGAAATGACAAGGGCGGCTATGGCTCCAATGCCAACTATGAGGGATATGTTGATTGCAAGGTAGATTCCAAGTCCAAGCGTAGCGGCAGGCACTCCCAAAAGGTACATCACAGCACCAATTGCAATGCCAACGAAGAACGCAGGCGAGTCGCCAAGACCGCTGGCCATGGACGCCACCGCACGGGCCTGAGGCGCTGGAAGAAGATCCGTCCCGAACCCGCCAAAGCTCTTCTTCATGAGGAAGAGCACCAAGACCGATATCACAGCTCCTAGCACTCCTCCTATGGCCTCCCCAAGAATCTGCTGTTTTGGATCGGTCTTTAGCATGTAGCCACTCTTTAAATCGTTCATGACATCACCGGAAAGGCCGCACGCAACGGAGACGAGACCGGCCGTGAGGAACAGCACCATAAGCGAAGGATTGAAAGAAACCTGCACAAGCAACATGACAAGGATTCCAAACACCTCCATGGGGTTGACACCGCTTTGGCCTGTGAGTATTCCTGAAAGCAACGTAGTAAGGCATACGCCAAGGACCGCAAGGGCGGCGGTGCCTAGGCTCATGTCAGTAAAAAGAGCCATTATCAGGGCGCTGACTATGCCAATTGCAAGGCATATTGCAATATTCCTGCTCTGTAGAGAGGATGCCTTTTCGTTGCCTTTGTTGGCTTTTCTCTTCTTCACCGCATCTATTGCAGCCTTGATGAAGACCCCAACGCCTGTTCCCAGCATGAGTCCTATTCCAAGGTTCTCTCTAAAGAGATTTGCAGCTGCCATATCCGCGAAAAGGTTCGTTGAAAGTCCTATTGGAACTATCAAAAGATAGCCCAGAACCGCACCACCAAGCCACAAAAACGCAGAAAGCTTACCAATCATGGCACCAATTGCCAATGCCATTGGGCTTATCCAAATGGTTATTGGCTGCACAATAGCGCTTCCCTGGAACACAGTTATGACGGATGGAATCCATCCAAATGCATCCCTCAAGGCTGTGAACACCACACTTGCTCCCATTGAGACGAAAAGCTTCAGCGATTCCTTTCCCTTGCTTATACCCGTGACAAGGGTCTGGTAGGATGCCTGCCCTATTGGATAGACAAGCTTCTGCTCCTCTATTAGGTTCCTTCTATAGACAGCGGAGAACAACGTTCCAAGCACCGCTCCGCAAACCGCCATGACCATTATAGGCAGGACTTTGACGTCAGCGTTTGGATCTATCATCCAGATTCCTGGAATGGTGAAGGCAAGCCCTCCTGCAACCATCGCCCCAGCGCTCATGAGCGTATGGGTGACGTTTATCTCCTGAAGCGTCGAACCCTTCATCCTTCCAAGGACCGTCATGGAAAGGACGGTCACAAACACAGTTGGCCAAGGAAGGGCGCCCATCCTAAGGGCTACATACATGGAGCTTGCCGTTATCACGACAAGTCCAAGGATTCCGGTAATCACACCTCTCACGGTCAATTGTCTATCAGCCATGAAAACTCTCTCCCTAGAGGGACCGACAGGCCCCTTCAATGTGTATTTCCTTTTTCAAAAGCCCATCATACTTCAAATCCAAACTAAATGAAACTAGAAGTACACCAATACTTCATTGCTCTGTTTCTGCAACAAAAAACCCGTGCGGGCGCACGGGCTTGTCATCAAATAGTTTTGCTTGGAAGAATCAGATGTGGTAGACACATCCAAGTGCTGCGTTCCATGTGATGCCAACATTGACACCGCTAGCGAAGTTGATTGCAGGACCTACACCGGCTCTGAGATATGCTGTGAAGTCACCAACGTTCTTCCATGTCCAGTCATAGGAGACAGAACCCGTGCCGCGAACGGCAAGGCTTACACCTCCACCCTCGCCTAGGGTAATGATTGCACCAGCCTGAAGTCCAACGTTGACATCGAACTTTGCCTTGTCGATCTTGAAGTCGCCAGCCTTGTACTGACCACCAAGGACTGCATCGATATAACCGCTGTCGCTGTCAAAACCAAATGCCGCTGTGATGTAGCCATCCCACTTGCTGTCAATGTCATAGCTGACTGTAACACCTGTTGGCTGTCCAAGTTCTATACCTACTGCCAAAGAGCTCTTCTGAGTTGGAAGAATGCTCTTTGCTGCGACAGGAACGATAATCATTGCCACGAGGGCGATAATTGCGATTGTCTTCTTCATCTTTCAAATCTCCTGTTTACTTCTTTCGAGTTTTCCCCATTGCGAGAGAAATGCTACCTGAAATATATCATCAAAAACCAACAAAGGACAGGGGATGTTACACAACTGCTCTATAAATAAATCCCAAGCAATAGGCCTAGGAGTGGTGGGACCAAGAAAAAATTCCAACTTGAAAAACGAATCTATTTTCAAATCAGATTCGTCAAACGGTATTGCCAATCCCCAAAAGCTACGTCGAGGCAGGAATTATTACTTCGCTGGTCCCAGTACTTCCGGCTTCGACTATCTTCACATAGGCTTCATCCTTGCCATAGACAGCCTTGATGTCTGTCTTTTTGTTCTCAAGGATTGCTTTCTCTGCTTTGTTTTTCTGATGAACAAGGAAAATCTGCAGTTTTGATAAAACTGGCTTTATATCCAAAACCTTCTTTTAGCGTTTCCGATATGCTTTTTCTATCCTAAATTGGAATTTGAATACAAAACAATCTTCTTTGAAGAACAAGAAAGGAGAACCTGTGTAATAAAAACGGCATTTTCCCAAAATCATTAAACTTTCTTTGCATAAAAGATCGTTTTTCTTGATTTTATGCAATGGGCTGTTTCACATTTGCCCAGATTTCGCTGGTAGTTCTGTCAATTTTCTAGAAGCAAAGCATTTGACAGTGCTTTCTGCACGGCACATGCTGTAGCGACAACGCAGACCGCATGAAGAACGAAGTCACATCTCGTAAAGGCTGGGAAAGATTTCGAAGTTATTCGTGACGGTCTACTAGAAGCAAAGCATGTGACAGTGCTTTCTGCACGGCACATGCTGTAGCGACAACGTAGACCGCATGAAGAACGAAGAAATCAGCCTTTGACGGCACCGGCGGCCACACCCTTTATGATGTACTTCTGACAGCAAAGGTAGAAGATGATCACAGGGATGATCCCCATGAGAACCATGGCCATTGTGGCGCCAAGGTCTACTGCACCATAGCTGCCTTTGAGGTACTGGATGTGGATTGGGATGGTCATGTACTTGGTCCTGTCAAGGACAAGGTATGGAAGGAGATAGTCGTTCCAGACCCACATGATCTCAAGGATTGCAACGGAGATCAGAGTTGGCTTGAGAACCGGAAGCACAACCTGGAAATACGTACGCACAGGGCCGCATCCATCTATGACGGCGGCCTCCTCCATTTCAAGAGGAATCGTCTTCATGAAGCCTGAGAACATGAAGATTGCAAGACCAGCACCAAAACCAAGGTAGACGACAGGAATTGTGAACGGAGTGTTCAGCTTTAGGGTGTCTGCGGTTTTGGAAAGCGTGAACATGACCATTTGGAAAGGGACGACCATGCTGAACACGCAAAGATAGTAGACTATGCGGCACACAAGTGAATCTATCCTTGAGATGTACCAAGCGGACATGCTTGTGCAAAGCAGAATCACGGCAGTGGAGACGATCGTTATCAGGAACGAGTAGCTAACCGATTTGATGTATGGGTAGTTTCCAAAGGTCATTCCTTTCACGAAGTTGGAGAATCCAGCCCACATTTCGCCCGCAGGGATTGCAAAGGTGTTCGTCTTGACGAAGGTGTTGATCTTGAATGAGTTCAACACGACAAGGACTATTGGGAATATCCAAAGAAGTGACAACAAAGCAAAGAAGACTGAGAGTACGGTCTTTCTGACCTTCTCGCCTGTAAGACTGGCTGCCATTACTGCTGTACCTCCTTTTCGCGGGTGAACTTAAGCTGAAGGAGCCCAATGAAGGCCACTAGTATGAAGAATATCACAGCCTTTGCCTGGGCGGTTCCTCGAGCAGCGGTGTTCGAGCCGTAGAACGTCGAATAGATGTTCAAGGCGAGCATCTCCGTGGTCTTGACCACAGAACCATCGGCCTTGAAGATGAATGGCTGTCCACCATTGAGCGCCAGGTTCTGGTCAAAGAGCTTGAAGCCGTTTGAGAGCGTGAGGAACGTGCATATCGTGATGGAAGACATGACGTTTGGGATGGTTATGTTCACAAGCGTCTGCCAGCGGTTCGCACCATCGATCTCGGCGGCCTCAATGATGTCGTCTGGGATGGCCTGGATACCTGCTATGTAGATTATCATCATGTAGCCTATCTGTTGCCAGCACATGAGGATTACAAGTCCCCAGAAGCCGTATTTGGTTTCAAGGAGGATGGATGTGTTGTATTTTGCGAGGATTCCGTCAAAGATCATTGACCAGATATGGCCAAGGACGATTCCTCCAATTAGGTTGGGCATGAAGAACACTGTCCTGAACAGGTTGCTGCCCTTTATCTTTTGAGTGAGGGCCAGCGCAATTGCAAAGGCCAACACGTTGATTATCAATACCGATACTACCGCATACAGAGCTGTGTACCAAAACGCATGCATGAACGATGCATCTTTGAACGCCTTGACGTAGTTTCCAACGCCAATGAATGTGGCGTCAGATGTGATTCTGAACTTGCAGAACGAAAGGTATATGCCTTGGATGAATGGCCATACGAATCCTATTGCAAAGGCTATGATCGTAGGACCCATGAACAGGGGGAACCAATGCTTGATTGGTTTCTTTATAAGGGAGGACCTAAGACCGCCCCCCTGACTGCGGATCTTCTTTTTCGTCGCTGTCATGTACTTAGTCAACTCCTAGTGTTGCTCAAAAGGCGAATGATTAAAAGAAGATGGCGGAGCCTTGACTCCGCCACCTGCACCTATTGGAACTTAGTGCTCGTTTGCATACTGCGTTGCCCAACCCTGGACGAATGCAGTCTCGACAAGCTTCCAAGTCTCAGCTGAAGGAGCGTTGTCATACTGGTTCATTGCAGAAACGACTCCGGCTCTCCAATCATCGACAGCTGGAGTGTAGTTGAATGCCCAAGTCATGACATAGTTGCCCTTCTTGTTGTACTCGTTTGCAGCATCGAGGAAGACGTTGCCGGAAGGGGCAGCCTGCTTGTAAGGGATTGCACCGAATGTCTTTGCAAGAAGCTCTGTTCCAGTCTTGGAAGTGACCATCCAGTACATGAAATCGATCGTTGCATCGATGTCAGCCTGTGGAGCCTTTGCGTTGACAGCCCAACAGCCTTCCGTTCCGCAGTTGAGACCAGCCATCTCCTCGCCTTCGACTCCGCTGTAGAAAGGAATCATGGTGAGGTTAGCTGGATCAAGACCATACTTACCTGTAAGAGCATCGTACTCCCAGTTTCCGTTCTGGTAGAATACAGCCTTCTTTGTACCAAACTCGTTCTCTGCATCATAGCCACCTGTTGCAAGTGAGTTAGGAGCGTATGCTGAGTTGTTGATATAGAGATCCCAGAGGTTCTTGAAGTTGCCAAGATACTTGCCTGTGATCTTTGCTGGCTGAGGACCTGCCGTCCAACCATTGTCCCTTGCTTCGTAGTAGAGGGCAACGTTTGCGAGGTGTCCGGAGAATCTCCAGGAAGAGGAGCCGTCCATACCAGATGATGTGAATGCATCGAAGCCAAGCTCTGCAGCTCTTGCGTGGATGTCTTCAGCAATTTTCTTGAGAGATGCGAAGTCCTTGATGTCCTCTACTGCATAGCCGGCCTTTGCAAGGAGTTCCTTGTTCACGATTATTCCAAAGCATTCGTAGCAGTAGCCAATGGAGCAAAGCTTGCCGTTTGCATCATAGAGGTTGTATGCGTCCGTGGAAAGCTCATTGGCAATCTTCGTGCCAGTGAGATCGTATGCATATTCACCCCAGCTTCTTACAGCACCTTCGTTACCAATGACAAAAAGTGTGGGCATTGAAGACTTGTCCATCTCAGCCGTGAGAGTCGTGTTATACTCTCCAGAAGCGGCTGTAACGACTTTTACAGGAACACCGGTCTCTGCCGTATAAGCCTTTGCGACTTCCTGAAGGACTGCGTCTGATTCTGGCTTGAAGTTGAGCCAATAGACGGAACCCTGCTTTGCTGTTGTCTGACTCTCAGCAGCAGCCTGTGCAAATGCGCTTGAAAGAACAAGTGCAAGAGCTACAAGAACAACAATTGTCTTTTTCATTTTTTTCCTCCAATCCAGGGGTGTCACCCCTTTGGTATTAATGACAAGGTATATTTTACCACCATAAGACCCAAACGGCTATCTTTTTTTCGTCAAGAAGATGTAAAATTGCAATGAAAAACGATTCAGGAGACGAAAATGCAGCTAATGCTCGATACAGCGAACCTAAAGGAAATAGAACAGGCACTACAATACTGCCAGTTGGCGGGCGTCACAACGAACCCTTCAATAATGAAGAAGGAAGGCAACGTGCCTTTCTTTGAGAACCTTCGTGCAATAAAAGCCCTCATAGGGGAAGACTCCACATTACACGTACAGGTCATAGGCAACGACTGCGACACCATAGTGAATGAGGCAAGACGCATCCACTATGAACTTGGAGAGAACACATTTGTCAAGATTCCCGTCTCAAAGGAGGGCCTCAAGGCAATGCAGATCCTCAGAAAGGAAGGCATAGGGGTTACAGCCACAAGCGTATACACAACGTTCCAAGGCATCATGGCCGTCCTTGCCGGGGCTCGCTACATGGCCTGCTACTACAATAGGATGCTTGATGTGAACATAGATGCACAACAGGTCATAGGCGAGATACAGCACTTCATAGACGAAAGCGGCTCTGACTGCCAAATCATAGCCGCATCCTTCAAGAACATACAGGAAATAACATCTTCGTTCGCATATGGGGCATCATTCTGCACTGTTCCATACGATGTCTTCATGAAAGGGCTGTCGATGCCATGCATAGACAAAGCGGTCGAGGACTTCAGAAAGGACTGGAACGCCGTACATGGAGAGAACGTCACAATAGCTGACCTTTGACCAAGAAATCCGCTGGAATCCATATGGAGGCTCCAAAAAGCCAACTCAACCGCAAGTTGAGCGATAAAACAACCATTGATACGGGTTGTTCAACTACAGGTCCATTACAAAGGTCCAGAAGAAAAGCTAGATTTCCTGGTGTAGGGGCCAAAGGAAATCCCAAAGGGGAGTTCTCAATTGACCCTCCAAGGAGAAAAGAAGATGAAAGAAACATTTGGAACAAGATTTGCAAGACTCAGAAAGGAAAAGGGTCTCACACAGGACTTCGTAGCGGAGAAAGCGAATGTAAGCCCTCAGGCCGTCTCAAAGTGGGAAAACGACATAAACATGCCTGACATCACACTGCTTCCAATGCTGAGCGACCTCTTGGGAGTGACTACGGACGAACTTCTTGGAAAGGAGACGGTTCCAGCGGTTAGGATGCTTGATGCTTCGCAGAAGAAGCCTTTCGAGCAAATGCTCCTTAGAATCGTCGTGGATTCCAAGGATGGAGACAAGGTACGTGTGAACCTACCACTCTCCCTTGTCAAGATATGTCTTGAAACAGGACTTTCAATGCCGGAGGTTTCAGGGAACAAGGCCACTGCAGAAGCCCTTTCCAATATAGACTGGCAGCAGATGTTCTCCCTCATTGAGAAAGGTGTCATTGGAGAGCTTGTAAGCGTGCAGTCGGCAGACGGAGACAACGTCTCGATCGTAGTTGAATGAGAACGAAGCTCTGCTTATGAAGATACACATAAACGTAGACGATGAGGACTCAAGGTTCAAGTTGAACCTTTGGGTCCCCACAGGTCTCATAAAGTCAAGGTTCATCTGGAAGCAGGCAGGAAAGGCCAAAGGAATGACACCTGAACTGGCGGACAAGCTCCAAAAGGCGTTCACTACGGCCTACTCTGAAATCAAAGACTACATCAAAGCCAACGGGCACTTCACCCTTGTCGAAGTCCAGTCGGACGGCACGCATGTGAAGATAACGATATGAAGACGACCATACAGAGACCTCGTTGCAAGGCAAAAGCCGAGCGACGAGGTTCAAACATTCATCACTTCAAGAAGACGCCTTCAAGAAGTCACCACTGCATCCTTCCAACATAGCGGTCGTTCTGAGAAAGCTTCTTGACGAGCCTGAATGCCACAAGGAACATGACGACGACGAACGCCACGAATATCCAAGCGTAGTTCTGGTTCTCTATGGAGGCAGTGAAATCATAGCAACCGTGAAGGACTATGGAACTGAGAAGGGCTACGACTCTGCATGTCTTGGACTGCGAATGCATGCCATAGCTTTCATACTTCTTTGCAAGGCCGTACCACGCTCCCATGAACACTCCAAAACAGGCATGGCCTGGAACTGCGGTTACGGCACGCACCAGAGCGGTTCCGAAACCATACATGAGCACATAGCTTATGTTCTCCCAAAGGGCGAATCCAAGGGAGACGAACACAGCGTAGACCACCCCGTCGAACTGGAAGTTGAACTCAGGGTCCTTCCATGTGCGCTGCTTCATGAGAAGGTACTTGAAGCCCTCCTCAGACACCGCAACCACAATGAAATACAATAGGAAGTTGTAGAGAATCGTTCCTTCCTGTACGAAGCTCGAAAGCACGAACTCCCCTATCCACTCGGTCAGCATTGCAAAGACGGTGGCTATGACTCCCCTTACCACGAGGTTCCACAAAAGTCTTGGAGACTCCTTGTCCAGATGATCGACCTTGTACACCTTCACAAGAAGCACTACAGCTGGAATCACTGCAGCTGCAATGAGTATTGGATTGAGGTAGAAGAAATAGAAGAACGGAAAAAACATCTACAGACCCTCCCAAACACTTACAGCGGCCAAGAGACCGCTGCAAACGAAATCATATACCTGATATACTAAAGAATCTACTGATATTCAACGACATCGGCCCAACGGTACAGGAATTCACGCTCCTGTTCGTTGCCCTTCACGCTCTGGGATGCGGCCACGATTGGCATCCATTTCTGGACGTACTGCTTTGGAGTGTCGCTCTTTTCGCAGAAAAGGTTCAGGTACTTCTTGGCAGTCTCCTCGTCGCCTTTGAGGCAGAACAAAAGGTATGTCCTTGCAACGTCGGCAGATGCATTGCCCTGTGTTGCGTGGGCCCAGTCTATGATGTAGGGCCTCCCCTCTGGAGTTATGATTATATTGGACGGGTTGAAGTCCCCATGGCACAGCTTCACGTGCTTTGGCATGGCCTTGAGGCGTGTGTTGAGTTCGTACTTGACCGTAGCGGAAAGCGTCGTCTCCGATATCTTGCGCTCCATCTTGTCGCGGAGCTTGTTCAAAAGCGGACACTTGAGGGCATGCATGCTTATCTGGAGGTCTACGAACTCGTTGAGGTATTCGTCCTTCTTATCAGGATTCTCCTCCATGAGCTGGTCAAGGGTCTTGCCTTCTATGTAGTCATAGACTATGGCCCAGCGTCCATCCTCCACGGTGGTGACTTCATGGATCTTTGGAACATGCAGCCAGGTCTCCTCTACACGGGCCTGGTTCAAGGCTTCGTTGAAGATATCGGCCTTGGAGAAGCTCTTGTCGAAAACCTTGTAGCAAAGGTTTCCCTCCCTGTATATGGTTTTATGCTTTCTTGTAGCTATCACATTGTCTAGATTCATCTAATCCTCCTCTCTCTTCACATGATGCAGAACCCCAGCAAAGGCCTCACTTGGAGGCCTTCTCCTGGAAATGCCTGTCGCCGTAGTATGCATTGAGGTACATCTGCTTGATCTCGCTCATAAGAGGATATCTTGGGTTTGCACCCGTGCACTGGTCGTCGAAGGCCTGCTCAACCATGTCGTCGAGTCTGTCGAGGAAATCCTTCTCGTCTATGCCGTACTCGCGTATGGAAGACTTGATTCCAATCCTCTTCTTCAAATCATTGACCGCTTTTATGAGATTTTCAAGCTTTTCTTCATTTGTTTTTCCACCAAGACCAAGTTCAGTGGCCACATTCGCATAGCGTTCAAGCGTATGGGGGTGGTCGTACTGCGAGAAGGTACCCATCTTTGCAGGGACCTCGGAGGCATTGAACCTGAGGACCTCCTCTATCATGAGTGCGTTCGCAACTCCATGTGGAAGATGGTGGAAGGCTCCAAGCTTGTGGGCCATTGAGTGGCACACGCCAAGGAATGCATTTGCAAAAGCCATGCCGGCCATCGTGGCGGCGTTGGCCATCTTCTCGCGGGCCTCAATGTCCGTAAGGCCGTTGTCATAGGCTCTTGGAAGGTACTTGAAGATCACTTTGAGGGCCTGGAGCGCAAGGCCATCGGTATAATCTGTGGCCATCACCGATGCATAGGCCTCCAAGGCGTGCGTTACGGCGTCTATGCCAGATGCAGCCGTCAAGCCCTTTGGTGCCGTCATGTGGAGATCCGTGTCCACGATTGCCATGTTTGGAAGGAGCTGGTAGTCGGCAAGCGGGTATTTGACACCGGTCGTCTCGTCCGTGATGACTGCAAACGGTGTGACCTCACTGCCAGTACCTGCGCTTGTGGAAACTGCAATGAAGTAGGCTTTCTCACCCATCTTTGGGAACGTGTAGACCCTCTTGCGGATGTCTATGAAGCGCATGGCCATATCCATGAAATCGGCCTCCGGATGCTCGTAGAGGACCCACATTATCTTTCCGGCATCCATTGCCGATCCGCCGCCAAGGGCTATGATGCAGTCTGGCTGGAACGATGTCATGAGTGCAGCTCCCTTCTTCGCACATGAAAGAGTCGGGTCCGGCTTGACATCGAAGAACGTCTCGTGGACAATACCCATTTCGTCGAGCTTGTCCGTGATCGGCTTCGTGTAGCCGTTCTTGTAAAGGAAGCTGTCCGTTACGATGAACGCCCTCTTCTTGCCCATGACCGTCTTGAGCTCGTCAAGCGCAACAGGCAGGCATCCTTTCTTTATATAGACCTTCTCAGGTGCTCTGAACCACAACATGTTCTCTCTTCTCTCCGCTACTGTCTTGATGTTCAAAAGATGCTTGACCCCAACGTTCTCGCTCACGCTGTTTCCTCCCCATGAGCCGCAGCCCAAAGTAAGGGAAGGTCTGAGCTTGAAGTTGTACAGGTCTCCAATCCCGCCCTGAGAGGAAGGAGTGTTGACCAGTATGCGGCAGGTCTTCATGCGAGCTTCGAACTCGTTGAGTTTGTCCTGCTGGGTCACGACGTCAAGATAGATTGACGAAGTATGACCGTAGCCGCCGTCTGCAATGAGGTGCTCGGCCTTGTCAAGGGCATCATCGAAGTCCTTGGCCTTGTACATTGCAAGCACAGGAGACAGCTTCTCATGGGCGAACTCCTCCGAAAGGTCCACGCTCTCCACCTCGCCAATGAGGATCTTCGTGATATCAGGCACCTTGAAGCCCGATATCTCTGCGATCTTCCCTGCACTCTGGCCTACGATCCTTGCATTGAGCGACCCGTTTATGAGGATGGTCTTCCTCACCTTGTCCAACTCCTCTGCATTGAGGAAGTGGCATCCACGAGCCTTGAATTCCTTCTTCACTGCATCATAGACCTTTTTGTGGACTATGACGGACTGCTCGGATGCGCATATCATTCCGTTGTCGAACGTCTTGGAGTGGATTATGGAGTTCACAGCAAGCACGATATCCGCACTGTCGTCTATTATTGCAGGGGTGTTTCCAGGTCCAACACCAACGGCTGGCTTTCCTGACGAGTATGCAGCCTTGACCATGCCAGGGCCACCTGTTGCAAGTATGAGGTCGGCATCCTTCATTATGAGGTTCGTAAGATCAAGGCTTGGAACATCTATCCAGTCTATGATGCCTTCAGGTGCACCTGCTGCAACGGCGGCATCAAGGACTATGCGCGCAGCCTCTATCGTGCTGTTCTTGGCCCTTGGGTGGGGGCTTATCACTATGGCGTTTCTGGTTTTGAGGGCCAAAAGGCACTTGAAGATTGCAGTAGATGTTGGGTTGGTGGTTGGAATTACCGCTGCAATGACACCTACAGGCTCTGCTATCTTCTTCATGCCATAGGATTTGTCCTCCTCTATGACACCGCAGGTCTTCACATTCCTGTATGCATTGTATATGTGCTCGGATGCGTAGTTGTTCTTTATGACCTTGTCCTCGACGATGCCCATACCGGTCTCCTCCACCGCCATCTTTGCTAGTGGAATCCTGGCCTTGTTTGCCGCACTTGCAGCTGCAAGGAATATGCGGTCAACTTGCTCCTGCGTGTATGTGGAGTATATCCTCTGAGCGCTTCTCACTCCTACGAGAGCATTCTCCAGAGCCTCAACGCTGTCGATCAAAACGCGTTTCTGATTCTTCATGTACCTAGTTCCTCCAAAGAGGGACTTTCAAAACTCCTTCATGCGTCTTGGTCACGCCCTGCACGGTTGGAACCCCGCCTTTGGCAACTTCACAATACACAAAGTATTGTTTCAGTCGCCTCATGCGGCTTCCATCTCGGCAATCCGTGTCCAATCCACACAAAGCTCAGTTTTGCAAGTTCCTCCAAAACATTCTAGAAAAAACATCTAGAAATTATAGTTTTTTCGAGGATTTGACCATTAGGTACAGCTTATATCCGTTATGTAGATGGAAATATACCCTACACAAAATCGCATGAAACTACATGTTTATGATATGTATTATTTCAGGAAGCAACTGCTTCTTCCTTGACAGCGTGTCCTGTATGTCGTAGACGTGATCTGCAAGCTTCTCGTATGAGAACTTGCTTTCAAGCGCGAAGTCGGACGACAGCAATAGGCTCTGCCCCTTGAGGACGTCAGTTATCATGAGCATGACCCAATCAAGGTGGTTGAGCCGCTTTATCTTCTCAAGAGCTGCAAGATAGGCTGCGCTGTATTCTTCTATGTCCTGAAGGGTCTGCACCTCGCACTGCCCTATCCCAAGGTTTATGTTGCCTTCCTTGTAGGTCTTGAAGTCACTTGAAATGACTGTCTCAGGCTCTCTGGTGACAAGGCTTCCAACATTGGTGAAAAGCGAGCGCCCAAACTCCTCAAGGTCTACCACCCCGCTCATTGGAGCAAGCCTCTCTGCAGACCAAATGTCAATGCCAGTGGTGGTTGGGCTTCTTAGGATTATCGTATCCGTGAGGATTCCTGCAAGAAGCACCTTTGACGTGGTCTTGTCTGGCACGACGTTGTTCCTAAGAAAGAGCTGATAGATTATGGTGCACGTACTTCCAAGTGGCTCCGAGTCTATGAAGATAGGAAGGTCCGTCTTTGGCGCATCCAGCCTGTGGTGGTCAATTATCTCCTTTATCTCCGCCGTCTCTATGCCCCTTATGCTCTGGTCCGGCTCGTTGTGGTCCACGAGTATCACGCTGTACTTTGGCTTCTTGAGGAAGCAACGCCTCGTCACGAAACCCGCATACCTGTCTTGATCGAACACGGCAAGGCCTCTTAGCTTGGACGAAGAAAGCTGCTCCTTGGCCACATCGAAGAAATCGTCAACCTGGAGGATAGACCCCTGCTGTCCCAAAATGGTAGAGACCGATGGTGCCATCCTAAGCCTTCTTATGGTCTCTGCAATCCCTTCGTTTGAGGCATAGACGATGCCCTGATAACCGTCCATAGCTGGATTTTCTTCACCATTCACGCCTGTAATGATTATTGCAGGCACATTGAGTGCAATTGCCTTGGCGAGTTTTCCCCTCTCATCGTCGTCCGTTGGAAATGGTATCACAACGATGCTTTCCATTGGATTGTCAATGTCGTTGGTATCGGCCTTGATCACGGCGCGGAACTCTACAGGTGAGTCAGAATCGCCTTTCTGCGAAATGTAGCGGCCGGGAATGACCTTTCCAAAGTTCTCGCTGTTGAACACGTAGCATGGACACCCGCCTGAATTGTCCTTGAGGAACCACGAGGTTATGTCGTCCACAGAGAGGAGTCCTTTGAACTGCTGCCCGTCGAAGATGGCAACGGCACTTGGCTTCGTTTGGTCGTATATCCTTATGAGATCGAAGATTGGGGCCTTGCAGTCAAGTCCATGCTCCCCTGTCCTCATTACATCGCCAACCTTTGGATGGACATCCCTCATGTAGGGTGGAGCCTCTATTCCCAACACCTCCAGCTGCCCCTTAACGCTGTCTGAAAGATGGCCGCACCTTACGGCCTTGTACTCATGTATCCTGTCTATCGAGCTCTTGAGGGCTGCATATGCGTATGCGGCGCATAGACTATCCATGTCAGGGTTCCTATGTCCTGTGATGTATACTTCGTTTCTAAGATTCTCTCTCATGCCCAAAGAGTAGCCTATCTTCAAGAAGAACTCAACCTCACTTTTGGAGGGGGCTGTTAGGGCTTATGGGGCTTATGGGGCCTATGGGGCTTATTGGGCCGTTGGGGCTGTTAGGGCGCTTGAAGACTGTTGAACCATTGAAAAGCAATTTCCAATAAAAACGGCTTTTGCCTTCTTTCAGTGGAAAAGAGTCTTTCACAGTCATGGCTGGGAAGAACAATTCTGCAGTGCATTGTGGAAGAAAAAGGAAAAAGCGGAGAGGGACAACCTCTTGAACTGCAATGTGTTCAAGGTGGCTCCCCAGTTAAGTCTCGGATTCTGTTCCCTAAAACCACTAGGCGGGAGCAATGCACCGTTTCTATGCCGGGATCCGTCTAAAAAGTTTGAGCAAGAGAATTTCGTCCCATCTCCGCGTATGGCAATGTTAGCATACAAGAGCGAGCAATGGAAGAGGATTCTTCACCATCAATCTGCAATGGCGACTTCAAGAGCTATCTCCACGAGGCGGTCGTCAACGGACCTCTTTCGCTTGCCCAGGGACCCCTGCTCCCAGTAGTCGCCCTCGAGGCGGTCTGCGGAGAAAAGCATCTGGTAGCAGTCAACGCCGCGAAACTGGGAGACTGCCATGTTGGCGGCGCACTCCATCTCTACGGCAAGTACGCCCTGCTCCTTCATAAGTTTGATTGCAGACGGGGTCTCCCTGTAGAAGGCATCGCACGTCCACACTTTCCCGCATATGTGAGGCACGCCAAGGCTGTCCAGAATGACATCGGTCTCCATGGAGGTGGATACCTTGATCCAAGGGCTATCGTGCGTGGCGTAGTGCCAGCTCACACCTTCGTCCCGGTAGGCATGGGTGGGAACTATGAGGTTTCCTTGCGTGATTGGAGAAAGGGAGCCGCATGTGCCTATGCAAACGAAGCGTTTGGCTCCGCAGACGATGTATTCCTCTATGAAACCAGCTGCCACGGGGGCGCCTATTGGAATGTTGACGCATGCAATCTCGCGGCCTTTGTATTTGAAGCCGTAGACTGGGCATGGGACTCCGCAGCGGAACGTGGATATGGTCTTGGACTTGAAGCGGTCCCTTACTGCGGCGCAAAGGGACGACGACCACATGATAAGGACTGTAGAGGGGAAGTTCGGGACCCTCTTTGCAAGCATGGAAGGCTTGAGAAGCTCCTCTTCATTGAAAAACGGCAGCATATGGAACAACCTCCTTGAAGGGTACAAAACAAAAGGATGCGGAACAAACAAAGCTCGTTTTGCAAAAACCTCGGAAAACCGATATATTTAGAGTATGTCAGAAAAACTCAAAGATGTTCAATTCATAAGGCTTCCTGGAGACAGGAAGATTGGAGATACGGTGCTCAAGGGAGACAAGCCCCTTCCGGTTCAGTTCCAAGCAGGTCAGAAGCCTGAGGACATAGACTTCAACAGCATAGTGGCGGGTCTCATCAAGGTCGTGGCATGGGAACCTGAAAACGAAAACATGGACTACTACAGGCGAATACTGCTTGGAATGCAGCCCGATGCCGTCAAGGAGCTCAACCTTGCAGCAATCTCCAAAAGCCAGAAGAAGGACTACGAGTTCGCCCAAGAGCTCATGCTTGCGGTCAAGAACCTGTCAGACGCCCCGGAAAGCTACGTGAATCTTGCCGTACTCTACGCCCAAATGACCGTTGACCTCCACAAAAAGGGAGACGACGTCAAGGCCGACATGTACGACGACAAGATAATTCAGGTCCTAAACGAATGCATGGAGAAACACCCCGGCTATGCACCTGCATACAGCGAAGCAAGTGCATTCCACATGAGGCATGGGGACATAGAAAGCGCAAGGGACTACCTTTCACGCTATGTAGGGCTTGAAAAGGATGACAAGAAGCGAGAGGAAGCCCAGAAGTCCCTTGAGAGGTTCAACAGCATCCTGGAATCCAACGACAAGCTCATGTACGCATACGACAAAATGATGATGGGGTGTGCAGACGAAGCCCTCACAGTCATAGAACAGCACATAGCCCAAGGGAACAAGACATGGGAGTCCTACTTCATAAGAGGCTGGGCGAAACGCGTGCTAGAAGACTACGATGGAGCGCAGAAGGACCTATTGGAAAGCCTAAGGCTTGATGCCAGGAACGCAGAGGTCTACAACGAGCTTTCGATATGCGCCCGCGAGCACGGGGATGTGGAGCTTGCGAAGAACTACCTCCAGATAGCCTTGGACCTTGACGACGAGGATATGGTCTACATAACGAACCTTGCATTCCTCCACCTTGCCGATGGCGAGTACACGGAGAGTCGAGAGCTTCTTGAAAAGGCCCGCGCCATAGATCCAAACGACCCTCAGCTCAAGTTCCTCATGCAGGAATACGAGAGGAAGACGGGCGATGTCATTGGTGATGTGATAAGCGAAGAAATCTATACGGACGAGCAGTTCGAAGAGCTCCACAGGAAGGAACACGAGGAGCATCACCACCACGAAGAGGTTTGAATGCATACGACTTTGACATGTAGGACACAGGATGAAATGGTTGAGCTTGGGAGGAAAATGGGCTCTTCCTTCCATGAGGGCACGGTGGTCTCCCTAAGAGGCAGCCTTGGCGCAGGCAAGACGGTCTTTGCAAGAGGCGTCGCACGAAGCCTTGGCATTGAAGAGGCCATAGTCAGCCCAACCTTCACGCTGGTGCAGGAGTACGACGGAAGGCTTCCCCTCTACCACATGGACCTCTACAGGATAGAGACCGTGGAGGACTTTGAGATGATAGGAGGAGAGGACATGCTCTACTCCAACGGTGTATGCCTCATAGAATGGAGCGAGGTCATAGACGAGCTTCTTCCAAAGGACACAATCTACATATCCATAGCCGTGAACCCAGACCAAAGCAGGACTGTGGACATAGAAGCACCAAGCATAGAAGTGACAACCATAGAGGCATCAAACATAGAAACGCCATGCGCTGTGGAGCCAGACACGAAAACAGGAGACAAGCAATGAACGTCCTTGTATGCGATACATCATCACAGGCCCTTACCACAGGGCTTTTCACAGACACCTTCAAGGAGGTGCGCACCTTGCAGGGCCGTACGGTACAGCATTCTGAAAGGCTCGTCCCAACCGTCATTGAACTGTGCAATGATGCAAGGATAGACACAAAGGACATAGACCTTCTCGTATGCACCCGGGGCCCAGGATCCTTCACGGGGCTCAGGATTGGAATGGCGGCGTTCAAAGGCATGGCGTTCGCACTTGGAAAGCCAATAGTATCGGTCTCAACCCTTGAGACATATGCATCCTGCGTTGGTTGTATTGGCGCCTTCGAAGGGGCCGTCGTACCGGTGATAGACGCAAAGAAGCAGCGCTGGTACCTTGCCGCCTTCGCAAAATCCAACAACAGATCCAACGACGGCGAAAGCCTTTCACGCCTCATACCTGACACCGATGGCACTGAGGCAGACCTCGTGGGAGCCCTCTCTCCATACTGCAACGTACTTGTGACAGGACCAGATGCCCAGGCATTCGCAGGAATGCTTACAATATCACAATGTTTCAAAGACAAGCACATTTTTGTGGATACAAAGGCAAATGAGGCCATCGCAACCGCATTGTACGAGCTTGGTGTGAAACAATATTCAACCACTGGTGCGGACGATATAGGACAGGGTCCAGTGTATCTTAGAAAGAGCGATGCAGAGATTGCTTTGGAAGAGAAGCTGACCAAAACCAAGGAGGTCTGACAATGGAAGAAGACACAAAGAAAAACCCTACCAGAAAAGTTGACGTTCTCATAATTGGAGCGGGACCTGCAGGCCTTGCATGTGGGCAGTACAGTGCAAGGGCAGGACGAAAAACCATCATGGTTGAAGAGATGGCTCCAGGCGGACAGACCATGGTTATAGACGAGATAGAGAACTACCCAGGACTTGGAAAGGTGTCAGGATTTGAACTTGCCGAGAAGTTCGAAAGCCAGGCCAATGCCTTTGGATGCCAGATGGTCTATGCAAGCGTATCAGAGGTAACGCCCTTTGGCGACGGGACTTTTACAGTCCAGACAAGCGATGGCGCATACAAGGCCAAAGCGGTCGTCCTTGCAACAGGGGCCAAACACAGAACCCTTGGAGTTCCAGGAGAGAAGGAACTCACAGGAAAGGGTGTAAGCTACTGCGCCACCTGCGACGGACCCTTCTTCAGGAACAAGAGGATCCTCGTGTGCGGCGGTGGAGACAGTGCATGCCAGGAGGCCATGTACCTTGCGAAGCTCTCACAGGATGTGACGGTATGCCACAGACGGGACAGGTTCCGCGCACAGGCATCCATAGCAAAGGCAATGGAGAACACCGCAGGGATAAAGGTGAAGCTCAACACGACAGTTGCCTCCATAAACGGAGAGGACGGAAAGGTGAAGTCAGTCACGCTCAAGGATGTGGCGACGGGCGAAGAATACACACAGGAGTTCGACGGCGTGTTCGTGTTCGTTGGAAGCGAACCTCAGACACAGCTTGTTCCGTTCTGCAAAAAGGACGAAGCAGGCTTCGTAGCCACAGACAGGACCATGATGACAAGCGTACCAGGCCTTTTCGCCGTGGGTGATGTACGAGACACCCCGTTCAGGCAAATAGTCACAGCGGCGGCGGACGGAGCCATAGCTGCGCACTACGCAAGCGAGTACATAGACAGGCTTGAAGAAGATTGAAGACACACTGGAAAACGCGCATTGGACAAGCTTCAGGGCACTGCAACTTTTCCTATCATTTATGCCCCAAATGGTGTATCATGAAGACATGAAAATCCTAATGGTGACAAGCGAGGCCGTGCCCTTCTCCAAATCAGGAGGCTTGGCCGATGTAGTAGGTGCGCTCTCCTGCGCCCTCAATAGACAAAAGACTGCAAGGAGTAAGGAAAGGCACGATGCAAGGATAGTAGTGCCATCATACAACACGTCCATAGATGATTCAGGCGAGCATGTGTGCGCATTGAACGTCCCAATGCTGGCATCCCAGGAAGAAGTCGAGGTACGCAGCAAGTCCGTGGACGGCACCACCTACTATTTCGTGTGCCACCCAAAGTTCAACGAACGGATTGGAATCTATGGAGACACAAGCTTCCAGCCATACGTTGACAACTTCGAACGTTTCTCCATCCTTTGCAAGGCGGCTCTGCAGCTGTGCGAGGAGCTTGGATGGAAACCTGACATCATCCATTGCCATGACTGGACAACAGGGCTTGTCCCCTACTTTCTCAAGCAGCGCAACAGCCAGTTCTTCATTGGGACGAAGACGGTGTTCACCATACACAACCTGGCATACCAAGGGACGTTTCCAAGAATGGAATTCCTCCTTGCAGACTCCAAGCCCAACGCAAAGATGTTTGGAAACGGACAGATCAACATGCTAAAGACAGGTCTTGTCTATGCAGACTTCATAACGACGGTGAGTCCAACATACGCAAAGGAGATCCAGACTCCTGAACAGGGATGCGGACTCGAAGACATAATCGTGAAGAGGAAGAACAGGCTCAAAGGCATAACCAACGGCATAGATACAAACGAGTGGAATCCCCAGAAGGACGCCCTCATACCATACCACTTCAGCATTGGAAGGATGGAGGGAAAGGCAAAGCTCAAGGCACAGGTGCAGCAGCAGTTCGGACTCAAGGAAGAGCCCAACGTGCCCCTCTTCGCAATGATAAGCCGTCTTGCATCCCAGAAGGGGTTCGATGTACTTCTCCAGGTTCTTGACAACATACTGGCCGATATGGAACTCCAGTTCGTGATAGTAGGCACAGGAGACTCCCAAATTGAGGAGGAGCTCCTTGAGATGAGGAAAAGGCATGCGAACCTGTCCGTCAACATCCTGTTCTCAAACAAAGCGGCGCACCTCATAGAGGCGGGAAGCGATTTCTTCCTAATGCCAAGCAGATACGAACCTTGTGGACTAAACCAGCTTTATTCGCTACGGTATGGGACGATACCAATAGCCCACAGGACAGGCGGCCTTGCGGACACCATAATAGATGTGGACGAGTATCCAAACAAGGGCACAGGCCTCTTGTTCGACGAACTTACACCCGGCGAGATACGAAAGCACATTTCAAGGGCCGTTGAGCTGTACAACAGGAAAGAAGGAAGCGGATGCATGGAAAGGATTCGCAGAAGAGCCATGGAGCAGGATTTTTCATGGAATGCATCCGCAAGCGAATATATCGACCTCTACGAGAGGCTTCTCGAGGATTGATCAAGGACACGATAAGAAAAACATAGGAGGGTTGAAACATGAAGAAGGACAAAGTAGTTGCAATCATTCTTGGAGGTGGAAAAGGCACAAGACTCTACCCGCTTACAATGGACAGGGCGAAGCCTGCCGTACCGTTTGCTGGAAAGTACAGGCTTGTGGACATTCCAATATCGAACTGCATAAACAGCGGGTTCAAGCAAATCTACCTCCTAACGCAGTTCAACTCCGCTTCCCTTCACAACCACATAGCCGGGACCTATACCTTTGACCAGTTCACAAAGGGCTTTGTACAGATTCTTGCGGCGGAGCAAACATACAAGGGAGATTCCTGGTATCAGGGAACCGCAGACGCAGTGAGGAAGAACCTGATCCACTTCCATGACCAGAGCGCAGAATACTACATAATACTAAGCGGCGACCAACTCTACAGAATGGACTTCTCACTCATGCTCAAGAGACACATAGAGACCGGGGCCGAGATAACCATAGCGGCCAAGCCAATAGCAAGAAGCCAGGCAACCGGCCTTGGAATCATGGGAACCGACGCAGACGGCATGATAGACAAGTTCTACGAAAAGCCAAGCCCAGACATGGACATAAGCGACTACAAGGTCAACCCTACATACCTTGAGAACAGCCTTGGCGTCAAAGCCGACGAGTCCAACGAATACCTTGCATCCATGGGAATCTACATCTTCTCCGCAAAGACCATGGAGGAGGTCCTTGACAACGACAAGACAGACTTTGGCAAGGAGATAATCCCTGACTCCATCAAGGACCGCAAGGTGGCATCGTTCCTGTTCGATGGCTTCTGGGAGGACATTGGAACAATAAAGGCCTTCTATGAGACGAATATAGACCTTGCAAGCATTCGCCCGCAGTTCAACTTCTACGATGAGGACATGCCAATCTACACTCACAGGCGCTACCTCCCGGCAACGAAGCTCAACTTCTGCACGTTCTCAAGCTCGCTCGCATCCGAGGGCTCCATCATAACCAACGCATCCATAGTCAACTCCATAATTGGAGTCCGTACGCTCATAGAAAGCGGAGCATCCCTCAACGGAGTATACTGCATGGGCGCAACCTACTACGAAACCGACAGGCAAAAGGCCCACAACCGTGAAATGGGCATCCCCAACATTGGAATAGGAGAAGGCACCCTCATACGAAAGGCCATCATCGACATGAATGCACGCATAGGAGTGGGCTGCCGCATAGGAATAGACGACATTCAGCGCAAAGACGGCGACTACCCCACCTACTCCATCCACGACGGCATCATAGTCATAAACAAGAACGCTGTAATCCCCAACGGAACGATAATCTGATTTCAGGCCGATATCGTTGAATTTGGCATAATGTACTGCATCCATGCCATCAATGATGTCAAATCAAGACAATCGAAGGGAAAAGGAAATGCAGTGCCGCAACGCCCAGGGATACATATCCAAGGGCGTTTCTTTTTGCATCGTTGAAGCTCACGACGGCATCGGTCCTGGAATTGTAGGCCTTGAGGAAGTAGAAGACAACGACAAGGGTGGTGAAAGCCGGGATGAAGTCTCCAAGCACCATAGGCCCAGGCTCCATTGGAAACAGAACCAACGATGCAGCAACGACCACACCTAGGATGATGAATATGACAGGATACTGTTTGCGGGAACGGTAGAAGCTCTGCAGGTTTATCAGAAACAGCATGCTTGGGCCGTACCTGTCCACAAGAAGAAGACAAGATGCAAGAACAAGATATACCACGCTGACGAAATAGACCTGAGGCATGTCTTCATATTAACTACGCCAAGGGTTTGATTCAAGTTGGTGAATATAAAAAGGGCTGTAGCCTCTTAAAGCCACAGCCCAAAAAGGAAAACAGTTCAATCAATTCGAGGGGTAGACCTGTTTTCCATCCATCAAGACAACAGATCCGTTGTCTGATTCAACCTGGAAATACTTGGACCCTTGCTTACCAGTTGCAATGTTAACAAGCTTGATGTCACCTTCAAATGAAACATTGCAGACAGCCTGAGTCTTTATGTTGACAATCGGTTTCCCGGACTCTTCTGTTTCACTCGTATTTTCGAATGAACAATTCTTTATCACAACATTCAAAGAAATGGAACTTTCACTGTATGGGTGCAAGAACTTCCCAACTGAACTTGTGAATGAACAATTTTCAAATACGAAGTTCTTTCCAGAATAAAGCCAAAGGCTATAGTCCTTGTTGTCCTTGAACTCGCAGTTTGTAAATACAACATCACCAACACCCCAATAGGTCCCCATTCCTTCTATTGCGCAGGAATCGAAGGCAAGCTCTCCAGCTCTGACCAATCCCTGATAATTGGAACTGTCTCCAATGTGAACCGTAACATCTTTGAATGAAAGCTTTGCTCCTTCTACATAGTTCTGATGAGTACCTTCTCCTGCATTGCCCGTGGAAATATCAACAATTGTCTTGCCACGTCCGTTTCCTTCGAATGTTATGGACCAAGCGGAATTGTCTTTGCTTCCAGTCAATGTTGAGAAGTCTCCAAGAACAACTCTTTCCGTAAGAATTGTAATTTTAGCCGTCTTGTCCTCTTTGGCCTTCAGAGATTCAATAGCCTTTGTAAGAGTTTCGAAATATGTGGTTTCAATCCTTGCCTCTGCTTTATCAACATCATCCTTCTTTGCATGGCAGACGGTGCATTCACCGTTTGAATCGTATTTGTGGGCAGCTACAATGGATCTTGTTTTTCCTTTGGCAGAGCAACGACTGCAAATCTCCGTTTCAACCCCATCCTCTATACATGTAGCAGGAGTTGTAACCTCGAATTCATAGGAGTGCCCCATAGCAGGAATCACTTCTGTTCTTGTGGCCTTGCAAGTTTCACACGTGTAGGTCATCTCTCCTACTTCAGTACAGGAAGCGTCTTTTGAAATCTCACCCTCATTCCAGACATGTTCATGCTCTGCACAGCCAACAAGGACAAGTGCAAGCATGAGAACTACAAACAAAACGTTCTTCTTCATCTAATTACCCCTTTGACAGCGGGGCATGACGAATAATCTCCCCGACTGACAACGTCAGTCTACCCCCCCCCAGCATATTGTCAAGTAAACATCGCCTGTTCCATAAAAAAGGCGGGCGGTTGTGGCGGTCATGGTGCTTGTGGACGGTTGAACCACACTGGAAGTAGAACGTTCTAGCGCGCGCCTGATAGCAACTGAGTGTACATGACAGTGCCTGATCGTCCCCTGCAAGCATGGTTTAGACCGTTTTAGAACGGCAAGAAAGGCTGGAGTGGCTGGAACGACCAGAGCGACCAGACTGGCTAGAACGACAGGAAGAAAAAGAAGAACAAAGTGAGCGCAATAACATCGGGCTGTAATGAGTGTGTAAAAAGAAGAGAACCCAATTGACCAAAAAAACTGCGTGGGCATAATTGGTAGCGAGGACAAGTCGCAAGAGTCCTCCAAGGAGAGCGCATTATGAAAAAGATTCTTTTGCTTTTAGTCGCGGTTCTCTGTGTAGCGGTGCCGGTCGTTGCACAGCCACAGAGCGAGCAGGTTCTTACCGTCTACGCCTATAATTCCTTCACGGGCGACTGGGGACCAGGAAACGATATAGTCAAGGCCTTTGAAGAGCAGACTGGAATCAAGGTCAACCTGGTTGGGGCATCCGGTGCAGTTGAGATGTATACGAAGGTTGTCTACGAAGGTGCAGACTGCCCTGCTGACGTCGTGATTGGAATATCGGACTCGATAAATGTGGATCAGAGCCTCTTTTTGGACTGGACGCCTGACTGCATGGCGGATCTCTCCGTTGGAAGGAAGGGAAACCTTGTGCCGTTCGACTATGGCTTCTTTGCTTTCATCGCAGACATGGAGTATTTCAAGGACCATGAGCTTCCTACATGCCTTGAGGACCTGACCAAGCCAGAGTTCAAGGACAAGGTCATACTCATAGACCCAAGGACTTCTTCAGTAGGTCTTGGGCTCCTTGCATGGACGGTCAACACACTTGGAGAGGATGCAGCGTTCGACTGGTGGAAGGCAATGAAGGATAATGCCCTGACGATTGGGGATTCCTGGTCTTCTTCATACGGACTCTTCACGGAAGGCGAGGCTCCTTTGGTCATAAGCTATACCACAAGCCCTGTGTACAATGCACTTCATGAAGGCACAGACCGCTATCAGGCCATCGATTTTACAAACGGGCATGTAAAGACAACTGAATATCTTGGAATCCTCAAGACATCGAAGAACGTCGAGAACGCCAAGAAGTTCTGCGAATTCGTCCTCACCCAGGGGCAGGAGCAGATAGCCGTAGCCAACACAATGTTCCCTGCAAACGGAAGCGTTGAGCTTCCAGAGGCATTCAAGGCGGCCCTTATGCCAAGCAGGATTGTGGAATACGACACAGATGCCTTTGTAGAGAAAACCAACGAGTATCTTACCCGTTGGGCACAAACCATGGTACTATAGAATGTAATGATCCAAAGGGTTCGTTGTTTTCGCAATGGACCCTTCGAAATAGAACGGGACAGGAGATGCAGAGATGAAAAGAGAATTGTTCTACAGTACATATCCGCTGCCGGGCTTCATGGTCCTGCTTGTCCTGTTCCTTGTTCCTGTATGCATGACACTTGGACAGGCCTTCGTCGTTGACGGAGGCTTTTCGTTCTCACTCATAGCAAGCACGTTCACAGACCCCTATTATCTAAGGATAATGGCGTTCACGCTCATACAGGCGCTATGCAGCACGCTCGCCTCGCTGCTCATAGGCCTTCCTGGGGCATATCTCATGACAACGTACAAGTTCCCTGGAAAACGACTTCTCAAGACCCTGTACGCCATTCCGTTCGTGCTTCCTTCAATCCTTGTAGTCCTAGGATTCGTGATCTTCTACGGCAACAGCGGCTTCCTGAACAAAGCCATCATGGCCGTGTTTGGACTTAAGGAGCCACCTCTTAGAATACTCTACTCCTTCACGGCTGTGCTTCTTGCACATGCCTTCTACAACTTCCCAGTCGTCGTATCCATAGTGGGAGACTACTGGCAAAGGCTTGACAGTTCATGCGAAAGCGCAGCATCGACTCTTGGATCCAAGAGAGCCAAGGTCTTCAAGACCATAACGCTGCCGCGCCTTGCTCCATCAATCCTTAGTGCGGCGTCGCTTGTATTCCTTTTCTGCTTCACAAGCTTTGCAATCATACTCGTCCTTGGAGGAGGACCAGCACTTACAACCACAGAGGTTGAGATATACCGCCTTGCACGCATAAGCATGGACACTGGCAGGGCTTGTGCACTCAGCCTCTTCTCCATGCTTGTGGCCATAGTCGCCATGTTCGTATATTCTGCAGCCCAGAGAAGGCAGAACCACGGCGAAGCGCTTGGAAACCAAAACGCAAAGCTCGAACGAAAACCAAGAGGCTTTGGACAGCATCTTGGCATAATCATATACCTCGTATTCTCCTTGCTTTTCATCCTATGCCCAATACTCAGCATAGTGGCAAGATCCCTTCTTGGAAATGCAACCCGCTCAGGAGGTCTCACGTTCTCGCTTGCGGCATACGAAAGGCTGTTCGCAGCAGGAAGCTCCAACCTAAAGGCTGTGGCTGCAAGCGTTGCAATAGCCTTGGCGTCGTCGCTCCTGGCAACGGCTGCGGCACTGCGTATATGCACAAGCATTGCAAGATCAAACAAAGCGGGAGTCGCAACAGACGTTGCTGTAATGCTTCCCATGGTGACGAGCTCCGTAATAGTTGGGCTCAGCTATTTTATAGTATCCAAGTACATGAAGTTCATGCCTCCGTTCGCGATGGTAATCCTAGCCCACAGTGTAATAACAATGCCGTTCGTCGTGAGGACGATCCTTCCTGCCTACCGCAAGATTCCTGCCAACCTTGTGAACGCTTCGTACACATTGGGCTTTGGTGCACGCCAGACGTTCAGGAAGGTCATTAGACCAATACTCATGCCTGCCATGCTCACGGGCATGGTGTTCTCGTTTGCGATGAGCATGGGAGAGCTCAATGCCACACTCCTTCTTGGAACCACAAGCATGCAGACAATTCCAATACAAATATACAGACTCATTTCATCATACAACTACCAAGGAGCGTGCGCTCTTGGCTGCATTCTCATACTGGTGTGTTTCGTGGTGTTCTTTATAAGCGAGACTTTGAAAAGGAGAAGCTATGTCTGAGTACGGTTTGAGTTGCAGAAACATAAAGGTTTCATACCCACAGTTCACAATGGAGCTTGACTTCTCCATTGGCAAAGGGGAGCTGGTTTCCCTCATTGGCCCTTCCGGCAGTGGGAAAAGCACGGCGCTGTCACTGATAAGCGGCCTTCTCAAACCACAAAGCGGCAACATCCTTATAGATGGAAACGATGTCACGAACCTGAATCCAGACCAGAGGAAGGTTGGATTCGTGTTCCAAGACTATGCACTCTTCCCTCATATGAACGTTGAGCAGAACATAGCCTACCCCATGAAGAACCTCAAGATGCACAAGGATGAGATTGCAGGAGAAGTCCGCAGGCTTCTGGAGCTCGTGAACCTCTCAGGCTACGAGAAACGACATATAGACGAAATGTCCGGAGGGGAGAAGCAAAGGATTGCGCTTGCAAGGGCGCTTGCATCAAAACCAAACGTACTTCTTCTAGACGAACCGCTGTCCGCCCTTGATGCGAAGCTAAGAATTGGCCTACGCAAGGAGATAAGGGATATCCAAAGAAAGACTGGAACCACGACGCTGTATGTGACGCATGACCAGGAAGAGGCCCTGAGCGTGTCTGACCGCGTGATGATACTCAACAACGGAAAAATAGAACAGACGGGTACTCCAGAGGAGATATACAGGCGACCAGGAACAGAGTTCGTTGCAACCTTCATGGGGGAATGCAACATCCTCCCATACGAAATAATCCTAAAGACATTGAGGGTTCCGGAGACGGACCGTTCAAAGGTCATCTACCAATGCTTTGGGCCTGAACACAAGCTGTTCTTCAGACCTGAAGACATGGTTGTGAACGATATACCAAGCCTACCGTTCCCGGAATTCTACCCACACCTAAGATTTGAAAACGCAAAGATAATGCGTTGTGAGTACATGGGTAAGGAGTATTTGGTGACAGCGCAGTACGATGGTCATACAATAAAGGCATACACCACATACAAACCAATGGGCGACACCCTTACTGCCGGCATTAGAATGACAAAGATATTGGAGTTCAACAACGGAAAGCTGACGCACTAGGCATCAGCCCTTCTGTTTGGCCCAAAGGGAATCAAGCACTTCCTGTTCCTGCTCAGAAGAAAGGCTCGCATACTCGTTTATCCTTTCAGTCTTTCGCAACGAAAGCTCGTTTCCAGTAAGCAACCTATAGATGTCGCAGTATCCGTCGGATGCCTTTTCAAGGGCCATGGCCTTTTCCTTGTTTATGTCCCGCTTTGCCACAAGCTTTGCCTTTTTGGCCTTTAGAGCCTTCCTCTCTGCAGACAACTGAGATCTGGTCTCATCGGAAGCGTCCTTTGGGGTCTTTGCCTTTGCAATCGACTTGTCTATATGGGCAATCTCCTGTGCAAGTTTGGAATCTTCAAGTATGAGCTCATCGCAGCTCTTTGCTGATATGGTCCCAACTCTCTTGACGAAATTTGGACTTATACGCTTCTTTGCGTTGCTTATCGTTATTGGGGATGAGGCATCGTCCACTTCCTCGACCACCTCAGTTTTCTCGACTGGAGGAACCTCCTCAATGACGGAGGCTTTCTTCGAGGCTTCCTTACTCTCGCTCTTCTTTGCATTGTATGCAGAGACATCCACGGACTTGAGGTCAGGAACGGTCGTCTGCTTTCTATTGGGATGCAGGAGGTTGAACAGTTTGCTGTGTCTTGGCTCGGCGACCTTGGTACCCTTCTTGAGCTTAGGTCCTTTGGTTTCCTTGACTCGTTCAGGTCTGTCGCTTGACTGAGCCCTAAGGAAGGCTTCCCTTTCCGCCCTCGTCATCTCCACTCCGTTGTAGACGACAAAACCCCTTCTCCCCTTCTCTCTGTTCTTGGACCCCAACTTCACAACCTTGTTCTTCTTTGACATACCCGCCTCACAATGTTTCTATTTAGAGTTTCATACCTTCCTAACTCATTGTAATGCAGAGTGTTGTTTTAATCAAGTTTTAGTTTTTTGATGTTCTGGATCTCGTCTCTAAGGAGAGCGGCCCTCTCGAATTCAAGGTCTTTGGCAGCCTGAAGCATCTGGGTCTCAAGCTCCTTTATGCAACGTTTGCGCTCCGTTGCGTTGAGGAGGTTGTAGCCAGCCTTGATGATTTTGACATCCTGTTTGCTGTTCTCAACGGCATCGGTCTTCTCCCTTTCGAGGATGTCCTCGACGGCCTTTACTATCGAGCGCGGCGTTATGTTGTGCTCTTCGTTGTATCGCATCTGGATGGCACGGCGCTCGCAAGTCTCGGTTATGGCCTCCTCCATTGCATCGCTCATGCGATCCGCGTACATGATGACCTTTCCGTTCACGTTCCTTGCGGCGCGGCCTATCGTCTGGATGAGGGATGTCGTGCTACGGAGGAATCCAATCTTGTCGGCATCAAGGATAGCGACGAGAGAGACTTCTGGAAGGTCCAAGCCCTCCCTAAGGAGGTTGATTCCAACCAGTACATCGAACTTTCCTGCTCTGAGCTCCTTGAGGATCTCAACCCTTTCTATGGTGTCTATCTCGGAGTGCAGGTAGCGGACCTTAACTCCCTTTGAGGCCAAGAAGTCAGCAATGTCCTCTGCCATGCGCTTGGTAAGCGTCGTGACAAGGACCCTTTCACCAACGGACGTGCGCTTTCGTATCTCTCCAAGGAGGTTCTCCATTTGGCCTTCCGTTGGACGCACGATGATCTCTGGATCAAGAAGACCAGTAGGCCTTATGACCTGTGTCACAATCTGAGACGACAGCTCCTTCTCTATCTTTCCGGGCGTTGCAGACACGAATATGCGCTGCCCTGCAACCTTGTCGAACTCGTCGTACTTGAGTGGTCTGTTGTCCAAAGCGGATGGCAGCCTGAATCCATACTGCACGAGGTTGAGCTTTCTTGAATGGTCGCCTTCGTACATAGCCCCTATCTGAGGGAGCGTCACATGGGATTCGTCTATGAAGGTGAGGAAATCCGGCTGGAAGTAGTCAAGAAGCACTGCAGGTCGCTCACCAGGTGCACGGTTCGAAAGAGGCCTTGAATAGTTCTCTATTCCAGAACAGTAGCCAAGCTCCTGAAGCATTTCAAGGTCGTACTCCACACGGGTCTTTATCCTCTCTGCTTCAAGTGGATGGCCTGTGTTCATGAAATGCTCGTATTGGCTCTCCATCTCGCTCCGTATACGACCGAGAGCGGCTATGACCTGCTCCTTTGGCATTACGAACTGCTTTGCAGGATACAATGTAAAGCTGTCCTGCCTGTTCTGCCTTTCACCTGAAATTGGATCGAACCACTGGATGGACTCTATTGTATCCCAATCCAGTGTTATCCTCACCGCATTCTCCAGATACGGGGGGAATATCTCAATGACATCCCCATGAACCTTGAAGCAGCCACGGGTAAGGACCATGTCGTTGCGTTCGTACTGCATTCTGGTAAGCTGCTCAAGCTCCGCCTTGTGATCGAAAAGCATACCAGTACGGAATACATGGGTCATATCACGCAATGAAACAGGGTTTGCAAGGCTGAATATGCAGGATACGGTGGAAACGACTATGACGTCACGCCGCTCCATGAGAGAGAAAGAGGCGGAGAGCCTCATGCGGTCGATCTCTTCGTTTACGTCGGCGTCCTTCTCTATGTACAGGTCCTTTCCTGGAACGTATGCCTCTGGCTGGTAGTAGTCGTATGTGGACACGAAGTACTCCACCCTGTTTTCAGGGAAGAATGACTTGAACTCTTTGTAGAGCTGAGCGGCAAGGGTCTTGTTATGGGACAGAATGAGGGTAGGACGCTGCACCTTCTCTATGATTTTTGCCATGGTGTACGTCTTTCCGGACCCCGTTACGCCTTTGAGGGTTTGGTAGCGGTCGCCATCAAGGACTCCCTTGGACAGCTTGTCTATTGCCTGTTGCTGGTCCCCTGAAGTCTCAAATGGAGAGTGCACGACAAACGGCTTGTCCATCCATTTGACGGCACCATGTATGTTCTGGACAAGGTCTCCTCCCCATGAGGAGTCAAGGCGTCCTTCGCCTTGGAATTCGCAGTCTTGGCTTACATATTCCTTCCCGCTTTCCATTCCGCCTTCCGGCATTCCATCATTGAGCCCTTCGTCTTCTTCGTATGTCTGCATAGGTAATCCCTCGAATCTACTGCGTTATCCACCCAAGGTTCTCGTCGTTGCGTTCGACAAGTTCAATGCTGAGCTTAACGCTTGAACCATTGCGGTTCACAACAACCGACACCTTGTCTCCAGGTCTAGTATTCGAAAGCGCCGTAAAGAGGTCGTTGTATTCCTCTATGTCCACATCGTTGACCTGTGTTATCACATCTCCGCCAAGATATATCACGGACGAACCATACAGAACCTGGGAGGTCCCGCCCTTGAGGCCTGCACTGTCAGCCTTTCCGCCTGGAACCACCTGGCTTACCAGAAGGCCCTTCGATACTTTGAGTCCTGCATAGTCCACTATGGATTGGGAAAGCTGTACAGGGACAATGTCAAGCCAGCCACGACTTACCTTTCCATACTTCACAATGTCGTTGACCGATGCCTTTGCAGTGTTCGATGCAACTGCAAAGTTCATGCCCTGACTGGTTCCACTTGTCGAGTAAATTGCTGTGTTTATGCCAATCACCTGCCCCTTCGTATTGAGAAGAGGACCACCTGAATTGCCGGGGTTTATAGGGGCATCGGTCTGGATCATGCCAAGAAGGACCTTGCCGTCCTCGTCCCTGATAGGCCTGCTCAAGCCCGATATTATACCTGTGACCATGGTTCTGTCGTAGCCAAACGGGTTTCCTATCGCAAGGACCTTCTGCCCTACTGAAAGCGTACTGGAATCGCCGAACTCAAGGTAGCTCAACTGAATGCCCTCGTCAACGTTTATACGAATCACCGCAATGTCGTTCTCGCTGTCGATTCCAACCAATCCAGCTTCGTAGACAGAGCCATCGTAAAGAGATACTGTTATTACAGACGCATCAGTTATGACGTGTTCGTTCGTAACTATGAGACCATCTGCGGAAACGAGGAATCCGGATCCCGTATCGCCAGTAGGAACGGCATCGAAATAGGAGGAGTCGTTCGAGACCTTGGTCTCTATATGGACTACAGCCTGGTTGCACTTTTGGAAAATGCTCATGTTCTGAAGCTCGTCCGCACTGTAGTTCCAAGAGGCTTCGTCACCCTGAAAGAGCGTCACACCCGTATCACCATAGAAGATGTTGTTCACAGGAACGCCGGCCATTTCAAGAAGCCCTCGCTCACCAGAGGCATCGATCACATCTTGAAGTGCATCCCTAAGCTGGGCCTGCCTTTGCTTCGACTCGATTGCAACCGTCCACCTTACAAGGAAATACCCTATGACAACCGCCAGAACCACTGCCAATGAGACAATGGCTATTCTGACTACCAAGCTCTTTGTCTTCATACTGAAATACTACACGAAAATTAAGTTGTCTGACAAGCCATCACATCCACCAAACGAGGAGGGTTGCAACCTTTCTCCCTGCAGTTCAAGGCCGATGCCTTTGAAGCGAACCCAAGCAGACGCCTCACATCCTCAGGCCCAAGGGAGTCCAGAACGGCACGTGCCGGTGTTGAAGAAGGAAGATTCATTTCATCCTTCATTTTCTGAAGCTGCATGAGGATCGCACCATCAAAGGTATCTCCGCAACCTATCGTATCCACAACGTCCTTGGCCTCCGCAGCGGGGACATCGACCGTGAACGAAGGAGCGAACCAAGTGGAGCCCTTGGAGCCTTTCGTGACTATCAAATGGACGTTGTTGTCCTTGCAGAACACCTTGAATCCATTTAACGCTGCACATGCATCTTTGGATCCATACACCAAAGCCAAATCATCGTCACTTACCTTAACTATGTCGCTTTTGGCCGTATATTCCAACATTTTTCGCTCAAAGTCCTCCATACAGGCTATCACCGCAGGCCTTACATTTGGGTCGTAGAACACAACAGGCTTTGGTTCTATTGTGGATATGGCAGGGAAAATCTCATCACAGCCAGGAGGCAATACGGTTCCAAGGGAGCCTGTCATGACGAAGTCTATGTCCGTCATGACTGAGAATGCGTTTTCAAGCTCCTTATGCGTAAAAGAAACGGTCGCTGAGCCTTCCCAGTCGAACTTGTAGGAGGCACAGCCATTTTCATCCACAACGGCATGGCCCTTCATTGTAGGAAGATGGCTTGAACACATTGGAGGATCGAACATTATACAGTTGTCAATGAGGGTCTCCAGAATGAGTCTTCCCATGGAATCTTGGGATATCTTCGAAAACAAGGCCACTGACGCCCCTAGTCGGGAGGCAGCCAAAGCCACGTTCAAGGGGCACCCTCCAACATGGTTCTCGCCATCCACGACATCTATGAGTGACTCCCCAATGCAGACTATCATGCGTCCACCTCCTTTGCATTCCATATAATCGTTGTAATTATGGCATCTTTCAAGGCAATATGCTATCATCGGCTAACAAATAATCTAAGAGGAGCACTCAGGGCTCCTTGGTACTTTAGGGCCCCTTTGGAAGGGCCGCGGAGGACAATATGGACAAGAACGGAAAAGTCATTGAAGCAGTCGCTGCAAACGAAGCAGAGACCAAGGAGAAAGCCCCCCTTAACTTCATTGAAAAGATCATCGAAGACGACCTTGCAAACGGAAGGGTTCCAAACAACACGATAGTGACAAGGTTCCCACCGGAGCCAAACGGATACCTTCACATTGGACACATCAAGAGCATCTGCCTGAATTTTGGTCTTGCCCAGAAATACCACGGAATATGCCACCTCAGGCTGGACGATACGAACCCGGCCAAGGAGGACATGGAATACATAGACTCCATCAAGTCGGATATCAAATGGCTTGGATTCGATTGGGGAGAGCACGAATACTATGCATCGGACTACTACGACCAGCTGCATGAGATTGCAATTGACCTCATCAAGAAAGGCATGGCATACGTTGACAGCCAGACCCCAGAGGAAGTGAGGGAGAACAGAGGGACCCTCACCACTCCGGGAAAGGACAGCCCTGACCGCAACAGAAGCATAGAAGAGAACCTTAGGCTCTTCAAGGAGATGGGTGAAGGAAAATACACAGAAGGCAAGTACCTCCTTAGGGCAAAGCTGGACATGGCAAGCCCAAACATCAACATGCGCGACCCTGCCCTCTACAGGATAAAGTTCGCAGAGCATCCAAGGACGGGCAACAAGTGGTGCATCTACCCAATGTACGACTTCACCCACCCGATATCCGATGCAATAGAAGGCATCACCCACTCAATATGCACCCTTGAGTTCGAGGACCATAGACCTGCATACGACTGGGCATGCTCCATAGACGGCATTGAACACGCACCTCACCAGTACGAGTTCGCAAGGCTCAACATAAACTACTTCGTGATGAGCAAGAGAAAGCTTTTGAACCTTGTAAAGCTTGGCATAGTAAGCGGTTGGGACGATCCAAGAATGCCAACCATAAGCGGAATAAGAAGACGTGGATACTCACCTGAGTCCATGCGTGACTTCGTAAACCGCGTAGGAGTCGCAAAGGTCGAGTCAGTCGTCGACTACTCCCTCATGGAGTTCTGCGTAAGGGAGGACCTTAACAAGCGTGCAAAGCGCGTCATGGCCGTCCTTGATCCAATCAAACTTGTCATAGACAACTACCCTGCCGACAAAACCGAGTTCTTCGAGACGGAGAACAACCCTGAGGACCCATCGATGGGCAAGCGCGAGATTCCATTCACCAACGAACTCTACATCGAGCGCGAAGACTTCATGGAGGTTCCACCAAAGGGCTACCACAGGCTCTACATTGGAAACGAGATACGTTTGAAGAACGCATACTACGTAAAGGCCACAAGCTGCGAGAAGGACGAAAACGGCAACGTAACGGTCGTCCACTGCACCTACGACCCTGAATCCCGTGGCGGAGAGACCGCCGATGGACGCAAAGTCAAGGGGACAAGCCATTGGGTCAGCGCCAAGCATGCCATAGAAGCAGAGGTAAGGCTCTACGACAAGCTCTTTGCAACCGAGTACCCAGGCGGAGATACCGGCAACTATCTTGACGACCTCAATCCAAACTCGCTCATCGTCGTCAAGAACGCAAAGATAGAGCCATCGGTCAAGGACTCAAAGCCTGGCGACTACCTTCAATTCATACGAAGCGGCTACTTCACGCCTGACTACGACAGCACCCCGGAGCACCTTGTGTTCAACAGAACCGTCACCCTCAAGGACTCCTGGGCCAAGCAGAAGGCCAAGATGGGCCTGTAATCCAACGATTGGGCATTGGTCATTTAGACCGATGCCCTTGTTGGCTACGATATAATGCAAAAACAGCTCCAAGTTCCTACTAGGAGCTGTTTTTTTGTTTCAGAGAAACCGTCAAATCTTCTTCACAGTGACGAAGGAGACCCTGTTTGCATCAAGGTTGGCTATGGTGATTCTAAGACCATCGATGTCAAAGCCATCGCCCTCGCTTGGTATTCCATTGAGCCTTTCCAGAATCCAACCACCAACGGAGACGCTGTCAGACTCTATGTCCACGCCAAAGAAGTCGCAGAAATCACCAAGGCTGACGGAGCAATCAACTCGATACGAACCGTTGCCCAGCATTTCAAAGGACTTCTCCACTTCGTCATGTTCATCCCAAATCTCTCCAACCAACTCCTCAAGGATATCCTCCATTGAGACCATCCCCATGGTACCGCCAAATTCATCGACGACGACGGCAATATGGGACTTGTTGACCTGAAGACGCTTCAGGATTTCACGTACCTTTGTGTGTTGGTAGACGAAAACGGGCTTAGTCATTATCTCAACGACAGGCTTGTCCGACACTCGGCCGTCCACATAGAAATCCTTCTGATGCAGGACCCCAACGATCCTATCTATGTAATCCTCATACACGAGGAGCCTTGAGAAACGGGTTTTGGTGAACTTCTCTGCAATGTTTTCCTTGCTTTCATCCACTCCAACGGCTTCTATATCCATTCTATGTGTAAGGATCTCCTCTGCGGACAAATCGCCAAACTCAATGGCGTTCTTCAGAAGTTCGCCTTCGCTTCGGTCTATCCCTCCATCGTTTTCGACGTCCTCCACGAGAACCAGAAGCTCTTCGTGTGACATCTTGGATGATTCGTCAGTCTTGAAGAACCTTGAAACAAGCTTCTTCCACTTCGAGAAAATGAAATTCAATGGGGTCAGGACAAAAAGCCAAAAACGAATGAACCCAGCACAGAACATAGCGAACTTCTCAGGAGAATCCTTTGCTATGCTCTTTGGTGTGATCTCTCCAAATATCAGAACGGCGACCGTCACGACTACGGATGAAACCGTGGCTCCAATGTCACCGTATATCTCCACGAACAAAAGCGTACCTATGGATGCAACCGCTATGTTCACGATGTTGTTGCCAATCAGAATCGTCGAAATGAGCCTGTCATAGTTGTTCGAAAGGCTCAAGACAAGAGAAGCCTTCCTGTTGCCGTTGTCGGCCAGAACTTTGATGCGGGTCCTGTTCAAAGACGAAAATGCCGTTTCCGTTGCGCTGAAATACGCAGACATCAAAAGACAGACAGCCATAGCCAGAATGCTACCTAAATGACTACCGTCAGAATCCATATGGATCGTTCCTCCTTGCAATGGCTTTGAGTATACCAGTATCATTGGTGTAGATTCAGTAAAAAGAATCAGGGATTCATTGATGCAATGAAACCTCAGCTGTACGATTCCACATAGGAAAGCTCCATGGAAAACGACAAGAAAGACAATCAAAACCTGAAAGACATCCTGTTCTCGATTGCGGTCTTCTGCCTGACATTTGCAGTCAACCTGCTGATACAAAGGTTGTTTACGACACAGACATTGGTTCCCATGATATTCGTGTTTGGGGTTTTTCTCATATCCCTTAGAACCCATGGATACTGCTATGGCATTGCAGCGGCGATCGTGAGCGTCTTTGCCGTCAACTTCGCATTCACATACCCCTACTACAAATTGGACTTCTTCGTGGAGGAAAGCATCTTCTCCGCAATAATCATGTTGGTCGTCGCAGTCTCCACGAGTACATTGAACATAAGGATAAGGGACCAGGAGACTCTACGAATACGAGAACAGGAGAAACTCAAGGCAGACAGCGAAAAGGAACGGATGAGAGGAAACCTCCTTAGAGCCATATCCCACGACCTAAGGACACCCTTGACTTCCATATATGGAGCAACATCCACTCTGATAGCAGCCAATGATTCTCTTCCAAACGACACGAAGAGAAAGCTCCTTGGAGAAATACAGGAGGACAGCGAATGGCTCATACGAATGGTGGAGAACCTTTTGTCGGTAACAAGAATAGACGATAGAAAGGTTGAAATAGTGAAGACACCCATCGTTTTGGATGAGCTGATAGACTCTGTGCTTATGAAATTCGAGAAGAAGCACCCAAGCCAACGGGTCGAAACGAACATACCGGATGAATTCATAGACATACCAATGGATTCCATGCTCATAGAACAGGTGTTGATGAATCTTTTGGAAAACGCAGTCCTACATGCAAAAGGCATGACAAGGCTTGGACTTACGGTGAGAATGGAAGGTACGGATGCAGTATTCGAAGTATCGGACGATGGCTGCGGCATTCCAAATGAAATCAAGGAAGGGCTTTTCACAGGAAGTTTCGTAGATTCAGGTGCTCCTGTGGACGGGAAACGAAACAACATGGGGATTGGACTTTCCGTGTGTACAGCAATAGTGAGGGCGCATGGTGGAGACCTTACGGAAGAGAACAACGACGAAGGAGGAGCTACATTCCGCTTCTCTTTGAAAAGGAACGGCAATTGACATGGGAAACAACAAATACAAGATACTCGTCATAGAAGATGAGGACAACATAGCCAGTTTCATCAGGACGAACCTTGAAATCAACAACTATCAGGTGATATGTGCAGGGACATGCGAGATGGGACTAAGAATGTTCTCCTCCCATCACCCAGACCTTGTGGTTCTTGATTTGGGACTGCCTGACCGAGATGGACTTGAGTTCATCCAAGAGATAAGGAAGTCTGAAGCCATTCCAATAATCGTTTTGTCCGCACGCACATCTGAAAACGAAAAGGTGTTCGCCCTTGACCTAGGAGCAAACGACTACATAACAAAACCCTTTGGAACAGAGGAGCTGTTGGCTCGTATCAGAGCCGTCCTTAGAAGCAACAGACACTGCTCTGAACTTGGAAGCATTCCAGGAGGGAGGTTCCAGCTCAAGGACATGGTCATAGACTACGACAAAAGGCAGGTCACGATAAAGGGAAACGAAATAGACCTCACCCAAACGGAATACAACATAGTTGCGTATCTGTCTGAGCATGCAGGAAAGGTCCTTACATACGCGTCCATAATCCAAGCTATATGGGGGTACTCAGACTACGGCAGCACCAAGAAGCTTCAGGTGAACATGAAGAACATCAGAAAGAAGATGGGAGTGACCCCAGGTGAAAGGCGATACATCATCAATGAGCTTGGTGTGGGGTACAGAATGATGGAGGAGTGAAAACGAAAACCCCAAATCCTGCAATTAGGATCTGGGGTCTACCAACCAAAAACGGATATGGTTGTCAGTCTTCCTTCTTTGGCTTTGAATCAAGGTCTTCGCTGTTCCAGAAGAAATCAGAGCTGTCGTCCCTTGAACGGGCAGGCTTGAAGGAATCGAAGCCATATGGCTTCTTCGTGGATTTTGCAGACTTGCTGCCAAAACCTTCGAACCTGTTCTCTCCTCGGCCCTTGTACTCTATGGAAGAGCTTCTGCGTCCGCTGTAGTCATCGCGGTCGCGTCTTTCATATTTTGGAGAATCATAGGATTTTCTCTCGCCACGGCCTGCAAACCTGTTCTCTGATCTGTCGCGACCCTCGTAGCGGTTCGGCTTGTCAAAGCCTCTCTCGTTGTCTTTGTCGAAGCGAGGTCTGTCGTTTCTTTCGTATCTATCGGACCTGAAACCACGGCTGGATCCACGGTCGCTGGAATAGTCGCGTCTTGGACGATCCTCTCGATTGTCCCTATTGAAGCTGCGTCTTTCGCTGCGCTCTTCGCCTTCTTCTCTGTAGCGAGGTCTAAAGTCGTCGCGTCTATCGTCTCTGCGTCCGTATGACCTGCGGTCGGAATAGTCTCTGTCTCTGCCGTATGATGGCCGATCTGAATTTCTGTAGCCGTCTCTGCGACCTTCTCTGTAACCGCCCCTATCTTCCCTATCGTCCCTTCCGAAGCCTCTGTCCCTTGAGGAATCTCCAAAACTCCTTGGACCTCTTGAGTCCCTGGAGCCTCTGTAGCCGTCCCTGTCCCTTTCGTAGGAACCATAGCCACGGCCTCTGTCGCCGTCTCTTCTGCTCTTTCCTGCATAGTCGCTTCTCTTCTCGAAAGAGCCTTTCTCCGTTTTCTTCTCCGTCTTCTCGTCCGAACCCTTCTGGGACTTCTCGCTTGGCTCACTCCAATCCAATTTGAGTGAATCGTCATCAAATGCCATCATCCAACTCCTGGCCGCACCTTTGCGGCCTTTAACAAATCCCGGAGCCTCTACGGCTCCTGTAATCTCTTTGACGCTCATTCCTCTGAGGCGTCTTCTATCCATTCTGAAAGTTCCAAGGTTCGTGGAGAAAAGGAGGATTCCAGTCTTCTTCATTAGCTTGGCTAGATTCTTTATCCAATCGACGTAGTCTCGTGCTACGTCAAAGTCCCCGTCCATCTTCCTGCTGTTGGAGAAGCATGGCGGATCGAAGATGATTATATCGTATTTCTCTTTTCTATCTATAGCGTCTGCGACGTATTTTGAGGCATCCATGCATACACATTCGTATGAGGATCCTTCGTAGCCGTTGGCTGCAAGGTTCTCCTGCGCCCACTTGGTATAGGTCGCTGAAAGGTCAACGCTTTTCACGCTCTTTGCAAGCCCCGCTGCTGCATAGACGGAGAAGCTTCCTGTATAGGAGAAGAGGTTTAGGACATCGCACCCTACACTTCTCTCCCTTATGAGCATACGGGTGAGCCTGTGGTCAAGGAAAAGGCCGGTGTCCACGTATGTGGTCAGATCCACCTTGAAGGTGAGGTTGTTCTCAAGGACATCCACCACAAGGGCATCGGTCTGTGCCTTTTCATGCTGCTGCCCCTGTTCGCGTTTGGCCCTGTACGAATAGACGATGTTGCCGGGTTCCAGGTATAGCATGCGAGAGCATATATCAAGGCAGGTGGCCCTCATTTCGTCAGGCAGTGGCTCCGATTCGCCGTAGTCCGTGACCTTGGCGTACTTGCCGTATACATCGACCGTGACGGGAAACTGCGAGAGGTTGCGGTCATAGACCCTGAAACAATTCGTACCCTCTGGAAGGAGGTTGTGACGCATTTCCTGAGCGTTGTTCTTGAGTATCTTGCCAAAATCCTTCTCGAAGTATTCCATTTTCCTTCCCGGTATGCCTTTCTCGATGGGATTATATATGTTACAATGAAAAAAAGATAGTCGGATGGAGCAGCTTTTCTGTTCCAATGGAGGTCCATAGATGTCCACGGTCCAAGACGGCGACGGAAACGAGTTCATCAAAGGGCTTGAAGCCAAAAGGGGCTGCCCCGTTGGGTGGCGTACATACTCCACGTTCTATGCAGACAGCAATGGGGTTGTACGCCAATACGGAGTGTTCCTGTATGAAGCCGGCGGACGTTTCTGGTTCGAGGACTTCGAGCATGAGCCTCAGATCCTTGGATTCAAGCTTCCAAAGAGCAAGAACGCAGCTCCATACGTCAAGTTCGAATCCGGGTTCGACCCAAACGATGTTCTGGAAACGCGAACAGTAAAGAAAAACGCGGCCAAGTCACTGGCAGGAGGCTTCAAACCACGTTCCAAAGTGAAGGCAGCAGGAATCCTTGCACGTTGCTTCTCGCAATGCGTTACAGAGGTCTCTCTCAAGGATGGAACTGTCCTTTTCTTCGAGCTGGCCGATAAAACGCTTCAGAACATGATAGACAATTGGCATCAGTATGGAAAAAACAACAAAGCATAAAACAGAGACACATATAGATAAGGAGTAACAATATGGGAGTTTTCAAAGCCTATGACATCCGTGGTGTCTACAACCAGGATTTCAACAAAGAGACAGCGTACAAGATTGGATATTTCCTTCCAAAGCTTCTCCCTTGCAAGTTCGTCGTAGTTGGTAGGGACATACGTCTCACAAGCGACGAGATATTCGAGAACCTCTGCAACGGAATCAACGATGCAGGCGTTGACGTATGGAACGTTGGCCTTGCCACAACGCCAATGGTCTACTTCTCAACGGTATACCTCAAGGCGGAGGCATCGGTTCAGATAACCGCAAGCCACAACCCAAAGCAGTACAACGGCATGAAGATCTCAAGGGCCATGGCCATCCCAGTAGGCGGTGATTCAGGCCTCAAGGAACTTGAAAGGATGGTCAATGAAGAGAAGGTCGAGCCTGTGTGTCCATGCCACAGGGGCTGCATCATAGACAAGGACGTCCACGAAGCCTACCTCAACTATCTAAAGGGCTTCCTCCCTGACCTTTCGAACCTCAACCTCTCCGTGGACTGCTCCAATGGCATGAGCAGCCTTTTCGTGCACGAAATCTTTGGCGACCATGCCCACTACATCAACGACACGCTCGACGGCACATTCCCAGGCCACGAGCCAAACCCACTTGAGGTCGAAAACTGCAAGCAGATAATGGATGCAGTCAAGGCCAACAAGTCCGATTGTGGCGTGATCTACGACGGCGATGCGGACCGTGTCATGTTCATAGATGAAAGGGGTCGATTCATACAGCCTGACTACGTCACAGGCATCATTGGAGCCTATTACCTTGCAAAGGAGAAAGGATCGGTTCTTGTTGACATAAGGACATCCCGTTCAACCACCGAATATCTTCTCAAGAAAGGTGCAACGGAGGTCATAACATGGAAGGTAGGCCACGCCTTTGCAAAGATGAAGCTCAGGGAGAAGCACTGCATATTTGGTGGTGAACTTGCAGGCCACTACTATTTCAGAGACTTCAACAACTGCGACAGCGGAATCCTTGCTTCCCTGCTTGTACTTCAGACTGTCGCCGCATTGAAGAAGGAAGGAAAGACCCTTGGACAGCTCATAGACGAGATTGTCGTCTATGCCAACAGCGGCGAGCGCAATTTCAAGCTTGAGGACAAGGATGGCGCAATGAACGCCCTCTATGAGAAGTTCACAAAGCTCAACCCAACCAAGATCCTGGACTTCGATGGCTACAGAATAGAGTTCCCAACATGGTGGTTCAATGTCAGGAAGTCCAACACAGAACCTTACCTTCGTGTCGTAGCAGAGGCCAAGACACAGCAGGAGCTTGATGAACACTTCAAGGAGATTGAGGACATCATCCATCAGTTCCACTGACCACCCGTTCATTGAACGAAAACCCGCCGTCACCTCCTTTGGTCGTGACGGCTTTTTTTCACCTTTTTCGCCGTTTTTGACGCAACAATGAAAACTATATTGACTAAAATGGACCAATGGAGTACTCTCTCATTGTTCTAAAGGACATTCCCCGATAGCTCAGTCGGTAGAGCAGGTGGCTGTTAACCACCCTGTCGGCAGTTCGAGTCTGTCTCGGGGAGCTTTGAGACCTACAAGTTCTTGTAGGTCTTTTTTTTGCGCTCGCAGCGACCACGAAGCAACAACGCGTTGCTTTGCCAATCCTTTGTCAACTGTTATAATCCTCCCAGAGGTAATGAAATGGAAACAAAAGATGTACTGCTTGGACTTAGAACGAAAAGAGGTCTGACACAAGAGGAACTAGCTCAGGAAGTCTATGTGACACGCCAGGCCGTATCGCGTTGGGAGAACGGAGAGACCATACCAAACATCGAAGCCCTAAAGCAATTGTCAAAGTTCTTCGATGTCTCGATAAACACCCTTCTGGGTTCCAAGCGCCAGCTTGTCTGTCAATGCTGCGGAATGCCGCTAGACGATTCAACGATAAGCAAAGACCCAAACGGCGACTTCAACGAAGAGTACTGCAAATGGTGCTACAAGGATGGGGAGTTCACCTATACCAGCAAGGAGCAGCTGATAGACTACTGCGTAGAGCATATGGCATCTGAGAATTGGCCGGCCGAGCAGGTCAGAGCTCACATGGAAGCCGTCGTACCCAATCTAAGGCATTGGAAGGACAAAGACTGATATTTGTTTGAGTCTAAAACCACAGAGACCATTGCAAAGTCGAAAGGCCTGCAATGGTCTTTTTTAATGCCCCATACAGCAACACTAGAGATTCAACAGTATTCAACAGCCCCAAGAGCCCGGCAAGCCCCAACGGCCCTGTAGGCCCCAAGAGCCCTATAAGCCCCAAGAGCTCAAAGTCCAGACAAAAAAGGCCACCTGCAATTGCAAGTGGCCGGTAATCAGCTTTCGCTTGAACTATCAGTTCTTTTTCTTCTTGAGAACCACAACAACAGCTGCTGCAGCGACAAGGACAAGAACAATGATCAGGATGATAAGACCCGCATTGGACTTCTTTGCAGGAGCTGGCTCTGCAGCTGGTGTAGCTGCTGGCTGAGCTGCAGGAGTCTCTGTCTTTGTCTCTTCCTGCTTTGGAGCCTCTGGCTGCTTTGCAGGCTCTTCAGTCTTAGCTGGCTGCTCTTCCACGACCGGAGCTTCTTCCTTGACTTCCTCGACAGCTGGAGTCTCTTCGACTGCTGGAGCTTCCGCTACGACTGCAACCTCTTCGACCTCAGCAGGCTCTTCCTCTGCAGGAGCCTGAGCGAACAAGGACTGGACATAAGCTGGGAGCTGAGCCTCTACGAGGTCTGCTGCATAGTTGAAATCCGCCTCTGTAAGGTCGTATGCAAGAGTGAGGATAGCAAATCCATCACCATCGTAGATATCAAGGGTCGAACCCTGGAGGTACTGGCCGTATGCGGCATATACTGCCTCGGCAGCAGCTCTGACCTCAGCTGTGGTCACGAAGCTAGGATACTCGATTCCAACCTTGTTGCCTGTTGCAATGATGGAAGCCTTGTAGCCGTAGAGCTCAATGTCTCTTGTGTAGAATGCTGGCTCAACGACTTCTTCTGCTACGATCTCTTCCTCGACAGGAGTCTCTTCCTTTGCAGGCTGGAGAGCTGCGTATGCAGCCGCTGCGTAGCCAGGAAGATCCTTCATGACGATCTGCTCAGCAAGAGCGAGCTCTTCCATTCCCCATGACTCTGGATAGTAAACCGTAAGAACATGCTCCTTTTCGTTGACATCGTAGTATACACCGGAAAGGTCGTAAGCCTTGCCGTATGCTGCAACAGCGGCCTGAGCGGCGGCATCGATGTCAGCCTTTGCTATGATTGAAGGATAGGAGATGACTGCACGTCCCTTGTCAGCAACGACCGAAAGCTCGTAGCCCGCAAACGTATACTTCTGTGAAACAGGACTGTAGACTACTGCAATCTCTGCTTCTGGCTCTTCAACAGCGACAATCTCTTCCTCAACAGGAGCCTCTTCCTTTGCAGGCTGGAGAGCTGCGTATGCGGCTGCCGCATAGCCTGGAAGATCATTCATGACGATCTGCTCTGCAAGAGCGAGCTCTTCCATTCCCCATGACTCTGGATAGTAGACTGTAAGGACATGATCCGCTTCGTTGACATCGTAGTATACGCCGGAAAGGTCGTAAGCCTTGCCGTATGCTGCAACAGCAGCCTGAGCGGCGGCATCGATGTCAGCCTTTGCTATGATTGAAGGATAGGAGATGA
>OQVQ01000048.1_pt1 | contig 52777 bp, 75 predicted proteins | sample 1691491 | NCBI WGS metagenome assembly OQVQ01 (sample SAMN03418252, study PRJEB22391) | human gut metagenome | biome: human-gut; feature: organic feature; material: feces | host: Homo sapiens | place: Tanzania | collected 2013-01
CTCTTTTCTTGCAGCATCCGCTACTTTTTTGAGTTCTTTGTTGTATTCGTCGAGTTTCCCGATAACATCGCTGCCATTCTCTAAAACTTGAAGTTTAAAGAGCACCGGTTTCAGCATCTTTACAATTCTCGTGGGGCGTTCGTTGGCATCGCTGATAACATAATAAATAAGCCTTGTGCCGCTCTTTGACGATTTATCCGAGACCTCGGAGAATAAAAGTTTTGGATGCTTCCCTAACAGGCTGAGCAAAAACTCCTTATCGGTTTGATGTTTCGTAAGATAAGTTTTAACCTGCTTCTGCTCTTTTTCGCCAAGAAGGTCAATTATCTTCATCAGCTTATCTTCGGCTTCGGTGGCTGCCTCTGCTTCTTTTTCGAGTGTTTGGGTGTTTACCAGATTTTCAATCTCGCCGTCGTCGCCTTCTGTGTCTGTCACATTTTCTTCGCCTTCGCTCGGGTTGTCGAAAATGTGCATCATGTCAGCGGTGGCAAACCCGGCATCTATAATGGATTGAAAAAACTGCGGGATTGGTTCATCGCCTTTATTGCTGGGTTCTTCGCTTGGTTCTTCGCTTGGGTTTTCGCCTTCGTTGCTAGGTTTGTCGCCCTTATCGCTGGGTTGCTCGCTGGACTGCTCGCCTTCGTCGCTGGGCTTTTCACCCTTATCGCTAGGTTCTTCACCTTTGCCACTGGGTTCTTCACCCTTGCTGCTGGGCTGCTCACCGGGTTCTTCACTAGGCGTATTCTGGGTGCGCTCAATTTTTGAGCCGTCTACTTTTGCGATAATATCTTCGACTTCTTCCATAGAGCTTGCTTCAAAGCTACCGTCCTTGCCGCCTTTATTGAAAGTAACCTCAAATTCTTTATCGGTAATGCGTCCAACAGTAACGCGGTCTGCTTTGCCGTCATCACTGTGCGCATTACTGTTGTATTCGCGAACCTCCGAGTCACTTGCGCCGCCAACCTGTTTGAAGCTGCCTATTTCTAGTGGCCAGCCATCCTCGTCGCGCTCGGATGCTTTGACGGTGTTTTTATCGGCTTGCTTTGCTTTCGGTTTCTCTCCACCATTCTTGCCTGTTGGTGGCTGTGCGTTATTTCCAGCGCTGTTAGAATTATCTCCGCTTTTGTTGGGGACAATAGGTTTCGGTGCCGCCGCGTCCTGCCCTTTTCCCTGTTTTGCTTTTTTAGCACGGTCTAACAATGCAAGTTTTTCCAACGGATGCAGATTGTTTAGCTTTTCTCTGGCTTCGGCATCGCCTTGAGCCGCTCTGGTTCCAATACCATCGTATTCTGAGTTTTTCAAAATATCTTGTACTTTCTTAGAGCCTTTCGCTTTTTCCCAGTTCAGGTTTCCAGTATCTTTGTGAACATAGCGGCTCTTTAAATTGCCCTTTAAGGATTTAGTTGTATGGCCTAACTCTGCGTCAGTCCACTCGTCACCAACAAGCCCGTTGCGACGGTCATCTGCGCGACGTTTTGCTTCATCGACAATATCCTTACCGATGCGATAGCCGTACTTCTTGCCGACTTCAATCAATTTGTCGAGGTCATCGCTTCCTGCTGCCTCTTTTACCTTTGCGGCTTCATCGTCGGTTAAAGTAACCTTTTTGTCGCCCTTGTTGTTGGCTAGATTGTTCAGAGACTTGCGCAAATTTGTGATTTTGCTTTCTGTTTTCGGGTCTTTAGCAATGGTCAGTTTTGGACCGACGTTCGGGGTGATAGCGTCGACACCTTGCGCTGGCTGGGCTGTGTTGGTTGCGTTGGTAGTAGCCGTGTTGGAAGTCCCGTTAACTACCTTATCTACAGCCGAATTTACAGCGTTGGTTGCTGTTTGTATCTGCTCATCCGGAGTTGTCGCAGGAGTAACTGTTGGCTGCTCCGACGGCTGCTCTACTGGCTGCTGTTGTTGCTCAACAGGCGGTTCTTCAACGGCAGATGCTGACTCTGAACCTTGAGGTTGTTGTTGCTGTTGCTGCTGCTCAGCGTCTTTGCCGTACCCGAGTTCAATGGCTTTTGCGATAACGTCCTCGTCTGAGCCAGTCTCAATCAAGTTTGCTACGTTGTTGTACTCGTCTCCGGCCTGTGCTTCGGATTCGAGATACTGTTCCAAGAAACTTTTTGCTTCTTTGTATTTAGGGTTAGCTGCCAGTCCGCTGCCGGAATTACCCATGCGCGACATAACGTCGTTAGCATACTCATTGATAGAAGGCTCGTTACCATTTCCTTGTTTACGGTTAAGCGCTTCGTCGCTATAGTTCAGTGCGCCCTCGCCACCGTACCACGCAATAGCTGCACCACGCGCGCCGTATTTGTCATAGTATTCTCTGAGCTTATGACGCGCAACTATTTCTTGGTTTTCTGGTGTCATAGGAGCATCGGCTGACAGGCCAGCTTCTTCTGCCCAGCTAGGCCAGTTATCCGACATAATCTGGTACTTGCCGCTCGCACCAGTACGGCCGTTCACCGCGCCATAGTTGCCGCCGCTTTCCTGCCCTCCTATAGCGTTTACCAGAGATTCAAACTCATCTGTTTGCGGCACGGTAGTTTGCTCTGTTCCGTTGTCGTCTGTGTTGGTGTTTATGGTGCTCAGTGTATCATCCGCATCTGACGGACCGAACACCTTGCCGTAAGCGCCAGCGGCTGCGTGTGGGATACCAGCGCCAATAGCACCAGCGATAGCAGAAAGGACAACATCCGGGTCTCTGAACGACCAAGATTCGCCAGCTTCGATTTTCGGAATAATCTGCTGCCCTGTTTCCTGTGCGGAGTTGATGCCCATACTTGTCAAAATTTTAAGCGCTGTGCCAACTCTGGTTTTGCCAGTCGCAGAAATCAGTGCATCCTGCAAGGTATCGGTGCCCGTAATAAACATCAAGTTGTCGACCAGAACACCTTTTGCTACGCGCTCTGCCTCTACCTCTGTTTTCCCGGGAACGTATGTGCCGTTCTGCTTAGCTTTTTCTATGTAATCGAGCTTGCCACTGGTAACGCTTTCCAGCATTGCCTCTGGGAACGCTTGCTTTTGGCCTAGAGTGATATTGGCTAAAACGGGTGCAAGATATTTAGGCGCAGACTCCGCTACGCTTTCGCCGTATTTTCCAGCTATTTTGCTCAAGAACGGCGCGCCTTTTCTTACGATTTCTGCAGCCCCTTGCTCTGCGGCAAACTTTTCGGCTGCTGTCGGAGCGCCAGCTTTTGCGGTTATGCCAAGTCCGATAGCGTAGGGAGCTATACTAGCTACAGCAGCGGCTATAGAGTTTGCACCCAAAGGGTCGCTGTAGTTGCGCGCGTACTTTTTCTCGACATCTTCGCCAAATTTCTCAATACTTTTGTTGGTTCTGTTTGACCAAGCGATTAACCCGCCGTCGGCTTGGTGCTGCTTATCCCATTCTTCTTCCGTCATATAATCTGGTTTGCCGTAGTAGTTGAGCAGATTGCCGCCAGCGCGGATTAGGTTGCCAGTGGCGCTCAAAACGCTATAGCCAGCAGCTTGCAGAATGTTGTCATCGTCGTTGTTGTTCGGAACCGAGTTGTTCGGGGTCAAGGCTTCCGGGTTTAAATCTTGCAGGAAAGAAAAGTCGTACATCGGACGCTGAGGTGAAGCGAAGTTAAAATTATATTGTTGCTTTTTGTCATCCATGTTTCAGTCGCGCTCCTTTTGTTATATCCAACCGCGGTCTTTCAAGGCTTGCTCCAGATAGCCGCTGTTTTGGCCGAGCATCTTTCTAACCATCTGTCTAGCCAGTTGCGCTAACTGCGCGTCGTTCCACTCGTTGCCAGCCGCAGCCTTTAACTGGGTAAGCCAGTCTTGAACTTCGTCGTAATCGTTGATGTTTTGCGGCACTGAACGCGATTGTTCCCCGCCAGTAACGACGCTGCCAAGAAGATTGCGAGCGGCTCTAACTTTATCTTTGTACGGATATGGCTTATCTGGATATTTTTCGTTCCAATCAGCTTCGTCTTTAACCAACCACTTTGCGGTCTCGATTTGCTGGCTTGTCGGTCCGCCGTTAGCGTTGGTTCCTTTTTTGCCTCCATAAACAATCTTGACTGCTTCGCTAAAAGGAATTTTGTAGGCATCGGCTACCGCTTTAATCTGGAAAACATTTTTCTTTACGAAATCGTTGTAAGCTAAATTATGTTCAAGTATCTTGGCTTTTTGGGTGGCGTCCCAGCTCAAATCAGAAGCAAGTTTCATGTCCGCTTCTTTGTATTTATGTTGTTTGTCCAAACGCTTGTCGGTCACTTCGTTATTGTATTCACTCTGCATGGTAGGCAGTCCGGCCATCGCAACCTTAGCGCCGTCTGGGTTATATTCCGCCATGCGTGAGCCAATCATCTGGGCTGCTACATAGTCCTTAGCTTGGATTGCGCCCAAGAATTGCTCAAACATGCCGTCGTAGACTGTTTTTCTTGCCTCTTTGACTGTCTCGTCTACATCTGGCTGAATACGCTTCAAGGCACTGTCAATTTGCCAACTAGGTGTGCCGTTCTCTACCAATACTTTTCTCAGCTCATTTTTAATTGCGTCACCATCTGTAAGGGGAACTTTATTCAGTCTTGCTTTCGCCAGATTCTGTTGAACCATCTGGCTCATGCTTTCAACCTGTTGGGCATCCCCTTCTGGATTGGCACTATTGGCATATTTAGCTGCCACGTAGTCGGCTTTCTCTGCTGCCAAGTCTCTCGGTACCGTTTGGGTTAATCCGACAGAACCTTGCTGGTCCGGCTTATAGCCCACGATGCTTTCGGACGTTTGAGGTGTTGCAAGGTTTGCCGCTTGCAACTGCTGCCCGCCGACAGTGGTTGTGGGGGGTGCAAACTTCTCGATAGAAGGACCGATAGCGCCTTGCTGAGCGTCGTCAGAGCTGTTTGCGGCAAGCGGGTTTTCTATTGTATTGCCGCCTACTGAAACTTGCGTCAGCGGACCAGCGGCATCTTGCTGCGGCTGCCCTAAATCGCCTTGTGACGGCCCTCTCCCTGTTATTTCATCCAGCTTTGCGCGCAGTGCGGCGTCATTCTTTTTCGCACCTCGTTCTTCGTATCTGCTTCCGAGGAATCTGCCGAGCACAGAGCCGATGTTGAACCAAAGGTCATTCGTCATGGGGATAGTGGTGTTGGTGGGCACTTGCATCTTCATTCCATATGCGCCAAAACTCATTCTGCATCACGCTCCTTACCATTCGTTTGTTGCGCCTTTGGCTACAAAACCGTTGGCGTAATATGCGTTAGTTCCTGTCAGCTTCATATCGTAAACTTTTCTTGTGCCGTTAAAGACAATACCCTTGACTTTGCCGACATTCTTTAAGGCGTCGCCGATGCGCAGCATTGCAACATCACGCCATGTGCCATCTGCTTTCATCAGAGGCTGGCTCAGTGTTGTGATTACATCATGCATGTTGCCATCCTCGTCTTGGCAAACAACCATATAGACTTCGCTGTCTTGCGGTTCCATAACCTCGACAACTTCTTCGATGCACCTTCTGTCGCGAACGTGGTCGTATGCGAAAATTTTGTCTCCGACATTAACGTCGCGGATTGCTTTGGTTCCAGCATCTGTTTCGATTGGCGTTTCTCCAACAAAGCACCACAGTGAACCATAAGAGCCTGTCGCCATGCCTAAGCCAGCGTTGAATAAACTTCCGAGCACACCGCTGCCGCCGCTCTGGCTTGTGGTGCTGGTTGTAGTGCCAGTGCCTTTCATAGCGTTCAATGCGCCCAACGTGCCGCCGCTGTTCAAGCCAAGGGATGCGTTCCAAAGGTTCAAGGCTGGCTGCTGAGCCGCTTCTTGCGCCGCTGCGGAGGTGGTAATATTCTGGCCAGCCAAAGAAGCCTGCTGACCGTACAAACCGTTCACTGTGCCGATATTATTCTGGTATTGTTGTGCCATAGTATCCGAAGCGTTCTTGGAAATATCGTTCAGAGCTGTGTTTGTCACGCTGCTGTTAAGGATGCCTCTGGAACCAAGGCTGTTGAGAGTGCTGCCCATAGTGTTATTTACGCCACTTCGGATAGCGTTCTCCATGTTCTGCTGATATGCAGACGGCAAAATGCCTTGCGTCAGATTGGCTACACCCTGTTGTGCCGCTGAGGTCTGCTGGTTGGCGTTATTCAATAACTGGTTGTAGTCAACTTGGATTGTACCCAAGCTGTCTTGCAACAAACCTCTCGCTACTCCATTCAGCCACAGTGCGTTAGGCGCAATGGCTTCGGAGTAGTCAGCTGCTGCTTTTTGCAGTCGAATTTCCTGTTCCGTTGGTTTGTAGGATTGTACAGTTGTAGAACTGCCGCCTTTTTTACCCATTAAGCACACCCTCTTTCCGTAATTTCTCTTTCATTTTTTCGATTAGCGGGCTGGTTGCTTTGGTGTTGAAATAATGAGTTACCCAATAAACTGGCTCGCCCGTCTTTTCGTCGTTGTGTTTGTGCGTGATGATAACCAATCTGCCGATGCTGTCTTGGCACCAATAACGGAAGCGCCCGTCAACATCTTCCTTTTCGATTGTCTCCCAGCCAAAACCACGGATGTACGGCTCGATGTGTCGGGTGCAAATGCTGGCGACACACTCAAAACCAGCCGTACAGCTTACAAGTTCGGCGTAATCTCGCCAGAATTTAGCGTCACCGCACACTTGATAAATAATCATCATCTTGCCTTCAAAGTCGGGCTTCATGCTTGCAAAGCCTCTTTCCGGCATATATAAAAGGCGATAGCCCGGTAATAAATCAAAGCTATCGCCTGTTTTGGTTTCGTAAATTTCAATCCATTCTTTAAGGCTTTTAGCCTTCATATTACATTACCGCCTTTCTGTTCTAATCACTCGTCGATGCCATACAAGCAGAAGTTGTTTATTCTGTGCGGTGATGTGCTAGTCACAATAACCTGCATAGCCCGCAAAGAATTGTAAAAATGTTTTATCCTGCGCTTGGTCGCCAAGCTGTAATCAAAGCCGCGGTCGGCAACCTGCACATGAATCTTGCCGTCCTCATCGCCTACTCTGCCCTCGACAAAAATATCAAAGTATCTGGTGATGATGCGGTTGGGAGTGATATACATCTTCGAGATAATTTTGCTGTGTATCGGCTCACCGTTGTCTGTGGTGTACTCGTCATTCATACGGCAGACGCCTTTGTCAGTGGCCAGCATAATGCCGTTATCTGTCTGCGCAACGTCGTGAATATCATCATGGAAGGTGTATTTGTACGCTGCGCCAGTATCGTACTGATATATATAAAAGGTCTTTTCGTCCTTGGCGTTAGGGCGTATCCAGAGCTGCTTCATGGTCAGCATGTTCCAGATTCTTGGTTTGTAACACTCTTTTTGCAGCAGTCTGTTTATCTTATACGCAACCTCGGTTGTGTCAAAGTTGCCGTAAGTTGTTGTTGTCTGCAAACTTCGGATGCCCAAATCTGTTGCAAACACAATGGTGTTGCCCAGCAAAGTGAATGCTTCCCTGTCATCCTGTGCGTGGGTGTCGCTCAGAATCTGCTGGCTCTGCAAGTCTGGCACAGTGCCGCTTATCTGATAACCCAAATCATTGGTCTTGAATACAATCAAGTCACCAGAGAGAGGCAACGTAGTGATAATGTCGCCGCCGTCAAGCTCGCCTATGCCATACCACTGGGCTTGGCTCACCATGTTGGTGTCCTCTTTCCACGCCTCGTCGGAGGTACAGTCGCCAGTGCTGCTGTAATGAAAGTTATCATCGCCGCGTTTGGATGTGCCTAATCTGCTGTCGCGCACCCACAAATTGTCGCAAAGGAAGCTGCCCTCAACAGTGGTCAAGTTGTTCTCGTAATCATAGTATTGCAGCTTATCGCCGCTGCCTATGGTGACTTTGGCACCAAACCGCTGGCAAACAGGACGCTCTTCGCCCGTCAGTTTGCCAATCAGCTTCGGCGTTTCCTTGACGTAACTGTAATAAGCATTAGCTGTTCCTCTTGCCGGTGCTTTACCGAACAGCAGGAAACCGTCCGTGCTTTGGTCATACCAGATTTTATCTACTGGTTCACCAATGTCGATAAGCGGCTCGGAATAGCCGCACCTTGTACGCAAAACGCCCTGCTCGAACATATAGTTTTCAAGCAGGACGGCTTCGTTTTCACCTATCATGTTGTCTGGCACAGAAGCGTTCATGCCGCCCACTAAACTGCTTAGGCAACACGATACGCTCTGCGGTTCTCTTTCTATCGGCATAATCTCACCTACATTGTAATCTTCTCAATATCAGCCTTGTTCTGCGCCGCTTCAACCTGTTCTTTCGCTTTACGATACGCAGTATGCAAAGCATTACTACGCACAGCAACAGCGGCAATAACCATGCGCAAATCATTGGCAGTCACCTTAACGTCAGCATTGTCCGCTGTTGTCCAATCAATACTTGCTCCCTCGCCTTGCAACGATAAGGCAATGATAGCCGCATTGATACGGTCACGGGCTTTCTCGTCATAGTCAAAACTGTTGCCGTTGTATTCAATCGGCTCAACCTCGGCCGTATCACGCTGGCGCTTTAACATCAAGATTTTACGCTGTTTTATGGTTTCCAATGGTTCTTCTTCGTGTGTAACGGTTACGCCTAATTCTGTTAAAGCCTCATCGCCGATTGACAGCGGTATGAATACACCCTCTTTACCTAGCGCTTCGGAAAGCTCATATAAATTAGAGTAGGTCTGCTCTTTATATGTATAAGTCGTTTGCATCCTCAGCCCTCCTTAGTTAAATACTATTTCAACTTTAAATTTCTTTCCCACGTTAGCAGCAGTAAACATACTTGATACATTCGACGGCACACGTTGCACGTATGTATAAAATCCTGTTGTGCTACCTTGATATGATATTTTACCCACTGCCAAATTAACCATTACACCTGTTTCCATAGGAGTAATGTTAAGGCTGATATTGCGACTGCCACTCGTTACGCCTTCTTCTTTAAAAGCCACATCAAGCCAACCACCATAATAAGACAGAATAACAAGAGTAACGGCTCTGCCGTCATGCGTAACATCCCCTGTAACCTCGCCATAATTACCATTATTGCGACTATAGCCATATTGACCACCTTGCTGCCCCATTGTCATAATGAACACATTCTCTGGTGTTTCAGTGCCACCACCACCATCTGTCTTTTTGTACATAAATAAACGATTAAGCCCCATATTACATCACCCCTAGGATAACTTAGATGCTTGTACGATGCTAGTTTTGTTACCGCTATTATCTAATGTTATAAAGATATTAAGTAATAAACCCGCACTCGTAATAGCAACATCACTAGCACTACCAAGGTATTTAAGCGTTCCTGCATTAGTAATAGTCAGAGGATAGTCAGCATTAGATTTTATATATGCAGTAAAAATTAATGATTGACCACTATTTAGCAAATAGGTGAAGTTTGTTAAATCTAAAGTAAAACTACCTGTTGCATTATACACAGCCGTAACGCTAGAAGGTTTTACAGAATTTCCATTAGCGTAAGTAGTTTTATATTTTTCTACACCCAGCAAGGCTAAGTCAAACGACTGCAAAGCCGTCCATGAGTTCTGTGCAGACGTGCTTACTCCATCACCACTAGAAGTAGAGATATTAACATTACCATTTGAATCGGGTGTAACATTATTTACCGATTTCACAACAGTAGGTTTATTGGTCAAATCGTTATAACTTCCACTTGTAGCGACTGTTGCAAGGTCTGCCGTGTCTGCTTTGGCTGCAAGAGCTTGTCCCCATGCTGTGCCGAATTCATCGAATTTTGTCGCTACTGCTTTATTCTGAATAGCATTTGTGCTTGTGCTTGATAAAGTATCGTCTACAATAATCGCTTCGGGCATCGTCGGCTTATCTAATAAATCGTTATAGCTACCGCTGGTAGCTATGGTAGCTAGTCCGGTAATCATACTCGCGGGATGCGAGCTAGGATGCGTGTAAACCGTATCTGTAAATTTAGCATTTTTAGGTACGGCTGTTTCCACGGTCAGTCCGTTTACCTTGGCAGCATTTGCCGCCGTGTCATTTTTGCCCAGTTTTTCAGCAAGCATAGCTTTGACCTTGCTATAAAAATAAGCAAGGCCGTCCAAATCTACCAATTTAGCCATATCAAATATCACCTCCGTAGGCTATCAGAACAAAACCGCCTGTACCGTTTGTACCGCCAGCACCGCCTACAGTTATAGCATAGCTTTGCCCAGCGGTAACGCTGACATACTGCGAGTCATAGCCGCCAGAGCCGCCATATTGTCCACCTCTGCCGTATGTACCCTTGTTTATGTCAAATGACATTAAAAAGCCGTCTGTTATGCTGTTGCCTTTAGACGCATTACCATTAGGAGTGCCGCCGTCACCTTTGCTCCATGCCACGCCAGCTCCATAACCACCTGTTGCAGTAACGCCGAACGCTGACGTATTGCCGCCGTCTTTGCCGTTGCCGCCTAAGCCACCTTTACCAGCTCCACCGCCACATACAGCGACACGCATACGAGATACGCCGCTAGGGACAGTAAACATATAATCGCCAGCATCAGTCCAATATTTTTCGGTGTACGGCACGCTGACAGCCGCTGTGTGCTGTGTAGCAATGGCATACGTCACGCCGTTTATGCTGACACGTCCTGCTGTAGCGTTTGCATCAGTAACGTCTTTTAAAGCAACATAGCCGTTACCGACTCTTAACGCTTTGTCACCTGCTTCCGCAGCCGTAGAGTAAATATTGCAGGCAGCCGTTGAGCTGCCTTTTTTTATGTATAATTTCTGAGATAAAATACTCATTTAAGCCACCCAAATTGTGCCACCGGGAATGTTCAGAGTGTCGGTTACAGTAAGCGTTTTTACTGTAATGCTATCGCCGCTGGGGATTGTGCCTGTACCCGCAAGATTGAGCGCATTGTCAATCTCGCTATTAGTAGCAATTTCTACATCAACAGCACCTCCTGTGCCTTGCTCGCCCTTGTCACCCTTAGCTCCCTGTGGAATAGTAAAGTCAAGCACTGCCGCAGATGTAGTGCCGCTGTTAGTTACCTTTGCTGCCGTACCTGCTGCGCCTGTGGTAACAGTACCTACTTTGATAGTAGCTGCCGCACCTGCTGCACCGTCATTACCTTTAGGCCCTTGGATGCCTTGCAGACCTTGTACACCTTGTAAACCTTGCGGCCCTCTCTCACCTGTATCACCTTTAGCCCCAGCATCACCTTTATCACCCTTCGGGCCTTTCAGTGCAGCTAACTGCTCCTGCGTAAAATCGGCATAGGTGAAAGCGTCGCCCTTGTCGCCTTTAGCTCCCTGTGGGCCTGTTGCACCTCTTTCACCCGTTGCGCCCTTCTCGCCTTGGACACCACGTAAACCTTGCGGGCCTGTGTCGCCTTTATCACCTTTTGGCCCTTGGATGTTACCGCAGTCAATCCATTCTGTGCCAGACCACGCATAGAGGTTAACGCCTACCATATATGCGTCACCTTCGTTGCCTTTAGGATGTGCAGCAATTAAAGCGGACAACGAATCATATCTGCCTTTAATAGTAACGCCTGTACCCTGTTCGCCTTTATCGCCCTTCGGGCCTTGCGGGCCTGTCGCTCCTTGTGGGCCTCTCTCGCCTTGCGGGCCTGTCGCTCCTGTTGCACCTTGCAAGCCACGCAGACCACGTTCGCCTTGTGGGCCTTGTGAACCAGTATCACCTTTAGGCCCTTGCTCACCTTGTGGGCCTTGTAAGCCACGTTCGCCTTGCGGGCCTTTCAGTGCGGCTAACTGCTCCGATGTAAAGTCGGTGTACTTAAAAGCATCACCCTTATCACCCTTGTCACCTTTAGCACCGGGCAGACCTTGTAAGCCTTGCTCGCCACGTTCACCTTTAGCACCTGTTGCGCCTGTATCGCCACGCTCGCCTTTTTCGCCTTTTTCGCCACGTTCGCCTTTTACGCTTACCGGAGCAGGATTGGCAAGACCAGCTTTATTCGTCCATGTCATTACGCCGTCTTGGCTTACAGACGGAATATAGACGTTTACAGACTCGCTATACTCTTTGGCCTTATCAGCATACCCCTTGGCGTTCTTCTCGCTCGCAGCGGCGTTCTGTGCGCTCTCAACAGCCTTATCTACCTCTATACCTGCGTTCTCTGCCTTGTCTGCGTACTCTTTTACCTTTGCCAACGTATCGACAAGAAACGTGTTAGTCAGTCTGGTTTCGCTTCCTGCAGGGTTCTCTTCAAACTCGTTGCTACTGACCCGCACCGCCTTGTCGCCAGTGGTTGCGATAACATCTCCTGCAGTTTCCTTGCCTACTACTGTAAGCTGAAATTGTCCCGATGTTCTCGCACATTCGTAAGGAACGATGCACTTGCCGTCTACAATAGCAACCTCATAGGTTTTGTTATCCCTCGCAAATAACGCCCATTTGTCGATGCCGTCCCAATCACTAGAAAAGGTAAACAGCAACTGCACAAAATTCTTGCTACCTTCTGTTACATATGCGTCTGACGTTCTTGTCAGCCGCATACCGTCGATTTCAAATTCAATCTGCATTGTTTCACCTCGCTTATTCTTGCGTTTCAAGCGTATAAGTAGTAGAAGAGTTATCTACTACCATAAAGTTAGCATAGCCACGAGATACAACTACATCACTATCAACATCGAACGTGGCACTCGGGACTGACATAGATAAGCCGCCTCCGTTGTCGTACGCTGAATTGTAATTGTTTGTATCGGTATGAGTGCCATAAGCTCTAAATGTTACTTGCGTCGCTCCAGACAATTTTGCTGTTACGCTAAAATCGCAAGCCCACTCGTGCTTATCTGCATCTGTATCAGGCCCATAATGGAATGGAGTAGTCGATGCAACGCCGTCACCGCTGATTTCTGCATAAAAATTGCTTACTCCGTGCCCTTTATCAACGCCCTCGTCGACAGACGAATAGCTGTTCCACGGAATATTATGTACATAACCAGCAACAGTAATACTGCCAGCCGAGGAAGGCACAACAATAGTGAAATTCATAAATACGTTTTCCCCGGTTTTAGATACTTTATACCCTGTAATAGATTTGTTAATTACAACCAAGCCTTTTGAATCTTGACCTAAACAAGAATAACAGTTAACCTTAAATCCTTCGTTCGTTATGTCAGTTGCAGAGCAAACAATAAAGATATTATTCTGCGAATAATCTGCGTTGTTGACCATTAAAGATGTAGGCGAAACAAATATCTGCGGTACTTTTGGCCATGGTGCGTTAAATTTAACACGTTGTCCATCATAAGCTACGCCGATAATCATTTTAGTAACCTGTGCATAAACAATGCCGCTTGCATCAACGTAGTTAATGCCCTCTTGGTTAAACAAGGTAAACGAGCCGTCGTTACTGCTTAATCTCAATCCCTCTTGGCTCAGTTTGACGTTACCGCCTGTAATCGTCAGCGCTCCTGTCAAGTCAATGTTTGCAGCGGCGAAGTGCTTGCCTGTTATGGTATTTGCCGCTATCTTATCACCGATAACACTTCCTGCCTGTATAGCATCAGAAGTTACGCTGTCAGCGGCTAACTTCTCTGCTGTAATAGCACCTGCTTCTATTTTCTCGGCAGTGACCGCTCCTGCGTCGATTTTGGTCGATGTGATAGCGTTAGCCTGTATCTTGGCGGATGATACAGAGTTAGCCTTTAAATGCTCCAGTGCGATACTGTCAGCGGCTATCATGCCGCCTACGATAACATTGTTGTCAAACACTGTATCGCCTGTGATATGCACCTTGTTGCCGTCGATTACAATGCCTTCCGTTGATACGTTGATAGCGTTGATAACGCCGTCTTTCTTTACACATAACAGAATATCGTCTTGCAGTTGGTTGATAGATGAGTAATTGCAGTCAGCAGGTTTTTTGTTCAGCTCTGTAACTACGCTTGTAATGCTGTTAGCGTTCTGTACGATTGCTGAACCTTGGCTGTTAATCGTTGAGCCTTGCTTATCAACCTTTGTGACGATGCTAGTAATATTATCAGCGTTGGCTTGAATTGATGCCTTGTTGCCTTTCACGTCCTCTACAATAGCAGTAATGCTCTTGGCGTTCTGTTCGATAGCAGAAGCGTTGCCCTTAACATCCATAGCGATTGTAGATATGCTGTTGGCGTTCTGTTGAATAGCCGTGCCGTGGGTTTTCAATGTGCCCTCAGCATCATCTACACGCTTGACCACGCTTGTTATAGAATCAGCGTTCTGCTGAATAGAAGAAGTGTTGGTACTGATTGTACCCTCGTTGACTGTTACTCTTTTGGCCAACGCCGTAATATCAGTAGCAGTCTGCACGATAGCAGTACCCTGTGTGGTTACTGTACCCTCTATGCCCTCTACTTTCTCGTTCAAGCCGTTAACTTTTGTCATAACGCTTGAAATGCTGTCAGCATTTTGATGTATACCGTTGGCATTAGCGTCAATCAGCTTGTTAGCCTCCTTGATAGCCGTGGTATTATCAGTAATCAGCTTTTTGAGTGCATCATTGATACTAGGCTGATTGTTAGCCTTGTCGATAGCATCCTGCGTGAATTTATCAAATTTGGTGTAGTCGATAGTCGGTACTTGCCCTATATCAATGCCGGCTTTGCAGTCTGCTTCTGTTGTATCGCTCCACTCGCCGTCACCCAGCGGGTCGACAAAGCAGTATTTGACTGTGATGTGCCCGATGAAGAAGAAGTAAATATACTCGCTGTTAACTGTATAGAAATCATCCTCAACGGTTTCTGTGCTGTCCTTGGTCTTGATGTGAATCTTGTAGCCTGTTGCCCCTAGCGGCAAGCCTTGCATTTTAATGCGAACGCCATCAATCGTGCTTGTTAACTGCGGGGCGGTCGGCTTCTGCGGCAGTGCTTTGCTGAACTCATGGACTGCGGGTTCGCTATACTCACCGAAGATGTTACGAATATACAGATACGCCGTGCCGCTTCTGACACCGGGATTGGCTCTGCTCCACGTTTCTCGTGTGCTGTCCAATCGCTTGTCATTCCATACGCCGGGGTTCTGGTCTAAACGCAATTCAAAGAAATCTATATATTCGTTAGGCTCAAACAGCCACTTCCATAACGGGCCTTTCTCGTCCCACGTCAGCACAAACTGTGTCGGCGGATTAGGAATGTACTGGCTGCCTTGAATCTTGATACTAGCTTGCGGAGCTGTGTCAAAGTCCGCCGTGTTGCCCTTGGTATTTACCGCTACTACCTTGATATAGTACGTCAGACCTGTAGTAGCGCCGCTATATACAAACTGTGTGCCGCTGCTTTCTCCTGCCTTCTCCCATGCTTTATCCGTAGCCGTTCTGAACCATACCTCGGCTTTAGCATAGTTTGTTACAGTAGTCTTTACCCATGACACCTGTATGGAGTTCACTCGAACTCCATCATTGATTGAATGTAGCTCTAATAGCTGTACACTGCTGACGTGGCCTGGTTTTTCACCTGTTTCGGATGTGCTGTCGTCGATTTTTTTATTCGTCAGCAAGCCAGATTTAACGAGATAGTTTTTCAATGCAGCTACAAAAACCTTGCCGTCACCGCTGACGTTGTTGGGGATATTGGTCAATATTTGTTTTATTTGCGCCTCATCAAGCACGTTGTTGTTTTCTTTATCAGCCATATCCTTCACCGCCTAAGCTATGCTCTCGCACTGTACGCCGACTCTATAATGTCCATCAAAGAACTGTTCAAACTTTGGTCTTGAGATACATTCAACCGTTGCTGGTTCATAAGCAGAATCACAGTCAAAGTTACAATGACGTTATTTGTTACTGTGTCGTCATAAGGCATTTCTTCATTTTCGGCACCTGTAATATTTGGTGCTTTATAAAAATACTTCATAGTATAATCTTTGACGCTGGTATCGAGAAACTTGATTGTTTTACCAGTAATCTTGATGGGTAAAATGCCACACATCTTAATATAATCATTTGGCAATGTATCGCCGCTTCTGATTACAACATCCTTGATGGCGATAGGGTTGCCAGAGCCAACAAAGTAAAGTCCGATGTAGTTTATGGCTTGATTGATGTAGCTGACAATTTCGTCATCGTCGAAATCGCCAACGCCTTCTTTATCGTTAATGCGATTGCGAATATCTTGAATAATTGCTTTAACTAACATGCTTCCTCCTTCTATACCATAAACGGCATACGAATCCTCGCATGAGAATAGCGACGCATCGGCACGATGTTTTGAATCGCTTCCTCGATGCCGCTCAACATTTCTTCGTTACTGTTGCTTAACGCAGCAAAAGCAAAATTGCGCACCAGCGATTCAAAGACAAGCGGCAAATCAATTTCATCATTGGCGCTCTCAACTTCTTCAAGTCGCTTGCGATAATGCACAGTGAAATCTGGTACGCCGCTATAAATCTTGCTCCCGACGATTTTGTATTCGTCAAACTTCGGGGTTTCAGTAGACGGTACTACCGCAAGCGGTCTGCCGCATTGCAAGTCGTTCATGCCTACCAGCGTTACAAAATCATATGGCAAGGTTGCGCCCTTCTGCATTTGTTCTGAGGTAAGGTGATACTCCTTGACCTTTTCCAAAAAATCGCTGTTGCGTAAAGCATAAGATGCGTTTAAGTATTCGATAACATCATTTATAGCATTGATAATCTGATAATCACTATATTTAATCTCGTCAAAATCCATAGCCTTTAAACGGATTTTGCGGATTAGTTTGGAAACCTCGATTGCCATGTTGCTTCACCTCAAAAATATTTCTTAGGAATCAACGGAGCATACTCGCGATGCACCTCAAAAAACTTCTGCACATACTTTGTGTACTCACCGTTATCTCCGGCAGCTAAAGCTCTTTTGGCAGTAACAAGCCACGGGTCATAATTCCACATTTCGGGCGGGATGTAACCCATAACCCTGACCTCAAAACCGTCCTTGCCTACCGCTCTGCCGCCGCCTTCACGCTCAGTCATGCGGGCTACCTCGGCAGCTACGCTATGGTCAAATTTGTTGACAACGTGAATTTTCTTCTCGCCGTCAATATATACTTTCTGGTCTACTAACATTGTTTCGCCCTCCGTGTTTTAGTTGGAGCTGGTGACAGGAATCGAACCCGCAACCTAGTGCTTACAAGGCACTTGCACTACCAGTTGTGCTACACCAGCATATAATAAAACCCCTCGAAACCGAGGGGTTTAAAGTGGTCGAAATCGACTAGGTTAAGTGGCTGAAATCAACTATGCGAAGCGGAATATACGCCCGTTGCCGCAGGACTTGTAAATTCCACGACAACACTTTGATATATTGGAATAGTCAACGCTTTCTCTTTCAGCGGCTTCTCTACCAGAATTATATAGAACCTGCTCGCCGTTTGGACGAACGCATAAAACTGCTTTGCGTTTTTTAGCGGCACGTTTTGCGATTATCAGCGGGTTCCTTCCAAGTGCCCTTACTTCTTCGCGATGCCTAACGCCCACGTCGTGACTAGATTCCTCCGCTGTCAAGAAGCAGCAAGTTGCTGGTGAATATTCTTTATTTCCTGCAACCAGTGTGTCTTTATCAAGCATGACCCTACAGTTGGGACTCGCTGCCCACAATTCAAAATTCGGCAATTTCTTAATATCCTCTGCAAAAAGTGACAATCTGTGCCATCTTTCACAAACGGAACACCCTATATAAAACGGATTCTTTATATGGAATTGCACGCTATATACTCGTTGTAACATTCTATGCCACAAATGATATATGCGAAATTTTAAATCTTCTTTTCCAGCAGTTTTCCAAGAACTAGCCCAACCGTAACAGTCGTTAATGCCTACCCCATATACTAAAGCTTGCATATTCCCTCCTAAACCAAACTCCTCCCCGATATAGAGGAGGAGTTTATATTCATCTGTTATCAGCGTTTAATACCAATAATAGCTGCGCTTGCCTTGGGCGCGGAGCATTTTAAGCCTAACCATGTTTCAAGCATACGCTCATCGTAGGAGCCTTTCTTCGGAATGGGTACGTCACGAGTATGCAGGAAATATTTAATACCCCAGTAGCCCATATCCATGCAGTAGATGCGGCTATCCGGCAGCATACGATGTGCTTCGGCGGTCAGTACGCCGTAGTCAGTCTGGATAACGTCGGCAACAAGATTCAACTTGTTCTTCTTCGCCATATCGCGGTAAGAAGTAGCCTGTGCGATTACCAACTGGCTGAAAGCGCGTTTCTTAGCGGGAGACATAAACGCATGGGTAGGATTGCCACCACGGTTATATGCCATTTCCATCACCGCGTTGAGGTCATCCAGAGTGTAGTCGACAGTGCCGCCTAAATCCAGTACGTTGTTTTTGATGATTTTAGCGGAAGTGCCAGCGGCGCTCGGTTTGACCTGTTCAGCGGCAATGTTCTCGACAGCACCTTTTTGGGTGTTGAAGATAGTGAATTTGGTTTTCGGAGTAGCAGCATCGGTGCGGATGTAATAAATGGTCTTAGCAGACAGACCAGTCGGCATGGTTTTTGCGGTGAAATATACAAAGTCACCAGTTTCCAAGCCATGCGGTTTGGTGGTAGTAATAGAGCCATCGGTAGTGCCGACGGTTACATCCAGTTCTTGAGTAGCCATGAAGAACGGAACGCCGCCAGTTTTAGCCGGAGTAGTCTTGTTCTGTTCTGCGTTGGTGGTCTCGTTGTTTACGAGAGCGTACTCAATATCAGCAGCATGTTTGCGAGAGCACTGTTCCAACAGACGAGCCAGCTCATCTTCGGGGCGGTAAACTTTAGCAACTTTGCGCTGTGCCTCAGTTACATAGTAGCTGTTTACAAAACGTTGGCAGTTGTTTTCCAAGCCTTCCAGATGGCCGATTTCTTTGGAGGAATAGTCCTCTTTTTCCAAGTGAGCGTTCTCGCCGGGTGGCTGCAAGCCTTCGGTCAGCCAGCTAAATTTCAGAGTGGTTGCATCTTCCTCGGAGCCGAAGCGGTTGAGGAACAGAGTGACCTCGGGGTCGATGTTGGTAATTACGCTGCTCATGTCCTCAGCATGGCCAATCGCATCAGAGGTATGGGATTGGGAAGTGCTGTAGGAAAGAGAGCGTGTTACGTCGTTAATTGCCATTAATTTTTCACCTCATTAAAAAATTTTATTTAACAAAACCGCATAGCCTCGGGGGTAGCTTATTGGTTTCTGTTACGGATAAATTCAGCCAGCCATGCTCGGCGGCCTCTTACATCAGATTTTGCCAGAGCGCTGTAATCTGGCACATATACGCTGTTAATATCTCTGCCGTCGCCAGCGCGTTCAACAGTCGGCGGGCGGTTGACGGCTCTCGGGGTTGTGCCCAAGCCGTTCTTCTGCATATAGAACATTTTGCGTGTATCTTCATAATAGTTGCGAAGAACCTCTGTCTGGGCTTCGTTGATAGTGCCGTTCTGCAAAGCTTGCAGCACAGGCACAATCACTTGCGCCTGTTTATAGGTCAAATCATTCACGCGAGTCAAAAGCATACGGTCAATAGCATCGAAGTTCGGTTCCTTCGCACGCTGCTCTTCCGTGAACTGATTAATGCCAGCATAGACAGCTTCCTGTCTCTGACGCTGCGCCTGTTCGTCTGCATAGCGGTTCTGCATCTTGGCCATAAGGTCTTGACGATGCCATTCTTTAGCCAGTTTGTAGTTAATGAGCTTCGGGTCGTCATCGTCCATAAGGTCGAGGTTCTCAATATCTTCTTCACTCAGACCAGCATCTTGCTGAGCGCGCGCATCAGCCTCTTTGTCGAGGCCTGTCAGAAACTCTCTCATCTGCTCTTGGCGAGTTTCCGGATTCATCTGCGCTTCAATCTCAGCGCGACGTGCCGCCTCCTGCTGGGCAATAGCTCTTTGCTGTGCATTGTGAGCTTGAACGGCTTGGCCGATTTTCCAGTCAGCATATTGACGTTGGTATTCCTGCGGAACACGTTTCTCGTCAACATAGCCTGTTGCGATTGCGTTGGAAAATTCGTCAAGAGTATAAGCAGGAAGTTGCTGGTTGAACTGCTGGCCAATCTGCTGCGGAGCATCTGTCAGCTTCGGCTGGTTGGCATCAGCACCAAACATGTTAGGTTCTTGGACAGTTCCTTCATTTTTCGGCTGTTCAGTCAGCGGACCGGGCTTCAAATGTGTTTTTCCGTCCTCACCTTTGACCAAAACATAGCCTTGAGTGCCTTCTGAGTTCTTTGCGGCGGCGATAATTTGCTGATTGCCGCTCTCGCGCGTTTGCAGCCCTTCTGAGCGATTTTCGGTACTTGCGCTAGTGTTTGTATTCACAGGTGCATTCGAAACGCTCTGAGAGGATTCTACGCTGTCAACATTTGGTTGACTTGTAGAAATTGTGTTTGTTTGTGGTGTGGAAGCGGAAAAATCGCTTCCAGCACCGCCAAATTCGTCAGCCATTGGTTTTACCTCCTAAAAAATCAGCCTTGTGTCTGTAATTGAACCAAGGCTCTCTCTTTTTGCTTGCCAGTGGCCGCTGCGTGTTGCAACATTTCAACCAAACGACAGACTGCTCTGTAGTCGCTTCGGTGTCTTTCAATGTCTCCGTAGCTTAACGCCGCTTCAAGCATTTTTTCATCCGCTTCTTTTTTTAAGCGGAACGCATATTTATACACCGCCTCAGCATCTTCTCCGTCGACGATGAAGTCGCGGAGAAGGTCGATGCGAGATTCGGCAGCTTTAATAACTTTAGAGTTATTGCGCTTAATCATTATTGAGCACCTCATGTTCTGCGATTGCCCGCTCGGTTGTACTAATGCCAAGTTTATCTTTAAGATACTGGCGCTGCACGTCGGGCGGCAAATCTGTAAGATTGATATTGAGACGCGGAATGGAGTATTTTGCGATAGACAGTTGCAAGCTGTTCTGCAATGCTTCGGCTTGGGCCTGTGCCTGTGCTTGAGCCTGTGCCTGTGCCTGTGCCTGTGCTTCTTCGCTCTCGGGGTCGAGCAGATATTGGGAAACATCTCGCAAGCCCAACGCTTCCAGAAGTTTGCACACAAGGTTGTACCAACTCTTTGCGTTCGCAATACCGAAGTTTGCAAGCTGCGGATAAATCTGGTTAAGCACCAGCATCAGATATTGAATCTGTGCCTCTCTTGTGCCAGCGCCCTGTCCGACATTGACAATCAAATCATAATCTACATCCAAATCCTCTTTTCTAATAGAAAGCGTCTTATTGGTCAGTCTAATTATCTGCTCATCTTCCAGATATTTTTGATTTAACAGGATGATGAACTTGTAAATCGGAATGAAAAATTTCTCTGCAATGCTTCGCGCCACCATTTTGTTGCGTTTTTCAGCCATGCCAAGAATGGCAGTAATGCCAGTTGCAGTATTGTTCAAAGAGTTACTGTCAAGGCCTTGGTTGTATCTGGTGCTGCCGCTCTGACTTTCAATCTCGGTCTGAGCATAGTTGATTACGTCCATAGAAACGCTAGACAATGGCAGCGACGGCGGAATAAAGACAGATTCTGTCGGGGCATTCTGCGTCGGGATGATTTCCTCGCCATTGAACAGTGCATCTACGTCTACCTTACGTTCATCAACAAAAACACGCGGGGCATTGTTCTTCGCCACGTTGGTGATAATCTGACGCATAACAGCGGTCTTTAAATCCTGCTGCTGTTCTAGCATGTCAGTGAAAGAATCGCGGTTAAACACAGCGTTCGGGTCGTAGACCGCGCTACAAACAAAGAACGGTGGGAATCCGTAATCATTCTCTACGATGCGGATTGGCTGGTCGCCTACAGCATGAACGATAATATTCTCGTAGATGCCGTCATTGTTCCAATCGACTTGCATGTAAGCCTCGTAAAGCTCAACCTCTTTGGACGCCAAGTCGTTGTCTGTCGGACGTTTAGCCCTGTCAGCTCTGTCTCTGTCATTGACATAATCCAGAGTGGTCGGCTCGGTATTGCCCGAGGTGTATTCCTTGAGTGCTTTGTCGATGTTCTGATAAATACCGTCTTTTTCGCGCTGCTTCAAATAGCTGCCACGCACAACCTTACGGTGCGCAACGAACTTACAATCTTGCAAATCTGGAGCATCCGGAGTGTAGCGCAGCTCTGATGTAGGAACATACTCTACAACAGGATGATTGCTCTTGACTTTCACGAGGTCATAAGTGACTTTGGTGAGGTCTGGCGCACCTTCAATATCCTCAAACTTCATATTCTCAATATTGCCGCCACCAACGCCTTCCATAAGGCCCAGAATCTGCGTCATGTCGTTCAAGTCAAGCATGAACTGCATCTGCTTGCGTTCTTCTTCACGTTTCCACCATACCTTCGCAATACAAAAGTTCTGGCTTAAAGCGAAGTTCAGCTCGGTCTGGCAGAAATGATACCAGTCATTCTTTTTCTCAAGCTGGTAGCGTACAAGTTCCTGCACCTTGGAAGCAACCTCATCATCATCGACGTTTACACCCTTGACGGAAAGCGGTGCGTCTGTGCCGCAAAACGCTTCCATGAGGCCTGTCAGAATCCACTGACAAGAAGTCTTTACGTCCTTAGAAACCCAGTTGCTGGTCTCCGAAAGCCTCGGAAAACGCTTCTTGTAGTATTCCTCGTCGGCTTCATAAATGTCTCTGCGATGCAAAATTTTTGGCTCGATAATCTGCTTGTACTGCGAATCCGCAATATCACGGCAACTCTCGAACGCTCGCATGATTTTGTCTTTCTGCGATTTTGTCAAAGTATCGAGCGATAAGGTTTTATCCTTTGCCTCGCTCTGTGCTTTGAGCATTTCCAGTGGGGACGGCGGTTGCTCTGTTCCCGGCTGGATTACGCCAGTCTGCGGCTGCTCCGGCAAAGTGCCACCAGTCATCATGTCAACTGCCCCTTGGTTTAAACCGAATTGAGGGTTGGTCGCTTGCCATGCGTTTCGATGGACTTCACTGTTTGCAGCCGCAGCCAGCTTATCGTTTAAATCTGGCATTAATTATCACCGCCTTAACCAAAGAACTCTGTCAGCACGCAGTCGCCGCCGATAACATAAAAGTTTTGACGTGCGGTTGGCAGCACTGGCAAAGTATAGGTTGTGCCAGCCTTAATCAGCAAGCCTTCGCCAGCTTCTACACTCTTGTCGCCAAGATAAATGTCAGTCTCGCCAGCGGTAATCGCCAAGCCGATGCGGCCGCCGCGCATATTGGTGAAAACCTCGGTGCTTGCAGCGGGCTTCGCACTGCTGGCGCTCAGCTTAGTTGTCATAATTTCCTTTACTGGACATAAAAGCATATGTTATTCCTCCGTTACCAGTCGTATCTCTTTTGTCCTTCATCATAACCGCTTTGGAGATAATCGAGGAAGGAACCTTTTGTTGCGCCGTATTTGTTACGAGGGGTTTCCGGTTCTGGATGCGCTCTCTTCCAAGCCTCTACGTCAGCGCCATCATCGAAAAATTTGACAGCTCCGGTATGGCCGCTTTGCTGAGGTTGATAGCTACCTTGCGGAGCCTCCGGATAATCCATTGGTGGTTCAGTGTAACCGGGGCCATAACCACTGTAAGACGGTTGTGCCTCTCTGGCAGGAGCATATTCACGTCTAGCAGAAGGATACTCAGAAGGCATAGATGGAGCCATAGTCGGACGTGCCTTTTGATACAGGTTATCTTCACCTTGTCTGCGAGAAGCCGCCTGTTTGCGTTGAGCAGCTTCTTTGTCAGCCCATCGTTTGTTAGAGGCACCAATATCAAAACCGCGGCCGTCGTCGTTATAAATACCTGCTTCCAAATTACGCGCATAGTTTTCCATGCTCTGCGCAAGGTCATCACGGCCTCGCGCTCGGGCTTCGGCTGCACGTCTGTAGTAATAAATAATGTCGTCTTGTACACTCATTGTTGAACACTCTCCTTTTACAATCTGCCGTATTTTCTCACCTGTCCCAGCTTCTTTGCCCGCTGGTACAGGTTTTTTCTTGCGAAAGATACAGGATAAGCAAAGGTCAGACACAGTGCGTCAGCCATATCTGGCGAACGTCCCGTCTTTTCTTTGATGCTCTCCTTGCTTTCAAGTTTGATTCTGTTCATGCCGTCAAAGGTATATTCGGGCATCGACAGCTCGGTGCGCAGATTCGGGTCATACGGCAATGAACCGCCCTGTTCAAGCCACTGTCGGCAACCATCCCACATTTCGGCACGTTTATTCATATAGCGCGTGTCCTCGATAGCCTTGCCGCCAAAAGGAACTTCTACGACTCCCTTGTAGCCAATCTGACGCAAGCGGTCGATAACGCCCTCGCCACGGCCAGCATCAATAAACACCGTATCTGGCCCCCAATCGTCAATCTCTCTGGCGATGATTCCGGCAAAGGTCATGTTGTCGACTTCTTTGCAGACAATCGGCTCAAAGGTCATCAGACCTTGACGTTTGAAGATTACGCAGCTATCGTCACCGAAACGCGCAACATCGACGCCCATAACCTTGGGCATATCCTTGTAATCCTCTTCCTGCAAATCTCTTTCCATCGCCGCGTTGATAGAATCCAGCGAGATAAGACGGTTGTAAGCGTTCGCAGCAAAGTCACAGTACAGCTCCTGCCGTATCTCTGTCTTTGTCATCTCACGCTTCATGTCCTCAAGTTCTTCCGGAGGAATAATGCCTGTTTCATCTACCGTGTACAGACAGGAGAACCAGTTGTTGTTCTTCTGTGCCTGTAAGTAAATGTCGTAGAACTGATTCTGCCCTTTAGGAGTACCAATAAAAACAGCCCAGCCGTGTCGGTCTGATAAGGCAGGTCGGATGACCTCGCCCCACAGCTCTTTACGTATCTGGGCGTATTCGTCTATTACTACACCGTCCCAGTACGTACCACGAAGGCCGTCTGGTCGGTCAGCACCAATTATATAAATTCTCGCTCCACGGGCATCCTTATGGTAGCTCGGGAACTCTACATACAGCTCACTCTCGTTTACCTTTCTGTCGGGAATCCCCGCAGTATACCGCTTCAAGTAGTCCCATGCAATCATCTTCGCCTGTTTCAAGAACGGCGCAAGATATGCGTAGTTCGGTGAAGGATATTTCGTCATCGTCAGAGCCTTCTTGATGAGGTGGTTGACACTGCCCACGCTCTTTCCGAAACGGCGGTGCGCTACAATTACCGCAAACCTGTACTGCTCAAGATTGGGATGCAGAACATCCCTCCAGAACGGTCTGGGAGTATACGGAATTGTAATGACCTTGGCATCAGCAGCAACCGTCATCAGAGGTGCTTTCTACCGCTTCAGGTGCTGGGGGCAATACCCCCTCTTTTTCCACAGGTGACGCTTTAGTGTCAATCACATCACCAGCGTTTTCGGCCCAGCCAAATACCAAAGGCTGACCATCGCCGCTTGTAAGCTGACGTGTGCTCTTTTCTTCCCATCCGGCATTGTTCTTCAACGCAAACATAATGCCCGTTGGAGCCTTAGAGTACACCAGCTTGCCCTCAAGATAGTCCTCAAGCCTCAGCTTTGCATCAGCCAAAATGGTGTTATAGGCTTCGTCCCTCTTGTTCACATAGTCCAGCATCTGACCACGGCTCTGGAATCCCAAATATCTGGCAAGACCACTGTATGTGGGCGGCTTCCGCTCTTTAATCTTCAGCTCCCCAGTCCTCGGGTCAATCACTTCCGGCAAGCAGTAGTCAAAATACTCTCTGACTTTGTTTGCCATGCTCTGAGGTGTGGGGTACATCGTTACAATGCTGCCACCAGCACCAAACAAATCACTCATAACCAATTCCTCCTTGTTGTTGTTGTCGTTGTTGTTGTTGTATTTTAAAAGCCTCGTACACACTATACGGAGGCTGATACAGTGCTAATCGTACAAGGCTCTTAAAAGCATTAAAAAAGCACTGTAATTTCTTACAGTGCTAATAATAAACAGTGCTATGTAGGTACTGTGTAAGTCTAGGTACTTATTGTTTTACCCCTACCCCTATACCCTACCCCTTGTTTTGTAGAGAATTTAGTGTTGGAACTGATAGTGTTGATGTAAACGTAAAGTGTTGATATTAAACTCTTGCGTCTAAGTGTTTAATAACTAGACTTTAGTTTTAAGCTGACTAGATATGGGGTATTGGATAAAGGGCATCCGAGAATGGGTACTTAGTACTAGCAGGGTAGGGGGGCTGGTAGGGGCTGATTTTTACGTCCGATAATATATCTTATGTTAAATTCTACCATTTTACCCCATTCTACCATTACACTTTTACCTCTTTTCTACCACGCTTCTTATTTCACTATACATCTTAAATGTATATAGCTATATCCCTGCTTCACCTTCACCATTATACCACGGTTCTTTACGTTCTTATTTCGATAATAAGCAAAAATTTTTCCGTATTTGGCTGGGTAGGTGAAAAAATACAAGAGTCGGAATATTCAGTATAATATAGACAAGGAAACACCCCGAATCCTAGAACGGGTAGTTCCTGGTTCCCCGAATCCTAGAACGGGAATCGGTAGCGACTAGTAATGGGAGTCGTCAGTACCGTGTCCGAATGTAGTTCCTACAGAGTCGGGTAGCGAGGGAAAACGCAGGCCAACCGCTAGTTTTTGAACCTTGATAACTTCATAGCAGGGCAAATTGAGTGCCCGAAAACTCAATCAGCTTTTAGCAAAAACATTTGTTATGAGCCGACCGCCATCCGCACGCCCTAGCCAGCCTTGTAAATGACTACTTGAGTACTAGGGACGGGACAGAAGCGAGTACCTGCCGTAATGACGGCACGACGGATAGTATTTCGAATAACGGTAGCAATATCGTTTCCGCCTAGCAGGGAAAGTCAAGCAGTTGAAATTTTCGAACACGAGAAGGGACGGGTATCGGAAATCAATAAATGATTTTTGCCGTGATAAAGTCAAAAGCATAAGCATAAAGCATTTTCCACCACCTTTTTTGGCGGGTGGGAATGTATAAAGTAGTGTCGCCCGTGGCAAATCGGATACGGCATGAAAATACATTCCCCCAGCTTTAAGCGCCCGACTTCAATTTGAAAGTAGGTGTAAAAAATAATATGGGAAAAATGAACTTCTACTACGTTGAACGCTTCAATGTAGTAGACCAAAAAATTAACGGCTTTTTTGTAACGAAAGCCGCCGGGCTGAATGAGCTACTGTTCAAACTTGAAAGTGATGATGATTTTGCAGGCGATACCCCGTATTTGCCGCAAATCTATGGAATTACTGAAGAACAGTACAAGGCGTTCCCGTATATGGCCCCCACGCGCGAACAAGCGCTAGTGAGCTACGAGTAATTGAAAGTAGGGTGATTTTTATGGGTAAAAGAAAATCCGCTATGGCGTCTAAAAAATGGACGCCAGCGAAAGAATATGCGTGGCGGTGTGAGCAAGCCGATTTGGTTCAAGGCACTAGCAAGCGTCTTGACGCTAAAAAAGGCTACTACCGCCATAACACCGAACGGGAACGCAAAGAACCCGTATATGATGAATATACGGAAAGCGTATTTGAGAAGTCCCGTGCAACGGGTAAGAAGTATATTATTCATACTTCTTACAGTTCACGTTTTGCCCCGTCTGAAAAAACGGGGACCGTAAGTGACAGAGAGTTTTTCAAAGCTCTCTATGCATGAAAAAATTGTCGGGTGCTTAAAGCTGGGTATACCCAGTACATTATGAAAAAAGGTAGGTATTTTTATGAAAGTAAAGAAGAAAAGGCTCAAGCTTAAAGGCGGGCTGACGTTGGAAACGCATTACCACGGTGGCCCCGTGACACGTGCGTACTTTCTGGGAGACAAACAGTTAACCAGATTTGAACAAATCAGCGTAGCGACACTAGCGCAAAAATTGCACATTCCGCTTGATAAGTTCGCGGCTCATGTTGGGTTCGATATAACCAACCCGTATACACGAGTTAAACTTGGGCTTTAAGCGCTTACGTAGGACGCCACCCGTTGACGTTCTACCATGGTAGCTTAACTACTACCAAAAATATGAAAAAGGTGGAATGAATATGGGAGTGAAAAGCAAAGTTTACCGCGACGCTAAAATTCAAGCGTTGTGGGAACGCAATCAGCGGCAGGACGAATCCGCATTGGAAATTCTTGTCATGCTGGCGGCGCTTGCCGTTCTGTTCATAGCTACTTTTTGATGCTATGGCAAGCACACGACTTGAAAAATTCGTGTGCTTGTAGAGTGCATCAAAATACACTCTGTTGCCGTAAACGGTGGTATACAGCAACATTACCAACCACCAACCGACTTATAAAAAGGGTGGAAAATTAATTATGGAAATGAAAAATTATGCTGAATGTGCAGACTGCGGAGAAAAATTTGAGGTTAGCGAGCTGATTCCCGGTATCGACGGCAAGTTGTACTGTGAGTCTTGTCATTCCGAACTGTTCGCAACTTGCGAACGTTGCGGCGACCTCTACTGGCGTGACGACGTGGCCAGCGTCTATGTTGGCCACGCAGGATGGGAGGAATGGTGCCCGAACTGTGCCGAGTTGTTCGCATTTGAATGCGAGGACTGCGGCGATTTGACATCCAACGACTGCCGTAACGATATTGACGGCGAGGACATCTGCGACGACTGCGTTAACCATAGCAGTCGTTATGAGGAATGTGTCTGCTGTGGCGAAATCCACATCGTGGACAATATGACTTACAGCGACCGTCAAGGCGGCTACGCCTGTGACGATTGCTACAACGACCGCACCGTCATCAACAGCTATCACAGCGGTCCCAGACCGTTGCTGTGGCTGTCTGACAACCCCGCCGACCGCTACAACCGTCGCCACAAATTGTTCGTAGGCGTCGAGTTGGAAATCGACAAGGGTGGTGAGAACGACGGCAACGCCGAAGAAATCGTCAATGCTGGCGGTCATACGCCAAACGAGGACATCACCTGCGAATCTGACGGTTCGCTGGATGACGGCTTCGAGATTATCAGTACCACCGCTACCACTGATTACCATATTCGCCATTATGGCTGGGCAGATATGATGCAAGAAGCAATCGAGCAGGGTTATACCAGCCATGATGCATGTACATGTGGACTTCACGTCCACATGGACCGCGAATACTTCGCGGACATGCAGCAAGCCAACCCGGAAGCGATTTTAACGGTCATCGTCGCCAATAACGACGAATGGTTGAAGCGCTTCTCTCGCCGCACTTACTTTGGCTACTGCCAGTTCCTGCCGGAGCGTTATAAATTCCGCGCCGAGGACTTTAAAGCGAAAGACAAGTACGGCAACGAGCTTAACCGTGACGAGGTAATGTATCGCCTTGGTAATGCTCAACGCCAACTGAGCGGCCATGGAAGTTGCATGAACTTCGATGGCTACCGCACATTGGAGGTGCGCTTCAATCGCGGCACCTTGAATTACTCGACGTTTGTTGCGACTTTGCAGTTCGTGCAAATGTTGGCAGACATTACCAAGTCTTGCCATCACATCGAGCAAGGTTGCGAAATCACTCTTCGCAACTTCAAGTCGCTGGCGCGTCGCCGCGGCTATAAGGAATTTCTCGAATACCTCAAACGTCGCAACATTCAGTAACAATTAGGCGCTTACGCATGGCATCAACGCTTGTTGGTGTCATGCCATGGTTGCCTAACAGCAATCTAATATTATGAAAAAGGTGGAATAAATTATGTGTATTATTGCTTACTTCCCGAAGAAATCTAATGTCAAAGAGGAAACTATCCGCGTGATGTTCAACAACAATCCCGACGGCGCAGGATTAATGTGGAAGGAGAGTTACGACTCCCCGGTCCGCATCCATAAAGGCTTTTTTAAGGTTGAGGACCTTATCGAGGCCTTTAATAAAATTCCGAGTTCCTGCGAACGTGCTATCCATTGCAGAATAGCTACCGCTGGCAAGATTTCGACAGCTTGCTGTCATCCGTTTCCGATTCGCCCGAAGGTTGACGCCATGAAGGCGGCGGAAGATAGTGCTGATATGGCACTGATGCACAATGGTGTGATTAGTTATGCTAATCCAACCCAAGGCATCAAGGCCAACTACTCTGACAGCATGAACTTTGCTGCGAAATTCTTGTTTCCACTTCGTCGCCAGCTCGACAAGGAGTGCGTACAGACCTTGATTGAGGAATCAACTCCCTCTCGTCTGTTAATCATGCGCGAGGGCGCGGAAACCCTCATGTTGGGCGATTGGAAGTATGACAACGGGGTGTATTACTCCAACACGACATACAAACCATATGTTGCGCCCAAACTTGCCAGCTACGATTGGTATAAAGCATACTACGGGCAAGATGATTGCCGTGCGTATGTTGACGACTTCGGCTACGAAGAGGGTGATTCTTTGACAACGGAATACGTTATCTTGGATATTGCGGATGCGTCTTTCAACGACGCGAAAAAGAAGGTGTCCGACGCATTGGACGCTTATCCCGATATTGAATACGACATCTACCGTTCCGGCCTCGCTGGTGAGCTGGAAGTCCAAGCAATAGGATTGCCCGCTAACCTCAAAAAGATTGCCGACTTCGAGGTTATCGAACGCGGCGCTTATTAAGTCACAGCCATAGTGTGTCAGCCTTTGCTGGCACACTATCACGGTGATTTAATTTATTAAGTCACAAAAATATTAAAAAGGTGGAATGAATTTATGTTTAGCGAAGTTACTGTTGATGTTGACGGGCAGGAAATTACATTGAACCTTTGCGCAACTACGCAAGGTACGTTTGTAAGTTTCCGTAATTGCTACACGCAACGTTATGTGGGGTACGACTTTGACGAAATGATTGAAGCGTATATTGAGCATCTGAGAAACATTGCAGAGAGTTTAAGACATCATTAAGCTACAGCCATAACACGTCACGTTGTTGGCGTGTTATCACGGTGGTTTAATACCCCGGCATTATATGAAAAAGGTGGAATGCAGAATGAAAAGGTATAAGTTGTACATCTTCTTTGAAGATGTGGAATTTGACGTTATGAGCCATGCACTTGGCGACATCCAAAGAGTGTTGCTGCATCGGCTACACACCTCCCTTGAAAGTGTCAAGCAAGTAGAAATGCTGGTGTGGAGTCTAACTGTCGTCACAACCCCCGAATCAATGGAGGGAGCTTGCCGCACTATGCGGAGCAATCTCAACATCAAGACCTACTGCGTAAGCTAAATAGTTGAGTGCAAACCCAGCGCATCAGCCTTTGCTGGTGCGCTGGAGGGGTTACTCAACCCGCAATTATTAGAAAGGTGGAATGAATATTGGAAATTAGGATTATCAATTTATGCGACCACGAGATTAATATCAAAGACTCCAACGGAAAGTTTTGGAAGTTGGAGCCATGCGAAGGCGAACCAGCGAGAGTCAGCGGCACGTTTGCCCCAGCGTTTTATTTGGGGACGATAGGCGTGAGCCGTAAAGTCAGCACGACAAACATTAACTTGCCTCCAACAACGGAGGGGGTGATGTTCGTTGTATCTCGTGCGGTTGCCGAGGCTAACCGAGGGCGTAAAGACCTTATGTTTCCCGACCCGCAATATTTTACCGATGACGGTGTAAAATATTGCGTCGGTCTTGAAATCTGCTAGGAGCTAACTGATTCAGTCTATTCACAGGGTGTCAGCTTGCGCTGGCATCTTGTGGGAGTGATTGAATCACTCGTTACATCAGAAAGGTGGAATGTTTATGGAAAAGAAAACTTATTGGGTGGCTGTACAAGCGCCCGTATTCAAGGGATTAGGGTACTTTTTGAAATCCGTTCGCGCCTCGTCAATGGAGCGCGCGAAAAAGATAGTTGCGGGATATTGCGACTATCACAACAAACGACACGGGTTTTCGGGCGACGAAATCTTTCGTGTAGTTTCGACTCCTATATCGTACGGAATTAAAATTTGGTATAACCCCAATAGCACTTCGGTTGATTTGATATACGAACTTTTCGACAGGCTTGCCAACATCGAATTAGCCCACGCGACTACAGGTTTCAGCGAATACAAAACGTCTGACGATAGCACACAAGCGTTACTCCTTTTGGACGGCGAGATTGCACTCAAAGAAGAATTTGTTAAAGTTCTCGAACCATGCAAGGCAGATGGCCTCTTTATCGACTACGCCATAAAAACTTTTCCCTATGACGCTTCCTGCGGCACGAGATTAAAGAGTTTCACGGCGTTTAAGCGCCAGTAGACTTTGAGCGTAAACACAGCACGTCACACAGTTGGCGTGTTGTAGGGACTGCTCAACGTCAGTCTAATATTATGAAAAAGGTGGAATAAATTATGAAAATACTTATCAACAGTTGGTTGCCATTGACAGTAGATGTCGGTTCAAACTATACCGAGCTGAAAATCTGGGAGGACGAAGAGGAATCCTTGTCAAAACTGCGCGATGCCATTGAGTTTCATTACTTCAAGCAGGAGTTCAAGGACTTCTTGAAGGTTGAGCACGAATCGGCTTGTATATCAAAGGCTTCCGAAAACAACACCATGAAAAAGTTTTGGGAGTTGTACAAAACTATACAAAGCTCTTATTTGTCTGAGTTTGAAGCGTTCGAGGAAACCTACGAGCGAGCCAAGAAAGAACTCTGTTTCCATTGGCAGTGTTCCCGATGCGGTTGTGATGTATTCGGGGAGTTCCCCGAGGTAGACGCTGACGGCAATGTATATTGTGATTGCTGTGACAAAAACTACATGGGTTACTGTGATTACTGCGACTGCAAATACGATTACGAGCACAAACTTTATCGTGTCGACAACGATAAATGTATTTGCGAGGACTGCTTGCCAGACAAATTGAAAGACGGCTCGTTGAAGTTGGACATCAGTGCTACTATCACTACACGTTAAGCGCAAACCTAGCACATCAGCATCTGTTGGTGTGCTAGAGGGGTTGCTTAACCCGTATAAAAAACGAAAGGTGGAATAAAAATTGGGAAACCGCGCTGTATTATTAAACAAGAATGACATGCTGGCTGACGGCAACATTAATCCGAATCAAGTTGGAGTGTATCTGCACTGGAATGGAGGTCGCGACAGCATCGAATCGTTCTTAAAGTATTGTAAGCTGAAAGGCTATCGCTCCCCAAGCACTGACTGCTATGGCTGGGCTTGCCTGTGCAATGTCATTAGTAACTTCTTCGGTGACGGAATGTCTTTAGGCATCGACATTGCTAGTCATCTTGACTGCGACAACTACGACAACGGCGTGTACATTATTGACCGCTGGGAAATTGTCGGACGTTTGTATAATCGCAGAGCCGAGCAAGCAGAGTATGATGTTGATTCTTTTGTGCTCGAGCTTAATGAAAAGATGCCGGAGCAAAGCAGAATAGATGACAATGTTCTGCAAGAACTTCTGAAAGCAGAAGAGATTCCTTATCAAAAGCTGACAGTAGGCAATGTCATTTGGGCGCGACCTTGCAGCGAATGGGAGAAGCTGATTGTCACCGAGGCGCAAGAACATAGCGGCTTGATTGTTTGCGCACGCCCCCACGGCAAGAGCGTTAATCTGTATAAGCCAGCTTTTGTTTTGAAGGTTAACTTCGACAGCTAACTTAACCCACCAGCATCCCACGAGCTCAGGCTTGTGGGATGCACTTAAACATTTAAAAGAAAGGTGATATGACATGAACAATTATGTAATTCTTCTTAGGCCGGAAATCGACGGCAACAATCTGTATTCGGTTGCAACCGCAGAGGTTTGCGACGGCGATACTTTAAAACTGGAGAGATGCTACGCTCTGCTTGATTGTGAACTGGTTGACATTCATACTATCAGCGAGCAAGAGGATGAGTTTTTACTGATATTCGACGACGAATTTCTGTTGAAGCATCCTCCTGTGCCAAATGTTTTGGCGAGCCAGCTCGACCAGCAAGTTATCTGTGGTAGCGCATTGCTGTGTCGTTCCGGCATCGACGGCGAGTGCCTTCCGTTTAGTGCAAGCGAAGCGAGCTTAATCGTTGCCTTGTTGAAAAGATTTCAAGGCTGCACCTCCGCGACACTGAGTAGGGAGGATGAATAAGTTCTGCTGAGCGTCATGATGCTTGTGCGATAATCCAAAAGCCCCTAGCCTATATGGTTAGGGGCTTTTTTGTTTTTCAAGGTATTACTTATTTATTTTTCACAATTAAGTAGTTGATTTTTCTATCATATTATGGTATTATAATTGTAGCGAAATCAGTTTTCGTAATACGGTTAAATTATAAGGAGGCATATATCATGGAACAAAACATCAAAGAATCTCGCAGTTTCAAAGAGGGCGCAGGACGCAAAAAAGAACTTCCCGAAGGGGCAAAGGTTACATCCTTCAAGCTGACCGGCACCGAGCGCATTGCAGTAAAGAAGTTTATCGCCGACCTGCGCGGAAGCAAAGAAAGCAAGGCTAAGATGCTTGAAGCCAAGAGAGAACAGCAGACCAACGCAATCATCAGAGCGACAGCAAAGCCTTTTGCGGAAGCGTTGTGTGAAGTCATTAATCTGTATGGTGGACGCGGTAAAGGTTTTAGAATGGCTGAAAGCGTAGCTACAGCTATCAGTGTCATCGCCTTTAAGGATGCTGTTCATATTTGGGAACGTAAGAATCCCCGTAAAGAAATTTAATAAGCAAAAACCCACGGCTTTCGCCGTGGGTTTTTGTGAAAAAAGGTGGTAAACGAACCTAACATATTAAGGTGGAATGTTAGTTGGAAAAATGAAATAGCGCTTACCAAAATTATTATATCATGGCTGGCACAAAAGTGCCAGCCTTTTTTGTTATTCAAATACTTTTATTACCCCTAGTTGTATTGCACACTTTAAAGCATAGTCTATGCCTATATCGCGGAGCTTGTAGTATTTCCCATAGCTTAGTCCAAGGTCTATGCAACTTGTTGCCATAGGCTCGTTCTTGAAAAATCTACGGCAAAGAATTTCGCTTACCAACTCTTCGTCATCGAAGTGCATAAAGGTTTGCTCAACTATGGTTAGCCATTTCTCGGGACAGGCTATCACTTCTTCGTTGATTCTATCAGCGTTGATAATAACTTTCCCTAACGGCTGATAATGTTTCATTGCTATTGTAGCTGTCGGGTCCGATATGAAGGCATGATTGCTACTGCCACCACCCGTCCTACCGCCGCTTTGATAGTAGCCCTGTTCGGCTCTTGCTATTTCAACAGCTTGTCTTATTCTGTGATAGTAGTAAAACATTTTCTCAACCAAAGCGAACCCCTTTTGAGGGTGCCTTCCCGCTCTCCAATTACGTTTGCGTCGTTCATTAACGCTAGGAGTTTCTAAGGTCATAGTTAAGTTCCCCCCAATTTTCCGGCTTCCCGACCAACACATCAACGCTTTGCTGGTCGTTGCTCTTCACGTATCGCTTTGCAACAAGAGCACTGACTACTTGTTTGCAATTCTTGTAGGCTACGCCACATAACGCATACATTATTACTCTCATCATGGCATCAACTTGCGGATAGCGCACTGGTAACTCTTGGTTCTTTCTCATGCGCTCTATCCTGTCCACGCGAGTACCAGATGCGGGCGTGGGAAGATTTACCGTGATAACGATATATACCGGACTGCTTTCGTCGTAGTTCCAGTTCTGCGTCGCAATGGCGTTCTTGGCTATCATGGCTACCACGGAAGCGTAAGCGTTCTGAGTTGTTTTTCTTGGTCTTTTTTTGTGGTCATTCTCTTGCTTTCTAGGCCCTTGCCTTCGCCCGCGGCAAGGAGGTCTGCCCGGTATAGAGAACTCTATTTTCTCTTTGCTTTTAACCCACACCATGCCAAATCACCTCGCTTAGAAGTTGAAGTTGTCGTCCAATTCCTGCTGTGCTCCCATGTTTGCGAAGCCACCGCCGTTGTTAGTGGGAGCGCTGTTCTTGCTGTCAATGAAGTCAAAACCATTGACCATGATAGCAGCGCTTTGCTTCTTGTTGCCGTCCTTGCCTGTGTAGCTGCTGATTTGCAGACTGCCATTGACAAGGATGCGACTACCCTTATGGAAGTAGTTGCCGATAGCCTCGCCAGTCTTGCCGAAGGCAGTGCAGTTAATAAAATCAGCCTCTTTCGGCTGGTCTTTGCGGAACGGTCTGTCGATAGCAATAGTAAACTTGCAGTATACCTTGCCGTTCTGAGTGTAGTTTACCTCCGGTTCTCTAGTTAAACGGCCCAAGCCAACAAAATGATTCATGTTTATGTTCTCCTTTCGTTATGTCGAATGATATATCCCCCGATAAATATGCGAGTGTGTTGAGGCAAGCGATATGCACTCGCCTCAACAGTTATGAAAAAAATTACAAAGCAGTAGTTATGTGTACATCCTTCTCGTCAGCGCCATTCTCTTTGGCGGTCTTGGCCATTTCGATGCGGTATTCTTGCGGAGTTAAGAAGTACAGTTCGTTGTCCAAGCGGAACTCGCACTCTCCTTCTTTAGGAGCTGTGCGGATAGGCTCGACTTCAATGCGGTGAAACACCTTGCGCCACTTGCAGTCCTTGACATACTCGCCTTGCTCACAGCACATACAGGCTTTAAGCGCAAGGTCTAAGAGGTCGTACAAGTCCTCGGTTTCGACGGTAATATTAGGCTCTCCATCTCTAGCTCTGACTGGTACGCTGGTGCAGAGCTTCAAGTCGGTCTGCTTTCTACGACGTTTAAGGCTCTCAAGCTGTTTGCAGTCTAAGTAGGCAAGGCGCTCTTCGATAATGTTCTGACAATACGTCGCAACGCATCTGAGCTTTCGGTGCCATGCCTTATCCTTTGTTGTTTCAGCGGCTTTGTCAGCTTCTCCGGCGAGGATTCCTATTTTCAGCCAACTAAGGTATTCCTCTTTGCTCATGTATTTCTCCTTGTTCAAGTCTATCCCTTCTTTCTTTTATTATAAATCAACTCTTGCTTTCTTCGGTATCTTCGTCATCCTCTATAATAAAGAATGTATCAATCACGATATAGAAAATGCCAAATGTCAAGCAACTTCCAAGGCCAGTGCCCAAGGCAAAAGCCATTACTAATTCCCAATCCATCAACGCCCCACCTCCATTTGTTCTTTTTCTTTGTCAAGTGCTTCGCAGAGCTTCTTGTAAATGTAAAGTTTAATAACGCTATATACAGCAATATCTTTGAGCGATTCGTCCACCTTATCACCCTTAGCACCGTGCATAGCGACGTGAATAATGTGCTTGCGCTCGTAGTTGGATGCCTCCTTCCACATCCGCTCCCACCACAACCACTCATGAGGGCTTGCTTCGGAGCAGGAGCAAGAGAATGGTTCATTATTGAAGGCAGCCTCTTCGAGAATGGCTCCTAGCTTTAAATTTTCCAACGGCTCACCCGAGCCGTATTGAGAGTTCTTTGCAATGAACAGCTCTTTAAGTTCATCGAAAGTCTTACTTACGAACGCCACATATTCTGCATTGGCACTGGTTGTATTGCTTTCTGTACACGGTTCTTTACTCATGTTTCTTTGCCTCCCTTTTACGTTTCAGACTAGCATTGGCAACGGCTTTAACCTCGCCCATGTTTTGATAGTATCCCGTCACAACTACTTCTGTGTAGGGTGCATCAGCATACATCTTGACGATGTGAATGTCGTAGACTTGTTTGTCATCGGGATAAACAACACCATTCATGGCATCAAGATACAACTTGACGATGTTGTCCCCGTCCGGTTTACCCAAAGGCATGACAGCCTCTATCAGCCCAGCCTCAGCAAACCATTTTTGTCTGCCAGACGGAACCTTTCGGCACGACTTAATCTCAACCTTGAGCGGCATTTCCGGGCTTGGCAAGCTCCATCCCTGTTCGACCATAGCTTGCTGTGCCATTAGTCTGATAGCCGCCTTTTCCTCGGTGCTTCCTTTTGGTTCATAGGCTCTAACGTGACCACTGATTGTAGTAAATCTAGGTCTGCCTTGGCCTACTGGCTCTCCCATAACCTTGAACCGCAGGATTTTCTTCCCGCAGTTCATCGGCTCCTTAAAATTCACTGCGCATACCTCCTAAAATTTACCGCTGCTGCCGTAGCCGCCGCCACGAGCGCCGCTGGCGTTATCATTGTTGGTTGTGTTGTAACACAGAAAAATTCCTTGCATACAACGCTCGCCTTTTTTGATGATGTATTCTTCGTCAGAGCTGTTGATGAACATAGCGCCAATATTGCCGTCGTTGTCGGGATTGTTAGCGTAATCCGCGTCGATGATGCCAGAGCAGTGAACCATGAGGCCATGCTTAACAGCCAGTCCGCTTCTGATTCTCAAGAACAGGAACATATCCTGTGGCATAATAGCCTTAATGTTGAAATGAACGAGCTTGCTGAGTCCGTGCGGAGGAACAATAATGTCATATGGAGCATAGAAATCATATCCCGCAGCAGACTTTGTGCCACGCATCGGAAGCTTTGTGCCAAACGGTGCGCCCTCAACTGGTTCAAATCTGATTGATTCCTTTCGGCCGTTTCTTTGACCGTACACAAGCTCATCAAGAGAGCATCCCAATGATTCGGCAAGGCGCATTGCTATGTTTAACGCAATTCCCGCTTTGCCATTCTCTACACAGCTAAGATGCACTTGGCTAACCGCAGCCTGTTTCGCTAAATCAATCTGAGATACGCCTCGTCTGCGTCTTGCCAAGGAAATATTCTTTCCTAGAGTCTTTAAATCTCTTTCGCTCATTGCTACTGTCATTATTTTTTATCCCCTTTCTTATGTTCAAAAGAACAGGATTGTTCTTTGCAATCGGAGCATCCCATAAAGTTTCTGTCAAAAATCTCCGGCGCTGCTTTTGCAAGCTCTTGATGGATAAGCTCTGCAAGCTCTCTATGCTCCGGCATAGCACGTTTACACAGCCTTTTAGGCAGATACTCATACCACGCACGGAAGTTGCCTGTTACTACCATAGATGTTTCAACGCCTTGCGGTAAAAAATATGCAGCATCTTGCTCACTAAGGCCATCATCAATATGTTCTTTATATGCTTGACGCATAGGGTAATTATCTTTCAAGACATCAACAATTTCTTTAGGTGTGCCATGTTTTTTAGCATAGTCATAAAAACCCTTGGGGATAATGAATGTATCAAACTGACTTCCCCTTGCGCTTTTTACTGTGAAGCTAAGGTGTCTATGGCGCGTTAACTGCCCCAACACTCTTACACTGCACCTTACCAAGAAGCTTGCGTAACAGTGCTCCAGCACGCTCAGGTGCCCACTTGCAATGATTTTCTTAACAGATTTGTCGGTAACACTCTTGCCATACGGCTGACTGCAAGCAGTCTTTAAAAGCTCCATATGGTTTGGCGTGATTGAGATTAACTCTACTGTTGGCATTTGTTGTCCTCCTTTAATTTTCTGCGTTGTTCTTTAACCGCTTCCAAGAAAGGTCTTTGGAACTCGCAGTCATCATCAAACTCGACCTTACCGTGTTTATCTCTGTGCATTTCCATTATCTCGAAGTTCCACTCAATGTCGCGTTCCATCTGGGCTAACATCCAGTCTGGAAAGCGGTGAAGGTTTGTCACCAATTCGCTTTGGATAGCCGACAAGCTCTGTGTAGGGATTCTGTGTACAGCATATCGAAAGGCAAATAGTAACACGGTTAAATTTTCCTCTAGCATTTTGCGTTCACACCTTTCTTTATATAAAGCGGCGGCGTGGGGATTCTTGAATTTTACGCAGACCTGTTTCATCAGTCCATAACAATAACAGACCTACCGTTGCCAAGTCCGCAACCCACGCCGCCGCGCCCATGGGCTATTATTCACAAACGATTACCACTATCCCTATTGGTTCTTCTCCTGCACGCAAAAGATAGCCAGAGCTTGTATCAAGAACGGAGTATTTCTTGTTTTTCACGTCGACGCGTACTACTGCATCACTATCTTCTCTTTTTAACAATTCAATTAATTCTTCAACAGTCATTTTACTCACTCCTTTTTACTTACGATTTTTCTGCCGCAGTACGAACAATAGTGATAGTTGTCATTTGAGTCAACAAATATATCGCCACATTCGTCGCACATATATTCGGCTACCGGATAGCATGTGTAGCGGTTCATTACTGTTACCGTCGTTTCTTCCATTTTTTTTCACCTCAACTTTTTCAAGGGAGTTGTTGCGTTTTTTGCAACAGTTCCTACAAGAGATTTTTGCAACTTGTTGCAATTTTCTCTTCTAAAGCTCATACTCCACGCCCATTTCTTTCGCCACTTTAGGCAAGGCAGCTTCTGCTTCTGCCTGTGAGCGGTAAATCCAGCCTTTGTCTAATAGGGCATACTCATTTGGAAAGCCGCCCCACCACAACGAGCGAACAACCCACTTGTCGCCCAAAAGCTCAAAGGTATAATAAGTTTCGCCTTTCTTTGGCTGCCACGGCAGCTTGACGATTTCTCTCTCTCCTTTTAACAGATTAACTAATGTCATATTAGCAGTTAGACCGGAAATTTCTCTGTCGTCGGTACTGTTTACTATTAATTCATCGTCGATAAATTTATAAACCAGCCCCTTATAGCCTTTAATTTCAAACTCTTCACCCAGCTCCACGCCGAGCATTTTACAAATTTCGGGGATAAGATTAGCCATGTTATCACTCCTTTTTTGCAGCTTTACTAGCCTTTAAAATCTTCTCAATTAACGCATCTACTGTCTTTCCGGTAAATTCGCCTGTTGCTTTGATGGTGGCTGGCGTTATATGTTCCGCAGCATACATAGCAAATATTTCCGTTTTTGTTGGAAGGAACACTGCCAGCGTATCCAAAACAAAAGCCGCGCAAACAAGTATTTTGAGTGCCTTGACGGATTCATCATGCTCATAATCATCTGTCAAGACCGCCATTGCAGCCGCCACGGCAAATGCAGTAACTACGAAGCCTACTACACAGCAGATTATTTGTATAAACTCTAATCTTCCCGCCCAGTAAATCAGCCACGGGCTAATAATTGGTTCGTTCATTGTTTTCGCTCCTTTGTAACCACGATGACGCGAATCGCCACGCATACTTTTCTGCTGCCAAGTTTGACTTTTAAGCAACGGCGGTAGCACAACTCCTTGAAACTCATAAAGGTGATTCTATATCCTTCACTCGTTAGCAAGTGCAATCTTCTGAACGGAATGTGTGTCAACATGCGGTAGCGGCGGCGCACTCCCGCAACGTGACGGTTCGCGCGCCACTTGCCGTAGTTCTTCATCGGCTCAGCCATTATTCTTTCACCTTTCTTTCCCATGCCTGTTCGACGTTTTCCAACAGTTCTACTTTGGTTTCACGTCCGCATTTCGTACAGCTAATAGCTGCATACGTCAAGTAGTCAGCGCCACCATAGCAGTGATGATATTTATAAAGTTTTGGCATCGCGCCACATTTACATTTTTTCACTTTGCTCACACCCCCTAATCCACACTTGCATTTCAATGTTGAACCATCTGTATGCCTTCTTTAAGCGATACAGATAGTATTTCAGCTTCTGCCGTCTACGATTATTCATATCCCGAGCCACCTCCACAGTGTCACCAGTGCTGCGATACCGATAACGACAGGTATGCCAGCAATAAGAATAACCATGATAACCTCAATCATGTAAGTGAGGGCTTTGCAAATCCATTCAGTCATTGTTCTTCCTCCCAAAATTTCACGCCGTTTCTGGCCTTTTGGGCCAGCTCTTTATGTCTTGCCTCCGCTTCTTCCGCCAAGTAATATTGTTCGCAGTAAAGGTCGTTCCAATTTGTACGGCCGTTTTCATCAATACCGAAAAGCATTATTTCAAACGGCGCAATCTGAAACGGCTTATCGGTAATCATGATGCTTATTGGCAAGGCTACTGTCGACAGGATATACTCCTTGCCGTCTATAGTGAACCTGTCTTTGAGATTTAAATGCTCACCCATACCGTTATTTCTCCTTCTTTCTCTCAGCCTTATAAATATCAACCGCCGTTGTGAGCGGCAGTATAGTCATTGGAAACATGAACCTCAAGGTTTCCACCGCCACCAGCCAACGCCCGTGTTGTCTAAAGATTTCTCCGGTGTACTCTCCTTTGATTTTCAGAATGTCGTCGGTGTAAATCATGTCACCATGAATATCTCTAACACCTGTAGCCGTTCTTTCCATGTTTACCTCCCTGTTTTTCTTCTCTATCTCATCCGCTTTTCCAATTTTAATAAATTTTATTAAAATTATTTTTTGCGGTTTTTGTCGTAGTAACCGTTATCTCTGCCGAGCATCGTTGCTCCGCAGCATCCGCACCTCATAACGTACAGATTTCCACGTTTTTCGCGTACCGTGTAAGCCTGTACCAGCTTTTTGATTTCGTTGCCGCACTTAATGCAGTACGGTCTGTTTTTACTGTCAAACATCACGTTCTCGATTTCCACTTCGCTCACTCCTTGAATTGTATATGCCGCTCTCGCGAACGGAATATGGGCTAGATTCGTTTTTAGGTGTGCTGTTGGTAACTTTATACCTGTCGCTCTTTAAAATTAAATCTAGCGGCATTTCCGTCGCTAAGAGAGCAAATTGCTCATAATGTCGTTTGCGCTCGTCAGCCCGCTGCTACGGTTCTCAATTTTTTCCTTGGGAACCCCGATGATTCCGGCAGGATTCCTGCCCAGCGCATAGTCACTCTTGGCTTTGGACTTGCTACGCCTACAAGCATCCTCGTAAAATCTGCGCATCTGCGCTCTGACCGTCGGCATATCTTCTGCCAGCGAACACTGGAGCGGCAGCCAGCCGAAGCTGTTGACTGCTTGCGCAATCTCCGGTGTGCTAAACTGCGGGGTTTTGCCCCACGGTGTCGCTTGCATTGCGCGCTCAATCTCGCCCCAAGCCTCGTTCCAAGGCTTCATGCGCAGTTCTTCGTTCGTCTCGCCGATAATTTCGGCGGCTGCATCGGCGATTTCTGCAACCGTCGGCAGGAAGCGAGCCTCAGCCACCAGCTTCTTGCAAGTTTTTTCAAGGACGACGGCAGGAATCGTCGCTGTGAACTCCATGTAAATCTTCATGCGTTTCACTTCTCCTGCCTGTCCGAAAGCTCCGAACAGAACAGCTAGGGTTTTTGCTCGCAGCTCTGCGTTATCCATTGCCATCCCCTCCAAACGCCGCCATCATCTCGTTGTATGCGCCCTCCACATCGTTTTTTTCTTTGCGAGGGCTACTGCTCGGTCTTGATTGCTTCGTCTCGCCCCTAGCGATGCCGCGAGCCGCTGCCTGTACGTAGTTAAAGTTTCTCACGCCGTTGAGCACCGCAGACTCAATCGCTTGGCACACAGGTAACTCTCCGACTTCCTCGACAAGCGCTTGCAGCTTTTCAGCCAAAATTGCTGTCATTGGGCAGATATTTGAGTTCCAGAGAGCGAAGGGATTCGGAACGCCCGGAGCAGTGGCAGTCTTATCTAACTCTTGCTCTTTCTCTATCTCTAACTCTTCTCTTACTCTTACTCTATCTCTACGTAACGCAGGTGTAACAACATCGTAACCGCCGTGTAACAATGTTACGCTTTCGTCTGCTTTTTTACGGTTTCGCATGTCCCGCATACGGCTTGCTGCCGCAGTTTCAGAGCCTATCGCCTCTGCTGCTTTCGGCAAGGTAATTTCGCTTTCTGAGTCAGTTCCAATCAGTAACCCATGCTTTTGCAGAAAAGCTACTGTGACGGCTACGTTCTCTTCATCTTCGTCAATGTCTAAAGCTAAATTCTCCACGAACTCGCCTTCCGAGCAGTCGTATGCGATACGCCCTTCATTTTTGAGCGAGAGCAGCATCATCTTGAGATAAATTACGGTGTACGTGTCGCCGCCAGCAATCTTGCGCAGCTTTTTGATTTCAATCTGGCGAAAAAAATCCTCTTGCAGTTTAAGCCACCAGTATCTTTTGCCCACGCTATCACCCCATTTTATTTGTCAAATGAGCATTGATGATGCTTTCGTAGTCCATGCCCACTTCTCGCATGAGCTTCAAGAGTTCGGCAGCTCTTTTGTGGTCACGCATTACATCAAGCGCAGCCGACAGAACATCAAAAACTTTCTCAGCTTCGTCGCCTGTGATTTTACCGTCTGTTTTAGCGTTAACTACAGCGGCACCACAGATAGTGACAATATCGCCCCATGTAAGTTTTGGGATTTCGTTGTAAGTTGTGTCAATAATCATTCGTGTCCTCCTAAATCTATTGTCTGAATCTGAGCGAGCTTTCAGCTTGCCCGCCCAGACCAGAGTTATAAAAGGCCTATTCGCCTTCTACAGCGGTTTCAATATCCTCTGCGGTAAATTCATCGTCTGTGACAATTTCGCCAGTCTCAACGTCAACTACGCGAGCCTCAGAGGCTTCTTCCTGTTCGATTGTATCTACGTTGTTGTCTACAGAGAGGTCTAAAGGCTTCTCGTGAGCGTCCGCGTCCTCGGCCATTGCTTTCTGCATTTCGATAGACATCGGCCCCCAGTGACGCAGTGTATACGCCAAGACGGTTTTCATTGCCATAGCATCGAAGTCACTCTGCCAAGGACTAGAAGAAGAATTGTAGCTCTTGCTGAATCTCTTGGCGTGTTTGATAACGGCATCCTTAGTCCAATAAACAACCTTGCGGAAGCCGTTCAACAGCTCAAAGGAAGCGCAGTAGCCAATGGCAGCGTCGCCTTCCTGCTCGCCATAGGTCATTTCCTCGGTGAACTTATTCCATTTAACAACCTCGCCCTCATAGACGGTGTTTACGTTAATGGATTTATAGAGGCCGCTGCGTTGGGCCAGTTCGACATATCCAAGATAACCAATCTGGAACTGCGCAGCGCCTTTATAGGGAACAATCCAAGCTCTGCCGAGGGACGGCAGGATTGGCAAGTCAAGGCTTGCTGCAATGGATGCTGCGCTCAGCACAGTGCGCATATCCACGTTCTGCAGCAGCTTGTTCTGAGACACTACGGTAAGCACGGAGCTAATAAAGCCAGCCGATTTCTTGCCGAGCATACGTTGGAATCTGGCCTGTACGCTGTCCTGCTTGAACATTGCGTCCAAGAGTGCTACGCCAGCCTTGGGAGCTGACTGCACAGCCTGTTCCTTCTGTTTTGTGATTAAACCTTTTGCGCTAACCATTATTATTCTTCCTCCACTTCTTTAGCTCTACGCTTTTTGGCTTGTCTTGTAAGGTTTACCGTCAACATGCGATACTGCGTCTGCCGACGATACTTCTGAGACAGTTCGGGATAATCTTCGGCGAAAGCCTTATTGTCCCACACGGCACGGTTATGGATGCCGTAGCTGACGATGTAGTCGCCACACTCGCCCTTCTCGGAATTACCGAGTTCCAAGCGGAGCTTGTTTTTCTTTTCGTCAATTACCTTTTTGATTTCGGTAATCTGGGCCTCAAGCTCTTTAATCTGCTCGCATTGTTTTTCCCATTCGCCGCTCATCGGCATGACTTCTTTATCGCCGCCCGGATACATTTTTTCAATAGCCTTGGTACAGCTATCGCTGTAATCCACATCGGGGATTTTTTTTGGGACAACATAGTTCTCCCAAAAATCTTTCTCCGCTTCGATAAGGGCGTTGATTTCATCGTCATCACGCTCAAACTCACGGATAACAGCTCTCTGACCGCCGCAAAGGCAGACAAAATAGCATTTGTCGTAGTTGCCTACCGCCATGTAGTGCAAGGCTTGCACCAGATAAGAAGGCGGTACCTTATCGTCAGCCCATTCGTCGTAGTTGTAACCCGCAGTGGTCTTAATCTCCACGATTGCGTTCTCACCCACTACAAGACGGTCAACGTCGGCAATCATAAACGGGTGCTCATCACTGCGAACCATGCCGCAGCGGCGAAGCTTCTTGCCTGTCTTGTCTTGAAACCACTGAGCCAACGGTTCTTCCAACCGATTGCCCCATTCCATGCGCTCCTTGACTTCATCCGAAAGGTTAATCTCAGATGCTACGGTCTGACTGGTTTTCTCTTGCCAAAGCTGAAACTTTGACTTGTAAGTGTTAACGCCAACAATAATACCAGCGTCACTGCCACCAATACCTGTGGTGCGCAGCTCTAGCCACTTCTCTCTGCCGCCTTCTGCCTGTATTTCGGCTGCGGTCATCAGCATTGTTGTACTCATTCTTCATCCTCCATGCCCGAGCGGATAGCTTTAACGATTCGTTTCAGACCTTCGGGCCAATCCTCTGGAACGGGTTCGCCTTTTCCAATGGCAAAGACTGCAATACCTTCGTCTTTGGGTTTCTCGGCTTCGGTTTCGTGGTTCATCATCTTGGCAAACCGCTTGTCATATTTTGCAGTTGAAAATGCTGCGTCAAGCAGCTTCCAAGTTGCATCGTTGGCATCTTCGGAATCAAGGCCGCTCTCCACGAGGCTTTCTTTCATGCCTCGCGCTACCATGAATGTGAGACCAGCAAAGATTTTTGCCAAATCCTCGTTCCCTGTTCCTACGTCAACCTTAAATTCCATATGTTTGCCGTCGACAAGAGTGGCACTAATGGCTATTTTTTCAGTTTCTTTCATTCGTTTGTTCCTCCTTAGATTTTTTATAGTTCTTTCGGCAGCGGCAAACCCTAATGGAGATTATCGCCGCCGGAACATTCATGAGTAAACTTAAATCACACTGGCGTATGCCGCATACGACATTAAGGAAATAATATGATTCACTCTCAAGGTCGCACAGCGAAGGCACCTTGGGGCGCGGTGGCCTCGGAACCTTCTTGTATTCCGGCTTTGCATCCATGAAATCCAACGCGCTGTTGATGCTCACGTTTTTAATTATGGATATATATAGCGCATACCAGTTTTCTCGAAACTGGATGTTGCTGCACTTGTGGGTGACAGCCGCTTCCGGTTGAAAACTGTGAGAACGGGCTTTAACGTAATTCTCTCGGCATACATGATTTTGCCTTGCTCTCATTTAACGTCCTCAACCTTCACGATGATTGTTTCTCCAACCTGTAAGTGTTGTCGCTTGCCGATACCGAAGCCGTTGCTTTCACTCAGCTCGTGCATGAACTCGGCGAACGGCTTGCTGCCATCGTAATACCTTTCGCCAATCCCCCAAAGCGTTTCGCCGCTTTGTACTGTATGGCAAATCTTGCGATACGTCGGCTTCTCTCTGTCCGCAAGATAGTCGGTATCGAATCCGCTAATCAGCAGTGCCAAGATTCCAATAACTGCAATCTTGAGTACCGTTTTCATGTCACACACCCCTTTCCCTTCAATCCAATAGCGCTTTAAGCGCGCTCTGATAGCGCCCTTTCCTTATGTTCTGCACCTTGTCCTGCTTTGCGGTTGGTGCAAACATTTCTTTCAGTTGCTGGTCAACGACGTCCGCTACCAGAAACCACTTTCTGCCGTATCTTCCGGCAGATACCTTGCCTTGCTTAATAAGCTCCCGCAGCATTTTGTCGCTGATGTTGCGGCTCTCGGAAAATTCCTTGATTCCCATGAGTTCCATTAAGCTCACGCTCCTTTTGCTCCCAACAGTTTATTGACGAAATAAGCCTGACCTTTACCAGTCACCTTAACCGTCTTGCTGATGGTTACATGGCCATCGCTATGTGTAACCGCCGTTTCTTTGATGCGGAACAGTCCCAGCTCCATAGCTCTCTGCGTCGGGCTGTTGTAATCAGCGCCTTGACGCTTAATCAAGTAGCCGTTGTTACGCAGCCACTCAAACATGCGCTTCTGGCCTATGTCGTGACCATTCTGCTTGATGAGCTTTGCTAAATCACCAATCAAGATTGTTTGGTCGCTCGCAGAAACTGCATCGGCAAAGATTTCCTTCGGCTTCATGCGCTGCGTGTCGCTCTCAAGCTCCTTGATACGTGCATCGCGCTCTTTAATGGTAGCTTGCGCCACGAGCACGGCTTTCGCCATCAGCTCTGCGTCACTCATCTTCTCGCTGCCTGCGATGTAGCCGCCAGTCTTGCGGATTGCGGGAAGGACTTCGGCTGTCACCCACTCTTGAAAATCTTCGGCTTTATCTGTTTTGGCTCTCATTACTAAGCTATACAGTCCGGCTTCGTCAATGATTGTCGGGTGCTGCTCTCTGCCGATGGTGTCACGAATCGTTACCCCATCGCTTTTGTGATTTTCCCTAACATGGTCAGCCAATGCTTTACGTGGGTTACTATATCCCAACGCTTGGGCTACATCTTTACCCACAAACCAGGGCTCGCCGCCTTGCTCTACTACTCGAACCTTGCCAAACGCAGGATTCTCGAAAATCTTTAATTCATTCATTGCCTTGCTTCTCCCTTTCGTTGGATACTACTAAATAGTTATCCAGTATCAGTTTTACCAACTTTAATGTTTTTTTAGCTTCAAAGTTGCTCATGCCTTCGAGATTTCCCATTATCTTCTCGGCAGCTTGGGCAATTTTTTTCTGTGTTACCCCGTCTAGATGAGTAAATCTTTCACAACGGAGCAGGTCAAAAATCGCTTCATTAACATTCATCGCTTTCCTCTCCTTTCAGCAGCTCGTCGTTTTGCTTGTATTCAAACAAGTCACCTATGCCACACTGCAAGTAACTGCACAACCTGTCTAGTGTATCCAGCGATATAGCTGCGTTGCGGTCATAGTATAAATTAGTGAGCGTTGTTCTGGATATTCCAGTGTTTTTTGCTACGTCGGTTATCTTTAACCGCTTTGCTCCAAGTATCATAGAAAATTTATTGTCTATCACACTGTACATCTCCTTTTCTCACCCCTCTCTTTTGTCCAATGTACTGTGCATTTTGTATTTTGTATTGTACAATATTCAAAATGTATTGTCAATAGCTTTTTTGTTCAATATGCTGTACAATTTAAAAGGAGGTGTTTTATTATGTTGTTAGTAAACCTTAATGTGCTTCTTGCTGAAAGAAATCTTCGGATTAGCAAAGTATCAAAAGATACCGGCATATCTCGCACTACGTTGACCGCTTTGTGCAATAATCTCAGCCAAGGCATTCAATTTGAAACCTTGAATACGCTGTGCTCTTATTTGAGCATATCCCCAACACAGTTCTTTACCTATCTTCCGCTCGACTATACTCTTTGCATCGAGCGTCAAAATGAAAATTTCAGTATTGCGAATTTCTCTATCACTGCTAACAAGCGGACAACAACATGTGCTGCTTTCGTTGACGTTGAAGCTGATGCTGCTACCAGTTCCTTGTATATCACTCTTTCGCCGTCGGATGAGCCTGATGACAATTCGGCGTTTCTACAAAAGTTCATCGAACAGTTACCGCCAATAGTCAAAGACTCCATAGAGGACAAAATCTGCAATATTATAGGTGAAGATTACGAAAATTACTCACTCACCTTTGTTTGGGACATCTAGCAGCTCGTCAATCGTGCAGTTGAACAGCTTGGCTAACACAGGGAGTTTATCAGCTCGGGGGAGCGCCCTGCCTGTCTCCCAGCAAGCGATTGTTGATTGCGGAATACCAAGAGCTTCTGAAACCTGAGGTTGGGTGAAGCCAGCCTTGATTCGCATTATTTTGAAACTCAATATTTTCCCCTCCTTATTGATACTTTTATTGAGTAGCTCAATTTATGTGTATATTATATATTGAGTTTCTCGATTTGTCAACACCGTTTATTGACAAAGATTGATTTTTTCGATACTATAATATTGAAATAATCAATATTTAGAGATAAAGGAAGATGGGAGAGAAGAGTCATGCCGAACAGGTTAAAAGAATTACGTCGTTCATTTGGAATCACGCAAAAAGAATTAGCCTCCAGTTTGGGCATTGCCCAGCCAACATTATCTGGTTGGGAAACAGACCGTTTTCAGATTGATTACGACAACTTGGTCAAACTGGCTGATTTCTTTGGCACAAGCATTGATTACATTCTTGGCAGGAATGTAATCGAGCAGACTACGATTCCAGATTTATCTCCAAAGGAAGAACCAAACAACAGCAAACTTGCCGTAAGGAGCGACCACGAGAAGCTTCTTGGCGTTTACGATAGCCTTGACGAGCAGTCAAAAACTCAGCTTATGTCTGTTGCTTACTTGCTTATGTCCCAAAGTCTCAAGGCACAAGGCATTGATGTTCAAGAGATGGTAGAGCAACAGCTCCATAAAATTAAAGACGAAGGAGGCGAAAACAATGACGACTGACGAAGAACTGCATCAAAAGGCTATTGCTCACGAATTGTTTTGTGAACTGTCCTCGAAATCAAGAATGGTAGCTATCGGCATTTTACGGCTACTGTTGGTCGAGGAAACGCACCCTTTTTGACTGTCTACTCACCCGACAACAGTAGCCGACGTGAGCAAAAGCCAAATAATGACAAGTAAATAAAAACCGCCTCTATTTCGAGGCGGTTGCGAAAATTTTATTTGATTGGAAGGGATTAAGATGGAATGGTCTCTTACTAGCTCTTTGACCAGTATCGCACTTATTTTTGCTATATTTGTGGTTGGCGATTTAATTTACAAACTTACAGGCAAGGGAGACCCGTTAGAGATAGGAGCTGCTTTATTTGTAATAATAGTTGCTTTTGCGATGATTTACGAGATTGGTTCTGCTATTATTCCAGCAGCGTACAACCATCCCATATTAACAATTATTATTATCGCGCTTTGCTGGTATAAATTTAAATCTTAAAAGCAAAAAGGCCTCCGTACACCGGAGGCCTTTTTGCAAACACTAATAAGAAAGAAGGTGTTGTGACTCCAATAGGAGACATGCCGAATGAAATCCACACTTGTATTTTAACAGAACCACAGGACAAGAAACAAGGGGGTTTGAGCGCGGTTTTTGTCAGAAAGGAGAAAAAATTATGACAAAATATAGAGAAGGCTCTATATATTACGAAACAAACAGAGGCAAGTGGCACGCTTCCGTAGCCGACCCGCAAGGTCACAGAACACACAAACGGTTCGACACGGAAGTAGAAGCGAACGCTTGGCGCTTGAGCATGGCAGCAAAATACATCAAGGGCAATTATGTTGCGAAAAGCGATATGACTCTAGGCACATGGATTTTGCAGTATCTCAGCGTATTCGCTAAATCTAAAGTGAGAGAAAAGACCTTCTTGAACTATGCCAATACCGCCGCGCATATCAATGAAACATTGGCAGATGTAGAACTGCAAAAACTTTCGCCCATTGCAGTCCAGTCTTATATCAACAACTCAGATATGACAGACGGTATGAAAGACAGATTGGTAAAACTGCTTTGCCGTGCGTCAAAAAAAGCCATTGCAACAGGGTTGATAGAAAAAGACTTCATGGCTGGGGTAGAAGTGCTCAAGCCTGAGCCGAAAGAAGTAGAGATTTTTTCACCCGAAGAGCTGAATATAATTATGGAAGCCATTGACAGCGACGCAAGACTTCGCAGGCATCATCTGCTTATTTCCGTTGCTATCGCATCTGGCTGTCGGATGGGAGAGATATTAGCCCTTACGCCGCAGGATTTAGACGGAGATGCTATAAAAATCAATAAAAGCCTAGTGGAAGTTAATGGCGTAGCAAAACTCCAGCCGCCAAAGACCAAAGCGGGATACAGGCGGATTCCTTTGCCGAAGAATATAATGGCAGAGCTTTATCAAGCAGCATATGCACTTAAAGACGGGGAAATCATCAGAAACGCCAAAGGCAACCCGTGTTTAACTACCAACATCGACAAGACGTGGAAACGGATATTGAAGAAAGCAGGAATCCCCTACAGAAAATTTCATTGTCTGCGTCACACTCATGCGTCCATGCTGCTTGCCGCAGGTGTGCCTATATTAGAAGTAGCAAAGCGTCTGGGACACTCTCGCCCGAGCCATACTTTAAACCTCTACGGGCACGCTATACCCGGCTATGACAGTCAAATGCCTTCACTTGTAGAGAAAGTTTTTAATATGGAAAGTCGCAATTGTGAAGAAATTCTTGCCGTATCTTGCTCTGCTTTGCCCGTGAGCACCGAAAAAAGTTGAACCACATTGCAACCAAAACGCTACCTACTGATTGATTTTTGGGTAAAAGAAAACGCCCAGAAATACCATTCCTAGGCGGTTTTTCAATGGAGCTACTGACAAGGTTTGAACTTGCGACCTACTGATTACGAACAAATAGTGGTAAATACCACTGACACGGCTCAACCCCTTGTACAGCAAGGCTTTCGAGGTTTTCGGGAGCCTTGTTTTATTTATCTTATTTGCCCTATTTTGCCCTATTTTTTCATACTATCTGCAACCAAATTTGAACCACAAAGCAGCCTAGTTTGCAGATTTACTAGGCTGCTTTTATAGTGGTTTCAATTTATTCTTCTCTTTTGGCCCTCATGCCCGCTATCCACAGGTCAAACACTTTGCCTTCCGCAGCATCGGGGTCGCACATATAGGCTTTAGCCATTCTGACGTGGTTGTTCACATCATTCCCCAGAACTTCCGCAAAATCGCTATGCAGCATATTCATAACGTAGTACCAGTCAGCCTTGCATTGAATCCCTTGCTGGTCAGCAAGTTGGCTAGTTTGCTCATACGTCCAATGTTCACCGCATGTGCCGTCAACATTCTTCATTTTAGATACTGCCTTTTTTGCCAGTTCTTCATCGAAGTGCTGGCCATAAGCCACACAATGCAGCTTATATGCAGTGTCCCAAAACAATCTCGGACAGCGGCCGCGGATTTCCTCCAACGCTTCACAAACTATTTCTTCCATTTCCTTAATCTTTTCCGGGTTGGCGCTTACTTGCTCCCAATATTTCTCTAGCTTGTGCATGGTGTCTGCCTCCTTATGCCATTTTTACAACACTCAGAGAAGCGTTGGTAATCGTGCCAGCGGCGGTCGCCTGTACTTGCAGCATGGAGTTGTTGTTAATTACGCAACAACTCGGCAGAACGCGAATCAGCGTAGCAAAGCTAACATTATATGTATCGCCAGTTGCTCCTGTCACTGTCGCTTCCGCTCCCGGCACAGCCGCGCCATTGCGGACGAGCTGCAAGCCAATGTCGCCCTACCAATAATCTGCTGAC
>OQVQ01000051.1_pt1 | contig 52032 bp, 51 predicted proteins | sample 1691491 | NCBI WGS metagenome assembly OQVQ01 (sample SAMN03418252, study PRJEB22391) | human gut metagenome | biome: human-gut; feature: organic feature; material: feces | host: Homo sapiens | place: Tanzania | collected 2013-01
GACCGTTGAATCATCACCACCCCACAGCGTCCTGCAACGCCCATCAACGCCATACAACGCCACACTCCGCCTTACAACGCCCATCAAAGCTGCCAGATGGACAATGTCTGTGCCGTCCCTTTTTCCAATCCCCGACTTTTGCGTGAAGAACCGAATTATTGGTTTGGATGATAGTCACTCAACTGCAGAAACATGGGGAAAGGACCTGTGACCTTAACTCCCACCATCTCTCCACCCAAAGCCTGAAGGAAAGACTCACAGCTACCCTCTCCTCCGTCAGCCACTGGTATTGATACCACATTGCAGGAAGGAAATCTGTTCAAGATTTCTTTCTTCATGATGCTGCATATCTCCATGGAAGACATTGTTCCTTTGAACGAATCAGGTATAAGCACTGCTTTCTTCATGATGAAACCTCTTGAATTGAAATATATTCGTGTCGATCAGTGGTAATTGTATACAATGTCTTATTGTAGATGTACAGACTTGCAACTTGTCAACTTGTTTTGACTTTGAATGGCAAATTGTCATGAAAAAAAGGTTGGAAAACCATTGCATCCTGGCGTAGTATTGACGAACTACCATAATTACGTAATCATAGAAACATAATAAGGAGATTATTATGCTACGAATAATACCGATAAAAGACCTGAAAGACACTGCAGCAATTTCTGAGTTGTGCAACAATTCCAATGAACCGATATTTGTAACCAAAAACGGATATGGCGAAATGGTTATAATGAGCATCAGTCTCTATGAACAGTACATGAGAAAACTTGAGGTATACTCGAAGATTGAAGAGGCAGAGCAGGATTTGAAAAACAACGACTACTACAATGCAGACATGGCGGTTGCAGAGCTCAGAGAAAAATACCATGTATAACCTAGTCGTCACATCCAAGGCTTATCAGGATATGGATGAGGCATTGGATTACATAACAAACACGCTACACAACCAAAAAGCTGCAACCGAACTTATTGATGAAATCACGGAGTGTCAACGAATACTAAAAGAGAATCCTTTTGCATATTCGAAATGCATCGATAAGAATCTTGAAGAACGTAGGTACAGGAGAGCAGTTGTCAAGAACTACATACTTCTATTCAAGATAGAACAAAAGAGAGTTGCAATCTTGAGGTTTTTCCATGGCGCACAGAACTACCAATATATGTTGTAAATCATCGACATGATTCAAACCCAGTGGAAACCCTAACCCATAATGGTTTAGAATGACGTCATCATGGAAAACGTATACGGCGGCACAGCCAAAGACATACACAGCACACACGAAGAGGACAACACGAACACACTCACCCTCTATTGGGACGGAAACGACAACCTAAACAACTGTGACGTGTGGGCTTGGTGGGACGGCAAGGCAGGAAGCGGCTACAGGCTGCAACCATGCGAGTACGGCTCCAAATGCACAATCAATGTCCCAAAACACATAGGACACGTTGGATTCATAGTAAGAACAAACTGCTCAGACCCTTGCGGCTCCTCATGGGGTACAGCATACAAGGTCTGGCACGAAGACAGAACGGCAACGATTACAGGAAGGGAAACCAACATATACCTCAAAACAGGAGACGGAAACCAATACCTTAGCGATGACAACGGAGCAACGCTAAAACCCATACGAGTCTTCACGTTTGCCGAGATGCTGGACCGCAACGTCATACGATTCCACGTTTCCCCAAAGGCATGCATCACCTCAAACAGCCAAATCACAGTTGTAGATGAAAACGGCGAAAACCTGGACACCAAGGAAACAAATCCAAAGAACACCATTGCAGAGACGGGAATCGTCGTTCTCAAAGACAATCTTGACATATCCAAGAGCTACAGAATAAACATAGAAGGCTATGGAGAGAAGGAGGTAGTCCCAACCCATATCTTCGATACCCAATGGTTCATAGACAATTTCACCTATGACGGAGACGACTTGGGCGCCATACTCACAAAGGAAACTTCCTCCAACGAAGGATCAACGACATTCAAGGTATGGGCCCCAACGGCCCAGGACATATCGGTCAACCTCTTCCATGACGGGCACATCGGACAAGCCTTTGCAAACATCCCAATGTCAAAGCAGGACAAAGGAATTTGGTCAACCACCATACCAGCCAGCAAATGCCACCACGGAACTTACTACACCTACACTGTCACAACAGCGGCAGGCTCACAGGAAGCGGTGGATCCTTATGCGAAGGCCGTGGGGGTCAACGGAAATAGAGGAATGGTAATAGACATGGATCTCACGGACCCTGACAACTGGAACGAAGACCACTACGAAGACAACATTGACACCTATCAGGATGCCATCGTATGGGAGATTCACGTAAGGGATTTTTCGAACAAAGACCCACAATCCAAATACAAAGGCAAATACCTTGCGTTTACGGAGACTGGCCATGTAGGCGGAAACGGCGCTCCAACAGGCATGGATCATTTGAAGGCCCTTGGCATAACGCACGTACAGCTAAACCCTGTATTCGACTTCGCCACCGTAGACGAAGCAAACCCAGCAAATCCTCAATTCAACTGGGGCTACGACCCAAAGAACTTCAACGTACCTGAAGGCAGCTACTCCACGGACCCATACCATGGAGAGGTGCGTATAAACGAATTCAAACGCATGGTGCAGGCCATCCACAGGTGCAACATAGGCATAGTCATGGACGTGGTCTACAACCACACATACGATGCAAACTCAAACTTCAACAGGATAGTCCCCTATTATTACTATAGATACAACTTCAACGGAACGAACTCCAACGGAAGCGGCTGTGGAAACGAAACGGCATCCCAAAGGACCATGTTCCGCAAGTTTATGGTGGACAGCATACGATTCTGGGCCACTGAATACCACATAGACAGCTTCAGATTCGACCTCATGGCAATCCATGACACAGAAACCATGCAAGCCGTGGAACGGGTCCTCCACTCCATAAACCCCAAAGCTCTACTCTATGGAGAAGGTTGGGCCGGTGGAGTATGCGCACTTGACAGCAACAGGCTTGCAAACCAACACAACATTGCAAAAGTCCATGCAAGCCACAACGCCATAGGCTCAATAGCGGTGTTCAACGATGTCATAAGGGACGGTCTCAAAGGCAACGTCTTCGAGGTGCAGTCACGCGGATACATAAACGGAGGCGCCTGCTACGACAGCGCAAACAAGGTGGCCTTTGGCCTCAAGGGCGGTGTTGGAACGCATGGAATCTACTGGGAGGCCAAGGATGCAATGGTCGTGAACTACATGAGCAGCCACGACAACAACACCCTTTGGGACAAACTCAAACTCTCAAACATAAACGCCACCAAGCAGCAGCTTCTTGCCATGAACAGGCTTGGAGCCGCATGCGTCCTCCTTTCAAGGGGGATGCCCTTCATGCTCGCCGGCGAGGAATTGCTTAGAAGCAAGAACGGAGACGGCAACAGCTACAACGCAAGCGACGACATAAACAACATAGACTGGCAAGCCCTCACATCTGACGAAGACGCACTTGCAATGGCCAAATGGTACAAGGACCTCATAGCACTTCGCAAGGCCAACCCTTTCATAGGAAACTCGCACGTCTCATGCAACATACTGGACGGCAACGTGATAGAAGCCCTCTACCACTACGATGGCATGTTCAAAGGCTATGCACTCTTCAACCCAAACGAACAGCCAATCCACCACAGCCTACCGCACGGCCAGTGGAAGGTCCTTATCCAAGGACAGGACTTCGCACTTGAAAACTGCATGATCGAAGGCAAGGCCATCGTCCCTGAAAAGGGCGTCCTTCTCGTAACCCGATAGCCTTGAAGGAATAACCTATAGACAACTTTGCAAAAAATCTCCTAAAAAACATTAAGATTTATGCATTTTGCATAATTTTATGCATAAAATCACAAAAATTTTATGCATTTTTATGCAAAACTGGTTGACCCCAAACCCCAAAGTCACTATTGTACCCTAAGCATAGAGGGAAGCATCATTTCCCATACTTAAAACCAAGGAGCACCATCATGAAGAAGACATTGGCAATAGCAATCCTAATCGCCCTCGCAGTCGCACTTCCCTGCTTTGCACAGGGAGGAAAAGAAGCCGCAGGCACAGCAGAGAAGGTCTACACAGTAGCCGCCTCATGCGACTATCCGCCTCTTGAATACATTGACGACAACGGCAACATCGTGGGTTATGAAATGGAGCTCATCCAGGCCATAGCCGATGAAATGGACATGAAGATAAACATAGTGAACGTCTCGTTCGATGGAATCATCGCAGGAATCCAAGGAAAGCAGTATGACATTGGAGCAAGCGGACTTACCATCACAGAGGACAGGAAAGCCACATGCGACTTCTCCACACCAATACTCCAGTTCTCCCTTTCCATCGTCACAAAAAAGGATACGGAAGGAATCCTCAATGAAGAAGACCTCGTAGGAAAGAAGGTTGGAGTACAGCTTGGAACCACATGCCAGTTTGCATGCGAGGATGCAGGAATAGAGGTAAAGACATACGACGAAGCACCATCTGCAGTGCTGGACCTTGCAAACGGCAACCTTGATGCAGTGGTACTTGACAGCGTAGTGGCAAACGACTTCGTGTTGGCAAACGACAGCTACTCACAGGTCCTTAAGATTGCAGGCTCGTTCCAGAATGCAGACGACATGGGCCTTGCAGTGATCAAGGGAAACACCGCATTGCTTGAGACCCTCAACGAAGGAATTGCAAAGCTCCAGCAGTCAGGCAAGATGGCTCAGCTCAAGGCCAAGTACGGCTTGAACTAAAGAACCAAAAGAGAATCTAGAAATGAACAAAGAAACGACAAAGCAACCACCCACCCTCTCAAAGACGGAGGGTGAGCTTATGGAAATACGCAACAAGGTTGTGTCCACACCATTCCACGCAACCAAGAAGGAACCCACCATCATCTCAATGACGGATGGAGTCCTCATACCAAAGAAAGGCAACAAGCATCTTGTGACATCATGGAGACTCACGTTCTTTGGAGCGGTGATTCTCCTTGTCTGTCTATGCGCCTTTGAACCCGACACCTATTGGAAGATATTCAAATACACAATAACGGGAATCCCAACGACTTTCGAATGCACCATATTCGCAATCCTGGGAGCCGTCCTGATTGGAACCATCACAGGTGTGGGGTCCTCTTCCAAGAACAGGGTTATCAACCAGATATGCGGTGTATACGTAGAGCTCATAAGGGGAATCCCCCTTCTTGTCCAGCTCATGTTCCTCTACTATGCATTGGGTTCCCTTATACATATAGAAGGAATCGTCGCCGCCATAATAGCCCTTTCAATATGCTTTGGCGCATACATGGGCGAGATAATAAGAGCCGGCATCCAATCCATACCAAAAGGACAGGTGGAAGCGGCCACAGCACTTGGGCTTTCCAAAAGCCAGGCCTTCTTTACAGTGATACTTCCCCAGACAATCAAGGTCGTACTTCCAGCAATTGGCAACGAATTCATATCAATGCTCAAGGATTCGTCCCTCGTTTCCATCCTTGCGTTGTCTGACATACTCAAAAGAGGACGTGAGTACATCTCACGCACATTCCTCTCATTGCAGACCATGCTTGTGGTGGCATTGATCTACCTCATCCTCACACTTATACTCTCACGCCTTGTGGGATTCATGGAAGAAAGGCTTCACAAGAATGGCTAAGATAGAAATAAAGAACGTAAGCAAAGACTTCGAGAACAACAACGGAACCATACTCCACGCAGTAAAGAACGTATCCCTTACCGTCAACGATGGAGAAGTGGTTGTGATCATAGGACCGTCGGGCAGCGGAAAGTCCACGCTGCTGAGGACCGTGAACGGCCTTGAAACGGCACAAAGCGGCTCCATCCTCATAGACGGCATTGACATCATGGACAAGGACACTGACATAAGGCAGGTGCGAGAGGAAGTGGGCATGGTATTCCAATCCTTCAACCTCTTCCCTCACCTATCCGTTCTTGACAACATCACGCTGGCGCCAATGAAGGTAAGGAAGATGTCTCGCAAGGAAGCCGAGGACAAAGCCATGGAGCTCCTTGCAACGGTTGGACTTGCAGACAAGGCACATCAGAAGCCAACCCAGCTTTCAGGAGGTCAGCAGCAAAGGGTCGCCATCGTGAGGGCCCTTGCAATGGAACCAAAGGCCATGCTCTTCGACGAACCTACGAGCGCACTCGACCCTGAGATGATAAAGGAAGTTCTGGATGTCATGCTAAAGCTTGCCAAATCAGGAATGACGATGCTTCTTGTCACCCATGAAATGGGATTTGCAAGAGCCGCAGCGGACAAGGTGGTGTTCATGGCTGACGGAGAAGTCGTCGAATCAGGAACCCCAGAGGAGATGTTCGCAAATCCAAAGACCCAAAGGGCCAAGGACTTTCTCAACCATATTCTCTAGAATATACAATCCGCTGTACAGTCTGCTGCACAATGGAAGTTCAGCAAAAGGAAATCGATCATGGTCAGCTACTACAAAGACCTTCCGGAGAACTACAAGGAAGTCTTCCATATAGATGCAAAGTCAAAGAAGGTGGGCATAGCCTTTACTGTGGTCTCCCTTGTCATAACGGTCGCATCGTTGCTTGTCATAGGACTGCTCACGGACCTTTCCTCAATAGCGAATGCAGTCAAGGAGGGATCCATCCTAATTCCATACCTTGTACTGCTGGCCGGTCTCTTTCTCTACATCGTTCTGCATGAGCTGGTGCATGGCGCTGCGTACAAGGCACTCACGCACCAGAAGCTCACGTTTGGGATAACGCTCACGGTAGCCTTCTGCGGAGTTCCTGACATATACACCTCAAGAAAGACCGCCCTCATAGCGCTGACAGCACCTCTAATGGTGTTCTCAATTGTTTTTTTGGCTCTTATGGCAGGTTTTAGGACATCAAACCCGGTGTATTTCGCAATATTCTCAATACTGTTCTCCATCCACCTTGGCGGCTGTGTGGGAGACATCTACGTAACGATTCTGCTTATGACGAAATACAGAAATCCAGAGTTGCTCATGAGAGACACAGGACCTGCACAGACACTTTACCTTCCAGAGTAGGCCCACAAAAAATGCATACGATTACAGCAAGACAAACCCACCACAAAGGCATCGGTCTAAAGGAAGCGATTGCAAAACCGGTTGCGGCCTTCGTGCGGAAGAACACCGTCATGGTGATTGCTTTCTTCGCGGCGGCCATGACGACCATCTTCGTGCCAATCGATGCACATTACATTGGATATTTCGATTTCAAGACGCTCACGTGCCTCTTCTGCGTGCTGGCCGTGGTGTGCGCCCTCAAGGACATACGATTCTTCTACATGCTGGCGCGCCGCATAGTCCACCTCTTCAGGAACGCACGCCTTAGCATCCTTGCGCTGGTCTACATCACGTTCATAGGCTCCATGCTCATTGCAAACGACATGGCGCTACTCACGTTCCTACCACTTGGATACCTCGTACTGGCCACAACCGGGAAAGAGAAATACATGCCGTTCACGTTCATAATGCAGAACATCGCAGCAAACCTAGGCGGCATGCTCACCCCGTTTGGCAACCCGCAGAACCTCTATCTCTACACGAAATTCTCAATCCCAAACGCAGAGTTCGTCTCCATCATGGCCCCACCTTTCACCTTGGCGGTCGCACTCATCACCGCAAGCTGTCTCATATTCGTCAAGCCCGATGCCCTTGAGGTCCCGGACGAGGAGATATCACTCCCTCCATTGAGGACGACGCTTTACCTTGCGCTCTTTGCACTTGCAATCGCAATAGTTTTCAGAGGCATACCATACTGGATTGGACTTGTCGTCATACCTCTTGTCCTGCTCTTTGCAGACCGCAAGGCGCTGCTTGAAGTGGACTACCCTCTTCTGCTCACCTTCGTGTTCTTCTTCATATTCGCAGGCAACATGGGAAGGATCGATGCCGTTCGCTCGTTCTTCTCCTCTCTGCTTGAAAAAGACACTTTGACTTTCAGCACTCTGTCATGCCAGTTCATAAGCAACGTGCCATCTGCAATACTGCTGTCGCAGTTCACGGACAACTACAGGGCCCTGCTCGTGGGAGTGAACATAGGTGGAGTAGGCACGTTGATAGCATCGCTTGCAAGCCTCATCACGTTCAGGGAGTATGTAAAGCACAACCCTGGCAAGGCCGGCAGCTACATAGCACAGTTTTCAGCCTTCAACTTCAGCTTCCTATTTGTGTTGCTTTCATTCATGAAGGCCCTTGGCGTTTAGCCATTTCATCGAGTCCTCGACAAAAATTCGAATCAATTGTATTATTTCGTCGAGGACCCTGAACATGGCAATACCTATAAACATCGAGAATCTGATAAATGGAAGCGTGATTGAATCGAACAGAATCGAATTCAAATCAGACTACAATCCCAGTGAGATAATCAGCACAATCTGCGCATTTGCCAACGACATAGACAATATGGGAGGTGGATATATCGTCATAGGAGTTGAAGAAGAAAACGGCTCTCCAAAGTTCCCAGTCAAAGGAATCGACAAATCAAAAGTGGATGGAATCCTGAAGAAGCTGCACAACGATTGTCACTTCATAGAGCCTCTCTATGAACCGGTTGCAGAACCTGTAATGTTCGAAGATGTGTATGTAATTCTAGTATGGGTCTCAGGAGGACATGCCAGACCATACAAAGCTCCAAAGGATGTAACAGCAAACCAAAGCATCAAACACTACTTCATAAGGAAATACTCCAGTACGGTAATTGCAGACAGCCAAGAAATTAAAACCCTGTTCAATATATCTTGTGATATCCCCTTCGACGACAGAGAGAACCTCGCTGCCGACGTCGAAGACCTAAGCCTCCCATTGATGAGAGAACACTTGAAAGAGATAGGAAGCAAACTCTATGAAGACGAAAGGAAAGATACATTGGCACTTGCTGCAGATATGCAGCTTTTGGGAGGAACGGCAGAATACCTAAAACCAAAGAATGTTGGCATACTGATGTTCTCTCAATATCCGGAAAAGTATTTCAAATATGCAAGAATCGAAGTCGTGGTGATTCCAGACGTTACTGGAAACGGAATGGAAGAGAAAACCTTCACTGGCCCAATTCAGTACCAACTGAGAATGGCTTTGGACTATATACGAAACTACGTCATAACCGAGAAAATCACAAAGATAGCGGACAGGGCTGAAGCGGACAGAGTCTTCAACTACCCTCTTGAAGCGGTTGAAGAGATTTTGGCAAATGCTGTCTATCACAGGTCTTACCAAGAGAATGAACCCATAACGGTCAGAGTAACACCAGAGGGAATGGAAATAACCAGTCATCCAGGTTTTAACTACAGCATTTCAGACAAAATGATTGCAGCCTACGACTTCAGGGCACGAATTTACAGAAATAGAAGAATTGGAGATTTTCTAAAAGAACTCCACCTAATCGAAGGAAGAAATACAGGATTTCCCACAGCAATAAGAGCTTTGGAGAGAAACGGAAGCGATAGATTCTCTGTGGAGATGGATGCGGGAAGAAGTTTTCTGTCCGTATGGATTCCAATACACAAATCATTCCTTCCTCTCAAAAGCAAAAAAGAGAAGGAATACGAGGAGAAAATCATTTCGCTTCTCACCTCCAATCCAATGACTCTTACAGAATTGTCAAAGGCTCTTGGATACAGAAGCATCTCAAGAAGACTTAGTACAACTGTCGAATCTTTATCTAAGTCGAAAAAGATTGAAGTGGAATTGGAAGGACGAATCCTAAGATATAAAGCTTGAAAGGTCTTTCTTTTCAGAATATCTCTCTAGAATCCCTTCTATTTCCTTCATGTTGTCGAGATAGAACTTGTCCGTCCACTTCAGGAGAGCCCGTAGGCTCTTGAAGGTTTCATTCCTGCCCTTTTCAAGGCCAAGCCTGCGTTTGATGAACCGCATTATGATGCGCCTTTTGCATGTGCTTTTTGGAACGTCCAGCAGGATTGTCCTATCCGCCTGCTCAAATGTGCTTTGGCACCATGCATAGTAGACTCCCTCGATTATCCAATCATCAAGGGAGAGGATTTCGTTCAAAAGCTCGGTCCTTCTTTCCGGAGGCGTCTTGATTCCATAGGAACCAGAGGAGTTCTCCCACTGGATGTCATCCAAATCAAAGTGAGGGATTCCGTATTCCTTGGAAAGCTTTGCCGCCAACGTGCTCTTGCCAGAGCCTGGAGCACCTATGATCCTTATCTTCATGTCAATTACAGTTCTGTGTACTTCTTGGCGCTGCCCTTGGCTTTCTCTGCAGGATACTTGGCTTCGTTCTTGTCCATCTTGGAGTTGATTATCTCGTCCACATCCAGTCCAAGCCTGTCCACCATATCCATGCAGTAGGTGATTACATCGGCAAGCTCTTCCTTGACATGACCAAGGTCATAGTCGTCGTCACTCCACTGGAAGCACTCAAGAAGCTCGTTGGCCTCGATTGATATCGACTTTGCAAGATTGGCCGGCGAATGGAACTGTCCCCAGTCCCTGTCTGCGACGAACTTCCTTATCCTTTCCCTCGTTTCCTGTTTCATGTGCTCTAGACTAGCGTTTTGGACACAGAACTTCAATTCTTTTATAAGGACGACCACCCTTTTGTCCAATTTTTGTCTTTTTTAGCAAAATTGGACACTTTCCACAAAAAGAAAGCCGCCATGGAGGGCTTCTACTCTCTCCACGGTGGCTATAGGCTGTAAATCAATCCGGAGGATTTACTTTCCAAACTGGCAGTCGTTGTTGCCTGATGCGGTGATCCACATTTCAAGCATGTTGATTGGGTCGTTGAAGTCGGCGATCCAACCTTCGCGGGCGAAGTCGAAGTTGCCGTTCTTCCTCTCCTGCAGGAACACGTTCCAGTCCTGAACCTGAATCGTAAGCTCAATGCCTACAGCTGCAAGGTCCTGCTGGACGGACTCGGCTACTGCAATGTGGCCTGAAGTCTGGTTGGTCAGGTAGGTAAGGCTGATTGGAGTCTCGGAAGAGAGCTTGCCGTTCTCGAACTTGTAGCCAGCGGCTTCAAGAAGGGCGATCGCCTTGGCGACTGTTCCAGCTGGGTCCTTGTTGATTGCGTATGCATCGAAGTAACCCTCAGAGGTATCGGACTTGAATACGCCACCATTGCCGTCGGCCATTCCAAGTGGAATGAAGGAGTTGGAAGCGATCTGGCCCGTCTGGCCCACGTTCTCGCAAATGTAGTCACGGTCGATGAGGAGCGAGAAGGCCTCCCTCATGCAGGCTGCCTGTGCAGGTGTCTTGCCTTCGAAGATCTTGCTCTGGCAGTTGAATGCGGCGTAGTAGGTTCCAAGCTCGTCTACGACGTGGAATTCAGGGTTGCCGGAGGAGATGAGCTCTGCGATTGCATCGGTTGGGATGGAATCTGCAAGGTCAAGGTCGCCTGCGTTGTAGGCTGCAAAGATTGCGTTGTCGTCAGCGGAGAGCATGAACTCGATCTTGTTGATGCTCACGTTGTCTGCATCGTACCAGTACGGGTTCTTCTCGTATGTCATTGAGACATCGTGGTTCCAACCTGTGCACACGAACGGTCCGTTGGAAACGAAGCCTGCGCTCTGGCACCATCCGCCTGGGCTTGTCTTCCAGTCTGCGTATGACTCGACAGCGGACTGCTTCACAGGGAAGAAGGTTGGGAAGGCCATGAGGTCTTCCATGTATGCGCATGGAGCGGAAAGCTCGAACTTGAGGGTCACATCATCGACTGCCTCAACGGAGATTCCCTCCTCTGTGCCGTATCCTACGAAACCGCTGAACATGTAGCCATAGTCGGCTGCAGTTTCATCGGAGGAGGCGCGCTTCCAGGAATAGACGAAATCGGAAGCGGTGAGGTCGGAGCCATCGGACCACTTGAGGCCGCTCTTGAGTGTCACTGTGTATTCAAGGCCGTCCTCTGAGACGGTGTAGCCAACTGCACAGGCAGGGACCGTTACGCCGCTTGCATCATAGGTGTAGAGACCTGAGAACGCCGCAGCTGCAAGACAAGCACCGTCAACGGAGCTGTTGAGTGCAGGATCAAGGAAATCAGGCTCGGATGCAAGGCAGACCCTAAGGGTATCTGAACCGTTGGAAAGCTTTGCGTACTGGAAGAACTTGGTTGCAAATGCGTTCGAGTAGATTCCAGATGCATAGCTCTTGAGCATATAGACATCATTGTAGTAGTAGAACGGAATGACACAGAAATTGGACATAAGGATGTCTTCAGCCTCATGCATCATCTCGGTTCTCTTTGCAGTGTCAGTCTCGGACTTGATGGCTGCAATGAGGTCATCATACTTGCTCCAGTCCTTGACCGGGTCTACGTAATCGGCTCCAACATGCTCTTCAGGGTCGATTACCAGTGATGATGTGGATGTTGATGCTGGCTTTGCCTGTTCTGCGCTTGACTGGCAGAAGGCATAGGAGCAAAGAACAACCAATACTAGAAGAATTGATAGTGTTTTCTTCATGGCGTTTCTCCTAAAAAATGATTTGCGATATCATTATCGTTTTCTCAAAAAAAGCACAATAAGTTTTTTGAAAAATTTGCATTTTTATTCTGCAAATATTCTAAAAAAGTGCATATAAGAACAAGCACCTTGCATAGACTTCCGCATGCATGAATGCATACACGAATGTATGACAGGAGCCAATATGCAGTTTTCATTCAAAATACTGAAATTCCATCCAATATAGTGAACTTCCAGCACCTTTCAAGAACCTTTCAATGGAATAGAAACAGGCAAAAGGCACTCACATCACGTGGCATGCAACTTTGTGCCCCGGTGCACGCTCGGTCAAAGGAGGCATGCTTTGGGCGCATTTGTCGCAGGCATAGCGGCATCTTGTCCTGAAAGGACAGCCTTGCGGCATGTTCAAAGGACTAGGGACATCGCCTTCCAGTACGATCCTATGACGGTTGCGTGTAATGTCAGGATCAGGGATAGGGACGGCTGAAATCAAGGACTGCGTATAAGGATGCAGAGGATGCTCGTTTATCTCATCTGAATCTGCAATCTCCACGATCTTTCCAAGATACATTACGGCAATCCTCTTGGAGATGTGGTGCACCACCAAAAGATCATGCGCAATGAAGAGATATGCAACCCCAAGCTTCTCCTGCAGATCCTCGAACATGTTGACGACCTGAGCCTGTATGGACACATCCAATGCAGAGACAGGTTCATCGCACACTATGAACTTGGGGTTCACAGCCAATGCACGCGCAATTCCTATGCGCTGCCTCTGGCCTCCCGAGAACTCATGGGCATAGCGGCGTGCATGCTCCGCATTGAGTCCTACGTACTCCATGAGCTGGAGGATCTTCTCACGACGCTCGCCCTTGGACGAATACAGCCCATGCACATCCAAAGGCTCACCAATGATGTCCTCCACCGTCATACGAGGGTCCAAGGAGGAATAAGGGTCCTGGAAGACCATTTGCATGTTGCGCCTCATTTGGGGAAGGTTCTTCTTCGTGACAAGCTCGCCATTGAAAAGGACCTCTCCGGAAGTAGGCTCGTACAAATGAAGCAGAGAACGTCCAACAGTGGTCTTTCCGCAGCCTGATTCGCCAACAAGACCCAAAGTTTCACCCTTTTCTATCTCAAACGAGACATCGTCCACGGCTTTGAGGTACTGGGTCTTGAAAAGACCGGACTTGACGGTGAAATACTGCTTGAGGTTTCGCACTTCGACAAGCGGAACGTTCTTCGCCTGCTTTTCAACAACATCTACAACGCTCATACTTCAGCTCCTTCACAGCCTAATGCCCCAGCCCCAACATTGTTGCCGGCACTGCTTAGCATGTCCTTTATGTTCATCCAACACGAGGCCTTGTGGTTCTCGTTTATCCATATCTCCTCAGGCATCTGCTCAAGGCATATCTTCATGCACTGCTCGCAGCGGGCGCAGAAAGGACATCCCTTTGGCAGGTTCAGGATGTTTATGGGGGTTCCAGGTATTGGGACAAGACGCTCCTTCATGTTGTTGACATTTGGAATGGAGCGCAGAAGACCCTTGGTGTATTCATGCTTTGGATTGTAGAAGATCTCAGAGCCCGTTCCACGTTCGCAAATCCTACCGCCGTACATGACTATGATGTTGTCGCAAAGCTCGGCGATCACGCCAAGGTCATGGGTTACGAGGATGACGGCCATACCAAGCTTCTTCTGGAGGTCCTGGATGAGCTCAAGGATCTGAGCCTGGATCGTGACATCCAATGCAGTCGTAGGTTCGTCGGCAATGAGGATGTCAGGCTCGCAGGCAAGTGCCATAGCAATCATGACACGCTGTCTCATACCACCTGAAAGCTCATACGGGTATTGTCGTATCCTTCGCAGAGGTTCGTTTATACCAACAAGCTCAAGAAGCTCCACGGCTCTGTCCTTTGCATCCTTCCCCTTCTTGTCCGTATGGAGTTTGATGGCCTCTTCAAGCTGGTTACCAATCGTGAACACAGGATTGAGGCTCGTCATTGGATCCTGGAATATTATGGAGCAGCACTTGCCACGAAAACGGCAAAGCCTCTTCTCGTTCCATTTGGTGACATCATCCCCCTTGTACAGGATGCTGCCTCCCGTGACCCTTCCGGTGTCTGCTAGAATCTGCATTATGGAATAGGCTGTAACGCTCTTGCCAGAGCCTGATTCACCAACAATGCCAAGGATTTCGCCCTCATCAAGGTTGAACGAGACACCGTTTACGGCATGGACCTCTCCAGAGTCCGTGAAGAAGGAGGTTCTCAGATCGTTGACGCTGAGAAGATGGGTCTTTTTGACTTCAGCATTTAGTTTGTCATCCATACGAACCTCCTATTTCCTAAGCTTTGGGTCGAAAGCGTCCCTCAGACCATCACCAAGAAGGTTCAGGCTAAGGACTATGAGACATATCATCAGAGCGGGGAACAGCAGCTTGTATGGATAGCTCTGAAGGCCTCCTCTCGCGCTGTTGGCAAGGGATCCCAACGATGGCATTGGAGCCTGCACGCCAAGACCCACGAAGCTGAGGTAGCTTTCCGTGAATATGGCCGATGGTATCTGCAACGCCGTTGAGATTATGATGACCGACAAACAGTTTGGAATGATGTGCTTCTTGATTATCATCCTAGTTGGAGTCCCTATCGACTTGGAAGCAAGGATATACTCATTTTCCTTTATGAAAAGAATCTGGCCCCTTATGAGCCTTGCCATTCCAACCCAGTACAGGAGTCCAAAGACGATGAAGAGCGATATCATGTTGGTTCCAAGTGAGCTTAGGAACGAACCGCTTTTGAACTTCATCACAGACTGGAGCACCACGCTGAGAAGTATCACTATGAGCATATCAGGCAGCGAGTAGATCACATCCACGATACGCATCATGATGAGGTCCACTCGACCACCCATGTAGCCTGACACGCTTCCGTATATCATGCCTATGATGAGGACGATGATGGATGCGAAGAAACCTACAAGCAACGAGACGCGCGTTCCATACACGACCCTTATGAAGTAGTCCCTGCACTGCTCGTCAGTTCCAAAGATATGAGGGAACCTATAGCCTCCGGCATCTGTGTACTGCTGTTCCAGCTTGCTGTATGTGAAGGGAGCCAGGTTCTTTGCACCTTTGTCCCTGACCCCGTTTACAGACAGGATCTCCTCATAACTGTAAGGGACGATCATTGGGGCGAATATAATCACGAGAAGCACCAAGCCAATGACTATGATGCTTCCTACAGCAAGAGGGTTCTTGAATAGCTTGCGCATTCCGTCCTTGAAGAACGTAGTACTCTCGCTCATGACATCCTGCTGGCGCTTCTCTTCGTCGCTTGCCTTCTCGAACATGGAGGCGTTGAACTTGGAAAGGTCTATCTGGGCGCTGAAAGGCACCTTGGAGGGCATGTTTCCAACCTGTACGTTGTCAAGTTTCTTCTTCTCTTCTGACATAAGCCCTCCTTATTCATACTTGATTCGAGGATCGACCAGCTTGTAGAGCAGGTCGCATATCACATTGGCAACCACCATGAGAGTAGCCAGGAAAATGGTCGTAGCCATGATTAGGGTGTAGTCCCTGTTGTTGATTGCACTTACGAACTTTGTTCCAATGCCACCAACGGTGAAGACCGTCTCAACCACCATTGAACCTGTGATGATGTAGGCTATCTGTGGCCCTGCGTAGGTGATGATTGGAATGAGTGAATTCCTAAGCGCATGCTTGAAGATTATCCTCCACTTCGCGACACCCTTCGAACGCGCAGTCCTGACATAGTCCTGGCCAAGCGCATCAAGCATACTTGTCTTGGCAAGCCTTGTAGTATAGGCCATAGGATAGGCTGCAAGTGCAATGACAGGAAGGAGATAATGGGTTTCAGTAGCGCTCCACACAGGAATCCATCCAAGCTTTATGGAGAACACCAGCAAAAGCAACGTGGCAAGGACGAAGCTAGGAACGGCTGTGAACAATGTAGAAAGGAACACTATTATCCTGTCAGGAAGCCTGTTGCGCATTATGGCCGCAAGGCTCCCCAATATGGTTCCACATACAAGGGCTATGGTTATGGCCATGAGTCCAAGTTTGGCTGATATTGGGAAGGACTCCCCAATTATTTCGTTTATCTCACGTCCATTCTTGAGTGAAACGCCAAAATCCCCCTTGAGAAGTCCCTTCATATAGTTCATGAACTGCGTCCACAAAGGCTTGTTCAGCCCATATCTTTCATTGAGGGCATCCACAGTGGCTTGGGACAGGGCCTTCTCTCTATTGAACGGTCCGCCCGGAACCGCATGCATGACGAAGAATGTAATGAGGCAAATTATGAAAACCGTTGCAATCGCCAACAGTATTCTCTTAATGACATACCTGACCAAGAACCGCCTCCTATTAGAGGAGAAACTTTGAAAGCTCCTCTGAGATTTCGTTTTCCACTTGAAAATTGAACCGATTTTAGCACCCGATTTTTATTTCTTTCAAGTATATGCAATATTTATACAGTAAAAAGTGCATAAAATGTTGCAATTTTCACAAAATCCCAGCTATCAGGATTTACGGTTTTTGCAAAAAAATTCACTATAGTGAACAGCGTTCAGGATACTGTTTTTCTAGGCTGTTTCAACGGCCTGGTTGCAATCCAGAACAGGTCCTCCATAGCCGTAGCGTTTGCGCTGCGAGATAAGGAAGAACACTCCTATCATGGCGGACGAGAACTCGGCGAACACTATCGAAAGCCATATTCCGTCAAGGCCCCAGAACTGAGGAAGCACAAGCACGAACACCACCTGGAAGAACACTGTGCGCAGCGTGGATATCAAGGCCGACACCAAACCGTTGTTCAAGGCGGTGAAGAACGACGAGCTGTATATGCATATTCCAGAGAACAGGAACGAGAACGAATAGAAGAAGAACGCCCTAAGGGTCATTTCCATGAGTGCCTCGTCGTATCCCACGAATATTCTGGCGAATATTGGAGAGAAAACCTCCCCTGCAACGAACATAAGCAACGAAGAGGAAAGGATCAGGACAAGGCTCTTCTTCAGAAGGGATCTGAGCTCCTTTCTGTTGTCCGCTCCGTAGTTGAAGCTCACAACAGGTGCCGTACCCATTGAATATCCAATGAAGACTCCAATGAACACGAGAACCACGTATGTAAGCGTTCCGTATGCCGCAACGCCATCCTCGCCGGCGAACTTGAGGAGCTGGTTGTTGAAAAGTATCCCCACGAACGATGACGATATGGATGAAAGGAATTCAGACATCCCATTGCTGCAGGCTTTTCCAATAGAGGAGAAATCCATCTTGAAGCGGGTGAAATGAAGCAGACTGTCGTTCCTCTTGGAGAGGAAGTAGACCAAAGGGAAGATGCCTCCAACCACCTGGCTCATGCAGGTAGCGATCGCTGCACCTTCAAGCCCCCAGTGGAACACCGCTACGAAGAGCCAGTCGAACACCATGTTTGTCGTCCCTGCGACAACAGTTGCAACAAAACCAAGGTGGGGCTTCTCCGCCGCCACGAAAAGGCTTTGGAATTCATATTGGAGCATTAGCCCTACAAGGCCCATGAGCACAATGCGTCCATAGCTTATACAATAGCCCAAAAGCTCACCACTTGCGCCAAAAGCAGCGGCAATTGAAGGAATTAGGAAATAGCCCGCCACAGACATGACAACTCCAAAGACGATTGTAAGGACTATGAACATGGAGAAGAGCTCATTGGCTTTCTTCCTATCACCCTCCCCCAACGTCTTTGCAACAAGCGCGCAGCCTCCGGTTCCAAGCATGGTTCCAAGGGCTCCGAGTATCATGAGAACTGGATATATGAAGTTCAGGGCCGCGTATGCGGTCTTGCCCGTGTAGTTGGACACAAAGTATCCGTCCACAACGAAGTATATCGATGTGAATATCATCATCCCTATGGATGGAATGGTGAAACGCAGAAGCTTTCCATAAGTGAAATGGTCTGATAACTGTATTTTCATAATTGATCCAAAAAAACAAAGAACGAACTAAAACAACACGACAAAAGAGGAACCACGACAAAGGACCAAAAACCCTACCACTGATTGGTCTGTATCTTCGTAAGCTTTCCTATCTCGTCCCTGAGCAAGGAGTTGTATTTCTTCGTCAACCGCATGTACTCAATCATCTCAATCTCGTCCAAACCGCAGAAGGCGGCCTTCTCGGCTTCAAGAAGTGGATCTATGAACCTGCGGCACACGGCCTCGCCTTCAGGCGTGAACACTATGTTCTTGTTCTTCCTGCTTCCCGTCATGAACTCAAGGCGTATGAACCCCTTGGACTCCAAGGCCTTGAGAGCGGAGTTTATCGTCTGTGGGCTGTAGAACCACTCGGCGCAGAACTCCTTTTGGGTGCATCCGCTGTCATGGAGCCACAACGAATACAGGAACCACTGCTCTGAGTCGGACATATTGCAGAACTTGGCGTATGCATGGTACATGCCGTCCACTTCCTTGAAAGCCTGGTCTATATCCTTGAGCGATTTCCTGATTTCCTGTTCATCCATGACTGACTCCAGAGCCGATTGTTGCCCCGCGAACAAAAAATAATCCGAAATCGGATAAAAGTCAACCACACTCCCCACAAAGGCCATCCCGTGCTATAATCGCTGCATGCTCAAAGCAGTACTATTCGACCTAGACGGCACACTCCTCAACACGATTGCAGACATCAACTGCGCCTTGAACAAGACACTTGGCACCTCGTTCACGGCAGACGACTGCTCGCGCTTCGTTGGCAACGGGCTCATGAACGCCCTAAAGGCGGCACTCTCCACAATTGGCAAGACCGATGTCTCTGCGCCCGTACTTTTCGAGCAATTCGTCGCCAATTACAGGAGCTGCCCTGTCAAATACACGAAGCCATATCCTGGAATCGTGGAGCTCCTTGAAGAGCTGCAGCACAAAGGCATCGGCTTAGGGGTATATTCAAACAAGGAGCAAGTCCTTACAGGAACAATCGTTAGGACGTGTCTGCCAAGCGTTAAGTTCGACATGGTGGTGGGCATGCACGGTGGATACGAGCCAAAGCCGTCAAGCCAGGCGATCGAGGCGTTCTGCGACAAGGTTGGATGCTCAATGGACGAGCTGCTGTATGTGGGCGACAGCGAGGTGGACTACAGGACGGGCATGAATGCCAACGTTGCGACTGCAATCCTCACATGGGGCTTCAGGTCAAAGGAGAGCCTTCTTGGTAGCGGCGTCCCTGAAAGCCTCTTCGTGGACGACATCCAAGGCTTGAGAAATAGGATAGAAACCTTCTAAAGTGCAGTTTTATGGCATTCATGGGAGTGGGTACACTTGCATTTGCGCACTTGTTATACTACCATGTAAAACATAGGTAAAACAATTGATGTAGAACAAGGCGAAAAAGGAGAGTACGTAGAAACGCCATGCCACCCAAACCAAAATTCACAAGGGAAGAAATAATCGAAGCCGCTGTCTCGTTGCTGGACAGAGAGGGTGTCTGTGCACTAACGACAAGGAACATAGGAAAGGAGCTTGGAAGCTCGGCCCGTCCTATCTTCACGGTATTCAAGAACATGGAGGACCTGAACGGAGACCTCAGACAGGCGGTGATGAAGAAGTACAACGACTGCGTCATAAAAGCCGAGAACTATGCACCGGCATTCAAGAAGTACGGTATGCAAATGGTCCTGTTTGCAACCGAGAAGCCAAACCTCTACAGGTACCTGTTCATGAGCGAGAACAAGAAGGCACACACCTTCAACGACGTATTCGAGACATTGGGCGAAACCGCAGGATACTGCATTGATGTTGTAAAGAGGGACTACGAGCTTACGGACGAAAAGGCGCGCGCATTGTTCGAGAACGTTTGGATCTACACATTTGGAATCGCAACGCTGTGCGCAACGGGTGCATGCAGGCTCTCCGAAGAGGAGCTTAGCAACATGCTGGGTTCAAGCTTCAAGGCCGCCATGATGTTGGTCAAATCCAATGCATTCGATGTTCCAACTCCGTTTCCGTTGGTGATGAGAGCGGCAGAGAAGAAATAGCTGGACATGGAAACACTTGAGGTGAACGGAAAACCGTTCTATGTGCAAACCCTACTTGGCAAAGGCAAGGGAGGATACTCATACCTAGTAAAAGATCAGGCCTTGGACAATGCTGGCGGAAGGTGCTATGTACTCAAGCAGATACATCACGAACCATGCGACTACTACCAGTTTGGAGACAAGCTGGAATCGGAGATGCGTGACTACAGGAGGCTTTGCGAGGTAGGGATTCCAACGCCTTCTCTGCTGGATGTTGATGTGACGCACGAAAGGATACTCAAACAGTACATCCCAGGCGAAACCATTCTTGATTATGTTGTCTCTGACAGAATACAGGATTCGTTTCTGCAACAGGTTATGGATATGTGCAAGAACCTTTATTCAAAAGGACTCAACATAGACTACTTTCCAACCAACTTCGTAGTGGACGATGGCAGCATTGTGCCTGCGAATGCAGGGAGGCTTTTCTATATAGACTACGAGTGCAACCAATATATGGAGGAATGGGACTTCGAACATTGGGGCAGCCGGTACTGGTCAATGACGGCAGAACTTGAAGAGTATCTAAGGAATGTTTGAGGCGAAAATGCGCCAAGGGAGAAAACAAATGTCAAATCTTGAAAAGATCCAGAAAATCTACAATGTGTTCAGAATCATAGCAATGATTGCAATGATATTCTCTTTCATCTTTGCAGGCACGAACCTTATAGGTCTCATAGCGGCGGTGATACTGCGTGACTCGCGCCTTTTCGTGGAACTTGGAAACCTTGCAGGCTCCGTGGAAATCACAGGTTCCATTCAGATAATCGCCAACGCAATCACTGGCATCGTTACTGGAGTCACCAATGGACTGCTGTCGTTGTTCTCCATGAACTACTTTGCATCAGCCAAGACCGATGGCACACCATTCACGAAAACAGGTGCCACAACGCTGAGGAATTTGGGGATAAAGACCATAGTCATGCCTCTTGTTGCAATCATAGTAAATGCCATAATACTTGGATGCTTTGGAGTTGCAAGCCTCTACGACATTGGCAACGGCACCTCAGTTGCAACGGGAATCTTCATGCTTATCTTCTCCGTAATCCTCGCCTACGGCTCAGAACTCGAAGAAAAAGCCAACAGACTTTGATTGAAAAACACGTTTTTTCAGCAAATTATGTGATTTTTTACACGCTTTTTCCATCAAAAACGTGATTTAAAGAAATCATCATAAATTCGTTGAAGGCGAAGGTTCTCGCTTTTTGTTCTTTTTCGCGGTTTCGATAGAACTTTTTCTATCCAACCCTTCGTTTTTCAAAAAAAGAATATAAGAGCGGCTTTCAAAACCAAACAATGAAACTTCCACAAATTTGTGGAAACTCCCCTAGCTGTTTGCCATTCAACCTTGCTCACCATTCTCACCACACCCACCATGCTGACCAAGCTCACCACCACTACAAAACACTCACAAAACAGTGCATGATGTTCGAGATGCGCAAGTCATCCCCTCAATGCAAGAAGGGGTGTATCCTCATAGTCGATTAAAGCGTATCAATAGGCGTAGTGAGAGTAGTAAGCGTAATGAGCATAGTGAGATTAGTGCACGAAACAAAAAAGGACACAGACAGTACTTCTCCGTACGGCTGTGTCCGAACTGACAACGTAACGCGCGTAAATTCCTAGAATGTACTCTCGTAGCTATTTTGGCTCAGCTACAAGGACGGGAACGAAGGGCAGTACTGAGATGTACGACCTGAGTGAACCGACGCAGTAGATGACCAAAAGAGCAAGAGACATTCGACGGGATTTGAACCGTATTCAAGGGTACAAGCGAAGGATAGTACTTCAAGTACAGCCTGAGCGCAGTGACGATGAAGACGATTCAAAGACCTAGAATGCTTATTTGCCGGAGTATTTGACGACAGACTCCACCTTGTACTTTGAAAGCACTTCCCTTCCATTTAGACCTGCAAGCTCAATGAGGAACACAATCTCCTCCACCTTGCCGCCAAGCTTCTCAACGAGATCGGCGGAGGCCTTCATTGTGCCACCGGTTGCAATGAGGTCGTCAATGAGAACGACTTTCTGGCCAGGCTTGATGGCATCCTTGTGGATTTCGATTGTGGCGGTGCCGTATTCAAGATCATAAGTCTCTGAAACGGTCTCGCGGGGAAGCTTGCCGGCCTTTCTGATTGGTACGAAAGGCTTTTTGAGAAGATATGCGATAGGCATGCCAAGGATGAAGCCACGGGACTCAGCACCGGCAATGACATCACAATCCACTTGGGAGACGAGCTTTGCCATCTCATCGATTGCAAGGCGAAGGCCATCGGCATCCTGAAGGATACCTGTTATATCACGGAAGATGATTCCCGGTTCTGGGAAGTCCGGAATGCTTATGATGTAGTCTTCAACTTTCTTCATAGCGCCCTCCTATCGAAAAACAGCCCTAGTGTACTAAATAGGAAGGGTTTAACCAAGCACATGAAGTGTGAAAAAAATTCACAGCACAATCAAATGTTTCACATTAGGAAAAAACAAAAGGCAAGCAATCATGAGAGCAAACGTGCAAAAGAAGAGGAAAAACGCCAAAACAGAGGTTGAAAAACAACTTGGCACGGTTATTGCTACAAAGAAGGCAGAGCAACAGTTTTTTTCATACCTCCTTTTAGTGTGATTTAGATGCCCGGGAAATTCTCCTCCTGGGCATCGCTTTTTTCCAAGGGGCCTAAAACATCACCAAGTAACCCGCAAACACCTTTGCTTGTTCTAAGGCATTGTTGTGGTTATATTCAACGTGACAGCATTGGACCAAGAGGTAAAAGATGAAAGCAAACAACAAAGACAGCACGACAAAGCAGTTCCTAAGCTTCCTCCTCATTGGTGGCATAGGCGCTGTCATACAACTCGCAACGGTCAACATCCTGTTCCTGATGCTAAGGGATTGGAAAGCACCGCTGCCGGCCTTCATGTCCGCAGTCTTCAACGAACGGGCGCTTGGCCAAGGCAACGCCAACTGGGGCTATCTCATACCGTTCTTCGCCTCCAATCTGCTATCCAACACGTACTCCTACATCCACAACATGAAAGGCAACTTCAAGACCGATGCCCCTGCGTACTGCTTCGCAATCTATATACTGCTGCTTGCAGTGCTCATTGTCGTGGCCACATGGCTGTCAGGAGCCATAGCCAACCTGTTCGCACAAACGAGGATAGAGCTGCTTGTGAAGCTGGCGCCTACGATAGGATCCATGCTTGCAGGAATAGTCTATACACTGATACTTTTCCCCGTAGAGAAATACATACTTTTCAAGGAACGCAGAAAGGACAATGCGAATCAGTAGCACTCGAAATACAGCGAGAACTCACCGTCTATGCACAGTCCAATGCCAACCAGGAAGTCGCACATTGGAGTCTTGAGTCCATAGCCCACACCTATTCCAATGTCAAAGTCACCAAGCTCAGAGAACGGAGCGGTCGCTGCGTTGGAAGGCGCAACGCCAGAGTCGCTGCTTGCACTGGAAATTGAGAATGCAGTGCTTGAGCTTCTCCAACCACCCCTCAGCTCGCATACAAGGAACGAAGGGATGAATCCACCAAGACCCCACTGGGCGGCGGCGCCAAGAATTATGGCATCGCGGACGTATACGGCGTTGGAGCATCCTGGAATGCCGTTCCAACCACCAAACTTCGTATACGAGGACATGAACTCCACAGGCTCGCGGCTTGTAACGGCAAGGACATCGAACGAGAGACACAGCATGGAGCTGAGGGGGACGTTGTGTTCGTATGACACACCCATTGTGTATGTAAGCTCGTTTCTATGGAAACCAAGGCTACTCTTGAAGTCCACACGTATGCCGGTTGTAGAGAACAGGCTGTCCTCGAAGCCTCCGTACCATATTCCGTTGGCGAACAGAACGGGCATGAGACTGAACGATGTTGGGCTTCCATCTATGGTCCTTCCCAGAGCATAGAACCTGAAAGACAATCCAAAGTTGCCGTTGAAGCGCATTCCATCAGTGAACTTCACACCAAGCTTCAGGTCAGATGCAAAGTCCATTGAGTCCTTCAGCTGCGGGTTGGCCCTGTTTGCAAGAGGAGTGACGGCCCCTAGGGTCATGGAGAAGTCAGGCTTGAAATAGAAGCGTGCATCATCTCCAGCGTCGTCCAAAGGATAGAGGAAGGCAGCTCCAAGCCTTAGATTGTCGCCAAGGTATGCCGATACAAGGAGGTCCCAGTCCGTCCCCTTCATGTCCTTTTCGAAGAAGCTCGCCTCAATTGTAGGCAGGAACTTGAGCACTATTGGGGTTTGGCCGTCGAAGACGGTGGATATCTCGGAGGAGCCAGAGACTCCAAGATTAAGACGGGATGTCGAAAGGGCATCCTTCGTACCACTTGTAGATTCAATGATTTGGGAGGACTCAGGGACATCGGCCTGAGAGGAGGAGCTTTCCATTGAGAAGTAGACTCCAATGCGGTAGGGGTCCTTCACGTCAAGGTCTCCTTCGTTGAACATCGCGGCAAGGCCATCCAAGGTGCCGGCATGGCGTTCGACTTCGTCCCATCCTCGTTGGATGACGGTTTGCGGGTCGCCAAAGGATAGCGTGCCAATGTCGTCCACCTTGGGGACAAGGACCAGGTCCGCATATTCGTATTGGTCTTTGATGGTATTGAGGACCACGAGCCTGAACGTTGCGTTGGCGGCACCGGAGATGCTGTGCATTTCCTCTGCGTCCACAGACGAGGACCCGTTCATGTCCATGGCTATCACGATGTCGTAGCCAAGGTCGCGTGCGTATTTTATTGGCATGTTGTCAACGAGACCTCCGTCCATGAGGTAGAGGCCCTGCACTTCGTAGGCATCGAACACAAGCGGGATGCTCATGCTGCTTCTCATTGCGTCCACAAGCGAGCCGCCTTCGAACAGTACGTAGTCGCCTGTAGCGACATCAGTCGCCACAGCTCTGTAAGGTACGGGAAGGTCGTCGAAGCTTATATCGTCAGGCACGTTTGCAAGGATTTGTCTGAAGAACGAGAGGATCTTCCTGTCGCTCACGATTCCAGAGGTGTCTCCTATCCCTGCATCTCCAAGGGCAAGGGACAGAATGTTCGAACGCGTGTGGCTGAAAGGTTCGATGAGGGGTTGGGAATCGGTTTCAAGAATGTCCGTGAAAAGGTCTGTGAGGTCGTTCTCCGTTACAAGACGCTCTATGTCGCCGGAGCTGTAGCCGGCACAGTAGAGACCGGCTATTAGGCTTCCCATGCTGGTGCCCATCACCATGTCTATTGGAATGCCCCGCTCCTCAAGGGCTTCAAGCAATGCAATATGGGCAAGCCCTCTGGCCCCTCCACCAGAAAGAACCACCGCAACGGAAGGTCTTCCAAGGTTTTCCGGAGCTTTTGCAGAGAACGGCTTTTGACCTGTAGCTGTCACGGATATCGCATGGATTCCGTTTATCTTCACAGGCGCATCCGCCGTGACGACGGCAAACGCATCGAAACAGCTTAGACATAGAAGAAGAGCAACGATGGCAAGTACAGTTTTCCGCATGGTCCCTCCATGGCCATGGCATTTGGCGATGATTCCAAACAGCCCTATGGCCCTATGACAATTCTGTATGATTGGGGATTACAGTTCAAGAAGGAAAACGGGCAGGCCTAGAAGTTTCTTGAGCAATTCGAGGAAATCAGTGAAATTGACAGGATACGAATCGGATCCGTTGCCTGATGCTTTCAGAACATCCTCTTCGTCATTGTGTTGGCATGTAGAGCGTATAGAGAGGCTCCACTTCACTTCCGAGTTTGGAAATACATCATGGCTTTCATTCATGTTCTTGCCGTCATTGCAGCCCCAGCTACCAATATCCAGAGATCCAAGGGCGGCTATCCACTCCTTGGAATCCCCTTCGTAGGCCGTCCACGCATCGCATTTCTGGATAAAATCCACATCCTTGCTCTCAGGAATACGATATAGGATGGCTCCACTTGAGGAATCAAGTTCCACATGGAGCCTTTGGAAGTCGTTTTCGAACGAGAACGATAAAGTCATGGACATGGTTCAACCTCTTCTTGAGTAGGCTCTTGCAAGTCCACCTTCAGAGGTCTCTCTGTATCTTTGGTTCATATCAAGGCCCGTATAGTACATGCTCTTGAGGACCATGTCATAGCTTATGTTTCTGGTACCAGTAAGGAAGTATGCAAGGTTTGCCGAGTTTATAGCCCTAAGGGCTGCAACGGCGTTCCTTTCTATGCAGGGAATCTGGACAAGACCGCAGATTGGATCGCAGGTGAGGCCAAGATGATGTTCAAGGGCAACCTCAGCGGCATACTCTATCTGCATCAGATTGTATCCAAAGACCTGGCCTGCGGCAGCAGCGGCCATGGAGCATGCGACTCCTACCTCTGCCTGACAGCCGCATTCTGCACCGGAAACCGAAGCGTTCTGCTTTGCAAGCTCTCCAAAGAGGCCAGCCACTCCAAGGGCATGTATGACATCAAGGTCTGAAAGCTGTCTCTTGTCCTTGAGGTAATAGAGCACTGCAGGAAGGACTCCGCAGGAACCGCAGGTTGGAGCCGTAACTATTGTTCCGTTATCGGCATTCTGTTCGCTAACAGCATAGGCATAAGAACAAACTAACTGGCATTCCATGAGTTCTGCGTGCTTGTTTACCACAATATGGTCGAAAAGATGTTTGGCTTTTCTTTGCACATGTAGACATCCTGGAAGGGTTCCCGTCTTGGAAAGGCCCTCCTTTATGGAGGCCTGCATCACATCCCACACCTGTGCAAGATAGTCCCATATCTCCTTGCCTTCGTTGAGTTCAATGTAGTCCACAAGGTCTATGTATCTGAACTCGCAGAACTGCTTGATCTCTGCAAAGGAATTCTCCATGTATATGTCTTCGCCCAAAAGGCCAACGGAAGGTCTTCCCTCAATGACTATGTCGCCGCCGCCAATGCTCTCGACCCTCATGCGAGAGGTCTCCTCGCCGTCCTTTACGGCAATGAGATCCATGGTGTTCGGATGCTTGAGGACAACGGAATTGTCGGTTTCAAGAGAGACCTCGCATTCCTTTGGGGCAAAGGATTCCTTTATGGCTCTGTCCGTACCATGACCCATTCCGGTCTTGGCAAGAGAACCATATAGAATGGCCTTGAAGCTATCGGCCTCTGGATTCTCGTCCTTGAAGAGCTCAGCTGCCCTTGCAGGTCCCATTGTATGCGAGCTGGAAGGCCCTTTTCCTATTTTATATATATCCTTTATGGATCTCATTCGAATCCTCCTCCGGAGTTTCTCTGAAATAGTGGAATCATGGAATTCCACGATAAGATAGTCTTTTGCAGTTGCTCGGTCAACACTTGCAACGTCAAACCTTCTTCTGCTGCCTACACCACGTCTTCATTACCATGCCAACGGGAAGATGCTTCACAAGCCTCACCTGCATCCTCACTGGAAATCCAAGTATGGACACCGGCTTCTTCCTTAGAAGGTCCTTCATGGCCTTGTCCACCACCTGCCTAGCGGTATAGAACCTGTCGTAGTACTTGACGGTGTCGTCATGGACGGCATGGTCAAAGAACTCGGTCTTTATCCAACCGGGACATACGCACATGACGTGGATGCCCTGCGGTTTGAGTTCGACTCCAAGGGCCCTTGAAAGGCTAAGCACGTATGCCTTGGATGCGGCATAGACCGCCATGTACGGAACAGGCTGCCACGAAGAGTTGGAGCCTATGTTTATGAGAGACGACCCATTGTGCATGTAAGGGATGACCGTGCTGCACATGGCTGTGAGGGATCTGTCGTTGAGATCGATTATTCCAAGCTGCGTCTTTGCATCGTTGTCCTTGAAAGAGCCAAAGATTCCAAAGCCCGCGGCGTTCACAAGGAAGTGGACCTGAGGTGTCTCGGATGCAAGCGTTGCCCCTAGGGATTCCACGCAGGTTGGATTGGAAAGGTCCAAGGAAAACGGCCTTATTGAGGTGCGGCAGTCCTTCGAAAGCTCTTCAAGACGATCTGCACGCCGTGCCACGACCCATATCGAATCCAGGAAAAGACCGTGCTGCACATTGTAGCGGTCAATTGCATACACGAACTCACGGCCTATGCCAGAGGAAGCTCCCGTCACGATGGCGATTTTCATAAATCCCTCCTGCTTTCGATTCTATACTCAATCCTATCCAATTGCCATATCCAAAGATAAGCAATATCATGGGGTTTCGCAGAAATTGCAGAAACAACTGGAGGCGCATCCAATATGACGGCGAAAACGGCGGCAAACATGGCAGCGAAAACGGAACCAAACGACCTTCTACACGGCCCTCTCATTGGGAAAGTCTTTGCATTCGTAATCCCGCTTATGATTACGAACCTGCTTCAGACCTTCTACTCGGCGGCAGACATGATAGTGGTAGGTCTTTCAAACGTAAGCGGTGCAATTGGTGCAATTGGTACGACAAGTGCAATGATTGCGCTCATGGTGAACGTCTTCTCAGGTTTTGCTGTAGGCTCAAGCGTCGTCGTGGCAAGGTACATAGGCGAAGGGAACAAGGAGAAGACCCAGTCCGCCGTGCACACTGCACTTCTTACAGGCCTTGTGTCAGGACTGTTCTGCATGTTGCTTGGACTTGTAATAAGCAGACCTGTCCTTGCTCTGCTTGGCGACGAGGGACACATCCTAGATCTTGCAACCCTCTATACCAAGATATACTTCGCAGGTGTGCCGTTTCTGGCTCTCACAAACTTCCTGATTTCGATCTTCAGGGCAAAGGGCGACACGAAAACCCCTTTGTACGTCCTTTCCTCCACAGGAATACTCAATGTGGGGCTGAACCTCCTGTTCGTTCTTTCATTTGGAATGTCCGTTGAGGGAGTTGCAATAGCAACCGCAATCTCCAACCTTGCATCCGCAGCCATCCTGCTCTACATACTCAGCCGAGACGACAGCTGGTGTCGTTTCAGCTTCAAAAAGCTTGCGTTCGACAGAAGAACGCTCAAGGACATAATCTACAATGGACTTCCTGCCGGCGTCCAGGGTGCACTCTTCTCCCTTTCCAATATGATAATCCAAAGCAGCATCATTGGCCTGAATAATGCAATATGCCCCGGCGGATCGGACATCATTGACGGCAATGCCGCGGGAGCCAGCATAGAAAGCTTCGCATACACCGCAACGAACTCCGTATGTCAGGCATCCATCACATTCACAAGCCAGCACTATGGAGCAAGAAAATACAAACGAATCGGCAAGGTAATGGCCTCGTGCTACCTCGTCACGTTCATAATCGCAGAGATCGTGTCGCTTTCCATCCTCATATTCAGGGTTCCGCTCATCCACTGCTACATCACAGCACCGCTTGCAGTCCAGACCGCTGAGACAAGACTCTACAACATGATGATTCCATACTGCACGCTGGCCTTCATGGAGGTTGGTTCCGGCACGCTCAGGGGTCTGAACAAATCCATGCTTTCCACCACGGTCTCGCTTGTTGGCTCATGTCTCCTTCGAATCGTATGGATAGCCACGGCCTTCAAGGCCAACCCCACGCTGGAAGTCGTCTACCTCTCGTACCCAATCTCCTGGACGGTGACCGCCCTATGCCACCTTGTCCTGTCACTACGCACAAGAAGGCACTACATCAAGGAGGCCCAACTTGCAGGAATCACAGAAGACTGATATCTCAAAAGAGACCAATGTCTCAACAAAGGCCGATATCATTGAAAAAACCGCTCATGAAGAAGCTTCAGGACATGGTTCGTTGGAAAAACCAGAGCAAGGCCAATCGCAAGCCTCATCCCAAGGCCCTTCTCAGGACCTGAACGACCAGCTGGTCAACGGAAGCATAACAAAGCAACTCTTCAGGCTAGCCCTTCCCACCATGGGTGGCTATATGTTCCAGTCGTTGTACGACATGGTTGACCTCTTCTGGATTGGCTACATATCGCCAAATGCCGTTGCATCCATGACGATAATCTCCACCATGCTGTGGTTGGTCAACGTATTCAACGAAATAGTTGGAACCTCAAGCGTCTCCCTCATAAGCCAATACCACGGAAGCGGAGACAGGGAGCGCACCCGCATTGCATCCGAGCGAACATTGGCGTTCAAGTTCATCTGGGCTCTGGCAGGTTCCCTTTTCATGGCTTTGCTGCTACGTCCAATAGTGCATTTCTTCTCGACCGATCCACTTGTAATAGAGCTTGCATTGGACTACGGCTACATAAGAGTGTTCTTCATCCCAATCTTCTTCTCCTCATACAGTGTGAACACGATATTCCGCTGTACCGGAGATGCAAAGACCCCAATGAAGCTGCTTACGGCATCCGCCATCCTGAACATAATACTCGACCCAATACTCATGTTCGATGACATCCCTTTCCTAACTTCCTTGACCGGCATACATGGCCTTGGCCTTGGCATGGCGGGAGCTGCATGGGCCACCGCCATAGGTCAGACGTTCGCGTTTCTTGCGGGCTTTGCTCTTTTGCTTAGGGGCACGTCAGAGGTCAAACTCTCCGTGAAGAACCTGCTCAAACCACACAAGGAAGTTGACCACAAGCTCATGACGATTGGCCTTCCAAGCGGAGTGAACCTGCTTCTCAGAAACATCTTCAACATCATACTCATGAAGATCATCTCGACCTACGGCACCGCTGCGGTTGCAATCCTTGGTGTGGGGACAAGGCTTCAGGGGTTCTGCATGATGCCTCAGACGGGCTTCAGCATGGGAAGCGGAATAATCTTAGGACACGCACTTGGTGCGAACAAGCCCAAAAGGGCCAAGGAATGCGTGAAGAGGGCGAACCTTCTATGCGCTGCAGTAAGCGCCATACCTGCACTTGCATTCTTCATTTGTCCTTCTTTTCTAATGAGTCTGTTCCTTGGAGGAGCTGCACCAGGGCCCGATGGCGTTGTACTAATGTATGTATTCGGAGCCAACGTCATCATTCTGGCGTTCATGGTGGGCTACCATGCCGCTTTCAGCGGAAGCGGCCTCAACCGCCCAACCATGTACGCCTCGCTCATCTCGCAGTACTGCTTCCAGCTTCCATACGCATTTGTCGTCTACCTGCTGAAACTGCCCGTAACTGTCCTATGGTTCGCCTATATGCTTGGAGACATCGTATGCCTTTGGCTCCTGCACCACTACTACAAACAGGACAAATGGCTTGGCAACAGAGTTTAGGCAAAAGTTCCTCGAAAACTAAGCCGTCGAAGGCAATCAAAGGTTGACGCTCCATGCAGAATGGAAGTTAAAAGGAGACCTGTTGCAGCGAATAGCTGACTGCAACAGGTTCCATTAGGATTCCTTATAGCGGCTTTTGCCTATGTTCTTGGCCTCTAAGCCGTTCTATCCTATTCCATAGCCATGATGTTGGATTCTGCGAATGGCTCAAAGTCCGTATCGCTTTTGAGCGCAGATTTGTATAGGTCAAGAGCTTCACTTGGTACATATGCCTTGATGTTCTTGTATTTTTCTGCTGGTGCTGGAATGTTTATTGTGGGAGGGTTGCTGTCTTCTGGTCCTTCATATTCGCCCTTCGTTGCATTGTAGGAGATCTCATTGGGATTTATGTTCTTGAGGTACTCCGGAGGCGTGGTTCCTTTGAATACAACGGAGGTCAATCCGCCTTCAAATATCAAGGAGCCTCTGTACAACTTCTTCAATGATGCCGGAATCTCCAAAGTCTCATTGTGGAATCCCAGAACGAATGCATCTTGGTAGAGGGCTTCCAATCCATCGTTGAGGACTACGGTGTTTCGTGTCGTGGAACTATGCACATCAATATGCAGATAGAATGCAAATGGGCCTATAACCTTCACTTCCTTTGGAATCACAAGCCTATTGTCATCGAATACAAGTTTGCAGTTCTCGAATGCCCATGCTCCAATCCTTGTTAGCCCATCATGCAAGACGACCTTCTCAAGGTAGGACTGGCCAAAACACCAATCTGGAATCTCTTTGATTGAATTTGGTATTCTGACTTCTTTAACGGTGGAACCCCAGAAAGCACTTGGTGCCAGTTCTTTGATTCCCTCGCCAAGCGACAATTCAAGAAGCGCAGCATCATTAGGAATATCATCTACCCAGCCCCCCAATGCCTGTTGGACAATCCATCTTCCAACATATTCAACGCTTCCAGGGATGCTGAGCTTTGACAGGTTCTTGGCACCCATGAACGCCGCATTTCCTATGGTCTTCAACCCTTCCGGCAGAATCATTTCGGTTATCGAAGAGCCCTGAAAAGCCCGCTCGCCTATGTTCTTTAAGTTCTTTGGTAGAAGTATGTGTGAAAAAGAGGCTCCAAGGAAAGCACGATTAGGAATCTCTTCGTTGTCTACATTGGAGATGTCCAAAGTCTTCAATGTTACCATTTCCCTAAGGGTTTTGAAATCGGCCTCGTTCAAAGTCCCCTTTATCTCCAAGGTAGTTGCAGACTCCAGATCGTTTTCTTCAAGAAGAGCTTCAAGGGATTTGCCGCCGCCTACCCAAATTCCTTTTGTAAGCACCACCTTCTCAAGTTCCTTTCCGCAGACGGAACACGAAAAGACCTTTTCTCCATCTTCACTGATCGAAGGTTCCTTGGTTACTAGTCCGGAATCCTTCGAGTGTTCGGCTTTGTCCTTGACCACGTCCGTGTGTTCGCAGGTCGCCTTGTACCAATGGTAGGTGTCGTCTACCGACCAAGACGATTCAAAAGAATGTTCATGTGAGGGGGGGGGTAGACGGGTCGTTCTTGCAGGAAACTGCAAGGCATAGGAATGCCAGCAGAGCCAGCAACAGGGTTGTAGTTCCTTTCTTCATAACAGTGTTCTCTCCTTTTACGTTTAGTAAAAACCTAGATACGCCGTCAACAAATGAGCATGAAAAAAGTTACATGTCTTCTAGAATCTTTGAGTCGGGAAATCCCAAAAATACGCTTGAGCTATGGATTGGAGGGTTTAATGGTCCGTTTGTTTGGAATTGATTTTTCTTGTTTTAGTTAATTTACAGAAGTTTTTGCAAAACGGTCTTCATGGTTCCTGGCCTTGTCGTTCTACTATACAGGCCAGCAGGCCTCTGCGACGTTATCCAAAGCCAAAGAATCCGCAGGTGCCCAATCCAAGGTATACAGCTCTTCAGGACCAATCCACTTGGCTCCCAAATGCTCGCTCAAACGAGGCTCCTTGCCACTGTCCAAAGTACAAAGGAATATCTTCATCGTCATGTGGAAGTGCTCGTACCGGTACGACACTTCTGTGATAAGGCGTTCAACTGAAACGTGTACACCAAGCTCCTCTGCAATCTCGCGTACAACGGCGTGCTCAGGAGTTTCCCCTTGTTCTATCTTACCACCTGGAAACTCCCATTGGTAAGGAATCTCTGGCTTTTTGGAACTACATTGGGCTGCGAAAAGCTTGCCATCTCTCATGATTGCAGCTCCAACGACATCCAAATGCCGCATGACTACAGACTGCACTATTGGCATCAAGGAGCGCCTGTTGCGGGCGCTGACTACGGCTGCTATGACGAACGCCAAAGCCATCGCCCCAAGACCACACAGGGCCTTCTGTACTTCGTTAAGAGGCACAGGCAACAAACCTGAAGCAAGATACCCCAAAGGAAACAGCATCAAAGGCAGTGCGAACACAAGGACCGTGCTTAATATGGTCTTACCTGGAGGAAGGAGCAACGAAACCCGGTCTCCAACCTTCAAGGCAAGGTTGTTGTCATTACGGGCAGGATACTGAGTCTGGGTTTTGTTGTTGCAGAACATCCGGGCATGGCATGCGTTGCAGGCTGTGCTTTCGCAGCCGACAAGTACGGTTCCATCTTCGTTCAAGGCCTTTACAACCGCTTCGCTGATCATTTGCTCAATCCTTTCCTTCGTCCTTAGGAGGAGGCATCACTACGTCTACATCCAATCGTACAGGAGACACTTCAACAGCCAAACCAGAGGCATCGTCAAAAGTACAAACAATGCCCTGCATTTGAGGCATACACCAAGATTCTTTGGATCTAACCAGCACTTGGGTCCTTATTCGCTTGATTTCGAATGAAGGATCAAATCCCCCTACGCTCATGGATGCGCCACATCTGCCAAGGTCCGTCACATAGGCAGTTCCCTTTGGCAGAATGCGTGAGTCAGAGGTGAGGACCTTGCAATGGGTCCCCACAACGGCGCTTGCCTTGCCGTCAAGCATGAAGCCCATCGCCATCTTCTCTGCAGTAGCAGAAGAGTGGAACATATAGAAAACAAAAGGAGTCTCCTCCCTTGCCTTGTCCACAATGGAATCGGCATTGAGGAAGGGGTTGTTCAAATGAGGTGAGTTGAAATTGCACATCCCAAGAGAGTTTATCATGCAGACCTTTCTGTCTCCAACGGAGATGTACCGCACACCTCGACCAGGAACGCTTTCTGGGTAGTTTGAGGGTCTGAGGATTCTATCCCTTTTTGCAATGCCATCCACCATATCTATCTTATAGAAGGCCTTTTCTCCAAGGGTAAGCACGTCTATGCCCATGTGCTGCAAGGTGAGAGCGTTCTGGAACCCAAGGCCAAAACCGCCCGTCGCCCCTTCTCCATTGGCAACCACAAGGTCTATGCCGTTCTCCTTGCGGTAGTCTCGAAGGGCGTTCTTTATGACGCCAATGCCGCATCTACCTACGATTTCACCCAAAAACAGAACTCTCATGTGTCCAATGGTACTTTTCTTTCCCCTACTTTGCAACACACCCCTTTAGGTGTATCATTCGACTATGGCCCAAAGGAAACTGGCACGCTTATTGCTTATGTGTCTACTCTCTGCAACCCTACTTGCACAGTTCACATCCTGTGCCAAAGGCGAAGCACAGGAGATTCCGTTGGGAGAACAGGAGCTTCCAGATATGGTGCTGTACAATGCACAATACACATTGGGACGGCCAAATGAGGGACCTCTGCTGATGACAGCCAAGACAATGACAGTCTACAAAGGCGCAAAGGGAACCGTGCTGGAGGATGTTCGTTTCAAGCAAAACGGTGAAGACGGCATAGAGGGGTCGTGTGAGGCTGCAACAATAGATGAGAATGGCGAGAAAGCCACACTTACCGGAAACGTGGAGATACAAAGAAAAAGCGACGATCTTTTGATAACGGCCAAGGACATTGAGTGGGACAATGAAACCATGACGCTTGATGCAAAGGGAGAGGTCGTTGTCGTATATGGAGACGGCACACGAGTGGTTGCACAAGGTTTCAGTGCGGTATTGGATGAAGACGACTTTGAGTTTGGACAAATCGTAGAAGGGGTTGTCAAATGAGAGAACGAAGAAAAACAATGCTCTATTTTCTAATGATATGCATGTTCTTCATGTGTACAACACCATTATACGCCTCTGATATCACCTTCTCCGGAGGCTACACGAAAGTAAGCATGCAGGAAGGCAACAAGTCCGTGAGTCTTTCAGGAGGAGCTTTGGTTTCAGCAAACGGGCTCTCCATCTCCGCCCAGGAGATAAAGCTCTATGGAACGGACTACCGCTATGTGGATTGCACTGGAAAGGTGGTTGCAGTCGATAGTGAAAGAGGGATAACCCTGCAGTGTCCAGGTCTTTTCTACGATAGGCAGACGGGCGAGATCGTATCTGACGGCTGGATCGAAGTGCAGGACGAGACCAACGATGCAACCCTTTCAGGCGCACGCTTCGAATACGACACGAACAGCACCCTCATAAAGGTCCAGATGATGGCAAGGGTCGTCAAGAACACGGACGACGGACCAATGATATGCAGAGCGGACAGCATAGAATTCGACAACTCAAACCAAACGGTCAAGCTCAAAGGCAATGCGAATATAAGTTGGAACGGAAACGTCTACAAAGCTGCGGTTATAACCGTTGACCTAAGCGACTATGGAATAACCATGGAAGGTGCGATCTCAGGAGAAGTGAATGGATAACACACTCAAGGTTGAACACCTAAAGAAGACATACGGCAAGAGGAATGTCGTAAAGGACATCTCGTTTGAAATGCAGGGAGGCCAGATCATTGGGCTGCTGGGCCCAAATGGAGCTGGCAAGACCACTACATTCTACATGATAGTTGGGTTCATAACGAACAATGGAGGATCAATCTCCCTCAATGGCATTGATATCACAAACGAGCCCATGTACAAACGTGCACGTCTTGGAATCTCCTACCTTCCGCAGGAACCTTCCATATTCAGGAAGCTGAGCGTTGAGGACAACATAAGGCTTGTCGTCGAGTCGCGGCCAAACACGGATCCAAAGAAAAGGGATGCAATAGTCCAAGGGCTTCTCAGGTCATTTGGACTTACATATCTTGCAAAGCAGAAGGGATACACCCTCTCAGGAGGAGAACGAAGGAGAACGGAGATAGCTCGCTGCCTTGCAACGAGTCCTCGGTTTCTTCTTCTCGACGAGCCCTTTGCGGGCATAGACCCAAAGGCCGTCTACGAGATAAAGCAGATTGTACGCTCACTTGCCAAACTTGGGATAGGGATACTCCTTACAGACCATAATGTAAGGGATGCCCTTTCCATAACAACGTGCTCCCACATCATAAGCGATGGCTCAATCCTCGTCTCCGGAGGCAAAAACGAGCTTCTAGCCAATGAAATAGCAAGGGACATCTACTTTGGAGAATCGTTCGAGTAGACTTGGCAGAAAAGGGAACAAGAAAAAGAAACACGAAAAAAGGAACATACTAAAAGAGGAACAGCATGGCAGACTTTGCACCAGGAATAGGACTTTCCCAAACGCTAAGGCAAGAGCAGACGCTCTCGCCCCAAATGCTGCAGTCCCTTGCCCTGCTTCCAATGCCAATACTTGAACTCAAAGCCCACATCCAACATGAAATAGAATCAAACCCCGCACTTGAGATACCTGAAAGAGAATTCGACACACCGTCCATTCAGACAAACTCAGACCAAACCAGCTACGACGACCGCATGGACGATGCGGACAGCTCATACTACGAAGAATCCTCCCAGCAGTACTCCGATGCATATTCCAACACATACTCCAACACATACGAAATGGCTGACCCCGATACCAGCGACCGTTTCAACATGATGCTTGAGAACACCCCGTCCAGTGGAAAGACCCTTCAGGAGCATCTTATGGACCAGTTGGGGGAGACATCCATCACGAAAGAGACGAGAAAAGCCGCGGAGATGCTCATAAGCGACCTTGATGCAAATGGTTTCTACATACTCCAACCACAAGAGCTCTTCGAGGACTCAAAGCTGTCGCAGGAGAACATAGACAAGGCAATCAAAACCATTCAAGGCTTTGATCCAAATGGAATATGCGTAAAAGACTTCAGAGAATCCCTCATACTCCAAGCCAAGCTGTCAGGAATGGCGCCTGAAGACCTTGAAACCTTCACAGCCATGGTGAATACGCAGTTGGAGAGGATCAAGGCAGGAAAGAACAAGGAAGCGGCTCAGGCTCTTGGAATCCCAGAAGAAGACCTTGAAACCTTCATAGCGATCCTAAAAACGTTCACACCCTACCCAGGCCGCAACTATGGCTCTGACGGAGAAACATACATAGAACCGGACTTCTCCATACACAACAAGGATGGAATGCTCCAACTTGACGTAAACCGTGTAGGGATTCCATCCCTTGAAGTTTCACCAGACTTCACGGCATTGGCAAATGACCTCAAAGGCCCACAGGCAAAGGAAGCAGGCAAATACATAAACGGATGCGTAAAACAGGCAAACCTACTGATTGATCAAGTCAACCTAAGGTTCAAGACACTCTACAACGCCGCAGTCGCCATCATGGACATCCAAAGGGATTTTTTCCTGTACGGGCCGCGCCATTTGAAGACCATGACGCTTAAGGACGTAGCCGAGCGCATAGGAGTCCACGAAACCACGATGAGCCGTCTGGCCCAATCCAAGTGGGTGGATACGGACTGGGGATTGTTCCAGCTCAAATACTTCTTCACACAGGGCGTAAGCTCTGCACAGCCAGGGGAACAGACCGTATCAAGGAATGTAGTCAAAGACATGATAAAGGAGATAATCCAGGAAAAGGGAGCTCTCTCAGACCAGAAGATATCAGATCTTCTCCTAGAAAAGGGAATCAAATGCGCACGCCGTACAGTTGGAAAGTACAGGACGGAGCTGAACATAGACTCGTCCTACGAACGTAGTTGAAAAACGTATTTGAAGAACGCAGCCAAAGCACACAGCAGAACACAGCTAAAGAAGAAACGCCAGAGCCTTTCAAGTCCCATACACAACCCACAACTACAACCTGGCGAACTCCAACTGCTTTGGATGCCTTCCCTTGTGCTTTATCACATCTATGAGACACTTCTCCATCACCGTCTGCTGCAACGCACTTCCAGACTCCTTTATACGAATGTCGTACTCTGCAAGAGTCACAAGTATACGCTCCATATCCCTGACACCATACAACCTACAGGCATCCCTATAGACCTCTTTGTCCTTGAGCCTTGAAATTGGCCGGTCTCCATCGAAGTATTTGGTGGAGAAGGCACTTCCATCCTCGTAGCCCTTGGTACCCATGCCAAGACCCTTCTTCGCATTCATCTGAACTGACAAAGCCCGTCTGAAATAGGTTGCAAGGCGGGAGGCGCACATTGCAGTGACAGATGAAGCGTCCTTTGTGCGAAGCAGCGTATGCAGACACTCCAAGGCACTTTCCAATTTGCCACGGGCGACATACGAGAACAAAGAGAAATCGGTCTCCTCCCTGGTATGTGTAAGATAATCGTCCACATCGTCTGCGGTTACGGACTTCTTGTCAGGTATCGTACTCAGGTATATGACAAGCTGCGAGCACACATTCTCAAAATCGTGTACGTTGTTCTCCACCTTCTCGATTATGGCAGTACATGCAGCGGAGTCTATCGAAAGCGAATTCTTTCTGAAGAAGGTTCTGAGCCACTCCTCCTTCTTGCTCTCGAACATCTCATAGAACTTCATGGTGTTCTTCTCGGGAACAGCCCCCATGATTTCAGGGGCAACGAAGAGATCATCACTCGTTATGACAAGCGTTGCACAGTCGGAAGGATGTTTTATATACTCAGCCAAAGCCTTGAGCTTGTCCTTGGCCTTTATCTCCTGAGCCTGTTCAAGGATTACGAGCTTGTGGTCGGCGAAGAGGTCGTTGTTGTTGAGCTGAGCAAAAAGCTCCGACTCATAGTCCTCGAATCCATAGAACTTCGAAACTTCGCACGAGCCAAGATCAGCCTTTATCTTCTTTATGTGGTCTTCCTTCAAACCTTTCTCAGGGCCAAGGAGGAGGTACACACCAGCCACGCTCACCTCCCGTACTGTCTAATGATCATAAGGAGTTTGCCGTGGATCTGACACTGCGTGGAGACAATCACCTTGTAGGCTTGGTTGGCAGGCCTTAGTTCGTATCTATCCCCAACATGGAAGAAATGCTTGAGAGTTATCCCATAGGTATCGTCGTCGCCTATGCTTGCGGCTACAATCTCACCATTGTTGGCGTTGCCGGTCTTCTTGATGATGGCAAGGTCTCCGTCGTTTATACCATCGTCTATCATGCTGTCACCCCTCACCCTAAGGGCATAGAGCTGTTCAGACTCATCGCAGCCGACAAGATCCTGAGGCACGGACACGAAACCATCATAGACCTCTTCAGACATTATAGGCGCACCTGCAGCCGTTGTACCAAGGACAGGCACCTTGATTATGTTGTCCCCTGAAGGCGTGGTTCTTCTAAGCAAAGCCATGCCTCTTGGAAGGTTGTCAGCCGTTCGTATGACGTTCTTCTTCTCAAGGGCCCTTAGATGGTCGTATGCAGCCTTTGGGGAGAAACCAAAGTGCCCCGCTATGTCCCTAAGGCTTGGAGCATAGCCGTTCGTATCGAAGAAATGCTCAATGAAATTGGCGATCTCAGTCTGTCGTTCAGTCAATCCTTTCATGCTAAAACCTCCTTGAGAAAGAAGTTAGATTGTCACGCAAGCCCTTGGGAAGCCAAAGAACCAGCATGGCATCATCCATCCTCTTAACCCATGATAACACATCGCTTATCAAAAGTTAAGACTTGAACATTGCAAAATATGAGAAAATAATCGAAATCGTTGACAAGGAGCTTATGGATGCCCCCTGAGAAACGAATAAATATGCAAATTGATACAAAGGAGAACATAATTATGGAAAATCTTATCAAAGGATACATGGACTTCCTTGACAACAACAAGACAGAGCGCAGATGCGCAGCAACGGTCGTTGAAACGGCCATTGCAAACGGATACAGGAACATAGACGACGTCAAGACGCTCAAAGCAGGAGACAAGGTCTACTACAGCAGAATGGGCAAGACAGCGATCCTCTTCAACATTGGAAGCGACTGCATATGCAAAGGCATGAACATCCTTGGCGCACACATCGACTCACCAAGACTTGACGTCAAACAGAGCCCAATCTACGAAGACACTGGACTGGTCTACCTCAACACGCACTACTACGGCGGAATCAAAAAGTACCAGTGGGTCGCAATCCCACTTGCAATCGATGGCTTCATATTCCTCACAGACGGCACCAAGGTCGATGTCAGAATAGGCGACGACCCTCAGGACCCAGTCTTCACGATCTCTGACATCCTCCCCCACATCGCACAGGACCAGATGAAGAAGACCGCCGCGGAATTCATCGAGGGCGAAAAACTGGACCTCATCCTTGGTTGCTATCCAGCACAGAACAAGACAGACAAGGACAAGGCCGATGACTCTGAGCCTTCCGGCAAAGACAAGATCCTTGCAATCCTCAAGGACAAATACGGAATAGAGGAAGAGGACTTCGCCTCAGCAGAGCTCGAAGTCGTTCCAGCAGGAAAGACCCGCTACCTTGGCTTTGACAAAACGCTCGTCCTTGGATACGGACAGGACGACAGAGTATGTGCATACACATCGCTCATTGCAATGCTCGAATCCACAGCAGGCACAAGGACCAACTGCTGCATCCTCGTGGACAAGGAAGAAATAGGAAGCCAAGGTGCTACAGGCATGGACTCAATGCTTCTTGAGAACGCCGTTGCAGAGGTCGTCTTCAGACTTGGCCTTGACAACCCTGAGCTGTCCATCCGCAGAGCTCTAGCCAACTCCTACATGCTCTCAAGCGATGTGAACGCAGCATACGATCCACTCAACAGCTCACTCTACGACAAGCAGAACTCATCGTTCCTTGGAAAGGGAGTCGTATTCAACAAGTACACAGGCTCAAGGGGAAAGAGCGCTGCATCAGACGCCAACGCAGAATACCTTGCACTTGTGCGGGGACAGCTCAAATCCCACGACGTCACATTCCAGATGGCGGAGATGTCCAAAGTCGATGTAGGCGGTGGCGGAACCATAGCCAAGTACGCCGCAAAGTATGGAATGCAGGTCATAGACTGCGGAGTCTCAGTACTCAGCATGCACGCTCCATGGGAGATCACATCAACATACGACATAGAGCAGGCATACCTTGGATACAAGGCTTTCCTCGCCATCAAGAGATGAACATCACAGCAGGCGACAAGAAGTGGAAATAACTTTTTGACTTTTGGGTTCTTCGCCCTTAGAATTTAGTTAGGGAGCGGCCTAGCCGCTCCAGCCCATTCAAAAAGGAGGAGCGAATGAATCTTAACGTTAGAGGTATCCACTATCAGGTCAGCGACGAGACACGGGAATTCTTGGACAAGAAGCTTCAAAAACTCGACTTTGCAGAGAACTATCTGCATGATTTGGACATAACAATCAAGAGGGAGACGCTTGGACAAGGCTTCCACATAGATGCAAAACTACACTTCTCGTGGGGCACGGTGAAAGTTGTGAGCTACGACTGCTACGAACTCTACGAGGGAATCGAGCTCATAGCGGACAAAATAGAAGCCGCAGCCCGCAAGGAAAAAGGCAAGGTCATAGAAGGCTGAGCCAACATACCGCACAACACAAACATTGACTTACAGCCGCCCACCAGTGCATACGAACCGCACTCCGGGCGGCTTTGTTCAATGCGAGCACCCTGATTTGGAGGAAGACATGCTATACGAGCTACCTGCCGAGACAACAGAGTATGAATTCAAGGTTGTACTTGAAACGAAGAAGCCAAAAAGCTGGCTGAAAAGCGTCTGCGCCTTCGCAAACGGAATTGGAGGCACCCTGATCTTTGGAATAGACGATGATAGAAACATAGTTGGTCTTTCCAAACCCCAGGACGATGCAGAGAGAATCAGTAGTCTCATAAAGGACAGAATTACACCAACGCCTGATTTCAAATTGGAACCTGAAATCATAGAAGACAAGACAATTCTGAAAGTCATAGTCAAAACGGGCCGATCGACACCCTATTACTACCATGCAGACGGAGTCATGGAGACGTACATAAGAATTGGGAACGAAAGCATCGTTGCCCCCCGACAACATTGTAAACGAACTTATATTGAAAGGAACCAACCAATCGTTCGATGCCCTTATTACAGGGGAGAAGAAAACAGACTACAACTTCACCCTACTTTCCGCTACATATAGGGAGCGAACAGGATTGCCCCTTGAATCTTCCGATTTCATATCGTTTGGTCTGTCCGACAATGTGGGACATCTGACAAATGCTGGACGGCTTTTTGCCGACCAACATATAGTCTACAATTCCAGAATCTTCTGTACCCGTTGGAACGGACTCTCCAAGGGTTCGATATTCGATGATGCAATAGACGACAAGGAATACGAGGGCAATCTGATACAACTGCTGCAAAATGGAAGCCTTTTCATCCTGAACAACTCCAAAGTGAGGTTTGAGAAAAAGGACTTCTACAGAGAAGACAAGCCCGACTACTCGACAAGGGCCGTAACGGAAGCCCTTGTAAATGCACTGATACATAGAGACTACATAGTCATGGGAGCTGAAGTCCACATAGACATGTACGACGACCGCCTTGAAATAACGTCACCTGGCGGTATGTATGGAGGGAAGCCAATACAGGAACGCAAACTTGACGAAATAGAATCGGAAAGAAGGAATCCCGTAATAGCAGACCTTTTCCATCGCATGAAATTCATGGAGCGAAGAGGCAGCGGCATAAAGAAAATCCTTGAAGAAACCTCAATGCTTCCAGGTTACGATGAAAGCAAGAAACCCACCTTCCGCTCAAGTCCAAATTTATTCACCGTCGTCCTTAAGAATATGAACTACAACGCTGAAAATGCAACGGCAGAGCAAGTCACCCCCCAAGTCACCCCCCAAGTCACCCCCCAAGTCACGGTGCAAGAAAAGATACTGGCCTACTGCTCAGAGCCAAAAAGCAGGAGGGAAATCATGGAGCATTGCGGATACAAAGACAAAAAGAGCTTCGTAAGCCTGTACCTCGCACCCCTTCTAACATCAGGAGCCCTTAGAATGACGCTTCCAAACGAACCCACGAGCCGCTTGCAGAAATACGTGACAGTCTAGAGGGCTTAATATAAAATAACACCATCAACAGAAAAGAGGTATGACATGGAGAAACATCCAACAAAAGAATCATTGACAGTTGAATTCAAAAGCGACATAAAATGCATCTCCATGGATGTTATCTACGAAGAACTTGTGGGAATGGCCAATTCAGAAGGAGGAGTCGTCTACCTTGGAGTTGAAGATGACGGAACTCCCACTGGAGTGAATGAACAACACAGAAACATACAGAAGATACTTGCATAAATTCAAGACAACACGACCCCCGCTCTATTGGCAAAGGCGAACATTGTAAGCTGGAACGGAATTGATGTCCTTGAGATTTCAATCTTAAGTTCTCGTCAACTTGTAATGACATCAAAGGGAAGGTATCTCCATAGAAGAATCTCGCAAAACGGACAACCTGAAAACCTACCAATGTCTCCACAAGAGATAATGCAGAGATTGTCGTATATACAAACTATAGATCCCTCCTCTCAAATCATTGAAGATCTTTCTCCCCAAGAGGCTTTAAGCACAGTAGAAAGAGAACGACTCAGAACGATGATAAGGACATACCATGGAGACGAAACGCTTCTAAACCTTACAGATGAAGATCTAGATAAAGCCTTAGGCTTTGTAAAGCTGTCGAAAGGAAAATATTTTCCTACCATAGCAGGCCTTCTTATGATTGGAAAAGAGGATTACATAATTCAATACATACCAAACCATGAAACCATCTTCCAAGTTCTTGAAGATACAACCGTACTAGTCAACACCCCTTCTATGCGCTCTCCGCTCCTCCAAGTTTTCGAGAAGATTTCGGTGCTGTTTCAGTCCAGAGTAACTGAACAGGAACTACAGGTAGGGCTGTTCCGCGTCCCGATTCCAAACTTCGAACCACAGGCGTTCAGAGAAGGTTTTGTCAATGCACTTGTTCATAGAGACTATTTCAAAACAGGAGCGGTCATTGTGCAACTGCAAAATGATTCTCTATCAATCATCAGCCCCGGTGGCTTTGTTGAAGGAATTGAAGTTGACAACATACTCAATGCTGCACCAACTCCAAGAAACACACTCCTAGCCGAAGCAGTGAAACGTATTGGATTGGCAGAAAGAACAGGAAGAGGAATCCCTAAAATCTACAGTTCTACCCTTAGAAGTGGCCATCCTTTCCCAGACTACTCATATTCAAACAAGGTACATGTCATCCTTAGACTCTACAGCTCTCAAACAGATGAAGCTTTCGTGAAAATGCTAGTCACAGAAGAACAAAAAACACAAAGAACGATACCTGTAGATGCGCTGATTTTGTTATCCGCACTAAAAGAAGAAAAAAGAGCCAATATTCACACATTGGCCACAAGGATGCAGAAAGAAGAATACAGGGCAAAAATGGTAGTTGAAGCCTTAATAGAAACAGGACTTGTCGAAGGAGTTGGAAATGGCCCAAGTCGGAGGTACATGCTAAGCGCAGCGTTATATGAAATATCTGGGAACAAAGCAGGATATACAAGACAGAAAGGATGGACCTCAATACAAGAAAAAGAAATGATAATAGCTCATTTCGAAAACTTTCAAACCATAACGAGGAAGGAAGTAATGGAACTCTGTAAGTGCAACAAAGACCATGCAACCTGGCTTCTTCAACAATTGAGAAAAGAAAATAAAATCAAACTATCCGGTACGGGAAGAAACTCACAATATGTCTTAGTCCGCGTTTTGTCCGTGTTTTGTCCGCGTTTAAGACAACAACAATGGAACGTTGCATATACAAAAACAACTCGTTTCACGTCCATTTGTGGACAACTGAGCTGCATACGACATCATCTACCACTGCCAATCGAGACCCCAACATACGACTGAATACGACAACATTTTTAAACACTCAGCTCGCTTTGAACTTACGTTTGAGGAAACTGAGTATTTTTCTCACCCAGTGTTGATCTTCAAGGGTCAAGACCCTGAGAGTCTTGTACCTTATGTTGTTATGGTTCACCCACACATTGAAAAGCCGTTCGGAAAGGAAACCAAATACACGCTTGTTGTAATTGGAATAGTTGCTTGTGTCCAAATGATCTTCAACGTATGAAAGGATTGGAAACAGCCAACTACAATATGAATCCATAAGGGATTTCCTTCCTATGAACATATTGAGGATATGAAGACTTCTTTTCTTCATAAGAGCATCGAAATCCTTCACGTATTCGGGACTTAGTTGCAACAGCGCCTCTCTAGTCACATCAAGATCTCTCTGATTGTGGGCATGTGCGTACTGGCTCTGCACAGTCTCTATGTAGTAATGGCGCTTTCGCGGAAGAACAAGGTCACAGTCCTTCATAATACCTTTGGCTTCATCGCCAGAAATTGGAGCCTTTCTATTGGAAGGACTTGCGAACAGGCGTCTGTAATGAACAAGACCATAGAAGTCCATATCACAGTTCCTCCAAATCCAATAAAGGCCTGTAAGCTCGCAATAAGTCTTGTTTTTCAATGATATATTATCATTCAGATCATCTTTTATATAACCATCCACACCTTCAAGATCCGGCCTCAGCGAGGCCCCAACCAAAACAGGTTGGTATATAGGATCCTTTGGCATGGCATATGGTTTGTGGGTAATCACGAATATCTTGCTTTCCATCTTTTCCATATCTAGAGATTATAGGTCCAAATTGCTTTTTTGGCTAATAGAATGTATCGTGTAACCATGAAAACGACACGCATACTACTAATAGCACTTTTGCTAGCCTCTTCGATATGTTCAGTATGGGCTGCAAACAGCCAAAGAATAATACCGCTCGGCGACAAATCCTATGAAACCATCGACAACCTCTTTTCCTCTTTGGGAATGACTGTTCCATCCTCTTCAAAACCGTGGAGCGAGGCAGAGTTTGTGCTATATCTGGATAAAATAGACGAAAACATGCTCTCATCGATTCAAAAGACTGCCTACGAAAGTCTTGCAAACAAATACAAAACAAACCGCAATGAATACTTCAAAGCAAATATAGAAGCCAACCTTGAGGTATATGCACATACAAACGAACAATACAACACAACAAACGATTGGCAATACAACTTTGAAAAAAGAAAACCACTCATGAGCATTTCAATGGGTCTGTCTCCCTTCTCCTCCATGTATGCAGAAATGGATGCAACGCTTGGAACCAGCAAGTTCAGCTCCGCCACAACCGAGACCACGGGAAGACAGCAGTGGTTCGAACAGAAGATTACAACGAATCTATTCATGTTCAACACCAAGAACAACGGTTCGTTCGATGGAAACATACCTTACAGAGCATATCTGAGCTTTGGAGGTAGCAACTGGAACCTCCAGATTGGAAGAGAACGGCTCAACTGGGGAACAGGAAAGAGTGGGAACCTCATAATAGGAGACCAACTGCAGTACCACAACATGCTTAGGTTCACAGGTTACAACGACATGCTCAAGGTCACATTCCTTGCTTCTTTCTTCCCTCATCCAAACGAAATATATGATGTCAAAACGGATACAGTTGGCAGCAGAATCAACACAGCAAGAAAAACCTACTCCCAGGACAGCGCCCCAACAGCCCGTGGCCTCAAAATGTTCCTTGGACACATGCTTGAACTGTCCCTCTTCGACAACAGGCTGTCGTTCTCACTGTCTGAGAACATAATGTACCAGTCGGACGAAGCCAATCTTGACCTGAGATACTTCTCACCCATGATGATATTCCACAACTTCTACAACCCCAAGAACATGAACTCCATACTTGGAATGGAAACAATATGGGCACCTGCCAATGGATTCAACGTATACCTGCAGTTCGCACTGGATGACATAGCGCTGTCCATAGAAGACACCAACAAGCCAAACGCAATAGGCCTCATAGGCGGCGTAAAATGGTCTGCATACAAGGAAATCGGCCTAATATCGGCTACATTGGAAGGAGCCTATACCAGCCCGTACATGTATCTTAGGAGCAAGGAAGCAAGCAGTTCACAGACCGATGCCGCTGACACGCTCGATTTCATCGTGGCCATCAGACGTTGGTTCAGCGGAGATGGGGACAACATAGTCTACGACACGGAATACCTTGGATACCGTTATGGCAATGATGCAATCGTGGGACTTCTAAACGTAGAATACGATGACTTGGATCATTTAAAAGCAAATGCGAACCTTTTCTTCATGGCCCATGGGGAAAAAGGTAAGGATTCACAATGGAAGATGGGGACAGACCTAGAGGAAGAAGCCAACAGAACGCCGTTTGGAAGTGCAGAGTACACCTTTGCGGCAGGTCTTGGAGCCCAATACAGCTTTGAAACTAATACAACCGTTGCCGTTCAGACAACCTTTCTCAACTCGACGTCCAAAGGAATCGACTTCCAACTTGCCATTTCAGCGACACATCATTTGCATTAAACGAAGAACATCAGCCTTGAAAGCAATTGACAACTGAAAATCTGTGAATGAAGCCCCCTGCCTGTTGAAACGATTCCACACATTGACAAAAGCCAACGTTCCAGAAAAATCAAGACCGATGCAGACCGGGACTGATGCACTTGCCAAAAGATTCAGCCTGTATTCGGGAACTAGTCCCTTTTCTACATTGCTTGTAGGAGCAACGTCATTGTAATGCTCTTTGCCAGTCAATATGTGTGATATCTGAGAGCCGTCACCTCTGTAGTCTATTCCCTGCGAGCCATGTGCCGTAAAGAGGGCGTCAAGACCAAATTCTAGGCCTGAAAGGTTGAACCATGAGGCTCCAAGTCCTGCTGCAATCGTATCGCACCCATATTTGTAGCCCAAATAGGAATAGTTGGCGCTGTCGGTTCCCATTGAGCTTCCAACAATCAAATCTATGTTATGGTGGTCGTACTTGCCCTCAACATCGAACTTATTGCACCCCTTGTTCTCTCTAAGGTACATTGCAGGAGAGACATAGGCTCCTTCCAAATACATTTCAAGTATTCCGGATTTGTAGATTGTTGAATACAAAACATTTGCAAGAATTCCGTAGGCATTTGGACTCAGTTGCGAATCATCTTCGCCTTGAGGCTCTCCTTTAAGCTGAATCTGGTCGAACATGGCTTCAATGTGGAATTCCAAACCCTTGGAAGGAATCACATCGAGCTCAATGCCAAAGTAGTTGTTTGCGTTACCATTGTCGTATGTAATAAGGTTATGAAGAATCATAAAAGGATTCAGAGCTCTTGGATCCTGGAAAGCTCCAACTCCATAAACCAACATACCTTCGTATACTGAAACGTTCATAAAGTTGAAAGGTGTATAGCTCATTCTATGAATAAAGAGATACTGGGATGGGGAATTGAAATCATATTTGGAAAGACTTGTTTCCTTTGTACTCAGCGTGTTTCCATCATCGTTATAGGTTTCCAAGTTCGAGTCATAGGCCAAAAGAGTGAGGTCATATGACAATGGATAGGATGTTGCGCTTATCTTTGCAAAATTGCTGAATATGAAATTGTCTCCAAGCCCTACGGAACCCGTCTTCCCCTTAGAATAGTAGATTCTGTCACGCCCGAGTTCGAAGTTGAACAGTCCTGTTCCAATGGAGGCAAACGCCTTGTAAGGCTTGTATGCATCCCAATTGCCTCCGACATTCGATTCAAAACCATGAAATCTATATGAGTCGAAATCTTTGAGCATATCTATGCCAACTGATCCAAAAACCAGCTCTCCAAAGTACATGTCCGCACCAATGGACAAGGCACTCTTTCTTCCGTGATTTCCAATAACCCAGTCAAGGTTTGTAGTCTCTTCGTTCATAGAGGCCAAGACTTGGGGCTGAGTCAACAGTCTACCTTCAAGTCCTATTCCAGTTGGGTATTTCAACATCCTTGGAGGTTCTTCTACCCTTTGTTTCAAGTAATTCAAAAACCCAGCTTCCCTTTCGACCAACCTGTCAGAAGCCAAGGCATTAACCAAGGACGACATCTGATCTCCACTGATTCCGCTCGTAGGATTTGGAAGTTCCGTCTCCGACATCTTGGACAAAGCCATGAGTATTCTGTATTCGATGGAATAGGCGTTGTATATGTTCTGGTATGCAAACACTAGAAATATGGTCAATACAAGCATCGAAACAACCATAAGAGCTTTCTTCATATCTCACCGCCCCCTTCCTTAGGCATTAGATAGACCGACCAGACAACTCCATAGCATGGTCAATTGCCGTTTGTGTATAATATCCCGTGCGACACAGAGTTCCAATTCTTTCAGCATTCATTTTCTGTATTCTGTTTTCGTCAACCATCTCACCCTTGCTGTTCTTCACCTGAGTGTACCAAGCGTCGCTCTTCTTGTCGCTCTCGGTTTCGGTTGGGAAGCTTACGCCATACTTAGCGTTGAGGGCTTCAAAAGTTTCCTTCTTGAAGTCGTACTTCACATACACGTTGCGGAGGTCGTTGTAGTAAGTGCTGTCTTTGGTGAGGGTGGTGATCATGTGTTCCACAAACTCAGTGTCGAAGCCTTCTGGATAGTAGCTCTTAAACTTATCTTCGTCCCATTGTGTTGGAGTTTTCCACACCACAGGAGCGAGAGTGCGTGAGGTTGGGAATGAGTCGGTGAGCACGAATTCGTGTCCGTCCCATTCAGCCTTAGAGTGAGCATATTTCGCCACGCTTTGTGCGCTGCGAACAGTGTCGGTAACTGAATACGACTTGTTGTAAGCCAAAGCGGTGGTGAGCTTAGCGGTGGCAGAAGCGGTTTGTTCGCGCTTCACCTGCACCCACACTTCGCTATGGTCGATTTGGCGGTCAGCCGAGGTGTAGTATTTAGCCTTGAAGCCAGCATATTTGCCCGACTTCACCACCTTAGAGCTTTGTTCCCAGTCTACGGTAGGCAGCACTTGGCCAAGCTCGCCCTTGTCGGCGATGAGGTCGTGATTGGCGCAAGAAGTAAGCACCAACGCTCCCAAAGCTAAAGAACCTATAATATTTAATATTTTCATAATCGTTAGGTGTAATAAATCTTTTAATTAATAACGAGTTCTCACTTATTATTCGCCGGTGAGCGATGTCACTTCACCATATTTCTTAGCCCAAATCATTGGTTCTTGCAGCCACTTGTAGTTCTTGTAAGCGCCGAGGCGTTCAAGTTCTGAGCGGTTGTATTTTTCCTCAGTTTCTGGGTCGTAGTTGATACGTTGAATCCAAGTGTTCTCTTTTTGAGCCTCGGTCAAGCCATCAATCCAGTAAGCAGCGTAGAGGTTGTAAGGACGGCGGAGAGTTGGGTAGATAATTTCTTGGTTATCGCCAATGCCATACTTGTTACGGTTGTTGCTGTAGTGGTAGCGACGCATGTCGGTCCATTGCTCTGCTTGGAGGTAGAGAGCGATGTACTTCTGTTGCATCAAGTCGCTCAACGAGAATTCGCTTGGGTTGAAGAACCAGTGCTTGTTGCCGCGTTCGGTCACTTTGTGCACGTTGTAGGTGCGACGCACTTGACCGTGAACGGTCTTTTCGGTGTAGTCTTCAGTGTTGTTGAGGAATGCGTCAACTTGCAAATCCCACCACTTCTTAGCTTGGAAACCAGGAACGTCGCTCTTCGCAGCATCGCCAGGATACTTGTTGTCGGTCTTTTCGTTGTAGTTAGGGTTAGTATACTTCTGGAAGAAAAATTCGAGGTGGCGCTCAATGTTGTGCTCAGTAGCTTCCTTAGCCAGTGCGCAAGCTTGAGTCTTGTCGCCCATCCAGTAGAGAGCCTCAGCCTTGATGAAGTAGAGCTCTTCCATTGTGAAGAGAGGGTTGTAACCGTAGGTAGCACCAGCGTAAGCACCCATATACATATCAGGGAAGTTCACTGCCTTGTAAGATGAACCCATACCGATGTTAGAATCGAGGTAGCGCATCTTCACCTTTGCAGCTTCGATTGATGATGAAGTTGGACCTGTACGGGCAAGCATCAAGAGACCGCAACGTGGGTCGTTAGCCCAACCGTCGTGCTGGCTTTCTGCTGTAAACTGACCGCAGAGCTTTTCATCGTCTGGCTTACCGATACCGAGGAGGTCGACCATGAAGAACTTGGTAGGAACTGCATCGCTCAAGAGGTTTGGACGAGATTCCCATGAGTTGATCTTTGGTTGAGCCACACTCCATACACAGCTTTGTTCACCAGTACCG
>OQVQ01000054.1_pt1 | contig 51855 bp, 35 predicted proteins | sample 1691491 | NCBI WGS metagenome assembly OQVQ01 (sample SAMN03418252, study PRJEB22391) | human gut metagenome | biome: human-gut; feature: organic feature; material: feces | host: Homo sapiens | place: Tanzania | collected 2013-01
CCTCTTATTTGTTTTGATTATTCTTTCTTTTTTCCGCCCTTTCCTTGTCGGTAAGCATTTTCAGCGGTTGCGGCTGTTTCGGCCTTTTTTTGATTTCCTGAACGTTGCCGAGCACGTCTATTTCGCATTTTGTTATCTTTTTTATACTCTGTATACCTTTTCTCCCACAATAACACCCGGTTGTATCTTCAATTGTTATTCTCGGACTATCCGTGTCAAATCCAATAAAATACACGAAATCGTCCATAATTGTTTTTGTCGGCGCTTTTGCGCTGTTTTCAACGTCCTTGTTCTTTTTAAGCTCGATGCCGTCTTCACTTTCAATGCGCAACAAGTCGTCCTTATAAATCGACATTTCAAATGTATATGTGTCGTCCATTACGCGCCATTCGTCTTTGGATTTCCTTTTAGTTGCCGCTTTTTTCGGCAATTCACCGCGATACAAATCCGCAACGTAAACGGGCACGCCGTAATACTTCCCTCCTTTTGAATAAAGGTCGACGCGTATCATCCCACCGCCTTTATCGTTTTTGACAATTCCTTTGTTCTTTTTCAGAAGCATTCCGTCGCCGGTATATGTCTTATACATTTTTACGGAACGGACGATATTTCCCTGCCCGTTTTTACACGGTTTTCTTATCGGATTCTTCTGCGTAAATGCCTTTTCCGCATCTCCGCCGTATTCGTTAAGTCGTTGTTTTAGGGCGTTGTACAAAGCCGCATCGCCTTCGGGTTGGAAATAGCCAATTATTTCTCCGTCTTTGTCCAGTTTAACTTTCTCTTTATCGTTAATTTGCGTCCGTATAACAATAATGTTCTTCCCTCCGCAAACCGTCGGGTTTTTGTTATCTGCATATTTTGAACTGTAAATGGTTGCATCGTTGATGCAACCTTTCGCCTTACGGTTTGTCATACGGCTTACGACAAAAGGCTTTGCGTTCATCAGATAGTTTTCGTTAAAGCCGAGCAAACGCAATTTGTTTTGCATTAAGACCGGCTCGTCCATAACGCGCGCGTCGAGTTCGTTGATAAATTCTTTGTAAGGATAAGGCAAAACCAAATGACTGTTCTTGTCGTAATAATCGGAATCGCAAATCTCGCCGTCTTCAAGGACGTATTGTCCGTTACGCATTTTACGACTTTCCTTAATCTGATTGTATCTTTCGATTTTGTTTTTCGTTTTCGGCGTGACGCACGCAATAATCGCCGCGTCGACGGCATGGTGTTTGTCGCCGTCCTCACGAATCTTCTGTACACCCCAGAATCTGCGAAGATACGACGTAATAGCGCCCTTGACTGTTTCAACTCTTCCGTACTTATCTTTTGATTTTTCGTCAAATAATAAATAATCTTTTATAAGATTTGCAAGCATTCTCGAAGCGTATCTTGTATCGTTCAACGCGCGGTTTTTCCATTCCGATTCGTTGATCTCTTTCTTTTGCAAAAATTCAAGTTTCTTTCTGTTGCGTTTCTGATAAACCGCCTTCCAGAATGCAAGAACTTCGTCGTAATCTCTGCCGATTCTTTCAAAATATTCGACAGGCGTGGAATTCCGTTTGTTTTGGTTTTCCCGTTTCAACACAAGGACCTTGTTGTTAAAACTGTCGTCAAACGACCTGCTGTACGGGATGATATGGTCGATTTCATAATATCCGTCTTCGAACAAATGATTGATATCCAGCGTTTCCATAGAATACGCGCACTTATGGTCTTGTTCTTCATACAGTTTGTATTTCAAAACGTTGGTTGCGGTAGGTTTTGCGTTTAACTTTGCAATATTTTCGCGAATCGCTTCGTTTTTCGCGGCGCGCGCATCGTTTTCTTGTTTAATTATATCACGCTCTTTCTTGGTCTTTGACATATCCCTTGCAAGTTCGATATTGATTGCATAGGGACTGCCATACTGTCTTATAACCGCGTCTATTACCTTCACGGTTTGCGAAAGCGCGCGCTTTACAACGAGCGATGTTACGCCTCCGATTGCATCGTAAACTTCTTTTGTCCCGAGAAACTTTTGCTTTTCAAAATTATGTTCGGAGTGATTGTGCCCCGCCGTTTGCATTGCATCGCTGTATACCATGCCTTCTTCAAGATACGGCAGAATTTCCCTTAACACGTGAAGCGACAAATGACCATATCCCTTCATATCTATTTTGGAAAGCTTTTCAATCGTTTCTTCGTCAAGTCTTCCGCCGATTATCTTGCTTTCGGCAATGGCGCTACGGAACAGGTTTTCGCTTTTGTATTTCGTGCAGATTTCGGCGATTTCGTCAATGAGTTCAATATCGCTTTTAAGATTGTCGTTTAACGCTTTCACGATTTTATTGCTGTTTTTTGCAGTAATAAACTCGCTATCTTCGCAAGCTAACGAATCGACAACGTCGTTTATCTCAACGACGTCGCTTTTTGACTCCCCTTCGTTTTTCTTCTTGTCGGATTTCTTTTTCTCGCTGTAATTAAGCGCGCTGAAACGGTAATCGTCGTCAAGTTTGATCGCCTTTCTGAACGCTTTGTAAGTAACTTTTTCCACTTTTTTTGCAAGTTCGACGGCGATTTGTCTTTCTTCGTTGCTAAGGCGCCTTCTGTCTCCCCCGCATATTATCGAAAGGTTGTTGATTTTTTGATAAATCGTTGCCCATTCGCTCGTATATGTCCCTTTTGCCGCCACGTCTTCGTCACGATATATCTCGCACTTTTTCACGTCGTGACTTCCCGTGTATTGACTTCCTTTCCCCGGACCTTCGTCGAAATTCCTTTGCGAAAGAAATATATCAAGATATTTCTCTTTATTTTCGTCGGTCGCAAAATTGTTGCCGAATTCCTTTTGCTTTTCAAACAAAAGTTCGATTTCCTTCACGAGAATATCCCGCGATACGCACATCGAATAATCGCCGCCTTTATTATGGACGGGCTTCCCTTCCATTAAATACTTTTTATAAAGTTGTTCGCCGCGGGTGCGCATACCGCTCTCTCTCATTTCTTCTTCGCTTTTTCGAATACTGCCTAAAAGTTTTCCTTCGTCGCTGTCTTTTGCGCCTTCCCTTTTATTGCTTTTGAAACCGCGATGCCGAGCAAGCGAATATAAAACGCGCGCAAATTCCGCCTCAGTCAATTTTTTGTCCAAAGCGTCCGAACGAAGTTTGACGACGTCAAGATTCTTATATTCGTCTTTTAAACAAATTAAATCATCCTGCGTTTCAAATAATTCAATTCCGTTTTCGGAGAAAAGTTTTCTGATTCTTTCGAGCCTGAACGATTTTCGTCTGATGCGACGGCGCAGTCCCCTTGCGTTTCGCCTGGGTTCCGCAAGCGACGCACCTGTTTTAGGTTGCTCCGCCGCGTCAAATATGCGCGAATTAAGAGCATTGATTTGAATAGGTTCGCCATTTTCGTCACATTCGAGCACGCACCAGCCTACCGATTTGATACCTACGTCAAGTCCGAGTCTGTACATATTTCCTCCTTATTATAAAAGATATCCCTTGATGATTCATCAAGGGATAGAGCTTTTCGGGATTTTCCCTTAGGAAACCCTTGTTTTAGAAACCTTTAATTTTTGGTATGGTATAAAGGTTAATTATATTTTAACATACGCACCTTTGCTTGTCAACTTAAAGTTCCATTGATTGTCAGATGCGGCAGAAGCCGTCGGGGGTGACGATTATTTCGCCGGTCTGAACGGCGGCGCTCAAAGCGGCGTCAACCCATTCCACGGCGGATTTCGTGCGTTTCGCGACGTTGAACAGTTTGAAAACTTCCTTATTAAGGTCGTCCTTTTCGATATAGACGGTCGCTTCGATCGCGCATTTTGCGGCGGCGACGATTTCGTCGGGATGCACTTTTGTCAAATCGCGGGTAACGCGCGCGTCGCTCGGGCGGAAAGTCGAAACGGGCTTATCGACGTAAAAGACTTTGCCAGAATATTCCTGCCGTTGCGCCTCGTATGACGAAACGTATCTTGAAATTTGCGCGATGGCTTTTTTGGCGGTTTTCGGCACGCAGAACGCCGCGGCGATTTTATCGATAAGACAGTTTTCTTCGATCGGCGACTCGACCTCGATGACGGTGCGGATTTTATTCATAATCGCTTCTTCGTTGACGAAATTCAGGACGTATTCCGCCCCGGCGCGCGCCAGCGGTTTGATATAAGCCGTCTTATAAGTTTTTCTGTATTTTTGCAGCGCGTCGCGGACGGTTTTTTTGGAAACGACCTTCTTTTCGGTGAGCGTCGCGACGACTTCCTTGATTTTGTTGATTTCGCGTTTCTGGTTGTTGAAGTAGTTTATCGTCCAAAGGTTATAGACGTTCCAGCCGAGTTTTTTCAGGATTCTCGTCTGCATGGTCATGCGGTCTTTCGCGGACGGGATTTTTGCCGAGTGCTCGCTGTCTGCGATGATTGCGAGAATATACTTGTTTTTGTCGCGGGGATCAACGACGGCGACGTCGATTTTGAAGTCGGATACGCCGACGTTCGCGTCGCACAACAGCCCGCGGTCTTTCAGGTCTTTCGCGACGTTTTCGCCGATACCTTTCGACTCCACCCTGACGTCCTTTGCCGCAATCGAAAGCATCTCGGGACCGCGTTCGGCGTATTCGAGGAAGGCTTTCAACGCCTTGACGCCCACGCTGTCGGTGCGGTTAAGGTCAATCATGTTGCCCGTTACGGAGCTGAAAACAATCATCTCGCTCCTTGCGCGGGTAACTGCGACGTTAAGTCGTTTATAGCCGCCCTGCTGGTTTATAGGACCGAAATTCAACGATAATCTGCCCGTTGCGTCGGGACCGTATCCGACGCTGAACAAAATCAGGTCGCGCTCGTCGCCCTGAACGTTTTCAAGGTTTTTCACGAAAACAGGCTCGTCCACGTCGTACGCCACGTCGTCGAGACCTTCTTTGTGAATCTCGTGTTGCAACTTATCTTCGATGTAATTCTGTTGCGCCGTATTGAACGTAACTATGCCGATCGAGCGGTTTCGTTCCTGCGGATTTTTAAGCCTTGCCACGACTTCTTTCACAAGCGCGTCGCCTTCTTTTTTGTTGCATTTGCTGCCACCTCTTTCGTAAACGCCGTCGACGTAGGCAAGTTTTACTTTGCCTTTCAGCTCGTTCGGAGACGGGAAAGTGAGCAACTTATTGTCGTAAAACATGCTGTTGGAAAACGCGATAAGGCTTTCGTGATTGCTGCGGTAATGCCACAAAAGATGACGTTCGGGCATGCCGATTGCAAGGCAGTCGTCAAGGACGCTTTCAAGGTCTTCGACTTCGAAATGCTGTTCGTCGCGATAATCGGTGCGGAAGAACATCGTGGGCGGAAGCTGCTTCGGATCGCCGACAACGATGACGTTTTTACCGCGCGCGATTGCGCCTACCGCCTCGCACGTGGGCATCTGCGACGCCTCGTCAAAGACCACAAGGTCGAATTTTTCCTTTTCGATATCGAGATATTGTGCAACCGACACCGGGCTCATCAGCAGACACGGGCAAGTCGCACGAAGTATTTCGGGAATTTGCGAAAACAGCGCGCGTATCGTCGTGCCCTGCATATTCGTTTTTTCGGCGCGGTACAGCAAAACTCTTTCCAGGTTATGCTCGCCCGAAGTATCGGTGCGCGGAAGTTTCGACACGAGCCTTAAATACAACTCCGACCTTGTGAGTTTTTCGTATTCGTCGGACAGCGCGCGGAAACGTTGCATCGTTTCTTCAAGCGACAGTCCCGAGAACCTGCAAAGCACGTCGTCAAGGTAAAGTTCGCTCCTGACAAAATTGAAATACACGCATTTTTTAAAACTTCTCAGCACGTCTTCGGCGGTGATTTCGCCGTTAAACAGCGGTTCCAGCACGAAATCGAAGCCTTCTTGTCCGCAACGTTCCACGACGCTCTGGTATCTGCACCAACTCGGGATATAGTCCATATTCTTTTCGATACTCGAAATGCGGTCGATAGTGCTGTTGATTTCTTCGCGCGGGTCTTTTTTGACGATGCAAAAGAGATTTTCGAATGCGGTTTTCGCCTTTTGTTCGGTTTCGTAAGCGCGCATATAGTATTCCATAAGGACGTGCGGCTTATTTTTCGTCAACCGACGGCAGGTTTCGTTGAAAAGATTGAAGTCGCAATCGGCGTACAGTGCGCGTGCGGCGTCGTAAAGGGCGGACACCGTCGCGATTTTGTCGTCAAGCCCCATATCGTTTTCGGTTGTGGCGAAAAGCGATGCGACTTCCGAGCGGCGTTTTTTGACGGTTTCTTTGGTTTCCGCAATGATAAGCAGGAATTCCAGAAATTCGCGGCGGTCGTTTTTGTCGACGGAAGAGAGCGCCTTTTTCACCGACTTTGGCAAAAACGAGCTTTTTTGCATTGCTTCTTTGACCTCGGCGGGCGCGACGTTTTCGGGATACTTTCCGTACTTATTCTCGTATTCTTTCGTGATAAGCCCGTCGCGACGAGTCGCTTCGAGATACGATTCCACAAGCCCTTTCGCGTTCTCGACGGCGCAGGCGTTTTCAAAATATTTTGCGATTTTTTCGTCGGACGTGAGTTTGTCCGACAGGAAATACAACGCCTTCAACTTTTCGCCGGTGAGCGAAATCGTTCGCATATTTATTAAGGTTTGAAGTTCGCGCGCGTAAGTTTTCAGATGTCTGAGTTCCATCTGGTAAATATCGAGCACGCTTTCGGCTTCTTCGCGCCAGGCGTCGGTGTAATCGAATTTTCCGATGTACCGAAACGGCGACTTTTCGATATCGCCGCATTCTTTCGCGCGGATTGCAAGTTCCGTCAGAATATCAAGGTATCTGTTGAATGACGACGCCGTCAGTTTTTCGTAAAACAACCCGTCGATTCTTAAACAATCGGGAGCGTCCGAATTGTCAAGATAAGCCATCATCGCCTCGTACAGCGAGAAACCGAGATAACGCTTTCTGTGCATTGCGTCGATTTCGCCCTGCAACTTGTCGATGCACTCCTTGATTTCGTTCGCTTTTTCTTCAAAGTCGATGTCGGAAGCGGCAGAACCAAGGTTTAACGTGTTGATTATTTTCGATAAAATATCGGTTTTGTGCGTTTTGTCGGAATGAAGTTCCAGACAGAAATCGCCCGCGCCGCAGTCGACAAGGCGTTTATAAACCACGTTCAACGCCGCCATTTTTTCGGCGACGAACAGCACGCGCCTGCCGCGCACGATGTTGTTGACGATGATATTCGTTATCGTTTGCGACTTGCCTGTGCCGGGCGGTCCGTGCAACACGAACGAGCCGTTCAGACTTGCTTTTATCGCCTGATATTGCGAGCTGTCCGCGCTTATCGGCAGCAACATTCTGTCCGTCCCGAAGTACGCTTCGTCCGAGTTTGCGGTGTCGGTCGGGGTTTCGTTTTTCAGCCCGGCGTCCACCGAGTTCGAAATCATGGAGCGGATAAGCGGCGACTCCTTGAACTTGTCGATATTATAGCGCACGTCGTGCCACATGAGATAATTCGTGAACGACAAAACGTTCAGATAAACGTTGTCGATAATTTCCCATCCGGGTTTATCGGCGATTTCTTTTTTGACGCGCGCAATGACTGCGAGTATACTTTTCGCGTCGGACAGTTCGACCGCCGAAAGCCCACGCATATCGAGGCGGAATTCCTGATACAAAAATTCCAGCAAAGTATTGTTTATCTGCGCCCCGTCAACGTCGAAAGCTATCGAAAATACCGGGAGCGATATTCCTTTTTTGTCAATCGACACCGGATAAAGAATAAGCGGCGCGTATTTGAATTTTTCGTTTTCAGACTCTCTCCACTTCAAAAAGCCGCACGCCACGTACAAACTTGCGGTGCCGGACTCTTCTTCGATGGTTTTTTCCTTACGATAAAGATTGAGCAGCGTTTTGTTTTGCTCTTTTTCCGAAAACACGGTCGAAAGTCTTTTGTTTTTGTATTCGTACAAAAGGTATTCCGACAGCGGTTTCAGCGGCGCAGGGTTGTCGAAAGACGGATTCAGTCTTGCGTCGCCGTCGGGCACGTCTTTGGGGTGCGCCGTGAGCGTATAAGGTTTATCGTGTGTGACGTTTTCGACAAAAGTTTCGATTGACGCGGTGAGAATTTTCACGGCGGTATTCGACACCCTGAAATTCAAAAGCGAATTGCGAAGATCAAGTTCCAGCAAGCGGCGTTCCCACTGTTTTTCGCGGGTGAACAAACTTTCGCCGCCGATATTTTCGCCGTATTCTTTGATTTTCGGTGGAGCGGCTTGTTTATAATCGTCGCTTTCGACAAGGTCGTATCCGCCCTCCGTTTTCACGCGGACAGACTGCGGCAGTATACCCATGATACGCGCGCGTTTTATATCGACCGCAAAATCGACGGTCGGCGTTTTTTTAAGAAACGATACGGCGTTTTTCTCGCACTTTTCAAAACTTTCGCCCTTGAAAATGCCCGAAATGTCGATAAGCGTCGCTTCACCGACGCCCGCCGCCGCTTTTTTCGCAACGTAAGACATATCGTCGAACACGTCTTCCGCCATACATTCTTCGGTAAGGAAGCACGCGACGTACCAGCTGTTGTCCGATTTCGCAACGACGGGATTGTATCCCGCGCTTTCGATCACCGACGCGAAAATCAGCGCAAGTTCCATCGGCGTTGCGACCTTGTCCGAAAGTATTTCCGAAAAATCGGACACGATGACGCTGTCCGCCGTCGTTTTCTTGCCCATAAGGAATCCATAGTCGCAAAGTACCGCATACGTCGCGGCGCAGAGATTTCGCACTTTGTTTTTCGACGCGTTCGCATAGCCCGTGCCGGTAACGTCCTTAAAACCCCATTCCGCAATCTTTTTGTGCGCGAGGTTCAGAAGTCTGTTGACGTCGGGCGTGCGGCGGACGAAAGTCGCGATACTTTCGGGTTTATCGACGTTGCACTCGTCAAAGGCAAGCACCGTTACCCTTTCCGTCGCTTCTTCCAGGACGACGCCGTCCTTCAATACCTGCACCGTTATTTCGCCGTCGTGCTTTCTGTTTTGCGCCACCATATAAAGGGGCGATAGTTTCGCGATGCCGTCGAATCTGAGATTTGCGCGGGCGGGAAACACCGCCTGAATTTCGGAAACGGGCAGCAAAAAATCGGGCTTTGACGACACGCTGATTTCGATATTTTCGCAGTCGAAGTCGGACGCGTTTCTGACGTAAAGCCTTTTGACGGGGGATATCCCGTTCTGCACCTGATAATAACTTATCACGGACGAACATAATAAGCTGATTTCGAATTCGCTCATAGACACCTCTTTATTTATCGATATTTTACCATATCGCGCGAAATATTTCAACTAAAAATAAATGCGGATTTACTTTAATACACAAGCGGCAGTTTGTAAAAATAGTCGAAATCGTCGTTTAAAGTGTCATTTTTTAACAATTAACGCCTTGTTTTGCAATGTGTCGAAATGCACCTTATCCGCGCCGTTTTGCAGAACGGGGTTATTTCGTTGCAAAAACGCACGCTTATCGCAGGGTTTTAATATGTTTTTGTGAAATTGAGATATTTTGGAAAATATTACGATTTTTTTTGCGCGCTCGTTAAAAATTTATCGCATCGGTTGATTTTTGATGCTAATTATTGTAATATATTTTTGTTACTATTAAATTATTATGTGCTAGGAGGCATATTATGGATTCAAAATACGAAAGCCTGTTTACGCCGTGGAAAATCAAGAATTGCGAAATCAAAAACCGCATTGTAATGACTTCTATGGGCGGTACGTCAATCTTCGGCTGGATGGAGCCCAACCACTTTGACAAGGAAGCCGCAAACTTCTTGCTTGAACGCGCAAAGAACAACGTCGGTCTTATCCTTCCCGGCATCGCGCCCATCAGGGATATCCTTCTCGGGAAATGGCTTTATCAAGGCAAAGGAAAGTTTAATAAGCTCAAAGAATTTATGGACGAGTTCCATAAAACGGGCGCAAAAATGTTCGTACAGCTTACGGCAGGCTTCGGCAGGTCGCTGGCAATCAACGACATTATGGTAAAGGCGTTACACAACAAAGCCCTTGCAACCGTCCTGAAACCCGCCCTTGACGTAAGTTACCTTACCGCAAGCGCAAGCGCAACCCCCAACAGATGGCAAGAATCCTGCATCTCTCGCCCCCTTACGCAAAAAGAAATCCACAAAATGGTCGAAGCTTTCGCAAAAACCGCGAAACTCTGCATGGACGCGGGCGTTGACGGCGTTGAAATCCACGCCGTTCACGAAGGCTACCTTCTTGACCAATTCACGATGAAATACACCAACCAAAGGACGGACGAATACGGCGGATCGTTTGAAAACAGATACCGCTTCCCCGTCGAAATCGTCAAAGCCATCAAAAAGGCGTGCGGCGACGACTTCCCCGTTTCTTTGAGATATTCCGTCGTTTCCAAAACCAAAGGATTCGGCAAAGGCGCGCTTCCCGGCGAAGACTACGTTGAGGTCGGCCGCGATATGGAAGAAAGCGAAAGAGCCGCAAAATATCTCCAAGACGCCGGCTATGATATGCTCAACTGCGACAACGGCACCTACGACGCCTGGTACTGGGCTCACCCCGGTCCCTATATGCCGCAAAACTGCAACCTCGAAGACGTCGCTCACATCAAAAAATTCGTTGACATTCCCGTCGTGTGCGCCGGCCGTATGGAACCCGACGTTGGCGCGGAAGCAATCGCCGAAGGCAAAATCGACGGTTTAGGCGTTGCTCGTCAGTTCCTTACCGATCCCGCATGGGTAACCAAACTTATGAACGACGATATCGCGTCGATTCACCCCTGCATCTGCTGCCACAACGCCTGCTTCAATATGGCGTCCTATAAAGGCGACGACGGACAACTCGTCGGCAACGACCAAACCCTTGCGGACAACGCCGGTATGGCTCGCTGTGCCCTTAACCCGCAGACGATGCAAAGCAAAAAATACAAAATCGTCAAAGCCGCTCATCCCAAGAAAATCGCAGTTATCGGCGGCGGTATCGGCGGTATGGAAGTCGCGCGCGTCGCAACTCTGCGCGGACATAAGGTTACGATTTACGAAAAGTCGAATGTTCTGGGCGGCGTATTCATCGCTGCCGCTGCGCCTTCGTTCAAGGAGAAAGACCGCGACCTTATCAAATGGTACGAAAAGGAAATCAAAGACCTTAATATCGAAGTAAAATTCAACACCGAGGTCAAACCCGAAGACATCGCGAAACTCGGCGCGGACGAAGTCGTCGTCGCAACTGGCAGCAAGGCAAGAAAACTTCGCGTTCCCGGTGCGGAAAAAGGCATCGAAGCGTGCGAATATCTGCTTGGCACCAAAGAAGTCGGCAACAAAGTCATCGTCATCGGCGGCGGCTTGTCCGGTTGCGAAATCGCCCTTGACCTTTACAACAAAGGCAAGACTCCCGTCATCGTCGAAATGAAAAACGACCTTGTCGCAATGAGAGGCGTCTGCCTTGCGAACACTTCGTATCTCCGCGACTTCTTCGCGCTTAACAAAGTCGACGTACGTCTGAACACCGGTCTTGTCGAGATCACCGATAAAGGCGTCAAGGTCAAAGACCTTAAAACCGGTAAGGAGTCGGAAATCGCAGGCGACAGCGTGATTATGTCTGTCGGCTATATTCCCACCCCCGTCGCAAAAGACGGCGTGAAACTTGTCGGCGACTGCAACGGCATCGGCAACCTGCGTACGGTTATCTGGCGCGCATGGGACGTCGCGATGAAACTGTAATCTGCACTTTTAAAAAAAGACAAAGGGGTAATCCCCTAAGAAAAAACAGCCCTCCGTTTTGACGGCGGGCTGTTTATTTTAGTTATATCGTTTACGTTGTAAACGGTTATATTTTTGCAAAAGCAAAAGTTATATTTCGGCTTTCAGCCGAAGTTATATTTTGACTGTCGTCAAAGTTAAGGTGTTTTATCCTCAACTTGCCTGAAAGGCAAATATCACTTTGCGTTAGCAAAATATCACTGTCGAAGGCAATATCACTGCGTAAGCAATATCACTGCGTAAGCAAAACACTAAGGCGTATGCCGTTTATTCGCATTCCTTTTGCAGCGCGGCTTCGATAAATCCTTTGAACAATGGATGCACGCGGTTGGGGCGCGACTTGAATTCGGGATGGAATTGCACACCGACGTAGAAAGGACGGTCTGTAAGTTCCACCGTTTCGACAAGGCGACCGTCGGGAGAAAGCCCCGAAAGAGTAAGTCCGTTTTTCGTCAGGATTTCACGATAATCGTTGTTGAACTCATAGCGATGGCGATGGCGTTCGGAAATTTCAAGCGTGCCGTAGCAGCGTTGCATCGTCGTGTTTTCTTTTATCACGCAAGGATACGCGCCAAGTCTTAACGTGCCGCCCTTGTCGATATCGTCGCTTTGTCCGGGCATAAAGTTGATGACTTTGTTTTTGCACAACTCGTCGAACTCGCCGGAGTGCGCGTCCCTGATTCCTGCGACGTTTCTTGCGTACTCGATAACGGCGATTTGCATACCGAGGCAGATTCCGAAGTACGGCACGTTGTTTTCGCGCGCGTATTTCGCCGCAAGGATCATGCCTTCGATGCCGCGACTTCCGAAACCGCCCGGCACGATAATCCCGTCAAGACCGCTTAAAATTTCGTCCGCGGAGTCAGGCGTTATCGTTTCGGAATCGATCCATTTTATGTCGACTTTCGCACCGAGGAAATACCCCGCGTGTCTTAACGCTTCCGCAACGGAAAGGTATGCGTCGTGAAGTTGCACGTACTTTCCGACAAGACCGATAGTAACGTGCTTTTTCGCCGTTTTGATATCTTTAACCATCTGTTTCCAATCGTTAAGGTCGGGTTCTGCAACATTGTCGATATGCAACTCTCTTAAAACGACCGACGAAAAGTTGGATTTTTCAAGCATAAGCGGCGCTTCGTACAAGCACGGCAGCGTGATGTTTTCAATGACGCAATCGGGCTTTACGTTGCAGAACAAAGCAATCTTTTTGAATATGGATTCTTCCAGAGGTTCGTCCGCGCGAAGCACGATGATGTCGGGGCGGATTCCCATACCTTGCAGTTCTTTTACGGAGTGTTGCGTGGGTTTCGATTTATGCTCGTCCGAGCCGCTCAGAAACGGCACGAGAGTCACGTGAATGTACAGGCTGTTTTCGGTCCCGACTTCAATACCGACCTGACGAATCGCCTCGATGAAAGGCTGCGACTCGATATCGCCGATCGTGCCGCCGATTTCGGTGATGACGACGTCGGCGTCGATTTCTTTGCCGACGTGATAAATAAACTCTTTTATTTCGTTCGTGACGTGAGGAATAATTTGTACGGTCGAGCCGAGATATTCGCCCCTTCTTTCTTTGTTGAGGACGTTCCAGAAAACCTTGCCCGTCGTGAGATTTGAATATTTATTAAGGTTTTCATCGATAAATCTTTCGTAGTGTCCAAGGTCGAGGTCGGTTTCGCAACCGTCTTCAGTGACGTAAACTTCGCCGTGCTGATACGGGCTCATCGTGCCGGGATCGACGTTGATATACGGGTCGAGTTTCTGCGCGATGACTTTGAGTCCTCTTGCCTTCAAAAGTCTGCCGAGCGACGCTGCCGTGATGCCCTTTCCGAGCCCCGATACGACGCCCCCGGTTACAAAAATGTACTTTGTCATAAAATCATTCCTCCGCTTTTTATTTATAGGTAGATAAAATATTTTCCGCAATGACGCGTTTCGTGACGCACCTGTCCATTGCCTGTTTTTCGATATAGCGGTGCGCTTCTTGTTCGGTCATTTTAAGCTGTTCGATCAAAAACCATTTCGCCTTGTTCACGACGCGGATATCTTCCATTCTTTCCTCGGCAAATGATTTCTTAATTTCAATCCGGCGAAGCCGCTCCCGCGTGGCGCACATAAGTTCGACGACCTCTTCGGTAAGTTCGGGCGACGTGGGTTTCGGCAACGTCAACACCCCGTGCGGCGCAAGAACGGACGATAATTCCGAAAAATTCTCCGCGCGGGTAAACAATAATACGCAAACGCCGTCCGTTTCCGAAACGTCCAGCGCAAGGCTTGTGCCGAAGTCGTCGGGAAGCGGCGTGTTGATAATCACGATATCAGGTTTTTCTTTGAAAATCACCCGCCGCGCGCTTTTGGCGTCGCGATAAACGCTTATGGGGCTGAAACGATTTTTCGGGAGAAGCGGCAACATCGCGCCGTTAAACTTTTCCGACGACGATACGAGTGCAACTTTGTATACTCGTTCCGAAGAACTTTGTTTCTCGCCTTTTGTCTCCATACGTTACCCGCGGGTAAAACTTTTATTTCCGCTTAACCGCGAAAATGCTTTTTCAATAAAAAAAGCGTCCATTCGACATGGGTTTTTCCCCTTGTGAATGAACGTCTTTGCTCAACGATTTTGAATTATAGCACCCGGAATATTTATTTGTCAATAAAAATAAAAGCGGAAAATCAATAAAAAAATCACTTGACAAAAAAAATTTGCGGTCTTATAATCCTGCAATATAAAGGCAACGGCGTCTTACGGTTTTTGCAACCGTTCGACGCTCTTTTTTTGATTTTTCGGGCAACGACGTCCAACGCGGGCGTCGCTGTCTTTTTTTTTAAGGAGTATAGTATATGAATACCGTTACGAATGAATTCGCAAGCCTTGTATTCGACGACAAGGTGATGAAGGAAACTCTGTCCGACGACGTTTACGCCGCCCTCAAAAAAACTATCGACGAAGGCGAAAATCTCTCCTTCGACGTCGCAAACGCGGTCGCTGTCGCCATGAAAGACTGGGCAGTCGAAAAAGGTGCGACGCATTTCACGCATTGGTTCCAGCCGCTTACCGGCGTTACCGCCGAAAAACACGACGGATTTATCGCCCCGTCGCCCGACGGCAGAGTCATCATGGAGTTTTCGGGCAAGGAACTTATTAAAGGTGAACCCGACGCGTCGTCGTTCCCGTCCGGCGGACTTCGCGCGACTTTCGAGGCGCGCGGCTACACCGCGTGGGATCCGACGTCCTATGCATTCATTAAGGACAAAACCCTTTGCATTCCGACGGCGTTCTGCTCCTACGGCGGCGAGGCTCTGGACAAAAAGACGCCGCTCCTTCGCTCAATGGAAGCGCTTGACAAACAGGCTCTTCGTGTTTTGAAACTTTTCGGAAACGACGCGAAATACGTCCGTACGTCCGTCGGCCCCGAGCAGGAATACTTCCTTGTCGATAAGGATTTGTATGCAAAACGCAAGGATCTGATTTTCACGGGACGCACCCTTTTCGGCGCGAAACCCCCGAAAGGTCAGGAACTCGACGACCATTATTTCGGCGCGATCAAACCGCGCGTCAAGGAGTTTATGGCGGATCTCGATGACGAACTTTGGAAACTCGGCGTTCTTGCAAAAACCGAGCATAACGAAGTCGCCCCCGCCCAGCACGAACTTGCGCCGATTTATTCCACAACCAACGTCGCAACCGACCACAACCAACTCACGATGGAGATAATGCAAAAGATTGCATTAAAACACGGTCTTGTGTGCTTGTTGCACGAAAAGCCGTTTAACGGTGTGAACGGAAGCGGTAAACACAATAACTGGTCATTATCCACCGACAAAGGAGTCAATCTTCTCACGCCCGGCGAAACACCTTACGAAAACGCGCAGTTTTTATTGTTCCTGTCCGCAGTAATTAAAGCGGTGGACGATTATCAGGATTTGTTGCGCCTGTCCGTCGCGTCCGCAGGCAACGATCACCGCCTCGGCGCAAACGAAGCGCCGCCCGCCGTCGTATCTATTTTTCTGGGCGACGAACTCACGGCGATTCTTGACGCAATCGAAAACGATTCCCCTTATTCCGCCTCGCAAAAAACCACGATGAAAACCGGCGTTCACGCGCTGCCGAAATTCCCGCGCGACACCACCGACAGAAACCGTACGTCGCCGTTTGCGTTCACGGGGAACAAGTTTGAATTCCGTATGCCCGGCTCGCAACAAAGCATCGCCGACTGCAACGTTATGCTCAACACCGCGGTTGCGGAATCGTTGAAACAATTTGCGGACGTCCTTGAATCCGCCGACGACTTTGAAACCGCGTTGCACGAACTCGTCAAAAGTACGGTGCGCGACCATAAACGCATCATCTTCAACGGCAACGGCTACGACGAAAAATGGATAAAAGAAGCCACCGAAAAGCGCGGACTTCTGAACCTTCGCACTACCCCCGACGCGCTGCCCGCCGTACTGAATAAGAAAAACGTCGACCTCCTGACGTCGCACGACGTAATGTCGATTGCCGAGATTAAATCGCGCTACGAAATCACGCTTGAAAACTACTGCAAAACCGTCAATATCGAAGGGCTTACGATGATCGATATGGCGAGAAAAGAGATTTTGCCCGCCGTCGAAAGTTACGTCAAAGATTTGTCGGAAACGCTGGTCGCGAAAACCGCCGTGCTGCCCACGGTATCCGCAAAGTACGAGCGCACGCTCATTGAAAAACTTTCGGTCATCGTTGAAGAAATCGACGATGCGGCAAACAGCCTCGAATCGTCGCTTATCGAGTACAAGACAATCACCGACGTGACAAAATCGGCTGCTCTTATCCGCGACGTTATCCTTCAAAAAATGGCGGAACTCCGCATTGTCGCAGACGAGGCGGAGACGCTCACCGCAGAAAAATACTGGCCGTTCCCGACGTACGACAAACTTTTGTTCGGCGTATAATTCAAAACCGCAAACAGTTAATACTCACCGCATAAAAAAGCGTCCGCACGGACGCTTTTCGTTTATTCTTCCAAAGAAGCAAGGTGTTCTTTCGCCGCCTCGTTGTATTTTGCAATTTATTTTATTGTAAGAACGCTCAGTACTTCGACGTGTTTCGAGGCGGGGAACATATCGTACGGAATGACGGAAGAAATTTCGTAGCCCGCCTTTTTCAAAATTCTCTGGTCTTCGACAAGCGTTTTCAGGGAACACGACAGATAAACGATTTTTTGCGGTTTTGCCGCGGCAAGCGACCTTGCGACGTCTTGAAGTCCGGCGCGCGGCGGATCGACGAAAACCGAACAATCCGTTAAGTTCAGGCTTTTTATAATCTTGTTCGCGTCGCCAAGGCGCACCGTGATTTTGTCCGAAACCCCGTTTTTTGCGGCGATGGTTTTTGCGTTTTCAACCGCCGATTTTACAATCTCGACGCTGTCGACATCAAAGCCGTTTTTCGCAAAAAGCGCGCTTGTTATGCCTATGCCCGAAAACAAATCGACAACCCGGTTTTCTCCGCCCGATTTAATCTCGGACAGCACTTTTTCATATATCGTTTTCGCAATTTCGTCGTTGACCTGGTAAAACGAATTCGGGCTTAATTCAAACTTTATGCCCAACATTTCGCCTGATAAAGTGCGCTTCCCCGCAATATGTATAAATTCGTCGGAAAAGACCGCGTTCGTTTTTTCGTTGTTGACGTTGACATAAACCGCCGTCTCGCCAAAACTCTTTTCAAGCGATTTTAAGAGCCACGAAAAGTCGTAGTCGACGCGTTTTGTCATAACCAGTGTAAGCATAATCGCGCCGCCGATTTTCCTTGCGACGGCAAATCTTAAAACCCCCGCCCGCATTCTCGGATTGTAAATCGACACGGATTCTTTTTTGATGAAATCAATGAGAATTCGCCTTAGCGTTTCGTACCATTCGCCGTGCAGCAGACACTTTTCGACGTCAACGACTTCGTGCGTGTCGGCATTGAAAAATCCCGCGGTAATCTGCCCTTTTGAGTTTCCGAAAACGATGTGCGTTTTGTTGCGCGAGCCGTCTTCCGAAAAACCGACCGCATCCGACACGGCAGAAAACCCAAGCGCCGCAAACTTTCGTCTGATAAGCGCGGTTTTTATTTCCAGCTGGTTTCTGTGCGTCGTGTGCAGAAGGTTGCAACCGCCGCATTTATCGTAATATTTGCAACGCGGTTCAACCCTTTTCCCGCTTTTTTCAAGGATTTCTTTTACGTCGCAAATTACGGCGTTTCCGCTTTTTCTTTTCACCTCGCACAAGACTTCTTCGTCGGGAAGAGTTTTCGCGACGACGTATTTTTTCCCGCCGCGAAACGCAACGCCGCTCAGGTCGTCGTCAAGTTTTTCGATTTTGATTTTCACGATTTCGGCGGTTTTCATTTTAATCCCCTTTGGATTTCAACGCGTTGAAGTCGACTTTCCCCATTTTTGTCAGCGGCAGCGTTTCGACGAATTTCACGTTCTTTACGCGCGCGTACTTAATAAGACTCGGGTTTACGACGTCGAAAATTTCCTTTTCAACAGCGGAACGCTTTTCGTTTTCCGCGACGACGTATGCCGAAAACTCGATTTTTCCGTTCCTTTCAAAGTCGACGACGGCGCAATCTTTCACCCCGCACAACTTTCTTATTTTTTCTTCGGTTTCAAACGGGAAAACGTTGATGGCATTGATTTTCACCGTGCGTTTTTTGCGCCCCGACACGAACAAATACCCGTCGTCGTCAACGTATCCAAGGTCACCCGTTTTGACGAAAGGCTTCCCGTCAAGGATTATTTTGCAGTCGCCATCGTTTACGTATCCCGAAAATTCGGCGGCGGTACTCACAAGAATTTCGCCGATTTCGCCGTTATTCAACACCTGTCCGTCGTCGCCGATTATTTTTATCGTCGTGTTTTCAAAAGGTTTCCCGACGCTGCCGTCCTTGTAGCAGGCGTAACTGTTCGCCGCGCACGCGCCGCACACTTCGGACAGCCCGTATCCGCGCATAAGCCGCGCCGTGCCGCCCGCGTTTCTGACTTTTTCGTCAAAAGTTTTCAGCGTGTTTTCAGGCAGGACGTCGCCGCCGCACCACACCTGTTTCAGTTTTTTAAGTCGGCGTCCCGAAAAATTCTTTTCGGCAATCATTTTTTTGAACATCACGGGAACGCCGGCAACGAACGTAACGTTGAAGCGTTTTATATATTCGTTTGCCCGACGCGCGCTAAATCGCGAGGCAAGACACAGATTATATCCGTCGGTCAGCGCGTAATGCACCGAAATCCCCAGCCCGAAAGCGTGGAAAACGGGGAGCATCACAAGGCTGTATTCGCCTTTCGTTTCGTGATCTTTCAAAAACAACAGATTATCGACAAGCGCATTAAGCGCGCGGTTGGAAATTTTCAGGATTTTGGGTGTGCCGTCCGTGCCGCCGCTGTGCATGGTAACGACGATATCTTCCGCCCCGCCGCACTGCGAAAAATCGCCATTCTTCCCGCTTTTCAGAAACGCGCGGTAGCTTGTGTTTTTTGCGTTGCCCCTGCACTTATAAAGCCCGTAAATCTTATAAAACGGCGAAAGCGCGCCCATGTAATCGGCAACCGAACACTCGATAAGAATCCCGTTGAAATCTTTGAAAACGTCGCGCGACGAAAGCGTTGCGTCGTAATACATCAGCCCCTTTGCGCCGACGGCTTTCATATTTTCTTTCAGCGCGGCAAGCGGCATAAGCGGATGCACGATATTTGCGGTAACGCCGATTTTGCTGCACGCGTAAAACGCGACGATTGCCTGCAACGACGTCGGCAAATAAACGCTCAAAACGTCTCCCTTTTCAAAGCCGCGTTTTTTAAGCGCGGCTGCGAATAAATCCACGTCCCTTAAAAACGCGCGCATCGGATTTTTCTTTCCGTAAAACACAATCGTGCCGTTTTTATTGACGCCGTTTATTAACTTGTCGTAACAGGTATTTTCTTTCATTTTGCGGTTTAAGTAACTATTTTTGCAGATTAAACGCTGATTTTGTCGGATTATTTATTAAATCTTTTGATTGCTTCGCGATAAAAACGCACTGCGTCGGCAACGGAATCAACCGAAATATTTTCGTCCTTATTGTGGAAACTCGAAAACTGCTGATTGTTCATATAAATCGGCGCAAACCTTATTACGCTTTGCGATTTTCCGATGAAATGCCGCGCGTCGGTGCCGCCGAGAACGCAGAACGGCGCAACCGTAACGCCCGGGAAAACGCACTCCGCAACCCCTTTCACAAACTTAAATCCGTCGCTGTCAAGCGGTTCGGGAGCGGGGGTTTCGCGCTTTGACACGACTTTCGTTTCCGCCCCGAATTCTTTTGCAAACGCGGTGAATTCGTCCACAAGGTCGTCGATTTTGTTGTAATAATTGCCCGAAATCCTTGCAACAATCCTTATCGCGTTTGACGGTAAATCAAGGTTTTCCTTGTCGGACGGCGTTACAAACGCCACCGTCGCGCCGAGAAGCGACGCCGCCGATTTGTTCACTTTCGGCAACAGTTTGATAAGCAGCGGTTTGAAAAGAAAAAGATTTGAAAACACGAATTTCATCGCGCCGTTCATTTTTGGTTTCATCGCGTTGAACATTGCCGTGTTCACAGGGCCGAAATCACGCCGCCCGAAAACTTTCTTTTGCGTTTTTTCGATAAATCGTGCCATATTCGCGGCAGCGTTTTTGCCGTCTTTGTTCGTAAATTCGACAACGACGCGCGCGCTGCTTCTTTCAATCATACCGATCATCGCGCACTTCCCCGAAACGCCGGGCACGGGCGGATCGACAATGCCGCCGCCTTCGTCGATGACGAGTTTGGGTTTCACGCCGTTGTCGGCAAGATACTTTACCATGTCCGGGACGTCTGCGCCTGCAATCTCTTCTCGCGAAGACGAAATAATATATAAATCGTTTGAAAACGCGAACCCTTCGTTCAAAAGGCTTTCGACGCTTTCGAAAATCGCGGCAAGGCTGCCTTTCGTATCGACCGCGCCGCGTCCGTAGACGACGTCGTTTTCGACTTTGCCCGACCATGCGTCGAACGACCATTTTCCGTTTTCCTGAACGACGTCGTAATGCGACATCAGAACAAGCGGCTCGTCGTGCGACTTTCCGTCGATTTTAATCATAATTCCGCCGTTAAAGTCCTTATATTCGCCCTTTTCGAAGACAAGCGGAAAACGCCCTTTAATAAAGGACAGAAATTTATCGAACTCGGTTTTGTCGAAAAACCTTTCGTTCGATATGGTTTTGCATTTGATAAACTCGCTTAAAGTTTCGGCGTACCTGTTTTTTTCGGGTACGAATTTTTCATCTGTATATTCACTCATTATAGTCAAATTATTACGCGACGTAGACGCACAAAAGCGCAAGCGCTACAATGTCGATAACCGCAAGACACGGCATAAAAACTTTGAAGTACCAACGTCTGGTCTTATGTCTGAAAACGTACATGCCGGCAGTCGAGCCGACGCCGCCGAAAAGCACTGCGATCAGAAACAGCACCCACTCGGGCGTGCGCCATTTCCGCCGTTTTGCCTTTGTTTTGTCCACGTACATCGATAAAAATCCGACAATGCTCATCACTGCGAAAACGACGACGTAAACGATTTGCAAATCGGTCATAAAAACTAAATCTCCTTATAAATCACTTCTTCTTCGGTTTCTTCGGTTTCTTCGGTTTCTTCGGGCGTTTCGGTTGCGGGCGCGACGGTATTTTCGTTTTCCGCCGCTTTTTGTTTTTTATCCCACACGAGCGCGGGGATTGCAAAGATGTTCAAAATCAGCGCGACGCTAAGAAGGATAATGCCGAACGTCAGACTGTCCTTATCCGCAATGCTCCATATAATGCCCGCGACGATTGCGACGGAATAATAGGCGACCATAAACACGTCGATAATCCTTACTGCCGCAAATCTTTTTTTCCTTGCCTGGGCAAACCTGAAAAAGAACGGTATGGCAAGCGCGAGAATTTCCACGCACATCACGAACGCAAGCACCCCGAGAACGTAGCCGATTCCGTTGCCAAGCCCCGCTAACACGCCGCCCGACGAAATATCCGACAGCGACGGAGCCATGAAAACTATGCCCGCAATCAGCAGCCCTGCCAGAACGACAGAAAAAAGCGACAACAGAATAATTCCGTATATTTTCAAAAACTTTTCCATATTATCTCCCTATGCTTTCGTTGTCCGTTGCCCAGAAGTTTTCGCTTGCGGTAACGAGAGCGGTATATTTTTTCGCAACGACTGCATAAGCCACCATCACGGCAAAGGTCAACGACAGCGTGATAAGCACGCCGTAAAAGGTTTTCGGGAAAATCACGGTCATCACGACGATGAACGCGGTCGCAATGCCGAAAGCCACCGCCCCGTACGCAATAAAGTCGACGCGGCATTTACCCTTGCTGTAAATCTGCGCGTAAAATGCGGCGTATGCGATAAGGTACAAAAGCAGCAGACACCCGACGATAATCGCAAACACGAAAATCACCATTCCCACGTACGACGTCGTAAGGAACACCGCCTCCGAAATCGTGTCGGCAATGTCGCCGCTGGCGTTTTCGACGCCGTCCGCCGCCTTAATGTTGCCGGCAAAAACGAATACGGTGATTGCAAGCGCAAGAATCAGCACAAGCACGATCGCGCCAAGCACACAACAAGCAATTTTATATTTTTTAATCATATTTCCGTCCTTTCGACGCACTTGTCGAAGAAGTTTGCGACGTCGTTCATGACTTCGTCGCGGTTAAGTTCGTTCAGAACTTCGTGGCGCGCGTCCTTGTAAAGGTGGAATTCCAGTTGTTTCACGCCGAGTTTTTCATATCTGTTTTTAAGGTCGACAATCGACTTCCCGTAGCCGCCGATCGGATCCATACTTCCGCTGAACAGTCCTATCGGGGTATCGACGTTGACTTTTTTGAAGTTTTCGGGCTTTTCCGCCGTTCTGAGACCTTTCAGCATGTAGTAGCAGAAGGAAACGCTCATCGGCACGGAAGTGTACGGATCGTCGCGCGACACCTGTCGCATTGCGGGATCGCGCGTGAGCCAAAGTTTATCGCCCTTATCTTCGGGGCCCCTGTATTTCATTTTGTCGCGGAGATTGCCGAAGAAATCCAGAATTTTCATTCTCGTCTTTTTGTTGAACAGCATTATGAACTTCGCCGCGCCCATTCCGAGCCCCGTGACAAAGTCCGGCATTGTGCCGGAACCCGAAAGCGCAACGCCCGAAACGTCGGTGCCCTGTTCCAGAAACGACTGCCCCAAAAAACTGCCGTAACTGTGTCCGAAAAACAATACGGGCAACTTGTATCTGTCTTCAAGGTATTTCAGGAAGAAAACCTCGTCCTTGACGGTGTCCGAAAACATATCGCCGTCGTGATGACCGCGGTCGGCGTCGGTTTCCGAAAAACCGTGTCCCCTGTGGTCGTCGCCGAAAACGATGTATCCGCGCGAGTTGAGATACTCCGCAAAGTGAATATAACGCCCCATATGCTCGCCCATTCCGTGAACGACCATAACGACGCCTTTCGGGTTTTCGACTTTGTCGAAAAGATAACAATAAAGTTCGGTGCCGTCAAAACTTTTGAGTTTGAAATTCTCCATTTTCCCGTGTCCGCAAAACGCTGCCGTCCGCCCAGCGTCGCGAATCTCCTTAAAACTTTTTATTTATTGTACCACATATTAAAAGGTTTGAAAAGGCTAAACCGAAAATATTTGAATAAACGAGTTTATTCACCGAAAAAAATTGCGAAATCGCAAAACTTACGCTATACTGAAATTGCATGACGCCGTCGTCGGACGTACAACGGCGCCGCAGGTGAAAAATGAAAGACAAAATTATCGTGATAACCGGCGCAACGCGCGGGCTCGGGCTCAGACTCAAAGAAGACCTTTCAAAGGACAACGTCGTCGTTACTTTGTCCAGAAGCGAGGTCGAAAACGGCAAGACGGCGTTCAGGGCGGACGTGTCCGACTTCGACGACGTCAAAAGAGTTTTTGACGAAATCGGGAAAATTTACGGCAAAATCGACGTCCTTATCAATAACGCCGGATACGGGCTTTCGGGCGCGACCGAAATAATGAAGAAGGAAGAAATCGAAAGGATAACAAACGTCAATTTTCTGGGCGCGATCTGGTGCACGAAGTGCGCCCTGCCTTATATGACAAAGGGCGCGAAAATCGCCATGATAAGCAGCGCAAGCGGTCTGACGCCGATGCCTTTCAGAACAATGTATAACAGCACAAAAGCCGCTTTAACTATGTTTTCTTACAGTATGAAGTTGGAACTCTGCAATTTGGGCATTGATTGCACCGCATTTATTCTGGGCCCCGTCAATACGGGCTTTTCAAACAATCGCACCGTCGTTACGGCAGAAGACAGCAGGTATTACAAGGACGTAAAAGAAGTCGACGACTTTGTAAAAAATCAGGACAATTCCAAAAAAACAAGTACAAAAAAAGTATCGGCTTATATAATAAAAAAACTTGGAAAAACCCACCTTCGATATCACTATATCGTCGGATTCGGCTTCCGCCTTGCCTACGTATTTTACAAATTTTTCCCGTTCACAACTTTCCGCCTTACCAACTTTTTCATGCGAAAACGCGAAAAATAAAACACCCCCCGTCAACCGACGGGTTATTTTTTGCCAAAAACCAAGCGCATTTAGAGTTCGTTTCTCATAATGACATAAAAAAATTCTCACCGTTTTATCTTAAGCCCACAATGTTTGTTAGACGCACTGTAAAACGGAGAGAAATCGATGAAGTTACAAGAAATAAAAAACCGCAGGACGCGCGGTGTACTTGTCGTACATAAGCGGTCTGCGGTTTTTGTTTCTGCCTAAATTCGCGATTTGTCGCCGTTTTACTTGCTGACAAGACGACCGATATCGTAAAGCTTCGTATCAAACTTCTTCTTCATTTTGAGCGCTTCAACAACGTCGACGTCGATAACTTCGTTGCCTTTCACGCCGAGAACCCTTGCGTTTTTGTCTTCAAGAGCAAGGTCGACGGCGCGGACTGCAAGACGGGAAGCAAGCACACGGTCAGCCATTGTAGGCGTACCGCCGCGTTGCAGGTAACTCAGAACAACCTGATTGGTCGTGCGACCGGTTGCTTCGGCGACTTTTTTGATAAGTTCGTCCTTGACTTCCTTTTTGCCTTCCGCAAGGACGATGATTGTCGATGATTTGTCGTGTTTATCGATGCCTTCTTTGGCGCTTCTTGCGATTTCGTCGATGTCAACGGGTGCTTCGGGAACGATGACGTATTCCGCGCCGCCCGCGATTGCAGAATAAAGAGCGATGTCGCCGCAGTTTCTGCCCATGACTTCAAGCACCATGATACGGCCGTGCGAAGCCGCCGTGTCGCGAAGTTTCATAATCGCGTCGATGACGGTGTTGCAAGCGGTGTCGAAACCGATTGTGTAGTCGGTGTAAGCAAGGTCGTTGTCGATCGTGCCGGGGATACCGATGCAATGTACGTCGGTGTAACGTTCGATATCGCACATACCGCGGAACGAGCCGTCGCCGCCGATGACGATAAGGTTGTTTATTCCCCTGTCGGTAAGGTTTTTGACGCTTTTTTTAAGGACTTCGGGGTCTTTGAATTCATCCGAGCGACCGGTGCGAAGCATTGTGCCGCCCTTCTGAATGATATTCGAAACGCTTTTATAGTCAAGCTCGTAAATATCGTTTTCGATAAGACCGATATAGCCGTGTCTTACGCCATAGACTTTCACGCCCTTGCCAAGCGCATAACGAACAGCCGCTCTGATTGCGGCGTTCATGCCCATGCTATCGCCGCCACTCGTAAGAATAGCGATTTTGTCGATGTTTTTTGCCATTGTTATTTCTCCGTAAAAATGTTATTTCTTATTGCTTCGGACAGCGCCGTGTTTCGTCAGTATTTCGGCGTCGCCCCTTATTTTGATTGCAGACGTTTTTGTCGTAAACTGCGCCACGAGAACTTCGCCCGCGTCAAGCATTTCGGTGTGGTGCGAGCGCGTTTCGCCGCCCCTTGTGAGCCCGATGACCTGAACGCCTTCGGACAATGCTTTCACGACGATGTAATCTTCTGTCGCGACGTCTTCGTATTCCTTATAATCCGTCATAATAAATGTTCTCCAAACATACTACACTATGGTAAAATATACAATATGTTTTGTCAACCGCTTTTCCCAAAGCTTTGCCAAAACCTTACATTCGTCAATTTTTGTTTATTCGGTAACTTCGACGTTCGCGCGCCCCAAAACGGTTTTAAGGTCGGCAAGCAATGCGTCGCCGATTTCCGCCTTTTCGGGCGTTTCGGCGGTGCCCCAGTCGAACACGAAGAAAACCCTGCTGCGCCCTTTGTTGGACGATATGATGTTTCTTGCCTCTTTGACAAGCGACATTATCTCGTTTTTCGCGCCGTGTACGGTGAGCCTCAACGTTTTCCCTTCATAAGTCGCGACGGGTTTGACCTCGACGACTTCCTGTTTTTCAAGCGGATGCACCGCAAACACGTTTATTTTCGGCATTTCATCGTCGCGCACGACAAGCGTGCCTTCCATTACGACGATTGCGTTTTCTTTCAGCATATCGCGGTATTGTTCAAACGAGCGACTGTACAAAACGTATTGAATTTGTCCGTACAAGTCTTCCACGACGCCGACGCCCATGCTGTCGCCACGCTTTGTAAACTTCCTTTCGACGCTGTTTATAATGCCGCCGAGCTTTATGCGTTTCCCGTCAAAGCTTTTGTCGTACGCCGCTTTCTGGTATCCCTGTTCGTCGTCATCGTCGCCCGTTTCGTCCGCCTCGACGACAAGCATCGAAGTGTTGAAACCGAACTTTGAAAGTTCCTGCCTGTACGAGTTTAAGGGGTGTCCCGTGACGTACATTCCAAGGACTTCCTTTTCCAGCATCAGTTTGTTGATTTCGGTATATTCGGGGATATCGGGATACTTGAATTTCACAAAGTCGTCGTCGATAAGCGCGTCAAACAAAGACATTTGTCCGCCTTCCGAGTTTTTCTTGTCGCGGGCAATGGTATCCATAATCTGTTCATAGCTTGCCATAAGCGTTGCGCGGGTTTTCCCAAAGCAATCGAACACGCCGCCTTTGATCATACTTTCAACCATACGTTTGTTGATGTTTACGCCGCTTACGCGGTTTAACAGGTCTTCCAGGTCGGTAAAGTCCCCGTTTGCGTTTCTTTCGGCAATAATCGCGTCAACCGCCGCCTCGCCCACGTTCTTGATTGCCATAAGCCCGAAGCGCAGATTTTCGCCCTCGATACTGAACTTTGTTTTGGACTTATTGATGTCGGGTTGAAGGACTTTTATGTTGATTGTGTTAAGGTAATTTACGTAGTTTTTGACCTCGTCCGCGTTCGTGATACGGTTGTTCAGAACGGCGGCAAGGAAGCACAGCGGATAATATCTTTTCAGCCACGCCGTCTGATAAGTAATGACCGAATACGCCGTTGCGTGCGACTTGTTGAATGCGTACGCGGCAAACTTCGTGATTTGTTCAAAAAGTTCCGACGCGATCTCTTTCGGCATACCGCGCGCCACCGCGCCTTCGATAATAACGTTGCCTTCTTCGTCCTTTTTGCCGTTGATGAAAATGTCTTTGTTCGCCGCCATTTTCGCGGCGTCCTTTTTGCCCATTGCACGGCGAAGTTCGTCGGCTTTTCCGAATGAGTAGCCCGCAACTTCCCTTGCGATGTTCATGACCTGCTCCTGATACACGATACAGCCGTACGTAACTTTCAGGGAGTTTTCAAGCATCGGGTGCAGATAATGAATGTGTTCGGGATGGAATTTGCAATCGATATAGTTCGGGATAAACTGCATCGGACCCGGTCGATAAAGCGCCACGCCTGCGATAATTTCTTCCAGACAGTTGGGTTGAAGTTGCATCATGAACTTTTTCATACCTTCCTGTTCAAGCTGGAAAACCGCTTTCGTTTCGCCGTCGGAGATGAGTTTATAAACGTTCGGATCGTCAAAAGACAGCTTGCCGAGGTCCGGCCGTTCCCCCGTGGTTTCTTCCACAAAATCAAGCGCGGCTTCGATATCGGTAAGGGTGTTGAGCCCCAAAAAGTCCATTTTCAGAAGTCCCATCGCCTCGACCTGCTTTTTGTCGAACTGAGTCGTGATATATTCGCCGCTCCTTTGCAAAGGTACGAAATCCCACACGGGGCGCGGACAAATCAGAACGCCCGCCGCGTGCATACCCGTTTGTCTGGGCATATTTTCAAGGCGCAACGACATATCTATTATGGTTTTTGCGGTGACGTCTTCTTCGTAATATTTGATGAAATCGGGCGAAAGCATTTTCGCCTTTTCTTCGTCGTCCTTGTACGGCCCGCGACCGAGAGCCTGCGACAGCGAAATATGTACGACGTCGTTTATCGCCTTTGCCCATTTGTCGGCGTCGGCGTAAGGAATGCTGTAAACGCGCGCGACGTCCTTAATAACCGCGCGTGCGGACAACGTGCCGTAAGTTATAATCTGCGCGACGTGGTCTTTGCCGTACTTTTCCTGAACGTACTGGATCGTGCGCTCCCTGTTGACCGTGCAGAAGTCGATATCGAAGTCGGGCATCGACACCCTTTCCGGGTTTAAGAACCTTTCAAAGAACAGGTCGTATTTCAAGGGATCGACGTTTGTGATGCCGATTGCGTACGCGACGATACTTCCTACGCCGCTTCCGCGCCCGGGACCGACGGGAATACCGTGAGTTTTGCTGTAATTCACGAAATCCCAGACGATAAGGTAATATCCCGCAAAGCCCATCTTGATGATGACGCCAAGCTCGTATTCCAGCCTTTCCCTGACCTCGTCCGTGACGACTTTATATCGTTTCGCAATGCCTTCTTCCGCAAGGTCGCGAAGATATGCCGCTTCCCTTTGGTTGTTTTCCTTGGGAAGATAATCGTATTTTGCGGGGGTTGCAAACTCAGGGATTTCGTAATGCCCGGCAGGCGCCGCCGTTGCCGGAACGAATTCGATTTTATTCGCGATTTCGACGGTGTTGTCAAGCGCTTCCTCGATCCACGAAAACTTGTCGTGCATTTCGTCGTACGATTTAAGGTAAAATTCCTCGGGTTCAAGCCTTATGCGGTCGGAGTCGGTCAACTGCTTTTTCATACTGATGCACATCAGCACGTCCTGCATGTCGGCGTCGTTCTTTTCAATGTAGTGGACGTCGTTTGTCGCGACGACTTTCACGCCGATTTCTCTTGCAAGCCTGACGAGTTCGGGCAACGCTTTCTTTTCTTCCGCAATGCCGTGGTCTTGAAGCTCGATATAATAATCGTCGCCGAAGATTTCCTTGAATTCCAGCGCCGACCTTTTCGCGCCTTCGTAATTGTCCTCGATAATCAGACGGGGAACTTCGCCCTGCACGCAGGCGGACAAACAAATTATTCCTTCGGAATACTGCCTTAAAACGTTCATGTCGATACGCGGACGATAATAAAAACCGTCCTTGAACGATATCGACGAAAGTTTCATAAGATTGTCGTATCCCGTTTTGTTTTTCGCAATTAGAATAAGGTGATGGCGTTTTTCGGTCGGATCGCAGTTTTTAATATCCCTGACCGTGTAAAACTCGCTGCCGATAATGGGCTTTATGCCCGCTTTTTTCATCGCCTCGATGAAAGAATAAACGCCGTACATATTGCCGTGATCGGTAATCGCGCAGGCGGTCATTCCTTTTGCTTTCAACGCTTCGGCAAGGGGGGATTTTTTCCCTTCGCCCGAGATTCTCGCCGCGCCGTCAAGCAGGCTGTATTCGGTATGCAAATGAAGATGGACGAATTCTTTACTCATTTTCGTTCTCCGCGTCGTTTGCGGCAGAAAGTTCTTCCGCAATCGAGATTATTTTTCTGAATCTGTGGTTGATGCAACTTTTGCTCACGCCGAGTTTTTCGGCAAAGAAATCAAGCGTTGCCTCAGGGTATTCTTTTCGCAGCGCGATAAGAGATCGCAACTCTTCGCTCAGCCTTTTCACGCCGAAATTCTTTTCGATATTTTCAATCGCAAGAAGCTGTTTCGTGCTGGCGATTGCCGTCTTGTCCATATTCGCGACGGAGCAGTTGCTCTTTCTGTTGACGTTGTTGTTGACAAGCCTTTCAATCATTACGTCCTGCATATAAAGCACCGTTTCGGACGCACCGAGCAGCGCAAAGAAGTTTGAAATGACTTCACTTTCCTTGACGTACACGATAAACTTATTGCCTCGTTCCACCGTTTTTGCGACAATATCGAAACTTAACAGCAGTTTTTTGACTGATAAAGCATATGTTTCGTCCGAAAGCGCAAATTCAAGATAATACCCGTTTCCCGACGACTCGATATCCGCGTCTTCGCCGATAAGTTTTTCGGGCACGTTTGCAGAGCCCGTCGCCACGAACAGCGATTTCAGATACGTCTTTGCACAGCACTCGTTCATCACGACCTTGTTGTCGATACCTTCGACAAAGTCATAGCCGTCTTTCGTTTTTCTGATAATGCCGGCGTCGTACAACATATCGTGCGTGATTGCGGGCGGCACTTTCATAACGTACAGTTTGCCCTTTTGAAGCCCCGTGTTCACGTTCGTAACGTCAACGTCGATTTCCGCGTTGTACGTCGTTTTGACGGCGATTGCCGTCGATTTTATATATTCGTAGTCCTGCGACTCGAAAACGAGCTCGGTTTTGTTTTTCAGTATTCTTAAACTGCCGATTGCTTTTATCGCGGCGGATAGCCATGCCGTCGCGCAACATTTGTTTTCAAATTCCGTCGTCAGTAATTCGTTTTTTGCGTATCTGTTAAAGTTCAGTTTTTCCATGTTTTTTCTTCCAGTCGGCAAGCCTTGTGAACTCGGGTTTTTTGTCAAGGTTTACGACGCGGGTCTTTGGCACGTCGTATTTTTTTATTATTTCTTCCGCCCTGTTAAAATTACCGATTGCGCTTAACTTGTGGGCGTCGCTGTTCACGATAAAATTGCAGTCGGTATCAAGCATTTCGGGCAACAGCCTTTCGACAAGCGGCAGATGTTTCATATTGATTTCGATAAGAGTGCCGCACCTTGCCGCGGTTTTGCACACTTCCTTTACGTCGACGATCGCGTGGTTGCCGACGTGCGACAAAATATCGACGGGATTGTTTTCGATTGCCGCGATAAACGCGTCGGTCGCCGCCGCTTTTTTCTTTGCGGTCGTGCCGAAAACGTCAGTGATGAACCCGTTGAAAAGGACGTATGAAAAATAGTCCTTGACCGACGTGCTTCTGATGAACCGATGAAACCCCGCGACAAGAATATCCATATTCATAAGATGCTTGTCCGTCACGTCAAGATTGCCCTTCGTGTCGACGATATCCGCCTCCACGCCAAGCAACAAATTGACGTTTTCAAGGTTTTCCCTTACCCTTTTCACGTCGATTATTTCTTTTTCAAACTTCTTTTCCGTCAGCGACAGCGTTACGTTTGCAAACCCGTGGTCGGTGATTGCAAGTTCTTTCAGCCCGATTTTCCCGGCGTAAAGCGCGGCGTCGGATATTTTCGCCCGTCCGTCGCTGTAAACCGAATGTGTGTGATAGTCGCCGTAAAATTTCATATGTTTCCTATTATTTCGATTTCTCTTTCAAGACTTATGCCAAACGCGCATTTTACCTTATCCGAAATCGCGTCCGACAGTATTTTGTAGTCGCGGCTTGTCGCTCCGCCCGAGTTTATTATAAATCCGGCGTGTTTTTCGGACACCTTCGCGCCGCCTTCCGAAAACCCTTTAAGGTTAAGTGCGTCGATATAATACGCCGCGCTCACAAGGTCGTGTTTTTTGAACGTGCTTCCAAGCGACGGACTGTCGGGTTGCGCCGCCCGCCGTATTGTTTCGCAATCTTTCGCGCGCGCCGCGATAAGGTTTTTGTCTTTCCTTTTCAGCCTTAGTGTTGCCGACAGAACGACGTATCCTTTCTTTTTCACTACGCTGTCCCGATACGAAAACCACAGGTCGGATTTTGGGATTTTTTGCACGATTCCGCCGTGTAAAACGGTGATTTCGGTGACATAATCCCCGATTTCCGCGCCGAACGCCCCTGCGTTCATCGTTAACGCGCCGCCGAGCGTCCCCGGGATTCCCGAAAGTTCTTCAAGCCCCGAAAGCCCGTTTCTCTCCGCCGCGCGATACAGACTTTTCATCGTTTCGCCGCAACGCCCGACAATTTCTGCGCCTCGGACTTCGACGCCCTTCACGCGTTTAAGACACATCACGTTTCCGACGCCGTCGTCGGATATCAGCGTGTTCGTGCCGTTGCCGAGGATAAAAAACTTCTCGTTCTTTTCAGTCAGATATTCAACCGCCCTTACGACTTCGTTTTCGTTTTCGGGCAGATACAGTTTTTTGATTTTTCCGCCGCTTAAAAATGACGAATATTTCTTCCCGTCGGCGTTTTCGATTACCTTAATCCCGTCCATTTTACCATTTTATGAAAACGGACGAAAAAGGTTAATCCATGTTCATTCTTTCGATAAGTTCTTCGTTGGCGTCGTAGCCCATTTGCTTCAAGCGGAAATTCTTTGCCGCGACTTCGACGATAATCGCAAGGTTTCTGCCCATAATGACAGGGACGATAAGTTTCGGAATTTCGACGCCCAGCACGTTATAAGTACGCATCGGCGCGTCGCTTCTTTCGTAATCATGCGATTTTTCGTATTCGACCAGTTCGATAACAAGGTCGACGTTGGTTTTTCTTAAAATGCCCGCAACGCCGTACATGTTCCTGACGTTGATAAATCCGACGCCGCGAAGCTCGATAAAGTCCTGAATCTTGTCGGGCGAGGAGCCTTGTATCGTGTCCTTTATGACTTTCAGTTCGACAGCGTCGTCCGCGACGAGCATATGTCCCCTGTGAATGAGTTCGAGCGCGGTTTCGCTTTTACCGACGCCGCTGATGCCCGTAAGCAGCACCCCGATGCCGTCGATGTCCAAGAGAGTTCCGTGTATTCTGGTTTTCGGCGCAAGAAAATCGTTCAGGAAATTGATGATATCGTTGACGACTTCCGACGTTATCGCGTTCGATTGCAAAACCGGCGTATCGTACTCTTTCGCAAGGTCAAGCATATCCTTGCACGGTTCGAGCCCCCTTGAAATTATGATGCACGGGACTTCCGTTTTGAACAGTTTTTTCAGTGCTGCACGGCGGTTTTCGTCGGTCATCTGATAAAGATAGTACATTTCGGCGTTGCCGAGCACCTGCACGCGGCTTCTTGCGAAATAATCGTCAAAGCCCGAAAGAATAAGCCCCGGACGGTTGACGCTCACCGTTTGCAACGTGATTTGCCGCGCGGTATTCATATAAATGATTTTCAGTTTAAGAAGGTTTGCGAAATCGCGCAGAGCGATAATTTCGCCGCTTGTTTCTTCGATTCCGGTATTGACTTTGATTTTCATAATTATCTCCTAAAAGCAAAACTTCCTTATGGTTTTCGCGACGCCGTCGTCCTCGCAGTTTTCCGCGATATAGTCCGCCGCGTTTTTCAGTGTGTCAACGGCGTTTCCGACCGCAACGCCCATCCCCGCGACTTCGATCATTTGCAAATCGTTAAGGTTGTCGCCGAAAGTCATCGTGTCTGAAAGGCTTATGCCGTATTTGTTTGCAAGAAAATCGACAGCTTTCCCTTTGGACGCGTGCGCGTCGACCGCCTCGACGTTGTACGGCTTACTGCTGTTGATTAAAAGCCTGTCGCCGAATTCCTTGATCGCGGCGTTTCTGACCTGCTCCGTTATCGACGAATCCATGCTGCAATACACTTTGTTCACGGGCGCGTCCGTCGTTTTGAAAAAATCTTTGAAATCCCCGACGACGTTAAGCGGCACCCCGCAAAACCGCGCGTAATCCACGCTGTACGGATTTTCCTTTTCGACGCAAAGATTGTCCCCGACGTACACTTGCGGAAACACGTTTTGTTTTTTCATAAATTCCACGTAATCGACGGCAAGATCTTTGTCGATATCGTTGACGAGCAGGGTTTCTTCGGTGTCGATATTTTTGATTAAAGAGCCCTGATAACTGATGATTTCGCCGTGCAGACCGAATTCCCGCGCGATTTTTACGATACTTCTGAACATTCTTCCCGTGCAAATCGCGAACCTGCCGCCGCGGGCGATATATCCCTGAATCGTGTCTTTCGTGAAATCGCTTATCACGCCGCTTTTCGGAAGCAACGTGTCGTCGTAGTCGCAAGCGATAAACTTATATTTCATAAGCGTTACCTCAAATTAAGTAAATACTATTATATATTATCCTTACGATTTCAACAACGATTTTAAGGCTTAAAAATTATTTTTGATTTTTGCCGTCGAAGAATGCGCGGATTTTTTCCGCGTCGGCTCTCGAAATGCCCTTGACGGACGCAAGCGTATCGACGGAAGCGGCTTTGATTCTGTCAATGGTTTTGAAATGATTGTATAAAATATCCGTTTTTTTGTCGCCGATACCTTCGATGTCTTTCAGGCTCGACACCTTTAAGCGGTTTGTGTGCAGGCGCGTCGCGTAATCCACCGCAAAACGATGCGCCTCGTCGCGGAGTCTCATCAAAAGCGCAAGCGCGGGCGAACGACGCGACAAATAAAGCCCTTCCGACTTATCGGGAAAATATATTATTTCGTCGCTTTCGGCAAGGGAAATCATATTGACGTAAACCCCCGCTTCCCGCATTGCGTCCTGCGCGCGTGAAAGTTGACCTTTTCCGCCGTCGATGACGATAAGATCCGGGTGCGCGTTGAAACTTTCGTCCTCGGAATTTCCGATTTTCGAAAGGCGGCGAAGCAACGTTTCGTGCATGCTTTCAAAGTCGTTGTTCTGCTGGACTTTCACCTTGAAACGGCGATACGCGCTTTTTTTCGGCTCCCCATTCTGAAAGACCGTCATGCTCGCGACGACGTCCGTCCCGCTGAAATGCGAAATGTCAAAACACTCCATACGAGCGGGCGGCGACGGAAGACGTAAAATCTCTTGCAGTTTCAACGCCGCGCCTTCGGTAAGGTTATATTTTTTCAGTTGTTTTACGACAAAGGTGTCAAGATAATTTTTCGCGTTGTTTTCCGCCATTTCGACAAGTTGTTTTCTTATGCCGCGCTGCGGAACGATGATATTAAGTTTTTTGTCGAATTTATCGGATAACACGCTTAACAATGCATTTTCCGACGGTAAAGTCGTGTTTACGACGATTTCGTCGGGCGCGTCCGGCATATTGTCATAGTATTGCAGGACAAATTGTTCCAGAAGATTTCTGTTAAGTTCAAGTTCGTCTTTGGCTTTGTTTTCCGCATTTTCGACAGGTTTTACTAAGCCCGAATTTATGCTTTCGACGGGATAATTGTCGCCGCCGACAAGTTTTCCGCCGCGCACCATAAGCACCGATACGGCGGTATATACGCCGTTGTCCAAAACCGAAAACACGTCCATATTGTAGTCTTTCGGAAGTGCGGCGATTTGCTGACGGATAAGTTTATCGAGCGTGTGCAGACGGTTTTTGAAATACAGTGCGCTTTCAAAATCTTCCCTTGCCGACGCGTCGTACATTTTCTTTTCAATGACTTTTTTTATCTCTTCGTCGTTTCCCTTTAAGAACGAAATTACGTCGGAAATTACCTTGCCGTATTCTTCACGGGTAACGTTTCCCGAGCACGGCGCAAGACACCGCCCGATATGACTCATCAGGCACGGTCTGTGCGACGAAGGAAGGTGCGACAAATCCTTATTGCAACTTCTCACGGGGAACGCGCTGCCGATAAGTTCCAGAATATCTTTCGTGTTCACGCCGACCATATAAGGCCCGAAGTATTTGCTGCCGTCGTCGACAAGTTTCCTTACGACCTGCACCGACGGAAATTTTTCTTTGACGTTAATCTTGATGAAAGGATATTGTTTGTCGTCTTTCAACAAAATATTGTACTTCGGCGCGTACTTTTTGATAAGATTGTTTTCCAGAACGAGCGCTTCTTCTTCGGTCGCGCACATAATGTAACGAAAATCGACGATGTTTTCGACAAGTTTCATCGTCTTTTCGGTTTTTACGGACGAATGAAAATACTGACTTACCCTGTTTTTAAGGTTGACCGCTTTCCCGACGTAAATGACCGTGCCGGAAGCGTCCGACATAATATATACGCCGGGGCTTTGCGGAAGGTCTTTCAGTTTTTGTCTGATTACGTCGTTCATGGTCGAATTTTACAAATAATATTAAATGAAACCGCCGTCGACGGTAATTGCCTGTCCTGTGATAAAGGACGATTTGTCGGACAACAAAAACGACACTACGTCCGCAACGTCTTTGGGCGTGCCGATTCTGCCTATCGCCGTTTCGTCGATAAGAGTCTGCATTTCGCATGCAGTGAAGTTTTCTTTTCTCATCATATCGGTGTCGATGCAACCGGGACACACAGCGTTCACCCTGATTCCCGACAACCCGAGTTCCTTTGCCATCGCCTCGGAAAACGCAATAACGCCCGCTTTCGACGCGGAATAAACCGCCTCGCACGACGCGCCCGTTTTTCCCCATATCGACGACACGTTAACGATAACGCCGTTTTTTCTTTTCACCATATCGGGGATTACTTCTTTCACGGTATAAATAACGCCTTTCAGGTTTGTGTCAATAACACTGTCACATTGACATAAATCCACATCTTCGAGCAGCCCCGTCACGCTTATTCCCGCATTGCACACAAGGTGCGTTATGCTTCCGAATTTGTTTCTGACCGCGCTTACCATACTTGCGACCTCGTCGTACTTCGACACGTCGGCTTTCACAAGCATTACGGACGTATATTTTTCAAGCTCGTTTTTGAGCGCGACCGCCGCGCTTTCGCTTTTGTTGAAATTTATCGCGACGTTGTAGCCTTCTTGTGCAAGCGTCCTTGCGATTTCCGCGCCGATACCTTTTGACGCGCCCGTTATCAATACCGTTTTCATAATTGTTTCCTTGATTTTTATATTTTATATTATATAATAACGTACATAATTTATCAATTATATTTTGCTTTACTTTTTTACCGCTTTATTGTACAATACGCCCATATCGCATTATTCTGAGGAAATATGAAAATACTCATAGTTTGTTCGTCAAATACCTGCCGCAGTCCTTATGCGGAATTTATATTCAAACGTCTGGTGTCGGAAAGCGACGTTCTGAAAAAGAATATCGAAAGCGTCACGTCGTCGGCGGTTTTCAATCAGTCGCGCGCGATGCACCCGAAAACTTACGCGCTCCTTCTGGAAGAAGGCTTCACAAAGGAGGAACTCGACGCGTTCAAGCCCGACTTCATTCTTAAAGACAGGAAAAAGTTTGACGAAGCAGACGTCATTATCGGCATGGGTTATCTTCAATGGTTTTTGCTTCCTTTTAAGTACAAGAAAAAATACGTCAATCTTTCAAAAGCCGCCATCGGAAAAAACATCAACATTCCCGATCCGTTTTACAGAAAGTCGATGGAGTTTTACAAAAATACGATGGACGTCATCAAGACTTATCTCATCGTTTATGCCGAAAAACTTGAAAAGGAATTTTCAAAAAAAGATTAAGCGCGCCTTTTAAGCATTTTCACAATCACGATTATCAATACTGCAGCAACCGCCGAAAACGCAACCGCACTCGTAACGCCGCCCGACACCGCTCGGACGGTTTTTTCACTTGTTTTGACGTTCACTTTATATCCCGCAATCGTTTTGCCGCCGACGCTGCAAATTATCGTGTATTCGCCTTTTGTTTCGGGCGTAAAGGAAATTTCCGTGCCGATTTTCGTGTCGACGCGTCTTCCGCTTTCGTCGTAAATATCCCACACGATTACAAGTTCGGGATCGAGCATATACGCATTGTCAAGTTTATAAACCACAGTGCTTTCGGCGCGCACGACGGCATCGCCGACAACCGAAAGTTGCGCGTCTTCAACCGTTTGAACGTAGTTGACCTTGACGGTGATTATCTCGGACGTATCGTTGATATACGCGCTGTTCGCGGCGTAAATAAAATACGTTCCGGGCTCCGTCGGGGTAAATTCGAGCCTTGCGCCGTTTACGCTGTAAATAACTTCGCCGCCCGAAAGTGTTCCGTTTTTGCCGGCTTTCACGACGTACATTTTTACGCTCTTATACGCGTCGTTGGTTTCGGGCGCAAAGCCTTCTTCGTCAAAGTATCTGAGCTTTGCAAAAGCGACGACTTTTTTCGGCGACGAAATGTTCTGGTTAAGCGCGTCAAGGCTTTCGTCTTCGGTAAAGACTTTGATTTCTTTAATATGCTTAAATTCAACAAGGGCACTTAAATTAAGTTTTTTTGCGGTATAAACACCGTTTCCGTACGATACGGAGCCTGTTGCAACGGCAGGAGTATTTGTCATCACGTCGTAAACGGTTGCCGATTTCCTGTTGAATCTTATTTCCAGCACCGCCGCCGCAAAGGATACGAAAGGCGTTGCCATGCTCGTGCCGTCTTTTGTGCAGTACGGCTCGGTTTCGCCCGACTTTGCCGCGCTTTTTATATTTTGTCCCGGTGCCGCAATATCGTACACCGCGCCGTAGTTGGATTTCGGCGCGGGAATAAGACTTTCACCGTAATTCATAACGCCGATGACGTTTTCAAGGCACGCCGGGCTTCCTAAACTATATCCACTCGACGCTGAGTTATATCCTTTGTTTCCCGCCGCCGCGCAAACTATGACGCCTTCGCGCACCGCGCTTTGTATCATGACGTCAATCGCGCCGTTTTTGCCCCACGATGAAGTGTCCGACAATTTTATCATTTTTGTCAGCGACATATTTATCACAATCGTCTTCTTCTGCTTATCCTGCTTATCCTGCGTCGCAAGATCCTTGACGTAACTGATTGCGTCCACGACTGCGACGGAGTCGAAACTTCCTTTGCTGTCGCCGGCTTTCACGGGCAAAATCTTAATGTAGTCTTCAAGCCCGTATTTTTTGATTTCCTGCGCGACGATGCCCGCAACGTGCGTACCGTGCCCGACAAGAGTGCCGTTATTGCAAGTGTCGTTGATGTAATCTCTGCCGTTTTTATGAGTGATCGCGTTATACCAAAGTTCTTCGTCGCACAATACGCCGTCGAACAACTCGTGCGAGGCGTTAATCCCCGTGTCGATCACCGCAACAAGGACGGGATTATTCTTGAAATCGGCTTTTTCCGCCGTGGAAAGCCCGTCTTTTATCTTATTTATCGCTTGAAGAGTATCGTTGAAATTATTATAATCTTTGCCGTCAAACCATTGATTTGAAACGGCGTCGGGGAGCACGGCGGCATACGCGACGTCGTTTGTGAAAAATCCGCACGAAAACGCGCCCGCAATCAGCGCAAGCAACACTATGAATATGGTAAGATTTTTCACGGCTTGTTTTTTCATATCAAATATTATAGCCCACTTTTCCTTAAAACACAATAAAAAACCGCCCCTATGGGCGGTTTAAGCGATTTTTTCGGTCAGGCGTTCAGAACTTTCCTTAAAAATTCTTTCGTCCTGTCGTTTTGCGGGTGCTCGAAAAAGTCTTTCGGGTTGTTTTCTTCGGTGATTTTTCCTTCGGACATAAACAAAATCCTTGTGCCGACTTCTTTCGCAAACCCCATTTCGTGCGTGACGATGACCATCGTCATACCTTCTTCCGCAAGCTCCTTGATAAGGTCCAGAACTTCGCCGACCATTTCGGGATCGAGCGCAGACGTCGGCTCGTCAAAAAGCATGACTTTGGGATTCATTGCAAGCGCCCTTGCGATGGCGATACGCTGCTTTTGTCCGCCCGACAAGGTCGAAGGATACGCGTCGGCTTTTTGTTCCAGCCCGATTCTTTTCAGAAGTCGCGTCGCGTTTTCTTCCGCATGCGCCTTGATTTCCTTCTTCGACGAGAATTCAAGCGGTAATTTTTCACGCTTTGAAACATGTCCTCTGTGCGACAGTTTTCTTTCATACTTCTCAATTTTCGCCGTCAGCGCAAGGTCGTTTTTTTCAAGTTTTTTATCATAACTTACAACGTCTTTTCCCGCAACGTTCGTGACTGTACGTGTTGCTTCAAACGCTTCGTGTATGGGCTCTAATTCTTTTTTTGTCTTCTCGATTTTTACGGCGCATTTTGAGTTTTGTTTGTCGATTACGGCGTTTATCTTATCGCCAAAGACAGTTAAACACTTGTTAACGAACGGAACAAAGAAATTGTACCTCTTTGTTTTTCTCATGTTTTTCACGCCGATACTTACAGGCGCAAGCATTATATTTTGCTTCACGGTATAGTTATTGAAAAGATTGAACTGCTGGAATACCATACCCATTTTTTGACGTTCGATATTTATATCGACTTTGAGGTCGGCAAGATCCACTCCGTCGAAAAATATCTTGCCTGCGGTCGGATCTTCCAAACAATTCAAACATCTTAAAAACGTTGACTTACCGCCGCCGGACGGCCCGATAACCACGATACGCTCGCCTTCTTTGATTGAAGTAGTAATATCGTCAAGTACAAGCAAATCTCCGAATTTTTTTGTCAGATTAATTACGTCTATCACTTCTCGCGAGCCTCCTTTCAATAAGTTTAATTACAATCGTAAACATGTAGACGATAATAAGATAGAACATCGCCGCCACCAACATAGGGACGAGATAGTCTGACATATTTTGTCCCGAACCTACGATTTTAGCCGCCATAGTAAGATCAACAAGCCCAACCATCGACACAATCGACGTTTCTTTCAACAATGCGATCATTTCGTTTCCGATTGTGGGGATAACGTTTTTAATCGCTTGCGGAATAATTATCCTTGCCATTGTAGAGCTGTAACTCATACCAAGCGAGCGCCCGGCTTCGAGTTGTCCCACGTCGACCGACTGAATACCTGCCCTGATATTTTCGGAAATATATGCGCCCGAGTTTATACCAAAAGTGATAATCGCCGTCACGGTAAGCGGGAATCCCCTTATTGCAAACACCGCAAACGCCATTATAAACAGTTGCAGTGCCATAGGCGTGCCCCTGATTACCATAACGTACACGTCGCATAAAAATGCCGCAAATTTCATTTTTTTGCTTCGTGTTGCGGAAATTTTAATAAGCGAAACGATAACGCCCAATACCAAACCGATTGCAAGTGCGGAAAATGCGATTATAAAGGTTATTTTCAACCCTTCCGCAAACGATAGCATATATTTCTTGGTATTAAAAAGTTCTTCTAATCTTTGAAAAAATTCCATAGCCTTAACAGAGTTTAAGACAGAATATAAATTCTGCCTTAAAACTTTTACGTTTTATTGTTGATTAAATACCGAAGTGCTTTTTCACAAGTTGTTCGATTCCGTTTTCACCGGCTTTGTTTACCGTTGAAAGAAGTTCATTAAGCACGCTGTTGATTGCTTCAAGCAACTGGGTGTTGTTTTTGTTGACCGCAATACCGTATTTCTCTTCCGTGGCGCGAGCGGCGTCGTAATACAAAGGATAGGCTTCGTATTCGGAACTGTTTTTAATGAGATACTTTGCAGGGAGTTCATCGACGACAACGCAGTCGATTTTTTTCGATTTAAGGTTTTCAAAAGCAAGTTGAGCGTCATCGAGTGCCACGCATTCCGCACCCGTACCGACAAGTTGCCCGTCTTCCGCAGTGGGATTTTCGGCATCCCAGCCGCTTATTTCGCCTGCAACGTAAATGTTGCCCGTCGTATCAAGTTGAACACCGATTTTTTTACCCGCCAGTTGCGACCAGAACAAGCATTGTTTGCTGCCGTCCGACGTTGTGTTTGTCGTAAGCGTGCCTTTTTTAACAATGACATACTGCACAGACGTATAATATTCAACCGAGAAGTTTACCTTTTCTTTACGTGAGTCAGTAATCGTAAAACCAGCCGCCGCACAGTCGCAAAGTTTTCCTTCCTGAACGTAATCAATAAGCGTTGCGAAATCTTTGTTTTCATAAACGACTTTTTTTCCGAGTTTTTCGCCAACTTTGTTCATTATGTCGATATCGACGCCGACGATTTCGGTGCCGCTTGCGCCGCCGTAGTATTCAAACGGAGCAAAAAATGCATTTGTATAGCAAACGATAGTATCGTCGCCGCCTTTTTTGTCGCATGCGGTGAATGCGAACGCACAGGTGATAACCGTTGCGACGGTCAGTATTGCCGCGAGTATTTTTTTCATTTTTATACCTCAAAAATTTTATTTCGTTTTCGATGATGCAATCATAGCATAACTATTCGCGCTTGGCAAGCAATTTTGCATAAATATTCACAAAAAATTAAATATTTTTGTATTTTGCCGTATATATGAATAAAATCCTGCATATTTTGCAAGATTTTATGCATTTATTCGGTTTTATTGAATTTTACGAAAAGGATTTTTCAAAAACGACGTCGCCGTCAAGGGTTCTCACGACGAATCCGTCATCGTCCAGAAGCATATAAGACGGCTTGCACCCGTTCTTCGGGAGGGACGCCGACGCCACGCATACGCACGTCGTTCCGTCGCGTTCCGTCAGTTCGTTCACGTGAAAATGCCCGTACACCAGAAGGTCGCAACCTATCGGCAACACGTCCTTATTGAAATAATGCCCGTGCGTGAAAGTCACCCTTTCCCCGCCGACGTTTACGTGCACCGCGGGCGAAAACGGAAACGTTGAAATCATTTCGTCGATTTCGGCGTCGCAGTTCCCCTTGATTGCAATGATTTTGTCCGACAAGGAATTGAAAAGTTCCGCAACCTTCATCGGGGCGTGTTCTTCGGGCAAAGGGTTTCTGGGACCGTGGTAGTACAAGTCACCAAGGAGCACGAGTTTGTCCGCGCCCGATTTTTCAAATTCTTCCACGACCTTTTTCGCAAAGAAGTACGAGCCGTGTATATCCGTCGCGATAAAGTATTTCATATTATTCAAGCCCGTTGGGGTTCATTTTTTGCCAACGCCAGCTGTCTTCCGCCATGCGATGAAGATCGAACTTACATTCCCAGCCGAGTTCTTTTTTGGCTTTCGAGCAATCGGCGTAGCATTCCGCGATGTCGCCTGCGCGGCGGCCGTCGATCTGATACACGATGGGGTGTCCGACGACTTTTGAAAACTCGTTAATCATTTCCAGCACGCTGTATCCGTGTCCGGTGCCGAGGTTGTAGATGACGAGCCCCGAATTCTCGTGCAGTTTTTTAAGCGCGGCGATGTGACCTTTCGCAAGGTCGACGACGTGGATATAATCCCTGACGCCCGTGCCGTCTTTCGTGGGGTAATCGTTGCCGAAAACGTGGACTTTTTCAAGTTTCCCGACGGCAACCTGCGTGATATAAGGCACAAGATTGTTGGGAATACCGTTGGGATCTTCGCCGATAAGCCCGCTTTCGTGCGCGCCGATGGGGTTGAAGTATCTTAAAAGCGCGATATTGAACGAGTTGTCGCTGTGATAAAAGTCCTTTAAAATCTGCTCGATCATAAGTTTCGTCTGTCCGTACGGATTGGTTGCGGACAGCGGAAAATCTTCAAAAATAGGCACCGACTTCGGGCAGCCGTAAACGGTCGCGGACGAAGAAAACACAAGGTTTTTCACGCCGCACTCGCGCATGCAGTCGATGAGAACGAGCGTGGAATTAAGGTTGTTGTCGTAATACGCAAGCGGGATTTTCACACTTTCGCCAACCGCTTTCAGCCCTGCGAAGTGGATTACGTCGGTGGGTTTTTCGTCCTTGAAGATTTTGAGTAATTTTGCTTTGTCGCGCACGTCCACGTTGTAAAACGCGGGACGTTTCCCCGTGATTTGTTCGATACGGTCGACAACGCCGATTTTCGAATTTGAAAGGTTATCGACAATTACGACGTCCTGATTATCGTTCAAAAGTTCGATAACGGTGTGGCTTCCGATATAACCGGTGCCGCCGGTGACCAAAACTTTGTTCATATATAACCTGCCTTTTGCGGATAATCCGCGAAATATTATTTTCGTATATAGTATATCACGAATTGAAAAAGTTGCAATAGGTAAAAAATAATCTGACAAAAAATTTACAATATAAATATATTTAATTATAAAATATACAAAAAAAATAAGGCCCGTCTTTCGACGAGCCTTTTCGTTAAGCAAAAATTACTTTTTGAGTGCGATGGTTTCTTTTGCCTTGTTGACGATGTCTTCGACCGTAAGGTGGAATTTTTCGGCAAGGTATTCTTTCTTACCGACTTCGCCAAAGGTGTTGTTGACGCCGATCATGCCGACGGGAGCCGGGCACTTGGACACGACGACTTCGGACACCGCGCTGCCGAGACCGCCCTGCAAGGTGTGGTTTTCGCAAGTGACGAGCGCGCCGGTTTTCTTGACCGCGTTGACGATTGCTTCTTCGTCGATGGGTTTCCAGGTGTGGATATTCAGAACGCCCGCGTCGATGCCTTCTTCTTTCAGAATTTCGGCGGCTTTCAACGCTTTTTCAACCATAATACCGCTTGCGACAAGGGTAACGTCTTTGCCGACTTTCACGGTGATGGCTTTGCCGAGTTTGAAATCGGGAACGTCGTCGAAGATATGTTCGGGCTTTTTCCTGAACAGACGAATATAAACCGCGCCGGGATAGTCGATAATCTGAGGGATTGCGCGGGCGAGCATTGCGCCGTCGGTAGGCTCGAAGCATACCATATTGGGGATTGCGCGCATAATCGCCATATCTTCAAACGGCATGTGGGTGCCGCCGTTGGCTTCCGCCATGATACCGGGGTCGGAGCCGACGATTTTCACGTGTTGTTTTGCGTACGCGACGGAGATGAAAATCGTGTCGTAGCAACGACGCGTCGCGAACGGAGCGAACGAATATGCAAACGGGATTTTGCCCATTGCGGACATACCCGCGGCGATACCCATCATATTTGCCTCGGCGATACCGACGTTTACGAACCTGTCGGGATGCGCTTCTTTGAACGCTTTCGTTGCGTGGCAGCCCATAAGGTCGGCTTCCAGAACGACGATGCGTTTATCGGTGTTTGCGATTTCAGCCAAAGTATTGGCAAGCACTTGCCTCATTTCTTTTTCGTCAGTCATTATTCATACCTCCCCGTTTCTTTTCTCCAAAGTTCCTCGGGAATCGACATGCTGTGGCAGTTTGCGACGCCTTCGGTGAAGGACGCGCCGAAACCTTTTATCGTATCGAGGATAATCATGCTGGGTTTGCCCTTTTGCGCTTTTGCCGCGTCGATTGCGTCGGAGATAGCGACAAGGTCATGCCCGTTGATTTCTTGGGTGAAGAAGTTGAAAGCCTTCCACTTGTCCGCTGCGGGTGCAAGCGAGTTGATTGTATCGGTGGGGCCGTCAAGTTGCATTTTGTTGTTGTCAAGGAACACGATGAGATTGTCAAGGCCGTGGTTGCCCGCAAACATCGACGCTTCCCAGATCTGACCTTCCTGCGATTCACCGTCGCCGATGAAGCAGTAAATCGTTGCGGGATTATCGTCCATTTTTGCAGTCAGAGCCATGCCGACCGCCGCCGACAAGCCTTGTCCCAAAGAACCCGCCGTAAAGTCGATACCGGGGGTTTTGTTCATATCGCAGTGCGAGGGAAGATTCGTCCCGTTTCTGTTCAAAGTGGATTCCCACTCGTGCGGGTAAAATCCGAGATCGCCAAGCACGGCGTACATTGCGGGGCCTGCGTGTCCTTTGGACATAATAACGCGGTCGCGGTCTTGTTTTTTGGGATTTTTAGGGTCGACGTTTGCTTTGTCGTAGTAAATGACGGTAAGCGCGTCCATGACAGACATCGTGCCGCCGATATGTCCGACACCGAAGTGTCCGATAATTTCGATTGCGTCGTCACGGAGTTTTCTGGCTTTTGCCGTCAGGAAATCGAGTTTTTGTTTTTCCATATACTCCTCCTTACCTGAGATTGATTTTATTATACATTGTAAAACCTGCCCGTGTCAAAGCGAGTTTAACAAAATGTTTTCCGTATAAACAATTGAAAATATTTGTTTATTTTTTCGTGAATTTTTTCACGGGTTTATGCGATTGATCCTTTTTGGGCATTGCCGCCTGTTCCTGCGCCTTTCTTTCTTCGGCGCGGCGTTCCTTTTCCGCGGTGGCAGCCTCGATTTGTTTTTGTCTTTCTTCCGCTTTTTGCGCCTTTTCAAGGGCTTTTTCCTGCTGTTCTTTGCGCTTATCCGACGACTTTTTGAGTTTCAGCGACGTCTTTACGATATAATATACGGTGCTCAAAAAAGTGAACAGCAAAATAATGAGCGTGAAGTAATAACGGAAGTTATACCATTTAATATTGCCCGACGCGTATTCGTCGTACGCAAGAAGAATCGCGACGATAACGCTCACGAGTTCCACGACGGCTTCCATAATCGACGCGACTTTTTTGGTCGTTTTGATCTGATATTTCGCGTCGCCGATACTTTCTTTGACGGCTTTCTGATCCTTTATGCTTGCGATGACCTGCACGAAGAAACAAATCGCAAATACGATAATGAGCGGCAGCACCGCAAACTTGATAATGCCCGACGCTCCGCCCACTTTTGCGCCTTCCGAAAAGCTGTTGACGGTCTTTACGATAAAAAGAACCATCGAAATAAGCGAGAAAACCGTTGAAAGCGAAAGTCCCGTCGACTTTTTGTTTTTTGCCATAATTCTACCTCGAATGTCGTTGATAAAAACATATTAACACTTTATTTTGGGTTTTGCAATATTACGATTTTCTTTTGATAAATTTTTTATTGCTTATATCCGTTTTTGTTGATATAATCGAACATATAGGGAGATTATTATGGAAGAAACTATTTCGAAAAAACCAAACATAATATCGCGCCTTAAAACCGAGCTGAAAAAACCTTTCACGAAAAACATGCTTATGTTTTCGCTCGGGACGATCGGACGCGATTTTTTGTACTTCTTGTTCAACAGTTTTTTGATGACGTTCATATTGTTCACAAAGACTATTGACAACAAAATGCTGACCGCGGTCGGCGCAATCATCGTCGTCGCGCGTATTTTCGACGCTCTGAACGATCCCATTATGGGCGGTATCGTCGAAAACACCCGTACGAAATGGGGCAAGTATAAGCCGTGGCAACTTCTGGGCGCAGTCCTTACGGGCGCGGTCATCATCTCGGTATTTTGCGTGAAACTTGACGGCTGGTCGTACATAGGGTTTCTTGCGTTTGCCTACCTTATGTTCAGTATTACGTTCACGATGAACGATATTTCTTACTGGGGAATGTTGCCGTCACTGACGTCGGACGAACACGAACGCAACAAACTGACGTCGTGCGCGCAGCTTCTGGCGTCGGCGGGCGTGGGACTTGCCAGCCTTCTTATCCCCTTGTTCACGACGGGTTCGCTTGCAAAATGGGGCGCACCCACGGGCTATAAGGTCATCGGTATCATCAGCGCGGTGCTTATGGTATTGTTCCAACTTTTTACAATCCTCGGCGTTAAGGAAAAACCCCTGCCCCCGATTAAGCCCGACAAGTCCGACAGACTTACCCTGAAAAAGATGTTCCAAACCATCGCTAAAAACGACCAGCTTTTGTGGTGCGCGCTCATAATGCTCATTTTTTCAATCGGTACGGGTGTCGTCGGTGGCGGACTTTTGACGATGTACGTTTACTTCGAGTTCGGATACGAAGGCGGATACACCCTGCTTATCGGCTTAGGCTACGGCATAATTTCCACGCTGTTTACGGCGACTTATCCGTGGCTGTCCAAAAAGTTCGGGCGCAACAAAATCTTGTATTCCGCCGGTATCGCGACAATATTCGGCTTTGCCTTAATGCTGATTTTTGCCCTTGCAATCCCCACAGGCGCGCCGAAATCTTCGGAATGGTTTGCAAAATTTATCCTTATTGCGGTTGCATATACCTTCATCGGCTACGGCGCGGGTTTCTATATGATTATGGTAATCAATATGGCAAACACCGTGGAGTATAACGAGTGGAAGTACGGTCAGCGCAACGAAAGCCTTATCTTCTCCCTGCGCCCGTTCACCGCAAAACTCAGCAGCGCGCTTACGCAGGCTCTCGTCATCGGCGTTTACGCGGTCGCAAGTATCACGACTTACACGAACGCCATCTCCAACATCGAAAACGAGGCGTCCAAAAACCTTATCACCAACAAGGTGAAAATGGAAAAAATCACGGATATTATCAACAAAGTTTCACTGCAAGACAGACAAATCCTTGTGTCGTGCATGTGCATTATCCCCATCGTGTTTATGTTTGTCGCGCTTATCATTTACAAGAAAAAATGCACCCTGTCCGAAACGCGCCTTGCCGAAATGGTCAGGGAAACGGAAGCAAGAAAACTCGCGCTTGCCGGCGCAACCGAAAACACGGACGAGCCCGTCGCTTTTGAGGAACCCGTTGCGGAAGAATCCGCCCTTGCAAACGACGTCGTTTCTCCCCTGTCGGAAATCGCCGAAAACGTCGAAGACGCCGCCATTAACACCCCGGACAACGAATAATCGATATTCACTCCGAAACAAAAAGCGTTCGCCAACCCGCGAACGCTTTTTTTTAATTGGTTTTTAACCGACGTTAGTTTCTTTCAACAATGACCGTGCCGTCTTCTTTGACCTCGATCATATCGCCGTCTTTTACGTAGTCCAGAAACTCTTTGCCGAGCCTATCGACGCCGACGATAAAGTTGTTTTCCCAGACTTTCGCAAGGATAAGTCCCGACGTCGCAAGGCTGTCCGCCGTTTCCGAAAACAGCATTGCCGCGGGCTGCGCTTTCATTGCACAAATGGTCTGCAAAATCATACCGCCCGTCGTGCTGCCGATCGTGATGGGCAAACAAAGTGCTTTCCCCGTGATAAGTTTACCGAAAAGGTCGGGGTTGTTCTGGTCGGAAACAAAGATTTTTGCGGTGCCCGCTTCCGTGTCCTTGGGCTTAATGCCCATTGCGCTTTTCTGGCAGGACGCAAGTGTATTGAATCCCTGATGCGAAACGACTGCTTCGGCTTTGATTGCGCCCCCTGCAAAAGGTCTGCCTTTGAATACTTTCTGTGACATATTACGCCTCCTGTCCGGTGATGAGTTTCAAAATATCCTCATCTTTCATATACTTCGCTTTGGAATAAGTACGAAGTTTATTGCTGCTCGTTACGATGGGTTTTCCACCGCAAATCGGGTTATTGGTGTACATAAGCGGGCAAATGGACGAAAGTCTTGCGCCGGTTGCGACAAGTTTTTTATAATCGTCTGTTTTTCTGAATTTTTCGGCGACTTGCGGGGCTGCCGTAAGGACGACTTGCGTCGTAACCTTGGTTTTACCGCTCTTTTTAAGACCTTCAACTATGTTATTTGTCCAGTTTACAAGTTGCGAATAAGTAAGATGCGGGCAACCGATGAACGCGACTTTCGCTTTTGCGTCCTTGTTTTTCCACATCACGGGATAGCCCTTGTAAACGCGTTCGAGTTCGGCGTCGTCAATGACGTAAGTCTTTGCGTTTTCGACGATAAGGCTTTCGCCCTGTTCTTTCGCTTCGGGCGTAAGTTTGTCGACGTGATACAAACCGACCGCACCGTTCGACGCGGTTGCCGCGCCCATATCTTTAAGGTACGCTTTCGCGTCGTCGTTCAGTTCCGTCCCGATGAATTTGTCAAGGCCTACGATGTAAGGCACGTCTTCCATAACCTTCATCCCGATTGCGCTGCCGAGAATTTGCGCTTCGGGTTTTTTGGTGGTTTTGACTTCCACTCTCCACGTTGCGCGGCGTCCTTCGTCCGTCGTGAATCCATAGTTCAACGCCCTGCCGAGAATGCTCTGGAACAAATCGATCATACCGCTGTTTCTGTTGCAGCGCGCGCCGAGCACGGAGTTTGCGTAAACGACCGCCGACGATTCCGCCCAGCCGATAACCTCGCCCTTCTTAGGGACGTTTCCGACTTCGGGAAGGTAGCAGGTGCAGGTGAACGCGTTCTTTTTCAGCCCGACTTTTTCAAGCTGCGCCTCGTAATCGGCTTGTTTCGAATACATAAATTTCGTGAAAATAAGTTTTTCCAGGAAATTGCACTTCACGTTTTCAAAATCGTAAGGACGAGGGTCAACCGTAAAACCGTTGGGCGCTTTAAGTCCAGCGGCGATAATTTCGTCCATGATTTTGTAAACCGGGTCAATCATTTTAAGACCGAAAGACGTCACAAGATGGCCGCAGCAATCGATAGGAATAAAATTCGTTGCTCCGACGGCATCGCCGAACAGCACGAGCGTTTTCAAAATTTTGGCTTTGGTTTCGCCCTCGTTTCCGTTCAGGATTGCAACTTCTTCGGGTGTGAGCTGCATTTTGTAATCCATAATTTGCCTCCGATTAGTTTTATCATTTTTATTATAACGCAAAAGAGCGAAAATTGACAAGAATATTGTTAAAAATTATACAATGTTTATAAATATTCTTTGTTTGTTCCGGGGTTTTTGCGTTCACGCTTTCAGTATTCGATTTTGAAATACCTTAGCCTCTCTTTGTATTTATCCTGACAGGACAGGCACGTGTCTGTAAGATACCGCAAAAAATAACACAAGCGCAGGTGTTGCTTGTGTTACGATTTGCAAAAATTAAATTTTCTTATTTTGCGTTTTCGACGTACTTTTTGTGAAGTTCCTCGACGGCAAGTACGAATTTTGCGGTGTGGAATCCGTTTTCAAAAACGAATTTGAAAATCTCGTTATCTTCGGCAATTTCGATATTCTGTGCAAGTTTATAGGCAACCGTCGGGTGGTTTTTCAGCCCGAAAGTCCTTGAATCTTCCTGCCCGCATTTCGTGCCGACGTACGTAATTCCGTTTTTGTCAAGGACGATTTTCCCTTTTCCCGCTTCTTCGAAACGGTGCGTTTTATCGTCGGTGAGCAAAAGCGTGACGTTTTCTTCAAACGAATAGTCGGGGTTTTCGACTTCCTTTTTCACTTCGTCGCGCTGGAATTTGTACCATTCGCTGACAAACTCAAAACACTTGTCGTTTTCGCACGATGGACTGAGAGTGCCGTTTGAATTATACTTCACGGTATTGCCGCAGGCGGTGCATCTGAACGTCCTGTATTTCGACTCGTTTTTGAATTCCGCGCCGCATCGGGGGCATTTATACAAAAGTTTTTCAAGGGTTTCCGCCAGGCGCAAGCCGTAAACCTTTCTGTTCTGCTCCTTGAAAGCGACGTTGTCGTCGTACGAAAAGTTTTTCAGGATATATTCGTATATTTCTTCGTTCGACATATCGCCGATATCGTCGGTGCTTAAAAGGGGTTCCATTTTAAGCGTTACTTTCCCGGGACGTTTCTTTCCCCACTTCGGGCGGGTAACGTAACTTCCGACGGTGATTCCCTTGATTACCGGGCAGTTCAGAAACTTAATAAGTTTCCCTATCGACGGCGCGATATACCCTGTCGAGCCGTCCACCGTAATGCGCCCTTCGGGGAACAATAATACGCTGTTTCCGTTGTCAAGATTGCGTTTTATATGCTTTATGCACGAAAAATCGCTTGTAAACTGCTTTTTAGGTATTGCGCCGAAATCGGTGAACACTTTTCCCAAAAACTTCATATAAAAAACGTTGCTGGTTACGACCACGTTCACAGGGTGCGGATACACGCAGTTTGAAAAATATAAAAAGTCAACCCACGACGTGTGATTTCCAAGCACCAGAAACGGACCTTTCAGCCCTTTGATTGCGGATTTGTCGACTTTGAATCCGTACCTTATTCTTCCGACGACTTTGAAAAGTCGCGCGCAAAAGCGGTACAACGGCATATTTATCGTCGATTGTTCCAACGCAGTTTTCTTCTTTGTTTTCTCTTTGCTCATCACTTATACAACACAATTTTATGTTCGGGCAGGCTGTCGCCCAGCTCGCCAATCGTTTTTTCCAAATGCTTATTGATTTCGGCGCTTTGCTCTTTGACGCTTCTGTCGGGATCGAACTCGACAGGTTCGCCGACAAGAAAAGTTTTCAGGCTTTCACTGCAATACACGGGATAGATTTTTAGTTTTTTGCCCGTTCTTTGGAAATACTTTTGCGCCGAATATAGGTATCCCCATTGCAGGTTATAAATATACTTGTTGACGAGTTCGCCGTCGTATTGCTCGGCAAAAACCATACAACTTCTGCCCGATTCCAAGCACTCCGACGCTTC
>OQVQ01000055.1_pt1 | contig 51808 bp, 48 predicted proteins | sample 1691491 | NCBI WGS metagenome assembly OQVQ01 (sample SAMN03418252, study PRJEB22391) | human gut metagenome | biome: human-gut; feature: organic feature; material: feces | host: Homo sapiens | place: Tanzania | collected 2013-01
TCCGCAAAGGGCTTTTCATGGGTGACGGATGCGGCAAAGCTTCGGCGCAGATGTCGCTTTTCGGCAGTACAGCCATTGAGACAGCGAACAGAGGCAGACGTGCCTACACGGACGAGCAGGAAGCATGGATGAAAGAGGGCGCAATGGTGGCATTCGAGGGACAGGTCGGTGTTATCCGCTTCCGCAAGTCAAGCCATTATGAAGAAATGGCAGTCGATTTCGTGCCGGTGGACGAGGGCAAGGTGAACACGGACAGGGCAAACGACTATTTCCCTATCCGTAAGGCATACTTTGAACTGTCAGCCAAAGAACGGGAGGAACAAAAGGAGCAGCCGTATTTGCGTGAACGGTTGAACACGCTTTATGACGCTTTCGTAGCCAAGTGGGGCTATTTCCATGCGAACGACAACAAGGAGTTTATCATGCTTGACAGCCTCGGCGTGGAAGTGTTCACGATTGAAATGCAGGTAGGCAAAGATATATTCAAAGCCGATATCATGCGTGAACCCGTAGCGTTCAAGAAGATAGACACCGACAAGAAACTGACCCCGACAGAAGCGGTGGCAAGTTGCCTGAACTTTTACGGCTGTGTGGATATGGATTATCTGATACAGACCACCGGAAAGGACGAGGAAGAGATTATCGGCGACCTCAAAGACGAGATTTTCTATAATCCCGTCCGTGACGCATGGGAACACAAAGGCTGTTTCCTTGCAGGCAATGTCATAGACAAGTGCAAAGAGGTTGTTTCCTGTCTGCCCGACCTCTCGGACAAAAGAAAGGAGTGGACGGAAGCCGCCATTAAAGCATTGGAGGCCGCCGTACCCGAACCGATACCGTTTGAAGAACTCGATATCAATATGGGCGAACGCTGGATCGACACGGCTTTATATGCCGAGTTTGCAGCAGAACTTTTCGGAACGGAAACCAGTGTGATGTACTTCGATGTGAACGACACCTATTTGGTGCGTCTGCAAGGGTATTCCCCCGTAGCCTACAACACCTATTCCGTGCGAAACTACAACGGCGAGGAGTTGTTCGTACACGCTTTGCAAGATACCGTACCCGAAATAACGAAAGAGATAGAGCGCAACGGTGAAAAGGTGCGTGTGCCGGACGAGGAAGCCATACAGGAAGCGGCGGCCAAGATACAGGAGATAAGAACCCGTTTCAATGAATGGCTCGACAACCAGTCGGCAGAAGTGCGCAACGAGCTTGCAAGGGTGTATAACGAACGCTTCAATTGCTATGTGCGTCCGTCCTATGACGGTTCGGCACAGACTTTCCCCGGACTTTCATTCGAGCAGTTCCCATACGACAGCCTCTATCCCTCGCAAAAGGATGCGATTTGGATGATTAAGCAGCTCGGCGGCGGCATCTGCTGGCACGAGGTAGGCACGGGCAAGACGATGATTATGTGTGTCGCAGCCTACGAAATGAAACGTCTCGGATTGGCGCAGAAGCCCATGATTATAGGCTTGAAAGCCAACGTTCACGAGATTGCCGACACGTTTCGCAAGGCTTATCCCTCGGCAAAGATACTCTATCCCGGTAAGGAGGATTTCACCCCTGCCAACCGCAAAGAGGTGTTTTCCAAGATAAAAAACAATAATTGGGACTGTATTATCCTGACACACGACCAGTTTGCTAAGATACCGCAGTCGGAGGTAACGATGATGGAGATATTCACGGAAGAACTGAACGACGTAGAGCGCAATCTGGAAGTGCTGGAGCAGTCCACCATGCGCTACCGTAGCGGCAGGATGCAAGAGGGGCTGGAAAAGCGCAAACAGAACCTTTCGGCCAAACTTCAGGAACTTCGGATGAAAATCAATGAAAGGAAAGATGAAACGGTGGATTTTCACTCGATGGGCATAGACCATATATTTGTCGATGAGTGCCACATTTTCAAGAACTTAATGTTTCAGACACGACACACAAGGGTTGCAGGTATCGGCAACACACGAGGCTCGCAAAGGGCGATGAACCTCTTGTTTGCCATTCGTGACATTCAGCACCGGACAGGGCGTGATTTGGGCGCAACATTCTTGTCGGGCACTGTCGTTGTCAATGCCCTTACGGAACTTTATGTGATGTTCAAATATTTACGCCCACACGAACTGCAGCGTCAGCAGATTTCGTGCTTTGATGCGTGGGCGGCGATATTCACGCAAAAGACCGCTGACTATGAGTTGAACGTGACAGGTGCAATCAAGCGCAAAGAGCGTTTCCGCACCTACATCAAAGTGCCGGAACTGGCAATGTTCCTGCGTGAGATTACCGATTATCGCACTGCCGACATGATAAACCTCGATGTACCGGAGAAAAATGTGCGTTTCCTCTCTCATGCGCCGACTATCCAGCAGGAGGAAATGATCGGTCGGTTGGTGTCGTTCGCCAAAACTGGCGAATGGGAGGATTTGGGACTTGACATACCCGAACCTGACAACCTTGACAAGGCAAAGATGCTGATTGCAACCAATGTAGCCCGAAAAATGGCTCTCGACATGCGTTTGTTGGGCGACAAGTTCAGTGACGATGCCGGCAACAAGGCTTCTATCTGCGCAAGGACAATCTATGATTATTATATGCACTCGAACGCCAACCGGGGTACGCAGTTCGTTTTCAGCGACCTTGGCACGTACAAGCCGAACGAGTGGAACATCTACTGTGACATCAAGGAGAAACTGGTGCGGTTGGGTATTCCGGCGGACGAAATACAGTTTATCCAATGCGCCACGACCGAACGGGCAAGAAAACGGCTGTTCGAGGATATGAACAACGGCAAGGTACGTGTGCTTTTCGGCAGCACTACCATGTTGGGTACAGGCGTGAACGCACAACAGCGAGCCGTAGCGGTACATCATTTGGAGATACCCTGGCGTCCGGCCGACATGGAGCAACGCAACGGCAGGGCGGTACGCAAGGGCAACACCGTGAAGCTGTGGGGCGGTAACGTGGTCGATATTGTCATATACGGCACGGAAAAGACACTCGACGCTTACAAATTCAATCTGCTTAGAAACAAACAGATGTTCATATCCCAAATCAACAACGGCACAATCGCTGTGCGCCGCATCGACGAGGGCGGCATGGACGAGGACAACGGCATGAACTTCGCCGAGTTCGTGGCTATTCTTTCAGGCAATACCGACCTGCTGAACAAGGCAAAGCTCGACAACAAGATTATGCAGCTTGAAAAGGAACAGGCCATTTTCAAGAAAGAACGCATCCGTGCCGAGCGAAAGATTGCAGCCTCTCGTGAAGATATTGAAAAAGCGAAGCGCACAAAGGATTGTTTCATAAAGGATTTGGAATACATCACCTCTTACGAGGGCACAAAGGCAACGATGCTTCTGAACCTGCCACAAGCGACTGCAGAGGAAATCGGACGCGAACTGCACCGCATATCCAAGACCTACCGCAGCGGAGCATACGCCACTATCGGCACGTATGCAGGACTTGACCTGTTGGTGCGCAGCGAGTACAACATCATGGGGGTATTCGAGCGTAACACATTCTTTGTCGCAGGATTAAGCGGACTGAAATACCAATGCGGACTAAGCGGTGCATTGCCCCTCGGCTTCGTGGATGCGTCACGTTATCCGCAAGGCGCACTAAGCAAATTGCCCTCACTTATCGAGAAGCAGCAGAAAGCGGTGGAACGGGCGGAAAACGAAATCCCCGTATTACAGGACATCGTTTGTCGCAAGTGGAGCAAGGCCGATGAACTGGCAAAGCTCAAACTGGAGTGTAAGGAGTTGCAGCGTAAGATTGACAAAAGCCTCAAAGAAGCGGAACGCTCGCACTCTCTACCTGAAACAACGTCTGCCGAGTACGAACCCAAAGCTGCCTAATTCATTTCATATTTAACCCTTCCCTCTGTTCGGCAGTGATTGCCGGACAGGGGGATTTTTCGTTCCGGTCTGCCGACGGCCATATCCATTTATAGGCTGGACACTCATATCGTCTGGTGTACGCGGTGCGACTATGCCCTTATAGTATTCTTTTCCCCTTTTATATAATTTCCCGGTTCATCCCTTATAGCTTCTCCATGACCGCTTTCCCGACTTCGCTCCCTGTCGTACCGGTTTGGTTTTATCAGATGCAAAGGTCGGCTGTCGCGCTTGATCCGGCGGCTTGAAGTGTATTTCCTGCAAATTCTTCCTTTCGATGAAAGCGTAATTGGCAGGAAAAGCCTGACGGATGAAGCTATACCGACTGCCGTGTGCCGCATCCATAAAATCCCAAAGCGGTTCCGCCAGAAAGGAATCGAGCAAAGGGAAAAATAAAAACAGATATTCAAGGTAACGGTAGGACTAACCACCTGCCACAAACAAATTTCTATTATGTTATACGTTCATACTATCGGTCGCATCGGCAAAGATTGCCAAGTTATCACTGGAACACACGGCACGTTCATCGCTTTTTGATATTGCCGTTGATGATTATTCACACGGGAATAACGTCACTACATGGGTAAGGGTAAGAAGCAAAAAAGAGAACCATATCCGACTGTCGGAATATCTTACCAAAGGACGGCTGGTACTCATTGAGGGAACGCTGTCGGCTTCCTTGTGGAAGGACAGGAACGAGGACTACCAAATCCAGTTCTCCATTGCGGCGGATGCGTTGGAGTTCATCAATACCGGTAAACGGGACAGCCAAAGCAATAACCCCGATACGGATAATCCGGTAAGTGACGCGGAGGATGTTCCTATGCCGCCTGCCGATATGCCACAGGATGATACGGACGATTTGCCGTTCTGATATTGTCCCGTATATCACAGATAATAAGGCGATACTAAGTGTAGTATATGCTATATGTAGTAAATTAGGAAACCTGCCGTTTACTCATCATAGTATATGCTGCATTTAGTCATGTATCATTTTAGTATTGTAGTAAATACTTGCATACTACATTGCTAAAATAATATTCGTAGTAAAATAGTATATACTAATCATAGTATTTACGAATAATAGTATTATCTTTGTACCATAAATTAAAGAGTGAGACAATGACAAAAATAATTGCAATCCTTAACCATAAGGGCGGTGTCGGGAAGACGACCACCACCATCAACCTGGCTGCCGCCTTGCAGCAGAAGAAAAAGCGCGTGCTGGCTATCGACATGGACGGTCAGGCAAACCTCACGGAATCTTTCGGCCTCTCTATCGAGGAGGAAAAGACCGTTTACGGGGCGATGAAAGGCGAATATCCTCTGCCGCTGGTCAAAGCGGAAAACGGCATTTCTATTGTTCCGGCCTGCCTCGACCTCTCGGCGGCGGAATCCGAACTTATCAATGAACCCGGACGGGAACTGATTCTGAAAGGACTGATTGCCCGGCTGCTCGACACGCAGAAATTCGACTATATCCTTATCGACTGTCCACCCTCTTTGGGACTGCTTACGCTGAACGCCCTCACCGCAGCCGATTATCTGATTATTCCCGTTCAGGCACAGTTTCTCGCCATGCGAGGCATGGCAAAGATTACGAACGTGATCGAGATTGTCAGGGAACGGCTGAACCCGAATCTGAATATCGGCGGCATCGTCATCACCCAGTTTGACAAACGCAAGACGCTGAACAAAAACGTGTCGGAAATCATCAACGATTCATTTTGCGACAAAGTGTTCAAGACTGTCATAAGGGACAACGTGGCACTGGCCGAAGCCCCGATAAAGGGAAAGAACATCTTTGAATATAACAAGAACAGTAACGGAGCCAAAGACTATATGTCACTGGCGCAAGAGGTACTGAAATTAAAGTAAACGGATATGGCTAAAAAAGATTTGACAGGAGATATGAAAAGCGGGCTGGACGGTCTATTGTCGCCCACCAAGAAACCTGCCGGTGAGAAACGGCAGGAAGCACCCGCTACCAAAAAAGAACCGGCAGTGCATTGCAATTTTGTCATAGACAAGAGTATTCATACCCGGATGAAATACCTTGCCATAGACAAAAACATGTCTCTCAGAGATATTGTGAACGAAGCAATGAAAGAGTATCTGGAGAAGCATGGGAAATGACCCTGTGCGATTGCTGCGTCCCCTGTTCGGTTGGATGCGGCAATCCTATGCCGGAGCCTTTTATATATTTGCATAGCTTCCCACCGCTCTTAACCTCAAATCCGGAGGCTTCCTCTTTTCTACATCCATATAACACACCTGTATTCTGTCCGGACGGTGTAATATTCCGGACGGAACTTCATTTATAGATCATCTGCCCGGAGGTAGATGATTTTTCTTTTTTACCACGCCATTTGTAACCGCAGGCTGTATTCCTCTTCTATTCATCTTTCTTATCGCTTATCCGGCTTCGTTCCCTGCCATCGCCGGTTGGTTTTATCAGACGCAAAGGTAGGCTGCCGCGCTTGATTCCGTCACTTTGAAGTGCATTTCCTGTAAAATTCTTCCTTTCCGAGAAAGAGTAATTTTCCGGAAAAAGCGTCGGAATCAGCTTGTTCGGCAGCCCTGTACCGCATCTGTAAATCCCAAACGGTTCAGGCAGGAAAAAGAACCGAAAAAAGGGAAAATAAAAACAAAATCAATAAATATAAACAATTAAAATTAAACGCATTATGGAAACAGCAATCAGTCAAACGGCAGTGAAGAACATCGTATCGGTAGCATTGGCAGACATTCAGCCGAGCAACTACAACCCTCGCAAGAACTTTGACGAAAAGAGCCTTGCGGAATTGGCAGACAGCATTCGTCAGCAGGGAGTGCTACAAGCTATCGGGGTACGTCCCATTGCGGAAAACCGCTTCGAGATTGTTTTCGGGGAGCGGAGATACAGGGCTTCGCAAATCGCAGGTTTGGAAGAAATACCTGCTGTCATCTTGGATATTTCGGACGAGACAGCCGAGGAAATGGCTGTGACCGAAAACCTGCAACGCAAAGATGTGACACCCATTGAGGAAGCCAACGCATACCAAAAGCTCATCGAGAGCGGTCGCCATGATGTGCAATCTTTGGCGGTGCAGTTCGGCAAGAATGAGAGTTATATCCGTACACGGTTGAAATTCGTTTCCTTGATACCCGAAATTGCCCGACTGTTGGAGCAGGACGAACTGACTATCAGTGTGGCAACCGAAATCTGCCGTTATGGGGAAGATATACAGCACGACATCTACGAGAAGCATCTGAAAGAGGGTTTGCTGTATAATAGTTGGCGAGGGATGAAAGCCTCCGAGGTGGCAAAAAACATCGAACGAAGCTACACAACCGACCTCAAGCGGTATTTTTTCGACAAGACGGTATGTCTTTCGTGTCCTCACAACACCAATAACATGATGTTGTTCTGTGAAGAGGGCAGTTGTGGAAATTGCGCCAACCGAAAATGCCTTGAGGAAATGAACGCATCGTACCTTGCGGAAAAAGCCGTACAGCTCATGGAACAGCGACCCCTTGCTTTACTTTGTCGGGATTTTTACGGTTGCAATGAAAAAGTGGTCGAACAACTCGTGGCATCGGGCTTTGAGGTAGAGAAACTTTCGGTGCGTCCTGCTGACTATCCCGAAGAACCCGAAGCACCCGACATGGAGGATTACGAGAACACCGAGGAATATGCGGAAGCATACAAGGAGTACGAAAAAGAGCTGTCGGAATACAAGGAGGAATGCGAGGACGTGAACCGCAGGAGCGAAGCCGGAGAAATCACGCTATATGTGACAATTGGGCACAACGACATATCATTATGTTATGTAGAAAATGCCCAAGTACAGGCAGTGGCAGGGGAAGCCAAAGATGCGGTCGTTTCCCCGATTGAAAAATTGGAGAAACAGGACAAGCGCAACAAGGAAATTGCGCAAGAAAAGACCGTAGAGGACACCAAAAAGCAGATTTTGGAAGTCGATATGACGGAAACCAAGTTTGGCGCAGACGAGGACAGGATGATTTATTTCTTCATGCTCCCATTTCTTCGCAGAGAGCATTTCGAGGCTATGGGTATAGAGACAAAAGAAACCTACTACTACCTTAAGGACGAGGATAAGATGAACATCATCGCCAATCTTACCGCCAAGCAAAAAGCTATTATCCGCAGGGATTTCTTGATATCCAATTTCAAGAACGCATCGGGCAGCAATGCCACCGCATCCCTCTTGCTCGATTTTGCCAAGAAACACATGCCCGACCAGTTGGCAGACATCCAAAACGGACACAATGAGGTTTACGAGAAGCGACACCTACGCATCGAAGAAAAGATTGCCGTTCTTTCGGTACAGGAAAAGGCGAAGCAGGAAGCAAACGCCACCGAAGACGGACAACCCGAAACGGAAGTGCAGACCGAGCAGCAAACCGAGGAAATTGCAGCTTGACAGCCTTTCGGCTGATGAATGGAGGACGGAGAAATCCGCCCTCTGTTTATTTGTGCAAAGTAAGGCATTTGTGAGTGGCAGCCCACATCCTTTTATACCTATCAAGTTCTTGCTTATTCCGGCTCGTGCATAACGAGCCGACACCCTTTTCTATCTCTGTTACTATCCCCTTTATAGCATTTCCCAGGATTCAGACAGCCCGTGTCGTCTCCGGTCTGTTTTTAGGATGCAAAGGTGGACTGCCGCGCCTGATTCCGCCGCTTTGAAGTGCATTTCTCGAAAAATTCTTCCTTCCTGCGTAAGCGTAATTTTCCGGAAAAAGCGTCGGAAAGGGCTTTTTCGTCAGTCTTTTGAACGCATCGTAAAACCCGAACGGCTCCGACAAAGGGATGCCGAACAGAGGGAAGAAAAACAAATCATTAAAATTCAAGACAATGGACAACATCAAAGGAAGCAAGGAGTACAAACTCGCCAAAGAGTGGGAACTGGCGGTAAACAGTTTCAGTTTCAACCCCAAACGGTTTGCTGCCGCTATCCCCGATATGCACCCCACACTGCAGCAGAGCCTTTACCGGCTTATCAAGGAGTGTATCGTGGTCATGGCAGACGAGACGCGGCGATATGACGACCGCAACCGTGCATCGCACGAGGAAGCGAAACACATCATGGAATACCTCAATGAGAACGGACGGAATATCCCTTTAAGATAACAGCGTATGAAAACACAAGAAGTACAATTTAACGGCATCACATATACTTGCCGTGTGGTGGAATCCAACGAGGGCGAAGAATTGCTTATCGGTTCGACCGTCCTGCTCGATGCCCTTCAACCGGGTAGCTTCGAGGACGAAAACGAAGGTTTTGCCAGCAAGGAAGCCGAACAGCTTTACGACGATATATTTTTCTTCACGGACAAAAACACCCTCAATTTACCGGACGAGGAACTGATTGCCGAACTGAAGCAAGACAATCCCGAATGGTTCGACTAAATAAATCAATAATCATCTAAAAATTAAAAGTTATGGACAAAGAGTATGTAATGCAAATCGCACAGACCATCAAAATGCAGTTAGTCTCAATGACACCTATGCCCGTTTTCATGTCGTGGGGTGTCACGGAGTTTGCTGCCACCGTATTCAAAGACCTGCCGGCATTGCGGCTTGAAGTGAACGGACGGCTTCATACCGGATATGTCATTATCGCGCTCAACGGCTCCGATTATTACGAAGTGTATCTACTGAAAGGTACAGACCCGGAATGTGTAAATGATGAAGTCTGCTTCGACGAGTTGGGCGATGTTATCGACCGTGCTATCGAAAGCGGTACGGATAAAGAAGAATACGACAATTTCTGTCATCAACAGCTTGCCGTATTGGTAAGTGGCAAACGAGCCTAAGCAAACAGGTGAACAAATGAACACTGCCCGCATCTTCATGTGGACAGTGTTTTCATGTGCGCATGGATATGTCCAAACTGCAATATCCTTTTATATCACTATGGTTCAGCACCAATCCACTACAAATGCTTCGTCCTCTTTTGAAATACGGTTATTTTGAAACCGACATCATATTAGTATTCATAAAAATAAAACTCACATCAATACGATCCGAAGAAACTTAATAATACGGCATCAATTCCGTAGCGAAGTACAAATCTGTTTCATGCTTTTTTAGTACCTTTGCATTCAAAAATAAGTAAATGGAAGAAAAGCCGATAATAATAAGTAGCCACGATATAAGTTGTGATGCCGAATATGCAGTTTGGGTAGAAGACTTAAAGCAGTCATATCGTATTGCACAGACCAATGCTGTATTAAAAACCAACATTGAAAAGTTGAAATGGTATTGGAATATGGGAGGCGAGCTTGTGACACGCAAAGCCGAAGAGCGTTGGGGAAGCGGTGTCGTTGAACAGGTTAGCCTTGACTTGCAGGCAGAATTCCCTGACAGTAAGGGATTAAGTGCAGACAATCTATGGGCTATGAAACGGTGGTATTCTTTTTATGCAGAGAAATGTCAGGATGAAAAACTTGTACGCAGCGTACAAGAAATGTATAATCTTGATTTTCATGCAAATACAGTATCGACATTACCTTTCCCTGAACTGTTCGGATTGATACCTTGGGGGCATCATTTGGATATTGTCAGACTTACGAACACATTACCGGAAGCCGTGTTCTATATCAAAAAGACTATTCAAGACGGTTGGAAACGTGTCGTACTTCAGCGTTATTTGAAAGCAGGCTTGTATGATAAGCAAGGTGGTGCAATCAGCAACTTCGAGGAGCAATTACCTATGGCGCAGGCTGAACTTGCACAAGAAATAACAAAAGAGAATTACGACTTTGGTTTTGTAGAATTACCGCCGGACTATACGGAACTAAATCTTGAAATGGCTTTGGAACAGCATATTTCTCGTTTTCTGTTGGAACTCGGCAGTGGATTCGCATTCATTGGGCGACAGAAAGAAATCATCATAGATGGGGTAAGTCGGAGAATTGATATGTTATTCTATCATGTACGCTTACACTGCTATGTTGTCGTAGAATTGAAAGCAGTAAGGTTTGAACCCGAATTTGCCGGAAAACTGAATTTCTATGTCAATGCAGTAAATGATATTTTGTGCGGAGAACATGATAATCCTACGATAGGCATTCTTATTTGTAGCGACATGAAACAGACCGAAGTGCGATATAGTTTCAAAGGATTATCAACCCCCATTGGCGTAGCTACATACAATAATGTGCAGATTGCAAATATAGAACGTGAGTTGCCGAGTGTAGAACAGCTACAGCAAAAAATCAAACAGTTGGAAACCCAGTTGAACATCCAAAAACAGAAGGAAGGCAAATAAGATTTATTCAGAAAAGAACTGAATATGAACCACCTTAAAATGGTTTCTGACAGCTTCCGTAAACACGGTTTTATTAGCCGTTCTATGCTCAAAGAGGTATTTGCAGATATATTATCCGAAAAACAGATCAGGATACTTATCTCAAAAATGGAAGATGTAGGGATTATACAGAAAGAAGGTGCAGGAAAATATACACGCTATACAAAAACAGCTGATTTCCCATCATTTGTTTAGGGGCCGCAAGAATTGCTTTTTGGGCCGCAAGATTATAAATAATTGTTTATCAAATACTTTTCAAAAGTCCGCAAGAACCATCTTTTTGTCCGCAAGACTTTTTATAATGGACTGAAGTTATAAAAACACCTGCAATACTCACGATGATATTACAGGTGTTTCACATTTTTTATTCGCTTCATATCGGAATCCGACTGCTATTTCGCTCCGCGCTTGTTCAGCACATCCTTTATCATTTCTTTGACATCCAGCCCGACTTGCACAAAATTCTTGTACAGGATGCGCTCCCGTTCATCCCTCGACTTGAATGTATAGAACTTCGGCAAGGGTACATAGCCGGCTTCCTCTTTCTTTATCTCCCTCATGTCGAAGTCGGTCTTGCAAAAGAACTTCGTGGTTTTGAACTCTTCCGATTCCTGAATGTTCATCGAACCTCCCGTGCCGGTTTTCGTCTTTGTGAAGTCTCGCGCCGTCTGGCCGCAGATCCATCCCGTCGCCATATCAGAAATTTTCGAGGCCGGAACAAGGGAGTCCATATTCTCATTAAGGTTGATGCTTGTTTTATCCCGGTCGATGGTCACACCCTTTTTGACCTGAACCACTTTACCGAAGATGTCATTCGACAGCCATTCCAATGTTTCTTTCGCACGAGCCGAACCGCTTACCACGTTGCCCACCGTCGTGATGATTTTTTGCATCCCGACCTTCCCGTAGTCCGCTTCAAGTTGCGGCAATTCCTGAAAACCGAGTGTTACACTGACCTTGTTGCTTCGTGCCGTACCAATCAATCGGTCTATCTTGTGGAAATACAAGGTCGGTAGCTCATCCACGATGATGCTTACCGGAATGTTCTTTCCCTGACCGGTATTCACACGGGTAACAAGTCTGTTCAGGATAAGGGCGTTCAGCGCACCGATGATACTCTCCATTTCCGGGTCGTTGGCTATCAGCAGATAGCTGGGATTCTTCGGGTCACTCACTTTCAGGTCGAAATCGTCACCGTCACGGTGGAACACCCAATAGCTTTCCTTGGTTGCCAAACGCGAAGTATAGACACGCAGTGTACCTATCATACCTTCGAGCTGCTCCATCGCCTTGTTTTTCAAAGCGGTTTGAAACGGGCCGAGCAAAGGCGCGACCTCATTGTCTGTCTCCAACACCTCGAAGATGGTCTGGTAACTCTCATTGAGGAACGACAGGATATGCGGCATATCCGAGTATTTCCCCAGCCAGTATGCCGGTTCCACGATGTTGCCACCCTCACGGTCACGCACCACGCCGGTCGGCTTCCAGAATTTCGTCTGCGGATCTTGCCGCTTCTCCGCATACAGTTTCTTGCCGTTGGCATCGTAAGGTTCACGTTCGTAATTCACGAAGAAATAGATACACGCGGCAAGGAAATTCACCGCAGAAGTCTGGAAGAACTGGTCGCTACCGCCGCCACCTTCTTTCTTGCCCTTTTGCAGGGATTCCAACAACGTTTCCGCTGTCTCACTTGCCGCAGCGAGGTTGTTGATATACTTCGCCTGAATCGGGTTCACCCGTCGGCTATATTCTACATCCACGAAATTGATGATGTTGAACTTGCACCCTTTAGGCACTTTGCCGAGCTTCTGGTTCTTCTTATAATGATAATATAATTTGGTGGCCAGTGTCGGAAATTTGTAATCATAGACTACCATCGCAAAGCCTTTGGCACTATGTTGGCGAATGAACGGTTCTATGATGCTGAACGTCTTGCCGCTGCCCGGAGTTCCGACCACCCATGTGCCCCTGAAACAGTTGCTTATCGAAATCCATCCCTTGCGGAATTTACCTTTGTAATAGTACCGCATCGGTATATTCACGCTGTATTCATTTTCTACTTTCTCCTCGCATTGCTCGAAACTCTCGTTCTCGAAGTTGAAACGATCTTTGCCCAGCCCTTCCTTGATGAACTTCGAGATATTATCCAGTGCGATATGCACCAATATCACACCGACCAGCGTGGTAGTCATGTAGAAAATGATATTGAGCGGCAAGGTATAGAACCTCGTTTCCATCGGATGATGGAACAGCCAAACGGACAGTACGATCAGGAATAGTCCGCTGACCAACGGGTACAACACTTGCCTGCGTGCATCAAATTCCAAATGTTTCTTGTTGCGTGTTCCGATGCAGGTAATACAGATGAGCAGGAACGTGGCGACCTTGCTGTACACAAGATTGCCGTCGTTGTATATCATCCACCGTTTAATGCGCCCGTGAATATCGGTCAGTATTCCGCCCCAGTGGTCAAGCATGGCCGGGTCGATGGCATACTCGAAGAACTCCATCAGCACGGAGATATAGATGACCGCGCGGAATATCTTGTAGAACCCTTGTAGCTCTTTGCTTTCTTCCATTGTTTTGTCCTTTCCCGCTTTTCGTTCCTACTTGTTCAGTGTGATAATCGGCCGCACCCGGTGCGCCTGTGTCTTCGGTGTCTCCTGCATTGCGCCGCTGCCCAATGAGTAGAGCCACGCTTTGGCGGTCTGTTGCCCCTTGACCTCTGTCGATGTCCAGTACCAGCAGTCTTCGTCAGTATCCTGTGGCAACGGTTCACCGCCGCACTTCGTCACAATGGGATTGACCGCTTCCCGGATGGCATACAGCAAACGCATCTGCGCCACCGAGGGGACGTATGCACTTTGTCCGTATCGCCACAAATCGAAGACCGCTTCTGCCATAGGCGAAGCCGTCTCGCGTGTGTCGTATAGTGCAAAGGTATTTGTATTCCCATCGTATGCCCCGATGTCGGCCGACGTGCCCTGTTCGATGCCGAGACTGTCGGCAAACGCTGCCGGAGCAATCTCCCACAGGTAAACCGCATAGCCGTTCCCTTCTGTACCGTCACGCCGTTCGGTATCGAAGACAACCGCTATAGCCCGTTTCCCCGATTGCTCATATTGCGCGTAAGGCATCGTCGTACCGTCCTCACAGAGGACATGCCCCGGACATACAGCCGTGTCGGGTACGTCGATATGGGCGTCGCAGGCAGCGCACAGTACCGCTGTCACCGCCAGTATCATCGTATGTATCTTTCGTATCATCATATTTCCGTTTTTCTTATTTTAGCGGTAGTTTCACTCCTAACACGACACCCGTGCGCAGCAGATCCGCGCCCTTTATCATCATGTCGCTCTTTACCTGCCAGTACAGTGTCCATCCTGACCGCAGCACATAGTTGTGTTCATAGCCCACATGAATGCCGGCCAGAAACTTTTTCGTGTCGCTCCCTGCCGAAGCCCCGATACGCAGATTGCCATAATGGTTGCGCCCACGCGCCACGCAGGGCTTGTAAGCCACGCCGAAGCCGTAGGTACGGTAGTTCCGCCAGAAGGATTCCGGGCAGACATGGCCGCAAGAACCGCATTCCGCCCATTTTACATAGCCGTTGGCAAAAAACTCCCACGCATGGCGGTAGTTCATTTCGTGCTCGTAGGCGAGCGTCACATCCATGCCGTTCTCATACAGCAGCCCCACACCAAGCGAGAGGCGGCCGCTGTTGCGCTGGGCGTTCGCATTTACAACGAAGCACATGCAGGCAAGCACCAGTATCATCATCTTTTTCATCGTCATTCCTCCTCCAATAAAGTTGTGTTGAACGAATCGGCGGACAGCACATCCTCATAGTCTATGTTCAGGCTGATATTGCGACCGCTGATTTGCCGCTCCGTCATTTCGATAGTCAGCAGCTTGTCGTTCGGGAATGTCATCTTCTTCACCACAATCACATTGCGGTAGCCATGCCGGAACGTCTTGCCATGTTCCAATACCAGGGCTGGCGTCAGTTCGATGGTCTGTGCGTTGGTTGCTTTGGCGAGCTTCTTGTCCGCCAACTTTACCCGTATCTCGTCGATGTCGAACCGGATGTTCGTCTTGTTTTCTATGGAGAAGTCTATGAAGAAGTAGTCACCGACAGCATAGATATTATTCAGGCGCATCACCATCCGGTGCGCTTTGGTGGCGACGTTGCGGAATTTCGCAGGTGAACTCCATACACGCCTTGCGAAACGAACCATCTCTGCAGTGGACATCGAGACCGCCGGGTTGTTATAGGCATCCCGTTCATGCAGCAGGATTTCCTTATCCGTCACCGCCTCTTTCATCCGTGTGGTGTAGATGAGCGCGTACTGCGTTCGGTATCGCTCCGTCACGATGGTCACGACAGCCAGCACTTCGCCGTCCTCGTGTCCAGTCTCCTTGGGTTTCAGCCGGATGATGTTCTCTATCGGCTGGTCGCCTGCTACCTTATCGGTGGAAATATCCACCATGCGGATAGGCTCCGATGCCGTAATGACGGTCGTTACCTGTTCATTGACCGTCAGCCGCTCCATTTCCTCGTAAGTGCGCTGCGCTTGTGCGTCGTATGTGGCAAGCATCCCTGTCGTTATAAAAAATGCAGCTACGACTCCTTTCTTGTTTACTTTCATATTCATATCATTGATATTGTTGATTTTATTGGTTTCCGTTATTTATTTCTCGATTCCCTTCTTTCGTTCCGTTTCTGCGTTTCAATTCTTCCTGAATCCGCTGTCCGGCAACCTCGCAATACGCCGGCTCGATCTCGAATCCGATATAATGCCTTCCCGTGCGGATGGCGGCAACGGCAGTCGTCCCCGAACCGATACAATTATCCAATACCACATCCCCCTCGTTGGTGTAGGTGCGTATCAGGTACTCCACCAGTGCGACGGGCTTCTGTGTCGGGTGGTAAAACGTCCCCGTCCGATGCTCCTTGGGTATGGATATGACAGAAGTCGGATATTTGTCATCCGCCACGCGCACCGGCACTAATTTAATCTCGCCATAACAGCGGTTCGTAAAATCGTTGCCCGATTTACGCCGTCCGTGATTTCTCCGCTCCGGCGGGCAGGGTGTCATCTGCGGATGATACACCGGTTGCCGGTCATAGAACACGATGATGTCCTCGTGCTGGCGTAACGGCATCCGCTTGGCGTTCAGATGACCCGTCACACGGTCTTTCCGCCATATAAGATTATACCGCCACATCCGGGGTTGCGACAACATGAGCCGTGCGGAGAAAATGCCTTGCGCAAATAGGATAATCGGGCTTCCGGGCTTCGTAATGCGCCGATACTGCTCCCACAACGGTTCAAGCGGAATTTGCCTGTCCCATCCGGCCGAGCCGTTCTTGCGGTTCAGCACACCGTAGGGCAAATCCGCTATCACGGCATCGACACTGCCGTCCGCCATGAGCTTCATACCCTCTATGCAGTCCATATTATACAGGTTGTCCGTCTCTATCATGGCTTTCGTATTTTACTGTTTCTCACGTCCGTTCACCAAATAGACGAACGTGCCGTATTTCAGCTTTACCTTGTTCTTTTTGATAGCCTTGCCGATGGCATTGCTCGTTTTCTGGTAAGCGTTTGTGGCGGCCTGCATTCCCCATTGGGTAAGGCTGTTGCCGTAGCTTCCGGTATTCATGTTCATATTGCCCGAAACCGCACCGCTCGCCACATCCTTGCTCGTTTCCCGGAACTGGCTGTTGGGTACATACAGTCCCTCCATGCCGTCTGTGTCATAAAGCGACAGACTGACCTTTACCAGTTCGTCGTGGATGAGAATGCTGGTAATGTTCCCTTTCACACGCCCTGACGAGAAACCGCTCATGGTGGCGTACAGATATGAGCCGCGCTTGACCACGCACTCGTTGATCTCCACATCGTCGAGCAGGCGCAATCGCACGCGCGATCCGTCCACTGCCTTGATGTCCTCGTCAATGATGGCCTTGATGAGCTTCGGTTCGTGGGCGTCTTTTGCCAGCGTATTGAAGTAGTCTGATGCTGTCTTTACCTTCCGCACGACCTCGCTGGGAGGTTCGTTATCGGACGGAACTTTTACCGACCGGCTCTCTTCCTCTATTTTGCCCTTGACCTCTATGGTCGCAGCAGGCATCTGTGCCGATTCAGTAGTGTCCGACTCAGCAGGTGGCATTACTTCGTTCTGTCCTCTCAGCCTCGCTTGGGCGAGGGCTTTTTCCAGTTCCGCGAGGGCTTCTTGCTCGCGTGTCTTGGCATCGGCAACTTGCGCTGCCATTGCTTTCTCCTGTTGTTGTTCATCGAGCAGGGCGATATCGTCCTGCGTGTATTGAGATTCATATTCTTCTTTGTTGTCATCGGGTTCGTCACGTTCTATATTATCCACTGCGGAGTAGTCTTGTATCTTACCCCACGATTTCGCCATGTTCTCGTATTTGCTGCCTATGCCGTCGCCGCCCTTGATTTGGGCATCCGGCAGGTCAGGGTTCAGGAACTCTGTCGTCTGGAGTGTCTTGTCCGGAATCTTCGCCGTTTCGGTATGGAACAGGTCGAAGATGAAATACGATGCGACCAATAGCGGAATGTACAGGATGGCCGGAAGCATATACTTCGGTTCCTTGAAATTGATTCTATCTGTTATTTTCATCATGCGTCTTTAATTGATTTGTACATACTTGCCTTCAATGGTGCAGTTTTTCAGCACCTCTGCATTCTCCTTTCCGAAAGCGATCAGAATGCTTCCGCAGCCGGGAGAATCCCCTCGTGTCCCGTCCGGACGGTAAAACCGGATACGGTGGCGCAGGAATTTCATTCCGTCCGCTTTCTCGAAGATGACATCTTGAAACATCTTTGAGTCGCAGCGGTTGAACAATAGCGCGATACCGTTGCCATGCTCCGCCAGTTTTCGGACAAACAGCTCGATAAGAGGGCGCGAATATGGAGGATTGAGCCATACGCGCCCTTCCCATTTCCGCGACAGTCCGTCCATGTTCCGGTCATACATAACCTCGGCCGTCGGCCACAGCGGACGAACGGGAGCACAAGGGTCAAGGTCGAACTTACCCAATGCTTCCAATACCTCTTTAGGTGTGTACCATTCGTCGGACGAATGGGCTGATTTTTCAAACCGTGTATTCATAGGCACTGTTTTATTGCGGTTCATCCGCTTTGTTTTCCCTCATTTCAATCCTTTGCAACCTTTTGTGTCGCTCCCGCAGCACCGAATCCTGCATCTCCGTTGCTGTGCGCGTCATGTGGCTGTAATGGTACGCCATCGTGAGACGGTAGATATTCCATATGAAACCTCCGATTGCGAATCCGAAGATGATGACTAAGAACAGCGTCCGGTGCGCATTGGCAAATCCTTGGACTTTGGCAGCCGCCTTGTCGATGCGTGTCGCTTGGGCGAACTTGCGCCCGGCTGTCACTTCCCGTTCGTAGCGGTCTTTGTATTGCGGATCATTCTTGTCCGGCATTTTCTCACCGAACAACATCCGCCTGAATCCCTTGATATTCATAACTACTGCTGTTTAATAATTGGCTTTCGTCTTCTGTTCGATGTCTTTGTTCAACAGCGTGCGCCAGTTCACGATGAGCAGCCCGTGCGGATTGTTCTCTGTCCGGGGCACACGCTTGAGCTGTCCCGCCGTGACCAGTTCACGCATGAGGATATTGCTCCGCCGCTCGATACGCTGACGCCCGTAGTAGGTGAACTCCATCTTTTCCTTATTGAAAGCTATGCTGTCACAATAGATAGAGAATACCGAACTCGTCCCCAATATATTGGAGTAAAATCCCTTTTCTTTGAGCGTGTTGTACTGTGCCAGTCCTGTCTCATCCACCAGGTACATCGCTTTCTCCATCGTGTAGCGGATATATTTGTCGTCCGGAGGCAGCGTGAAAAAGAAATGGTGGAACATCTCCACGTGACTCTTGGCTTCCACGCCGAGCGTTTCATCCATTGTCGTGCGGTTCACGAGGATTGGCACGTTGCCGTCCAGAACATACACCTTTTTCTGCGCATCCGTGACCATCGTGCGAGCCGTCCAGATGCTCGATACGCTGATGATGATGCACCCCGCAAGGAATGCGGTGCAGATAATGCCCACCAGCCTGATTTTGTTTTCCAAGTTCTTTATAACCATAGTTGTCAAATATTTATAAATTCAATCATTACCTCATTATTCCACCCATCGCTCCGGTAGCTGTCATTTTGGCCTGCTGCGCCACACCTTCGCCGAAGTTTCGGGTAGAGAATGCCGTGTCGCCTTCAGGTATCATCCATGCCGCCAAATCCGGAACGAGGTTCAGGCACTTCAAAGCCACGATGCTTGCCGCCATCAGATACCCGGCGGAGAAGAAGCTGTTTTGCAGGTAAGCCGCCATTGTCTGCTCGCTGGCTGTGATTGCGGTCAGGTTCTCGATTTGGATGCACAGCACAATGTCAAAGAGCAGCAAGACATAAAACCCGACGAAGTAGAGCATAGCCCCGTAGAAATGCACAGTCAGGTAGCGTGTCAGCCACTTCGCCCAAGCACCTTCCCATTTCGGCAGGATGCTGAACGCCCATTGTATCGGGCCGAATATCGTCAGCATACCGAGTAATATCTGCTGGCAGTAGATGGTGGCCCACCATCCGATACGGAACACCACAAGGGCAATCAGCATGATGATTTTATCTATCCCCACGATGACGCCTGCCGTCAGCGATGTGAACCAAAGTTTCGATGCGTCTTTCTCCATGTTTGTCACCTCGTCCACGCCGGTCTGTTCCATTGTCGCCTCTATCAGGTTGGGGTCGGAAGTTCCCGTGTGGGCGACATCGGCCTGCGCCTGCAGGTTTGTGTACATCGTGTCCCGTACATGGATGAGTTGCTGCACCTCCTCGAACCTGTCCGAAATCTGTGAGGCTTCGGCCTCGTACAAGTCGTGCGTGTACGATCCGATACAGTTCGGGATATAGGACAGGAAATCGAGGAAGCACCAGTTGCTTCTGCTGCCTGCCATTCCCGTGTCCGCAGGAGGATACCACCAGCAGATGATAATCGACACGGCCAACGGTCTGAACAGCTTCATCACGTCCAGCGGCTCGTGCTTCACCATCATCTTGTAGGCGATACCTGCCGCCATGACAATAGAGAAGAGTGCAGCCAGAGCCATGCACATCTGCAAAATCCACCAGAAAGGCCCCTGTGCGCCGGTAAAGGTCGCATCCGTCAGGAACTCATTGGTCTGAAAAATGACATCATCTATTTCCTCTTCCAACAGGTTGATGCCAAAATCCGAAAGTATATCTCCGTTTGCCATAGCCCGTATTTTTATTTCCCTCTGTTTACCGTCTCATCCCCGTCGCTGTCACCTCCGCCATTCCCGTTGCCGCCCGACTGCGCACCTCGCACCGCAAGACGCGATTCCTGCCACCGGCTCATGGCATTGCGGACAATGCCGCCCTTATGCAGGGTGCGGTTGTCCGTTGCGTTCAGCAACGCATTTGTCACACCGGCATTCTGCCGTCTGGCAAGAAACAACACGAGCGTTTCATTCTGTCTCGCCACATCCTCATAGATGCGCAGATACTCTTTCTTGCGTTGTGCATTGGGCATATAGGCATCTTTCGTAGCGTCGATGGCACACTGATATACACGGTAGTATTCCGTCCATCGTTCTTTGTCTGACGGAGTACCGCCGGACAGGAGGATGCGGTCGATGTTGCGTTTGAACCGTTCCATCTCTCCATTGACTTTACTGCCCTCGGCGAGCCATGCGATATCCACTTGCCGGTCGGCGACATTCAACGCCTCGATTTTCGCACGCTTGACCAAAGCGGAGTCGATGGCTTCCGCTTCATCCGTCTGATTGTATAGATTGATACCTGCGAGCGTGCGGAACGAGAGTTTGTTCTTGGCCGCCGCCGACTTTTTGTATTTGTTGTGAAGCACGGAATAATAGAGGTCGGGCGACAGTGCCCCCGTGCCCGTTTCCATGACCGTGACCTGATTCTGCTTTGACGAATCGTGGTTGTACGTTACATACTGCGCATGTGCGGCCGACGTTGCAACAACAGCAACCGCCATGAGTAAAAATCTTCTGTTCATATTTTTCCCTTTTATCGTTAATGTTCCAATCTTCCGGCTCCGCGCCACCGCCCGAAGGCATCGTCAAGAATCTCCTGCTTGGTGCGTGAGCGATATACTTTTGCTTTCCAGTAGCCGATACGAACCTGTATGTACCGCCATGTCTCGATATACGCCCGGTTCAGATGCCGCTCGATGTTGTCCAACGACCGGTTGATCGCCTCCAGCACCATCAACAGGTCACTGGTTGAACAAGCTGCCGCACCTGTGGCGTACAGCACGAGGTCGCTCACCGACTTGTATAGCTGTTCGCCCTCGGCGGCAATCGCTCGCAGCCCCCTTGCGTTGATGGCGATAATCAGCGTGTCGGCGGATTCGATGTGCCCTCGTTTCAAGATTTTCGCATTGAAGTTATCCAGCAAATCCTTGTAGTCGCCAATGCGGTCGCTGACTGCCGTATAAGTGTTCTTTACATTCAGCACCGTGCGTAATGACTGGTACATCACGTCGATGACGTCGAACGCACGGGTGTACCGGTCGAGATCTACGTTCAGTTCCTTATAATTCCCGACTTCCTTCCGGCTGTACTCGTGCAACAGTTTATTGCTGTATTCCAAAGTGCTGCGTGCAAGCAGCAGGCTGCGTTGCTTCTTATGGTCATTGATGTAGGCTTCGACGGAAACCACATCGAAAGTCCACTGCGCTTTGGCGATACCGGGCAGCAGGACAACCAGCATGAGGGTTATAATCAGATTCCGTCTCATTGCCGTTCCTCCTTTCTTTCAACCCCGTTTCGGAGTGTCCGTGCGTTCTCCACCCAGCGGTCATGGCACTCTTCCACAAGCGTCAGCCGGCGTCCGGCATCCATATCCAGGCCGGGCAGCACATCCTTCATCACATCGAGGATGCTCCGTTTGTAGTGCATCATTTTCTCCAAGGACACAAGGTCAGCGTATATCTTCGTGATACGCGAATCCACCTCCCTTGCTATTTCGAGACGGTCACTCGACCACAGCAAATGATATACATCCCCGGTCGGTGTTTCCTCCGCAGGTGTGGTACGGGCATATTCTGTCGTTATCTTGCACGAGGGGTGTTCACGGGCAATTTCAGCGATGCGGTCGTTCACTATTTTGCTTTTCTCCGCATCGGACAGATTCGGGTCTAAGGTCAGTACGTCAGCGACGTGCGTGTCGGAATATTCCGAAGTCAGCTCCCACCGTATCTGTATAATGGCGCGGTGTATCTTGATTCCCAGAAAATATTTCGGTTTACGGGCTATCGAGACCGTTGCCCTGAACGTGATGATGCCGTTGATATTCGGCATCGTCGCCTTGCGTACATACGAGTAACCGTTCCATGCTCCGCCGTCCTGCCACGTAAGGCTGTATGCCGCCTTGCAGTCCTGCATGATGGCCGGGATGCGGTAATAATCATCCGTCGCCACGCTATTGTCGTCTGCGGCTTCCGATTTTGCCTGGATGTAGTCGGATTGTTTTTTCTTCCATTCCGCCAGTTCACCTTTCAAACCGTCTATCCGTGTCTTGTTCGCATTGTATTGCTGGCGATAGACCGCCGCATCCTCGATGCTTGCCGTACTGATTTTTTTCAGCAGTATGGCGTTCTCGTCTTCCAAAGCCCTGATTTGTGCTTCAAGTGCGGAGACTTTGGCATTCGCCTCGCTCAACATCGCATCCAGTTCCGAAAGGTCAAGGTTGTTTTCCGTGACCGAAGTCTGCATGGCGCACTCCTTGGTGTGGGCATTCAGTGAGCTGCCGCACTTGCGGCACTTGTACTGGGTGGATCCTTGTCCGAGCGTCACTCCGTCGGAACAGGTCACGCTGATGGTCACGCTCTCGCATCCTTTCAGTTTGGCGGCGTCCGTTGCCTGATAATAGTTCCGCGCACCGGAGGATATATAATAAGTATAGCCGTCTTCATTCTCGTTGAACTCCGCAAGCCGCACGTTCAGTTGCGCCCGAAACGTGCTCAAGTCCATAGAGTAGGAATCGAAGACCTCCTCATAGACTACCTCTTCCTTGTTCCAGCTCTTGCTCACATGGATTTCGTATGCGTATGCTTTCTTGGTCTGCTTGTTTTTCTTGCTGATGATATAGGCACTCATCCAGTAGTTGATGCTGTAGCTGAACCCGTCGTTCTGGTTGTTCAACTGCTGCACGCGGTTTCTCGACCAGCCGGCATGGTTTTCCGAGTTGGCGAGCACCTGTTCCCGTTGCGAGGCATTGGGATAGAAATTCGGGTCGCTCGTGTTGAAACGTACCCATGCGCTTCCGTTCAGGATGCTGTTGTCATCCGTCGGGGGATAGTAGTCGCACAGCGATACGCTTCCTTGGTCGCGCCGGGCGATATACCACCGCTGTGTGTAATAGCTTCCTGTAGCTTCGCTCAGGTAGTCACTCATCCATCCGGCAAGGTCATAGTTCCCGAAGCCGAACAGTCCGGCGACATTATCCGTGCCTCCGATTTTATCGAGCAACATGGCTCCGATGCCGTTCTCCGCCTGCTCAAGCAAACCACCGTAGTGGTCATACAGGGTGACGATAGCTCCGAGTTTGCCGTTCATCAGTTCGTGGAAGGCACTTTGGGGCAATAGCGCGTCGCCGATGTTGGCGATGCCGGCAGTCGCAAGACCGACTCCCATGTTGTAAAGGTTGTCGAGGTCATTTTGCAGGTTCTCGCGTGTAAAACGGTTCGGTACACGGGCAAGGTCATCCATTATCCGCTGCCAGTCGATGTTACCGGCTTCCGACAGTTTCAGCAAGGGGGCAATATCCGGATTGATTTCGAGGAACGCGATATCCGAGAAGGTCAGCGTGCTGTTGGTCACCACACTCTCGAACTGCATACACAGGCTTTTGGTATCGTCGCAGATTTTCATCAGGTAGCTGCCCCAATAGATAGCCGTCTGCGGCGAGTGAAGCATCTGTTTCGCTACGACCCATATCTTGGGCATAATTTTCTCCGCGACCATCCGGTAGATGCGCCGGTAATAATAGTTTTCCGTGCGGCTATTCCATATACCGAGGTCGGTCAGGGCTTTATGCTCCAAGAACTTGGAGGCGAATATTCCGGCTGCAGCAACCTCTGCCGCCATGTAGTGCTTCAGGATGTCATCGACCTGCTCCCGATAGTATCCTTCAGCAACGGCTTCCGTACCGAAAGCGGCTACCATTGCCGCAACGGTGCGTGTGTCGTAGTTCACACTGTAATACTGTGCATGTACACTCTGGCAGAGTGAGACCGAGACGATTGTCAGAATCAGGAGTAGTCGTTTCATACCAACCGTATTTATTGGGATTCACGCACGGAACGGAGATTGAGCACATGTCCGGCCTCGTTTACTTTTTGGGCGAACGGCAGCGACTTGCCGATGCCACTGGCTTCCCAATCGCGGCAATATGCCTCGATAGCTTCCTGATGGCTGCACCGAAGCTCTTTCTTGTACAGTTTCAGAGCCTCTTTCTCTGCCCGTTCCGTCGTGTAGGTCATATAGCATTCGTGCGGTTCTTCCACACCGTACACTCCGCTGGTCGTGCCGCGACGGATGAAGACTTCCCGGAAAAAACTGCGTCCATCCTTGTTCTCAAGGCGGTTGATGGTAAAAATCTTCTTGCAATCCACATCGGTCAAGCCAAGGATCGCCTTGATGGTGTCGAACCTTTCACGGAACTTGCTCTGGTCGAGCAGCATCACCACATCCGAGTTGTTGATGATGGCCTCTTTCACGATTTCGCTGCCGATAATGTCCTGTATCTCCTGTGTTACCACGCCGACACTTGCCCAGAACTTACGCGCTGTCTTGTACATGAACTTGATGTACTCCGCCATAAGCGGACTGGCGATGGCTTTCCACGCCTCTTCGATGACCAATACCTTTCGCCCCTTCTTGATACGCATTTTCTGTAGGAATACATCCATGATAATCAGCGTAACAAGAGGGAAAAGGAGAGGATCATCTTTTATACTGTCGATTTCAAAGACGATAAAGGTCTCATCGAACAGCGAACTGTCCATGTTCTCGTTCAGCGTCTTGTCGTGGTTGCCACCTCGGTAAAAGTCTTTCATCATGTAGCGGTAGGTCGATATGTCGATGCCCGTAATGCGGTTTTCATCGCAGATGTCGGGTATGCGTTGCACGGAGTATTCATAGAAGGAATTGAACGAAAGCTCTTTTACTTTCAGTTTCATGCGCCTGCTTTCTATCTTGTTTATGATGTCCTCGATGCGTGCGGCACGTTCCTGCTCGCTTTCGCCCTTTTGCTCGCCGCGATTGCGGTCGTCGATGACAAGGCTTTTGCGCAAGTCCTCCCGTTGCTGGGGCGTGAAACCCTCGAACCCGTTGAAGTAGGCATCGTAATATTCCGTGATGACGTGCTCTATCAGGCGGTCTTCCGTCTTGGTAATCGTTCCCTGCGTCCCTTTCCAGATGAGCAGCACAAGATTTTTCAGAAAGCCCGTTTTCTCCACGTTCATCTCCTCCCGGTTGATGCGGAACGGATTCATCGTGATAGGCTTTTCCTCTGTATATGATATATACTTACCACCCAGATACTCGCATAGACCTTCATAAGAGTTACCGGTATCTACCATAACGATATCGGTGTTCTGTTCATGGAGCTGGCGCACGACCGAGTTCATGTGGAAGCTCTTGCCGCTTCCCGAAGGCCCCAGACAGAAAAAATTGGAATTGTCCGTCAGTTTGTTCTTTCCCTCTTTTCCCGTGATGTCAATCGCTACCGGCACGCCTTGACGGTCGGTATAGTACACTTTCAGCGGTGTCTCCTCGCTGTGTTGGATGCGTTCCTTGTACATCAGGCATGTCGCCGCATCGCCGAGCGTGAGGAAGCGGTCATACTCCTCACTAAGGGAGTAACAGTTGCCGGGAAATCCGCCCACGAACAGCTCTAATTGATTGTAGGCTCGTTTGCTGATGTGGATACCCATGCGCCCGAATGCGTTTTCAAGGTGGTTCGTACACTTTTGCAGGTCGGCATCGGCCGGTACAGCCACCACCATGCTGAAATGGCTGTACACAAGCTGCTTGCTCTCACGGGCGATGACCTCCTGAACACGCTTGATGTCCTCGACGGCCATCTGGTTGTTCGGGTTGGGGATGCTCGCGTGACGGTTCTTTTTCTTGTCGAGCAGCGACAGCTCCCGCTTTTGGTTGGGCAGGAAGATGATTTGGTTATAGACCACAGTCTCGGCATTCGGTATGCTATCCACCACCGATACCAAATCCACCGGCATTTCGGTATTATTTACCTCGATATTCGTGTAGGGACGGATCAACGATGGCAGTGCGGCACAATCCACATCCACGAGGCTGTACACTTTGCAACGCTTGTCGCCCATAGAGACGGTCTCATCGTCTGCCTTGAAGTTTGTCATCGAGACGGTGCGGTCGTTGAAATTCATGGCGAAGTAGCGATCCACATACTCGCTTGCTTCGGCTTTGTTCAGGAATCTGGCCTGCACACCGCTGTCACGCAATTGGTCGTGTACTTTGCGGATTTTCACGAGGAAGTCGCGCCATTTCTTGTTGTCGAACGAGAAAAGGCGGCTTTTCTTAGCCTCCTGCGTGATGGTCAGGTAGCAAAGGCTGTCTGTGTATGGGCGGCCACCGAAATAACGGAAGTATGACGCCGAGAGAAATTCCCGTCCGTCGTCCGTTTTATTCGCAAAGCGTTTCCTGACGAAAATATCCTGCTTGTGGATGGCATACCCTTCGCCCAATGTCTGCGCAAGGGCGGTGAACAGGTGCGTGAACTCGTAGTAGCAGTCGATGTCCGCCGAATACTTTTGCACCGGATTCTCTATTTTCAGTACGGCGGAGTATTCGCCAGTCTTGGTGTACAGCACGCCCACACCGTCCGTCTCTTCCGCCGAAAAATAGATGTCCTGAAAGATTCGCTTGCGCTTGCCGCCCGTGCCGAACGCATAGACCGATACGGCCATGCCGATGCACAGTGCGATAAAGGCAGTGATAATGTATAGGGTCATTTCGATATACGTGTAATTAAAAATAGGGGCAGGTTCGCCTTGCCTCAAGACAAACCCGCCCGCGTTCAACAATCAATATAGCCATGCACATTGCCGTGATGGTTTCTCTTTCGTCAGATCTTGCGCGAGTGGGCATAGACGTACACACCCGGTGCGATCTTCTTGCTGTGCAGTCCCTTCCGCTGTTTGAGGATGATGAGCACGATGCCTGCCGATACGACGGCTGCCAGCACGACAAGCCCGGCAACGAAACCTATCAGGCAGTAGGCGGCGACGAAGCCGACAATGGCTCCGCATGTTGTCGCTGCCGCCCAATAGATGTATCGTCCTTGAATGCCTAAGAATTCAAGAGGTCGTTGCAGCCCCTTGAACAGCGGATAATCCGGATAACGTTCGTCCTTGCCTTTCATCCTCTGTCAGTTTAAGCGGCAATACCGAAGAACAGGGGCAACGCCTTGGCCGCCGCGATCAAGAAGATACAGGCTCCCACGACCATCATGATCTTCTTCTTGACATCCTGCTCCTCGTTGTTCATGGCGATGTACACGCTTATTGCGCCCACGATGGCCACAACGCCGGCAATGGCGTAACAGAGTTTGACCATGATAGGCACGTACTTGGCAATCTCCTCCGCGACGGTGGACAACGCACTCGTACCGGCGGAGTAGTCGCCGGCGGAGTTCTGTGCCATTGCAGTCGTGCCGGACAGCAGCATGATAGCGAGCATCTTTACCTTGGTGGAGATTCCATTGATGAATCCCATTGCCTTTCGGCACATTCGTTTGGTTCTTTGAAACATACGTTTACTGTTTTTGGTGAATACTTTTATTTATCTGTGACCGTCATACGGTCGGTGTTATATGCGGTAGCCGAAGAAGGCCGGGAAGACGACGAACGCACCGATAAGGAACAGGCACGCACCCACGAGTGTCAGTATCGACTTGGTGATGCCGTCCTCGCCCGTGTTCATCTTGACATAAATCTGGAAACAGGATACGATGACATAAACTCCGGCTATGGCGCAACAGATGTACTGGACGTACAACATCATCGTCACCACGTAGTCGTGCATCGTAGCCAGCGCGTCCGCGCCCCAACTGTAGTTCACGCTACCGCTCTTGGCGGAAACCGTGCAGTAGGGGAGCGTGAGGCACACCGCACATAGTATCTTCTTAGCTTTCGACATTTCACAACCGGTCTTGAATTGGGTTCCACATGATTTCAGGCCGGTTGTCCCCCCGTCCTTTGGCAATCATCGCCTTGTACATCTCTTCCGAAGTGCGTGCGTCCGACAGGTAAGGCACGGTGTCTTCCATCCGTTCCTCCGCCTCGGCTTTCAACCACTCCAATTTTTCCTGCGCCGCAGTCGGGTTGTTTGCACTTTCTTCCTGCGGCACTTCCGGAACGGTAGCTGCGCTTTCAGTGTCGTAGCTATCGCTGCCGATACTGAAGCCCGTTTCACTCTCCGTGACAGCGACGCTTTCTTCCTCGTCCTCCGGTGCACCGATGTCGAAAACCTCCTCGTCCTTTTTATCCGTTCCCTTTTTTCCATAAAGGTCATGCGTGATGACAGCGGCGTAGTAGATGACGTAAGCGACTGTCAGGACAAGGGCAAAAATGAAATATGAGTTCATATCTTTTAGTATGGATATTGAAATTTATATTAGTATGATTTTGCAAAGGAATACACGAAATATTGAACTATAAAATAATTGAACAATAAACAGATATTCCGTTAGTAAGATTTGTGTAAATTCTCAAAATCGAACTATTAAATCGTACTATATGCCTATTTCGGCAGAGAAAAAAGGAGGAATGGGAGGGCATAAAAAAAGCCCTCACGATGGAGAGCTTTGAACGGAAAATGGCAACAAGGCATCAACGTTTCTTTCCGCGTAGATAATCGTTCAGGTCTTTGTATTCCGCATAACAGCCGGATTCGTCACTGGCACGTCCGCCATACATGCCGGCAATGGTCTCGGCGGTTTTCTGCCCGGCAAGGTCATTGTCAAGGTAACAGTGAATGCACGAATATTCCTGCAAGTGTGTCAGTGCCTTTCTCAGGTTGTTTACCGAGTTCATCACGAGGTAGTCGCACGGCATGTCAATACACACCCTATTGTTTCCAGTCTGCTTCAGCGTCAGATAGGAAAGGAAATCCATGAACCCCTCGAAGACACAGACCCTTTCCTGCGTTTCTTCGTTCCGGTGTCTTATCAAAGAAATATCCTTGTTGTTCAGGCATCCCTTGTAATATGCGTTACGCACCTCGTAGCCGCCGGAGATATTGCCGAACGCGAGAGCGAAATAGTGCCTTTGGCGCAGTTCGTAATGCACTTCACGGCAGAACATCCGACCGATGTCCGCATCGATCAGCCGGGACTGGAGGTAAGAAAACAATGCGTGGTGGCGCAGCGGAACCACGATTACATCTTTCATTTCCGCTTCCATCGGTCGGGGCGGAGCGGTCGGCACACGGATGAACGGTAGCGGTGCGGCCTTTGCGTGCCTCTCGATGAATGCCAGCACCTCGCTCACATTGTTCGTTTGATACAGGTGCTTTCCCAGTTCCACCAGGTCGCCGCCGGTAGCCTCGCCGAAATCATACCATTCATTTATCCGGTCGTTCACTTTGAATGACGGAGTACGTTCCTCCCGCAATGGCGAGAGATACCAGTGCTGTCCTGATTTTACATATAGCGCACGGTGGCCGAGCTGTGCCAAGAAATCCACGATGCGTATTTGTTTTGCTTCTGCTATGGTCATGTCTTTTTCCTTGCATTATATCCGGTATGTATTTGCATACGGTCTCATTCTTCATCGAAAAGCATGACCTCGGTAGGTGTCATGTCATTATAAAACAGCTTGTCCCGTTTGATGATGAGTTTGAGATTATCGGTCAGGTATTGCAACAGCTTCACCATGACACTGCGTCCCCGTTTGAATCCGATAGCCGCATAGGAATCCATAAGAGCCTGCAACATATTCTCGAAACCTTTGATGGGTTTGTCTCCAAAAGCGACGGCAAGGGCTTCCCGGTGCTGCTCTATGGACAAATCCATAAAACTCATCCGGGATTTCTGCTTGATATCGCCATTGAACGAATGGTGTTCCGCGATGACAGGCAGCCCGTTGTCATCAACGGTAAAAGCAAAGGGTTTGAACTCTTTTTCACGGATATGCAGCGCGTGGACTTCGCTGACACTCGGATTGTCATTGCTTTTGCTAATGACCAGTACGGTTTCCGCCTTGTTGCTCATCTCCGTGCCTATATGCCCCCGTACATTATTATCCCCTTTGTTCAAATGGAGCACGCAGTGGATATGCAGGTCGTATCGGGAAGACCACTCCATCATCTTGTTGATGACTTCCACCGATTCACCGGTGCTGTTGATATCGAGCATCAGGTCGCGGATGCCGTCGATGATGACCAGCCCGTAGCCTTTGTTCTGACGCAAGGCATAGTCTATGACCTCGATGCGCACTGCCGGCGTATATTCTCTTAGGCAAATAAAGTCAAGATTCTCGTTGTCTGTCTTCGTGGGAAGCCCGGCCAATCGTAAGATGCGCTCCAAAACCGTGTGACAGTGGAAGCGGCTCTGTTCCGTATCGACATACAAGATTCTGCGCTTTCCCTCTGGCAGATGCGCCCGGTAGTTCAGTACCTGCCGTCCGGCGAGCGACGCGGCAACAAGAGCCGAGACATTGAATGTCTTTTTCGATTTGGCTTTACCGGTCGATGCGCTGAAATTGCCGAGGGTGGCTATCGTCGAATTATCTATCCAAATAATCTGTGGGGGCGTTTCGTAGGTGTCGGTAGCCCTGATTTGGGAAGCGGCAAGAATATCCAGCAGTTTATGCTCCTCAAGCCCTGCACCTATGCTGTAATCAGTCCTTCTTTCGTTTTCCATAGCGTCTTTGCTTTAAGAATGGTTGTGTTGCTGCGGCTTCGGTAGCCATACGCATGGCATCATCCGCTGCCAGTTCATGGTTCTGCAGGAGCCATTCGTCCAGTTCTTCCTTGGCGAAGTAGATCATCTTGCCGCGCGGTTTGTAATGCGGAATCTCTTTGTTCGCCGTGAGTTTGTACAGCATACTGTCGGAAACACCGATATACATGCAGGCATCCTGAAACGTAAAGACCTGCTTTGTCGAGTAAATGCTTTTCTCCAACAAATCCATCCGTTCCAATATGTTTTCAACCGGTTCCAGCTTTTTGAGAACCGATTCAAGGGCGGTAATCCGTTCGTTCATCCGCTCCATGAAAGTTAGTCTGTTCGACATATGTTTTTGATTAAAATTTGACAATAGAATTGTACCTCCGTTATCAGTGCGTCGATAACGGAGGACAAAGGTATGATATGCCGATAAAGGAGTAGGAATTATCAGCATGATACTATGCAAGTATCACGCTAACTCTCATTCTTTTATCTTTCACATGGTAGATTTATTCGCACTTGCTTTCAGCAGTCCGATGGCTCGCCGGATGCTGTAGGCGACTGCTGTCTTGTTATTCCTGACGGCGGAAAGCGCAGACGAAAGATTGGATGCGGTAATAAACCGTCTGCCATCCTTCGATTGCAGGAACCGTCCTTTGTCGAGAACGGACTGCCAGCGGGATTGGATGAACGAGTTTTCAAGAAGCGCATCGAATAGGATAACCACATGGCGGAGATTATTCACCCGGATATGAAAGCCCTCTTTGCAGAAAAAAAGAGCCTCCATATCCTCGACGCAGAGCGTAGAAACGCAAAACAGATGATAAGTATTGGCACAAGACACAATACCTGTCATCTGTTCTTCAGTGAAGTTGCAGCCGAAAGAAAGCGGCGGAGCTTTTACTAAACCATCAGTACGATGCACGACAGATGTCGGCAATGGTTCCGCCCTGTCATACTGCCTTCGCAGCTCCATGCACTCCTCGAAAGAGAAGTCTAATACGGTAAAAAGGGGTTGGATAAGGTGAGCGCATTCCGTCAGCAGCCCTTTGACGATGTGGATGTTCATTTCGTGGCAGTTCCGGCAAACCGCATTATCGCAGTTTATGTATCGGTGACTGTTGATGAAGTCATCCACATAGCGGCTGTACCGCTTGCCATCCGCAATCACATTTTGGAGATAGAGTTCTCTCGCTTCGGAGAGTAACTCGAATAGTTCTTTTGCTACATCCTGTTCAGTAGCGAAGTGGGTCAGGTGTTGCTTCCCTTCAAAAAAAGAGAAGACTTTTTGAGTTGTTCTTTCATGTCAATTTACTTGTTGATGAATTTATATATTTATATTCTTAACATATTTTCAGCGTTGGTTTTTCGACAAAATAATCGAAAATTAAGATATATGCTATTATTTGTTAGTAGGAAATATGAATGGCAGTGCATTATATAAGTACTCCGCCAAAGAACGAAACTCATGCCGTGCTTCCTCTTGTTCGTGGAAAGTCAAGTGGCTGACAGAAAACACGTCTGGAAGTTGTGCCATCGCTTGAACTTGTGCCCATATTCTATTATAGGCAACATCGTTCGTTCCGCTGCAAGCCCATATATAGAAATCGTTTTCCGATAAATTGAATGAACGAACGGCATTAGCAAGATGCTCTGCTGTCTCGACGGGATAAGTCATTCCGGAAAAATGCCCCAAAGACCAACCATCGGAACTGATTGGCATAAAATATTTGAAACAATTCAGAGTATATTCCAACGCATACCAAGTAGCAACAGCCCCCATCGAAAAGCCCCCGATAGCCCGATGGTTTCTTGATGCTTCAATACCTGCGATATTCGTATTTTGGGCATATGTGTGATAACGATTCTCTACGATTGGTATCAAATCGTTTACCAGTTCTTGTGGCAAAGCCTTGCAGTAAGGGTCTGCATCCGGATAGTAATCAACAGGAGTTCCGTAAACATAGCTTGTTGAGACAACAATAGTCGGAGCCATATCATCGTTTTCCATCATGTGGTCAAGCAGCTTGTACATCAGTTCATTCTCATTCTGAAAAAAAGAAGCCGCCGTTTCACCATGTCCGTGTACGAAATAGAACACATTATAACGTTGATTGGAGGTATCATCATAGCCATACGGCAGATAGACATACGCAGTATTCCTACGCATTTCTTCAGTTCCATCCACGTAATTCTTTGTGTCATAATCTATTTGTACGACACGTCCTTTGAATGTTGATTCTTGCTTATATTCAACAGGAACAGGTGCAGTTTTATTCAAAAGTTCTGTGTAATCAGACGAAACTTCTGATTCATACTCTTGTTCCGAGGGAATTAGAGAATTGTCTTTATCATTGCAAGCAACCATACACAAGCAAAGTAATAGAGTTTTAATCATTATTCTTAATCGGTGCATTATACTTCATTTCCAATAAAGTTTGTCTCATTATCCGACACTCCATATAAAGGAGTCCGGACTTTGAGACAAACAATCATTATGATATTGATACAAGCAGCAAAAAGTAACTGCTGCAAATTTCATTACCGTGATACTATTCTTTTGTTCTGTTGCGTTTGCCTTTTTTCATTTCGGCAATAGATTGTTCTATCATTTGCTTGTAAGTAACCTGCTGCTCGGCAGTCAAGAGAAGGGAAATATCTGCGGTTAATTTCTCTCTTGCTTCCCTTCGCTTATCGCGAGGGTGTTTCTGTTTATTGAAATCTGCATACAGTTCGCGGATTTTTGTTTTCTGTTCATCAGTCAGCTTCAACTTCTCGTCCATCTGCTTGATGCGGTACTCTGTTCGTTGCTGTGCAGTCATCTGGCGGTTACTGTCTTGGGCAGATACTTGAATGGTTGCAACGATGGCAATAACCATTACTAAAAACATTCGTCTCATACAAATTCTCCTTTTTTAATTAGTTATACATTAAATTGATTTTCTTGTGATATGCTGAATAATCAGTGATTGGGAATATCAATCCTCACTATCCGGAATCCGACATTGGCATAGCCTTGTTTGCCATCCCTTACATCATCCGATTTCTCACTGCGGCAATCGTCTCGTTTGGAATCCCAACTGCCTCCTTTTATAATATATTCTCCATTTGAATTGGTTGAGGTTGTCCATTCCCAGCAATTACCCCAAAAGTCAATGCCTCCACACGCGCCTGTGGACTGTTTGTAAGCATCTACGGCTGTTAATCCTGACTCAATACGGTTAGCGTTCATTGCCACATCTTTCGGCATGTGTCCGGCTCCGAGAATCCATTCCTCTTCGCTGGGTAAACGGTAGATATGCTTGCTATCCTTTGCCGTAAGCCATTCGCAATAGGCTTGGGCTTCAGCTATCGTAATATTCACAACCGGATAGTTATCCTGCCCTTTTTCATAGGTAAATCCGGGCTTGAACACGGCATATTCGAAATTGGTCAGCGGAGCGTAGCCGATGTAAGCATTGGGAGCGGATGCACCACGCAGCACCATCCAAGCATCTTTTGGGTTTTCATCCCTACGGGGATCAATGAAACGGAGGAATTGCTGCTGTATGCGGGTTTCTCGATTTTGCACCATCTCACCTACAATTCCTTGCATATGTTCCACGATGCTGTAGGTTCTTGCTTCACGTTCCAGTTCACGGAGTTTATTCTTCTTTCGTGCTACTACCTTGTCATACCGTACACACATTTGATCCAATAAAGCCTGTTTATTGGCCTCTGTCGGTGTCTTTCGATACCGCACAAACAAATTGTGTGTCTTGGAATCCATTTTAGGCCGCCCCTCTTCTACAAGCGGAGCACCGGGCTTATCGAACTCCAACTCACTCTCTACCAAATCATCAGGACTGATAAATTTCCCCAACTCCACCTTTTGATGCACACCGAAATAATGCGCCACAAGTCCGTCACGGTAAATGGACAGTCTGTATCCTCCATAAAGGTCACAAGGCAAGGTCGAAATGTAGTAATCCTTTCCGGGTATAAATCCGGATTTGCCGCTTGAACTGTATGTTATAATGGTACTTGTATGCGCCATATTATCAATTACAGTTTTTCCTTGATCGGACTTCTGTATAGTTGCCGTGCCTGCCAGCGGTAGCCCATCAACACTTTCCAGTTCTATCTTTGTCACACCGGTAAGGGAGAAATTGAATTTGATGCCGCACCGGTTAGCGGAATAGCCTTCATATCCGTTTTCTTTGTCCGTTTGGTGGTTTGAAACCACGATTTTATTTTGCTTATAGCCATCTTGTGCGGACACAGCGGTAGCCGTCACAATGGCTATAGCCATTGCTAAAAACAAATTTTTCATATTTGAGATTTATTTGTGGATTAAATTAAATCTGTTCTTACTACTCTGAAACCGACATTATCATATTTCTGTGTGCCGGTTCTCACGACATCTGATTTTTCACTACGGCAATCGTCACGCTCAGAATCCCAACTGCCTCCTTTTATGATATATTTTCCGTTTGAATCAGTTGAGGTTGTCCATTCCCAGCAATTACCCCAGAAGTCAATGCCTCCGCACGCACCTGTGGACTGCTTATAAGCATCTACTGCTGTAAGTCCTGTTTCCACACGGCCGGAGTTCATCGTAACATCCTTCGGCATGTGTCCTGCTCCAAGAATCCATTCTTCATCAGTCGGCAAACGGTAGATATGAGATTTGTCTTTTTCTGTAAGCCAATTGCAATAAGCTGTGGCTTCTGCAATCGTGACATTCACTACCGGATAGTTATCCTGCCCTGTGTCATAAGTGAAGCCTTCCTTGAAGGCGGCATATTCTGCATTGGTTACCGGAGCGTAGCCTATGTAAGCATTTGGAGCGGATGCACCACGCAGCACCATCCAAGCATCATTAGGATTATCGTCGTTTCGTGGGTCAATGAGACGCAGGAACTGCTGTTCTAACCGGATATCGCGATTATCAACCATTTCATCCACAATAGCCTGCATTTCTTCTATGAGATTAGGAGTTTTTGCCTCTCTTTCCAGTTCGCGCAGCTTGGCTTTTTTTCGAGCCACGACTTTATCATAACGAAGCCCCATTTGATTTAATAAAGCTTCTTTGTTTTCTTCCGTTGGATTTTGCTGATATTGGCGTAGAAGAGCTGTTGTCGTAGCGTCCAGTTCCGGTCGTGTTTCTTCAACAAGAGGTGCATCCGGATCGTCAAATTCCAATTCACTCTCCACCAAATCAATGGGAGTTATGTAATCAGCCCGTTCCACAATTTGATGTACACTGAAATAATGTGCGACCAATCCGTCTTTATAGATGGAAAGCCGGTATCCTCCATAAAGGTTACATGGTAAGGTGGAGATATAATAATCTTTGCCGGATGCAAAACCGGATTCATCGGAAGAACTGAAAACAAGAATGGAATTTGCATTTTCAGTTTTATCAACGATAGGAACGCCCAATTCATTCCATTTTATTGTAGCTGTACCTGACAATGCGTAACCATCGACACTTTCCAGCTCAACCTTTTTCACGCCCGACATTTGAAATCTTAGTTTTATACCACCACCGATGGCACGGAAAGACAGTGATTCTGAAACCGTTCGAGCCACAGATACGACTGCTTTTGCATCATATCCGTCGGTTCCTGCCGTTTGCGTGGCTGGAATGGATACGGTTACGCCTTCACGATTAGAAGATACCGCATTATTTGCAGGATATACACCATATAAAGGATTATCATCAGTGAAAACACCGTCGATAGTGCCTGAAAGTTGCGATGCGTTACCTGATCCTTGGACTTCAACAGAAACTGTTTCTCCATCATGAAGCAACATGACGGCATCGCCAATATTCCAATTGTCATAAAGTCCGTCAGCAATGGTCACAATAAGTTTTTCCTGATTAGAGTCTTGCCCTTCCTCACTGGACAACACGATATCTTCCGAATCTTCATTCTGACACGAAGATATTGTAACTAAACAGAAAAGTGTAGAACAACACAAGCAGAGAGTTTTCAATATATTTTTCATAACAGATTATTTTTGATGAGCTTTTCTTTTTTGAGAACGGTAATACAGACGATCCATCATTTCCTTTTCCAATTTGTAAACTTGTTCAATCTGTTTCTGTGTCAGGAATTTGCTATATTCCATATAATATTTCTTACGCAAATCAAGTATTTTCTGACTATGGGCAAATCTTTCTTTCATTGCCTGTTCCGCCTCAGCATCCGAACGGTTGGAGGAATCCCTTTTGGGACGTGGTCCAAGAGCCCAGACCTCTTTTTGAAATTGACAGAAAGTCTCAATAAAATTCTCTGTAGTTGCGTCATCCATTGCCATTTCCCTTGCAATGTACTTAGCTTGTGTTTCGGCTAATTGTTCACGTGTCATACGCTGTCTGCTATCCTTTTGGGCATAAGCATTTACGCAGAAAGTGCTTATTGTTATTACAACCATAAGGATTCTAAAAATACTTTTCATGATTGGTCATTTTATTATTCGTTTATAAATAAATCGTTCTGATAGACCGTAAACAGATAATTCTGGTCGGCACTACTCAATCTTGAGAAAGCTTGTTCAAACTTCTCAAAATCGTCCGTCTTGTGATGGCCGGGAGAAAAGTTGAAGACAAGCAACAGTGCTACGCTTGCGGCAACAAGCCCTCCCGATATAGAATACCACAAACGATAGCTCTTCTTAGGCTTGGATGGGATTGTTTCATTCCTGATGGTTTCCCAAACATTATTTTCTATATCGTCCAAAAAGCCCTCCGGAGCAGTATATGGCATTCGTTTACCTATGCTGTTGAAATCAAAATCCTTTTTCATATATCTAATTGTTTGAGTTCATATATTTGATTATCTTTTCTTTGGCAATATGATAGTTCGACTTCGCGCTGTCAGCCGTAGAGCCAATGATCTCAGCAATCTCGTCATATCCCATTTCATTATAATATCTCAAGTTGAAAGCTAACTGTTGTTTCGTTGGCAGCGATAAAATGGCATTCTGAAGTTTCACTGCTTCTAAATCATCATAGTTCACATATTCGTCAGCCATCATACGGTTGATTTCAGTTGATGCACTATCCAAGGATACACAGTCGTTCCGGCGTCGATTCAAAAGGCGTAAGGCTTCGGTAGTAGCTATACGATAAACCCACGAACGAAAAGAACCGTCGCCCTTAAATTCAGATAACGACCGAAATATCCGCACGAAAGTTTCCTGTGTCGCGTCCTGTGCATCATCGTGAATAACTACCAGTCTTCGGATATGCCAATACACTGCTTCCCTATATTTTCCCATAAGGTATCGGAAACCTTTTTCTGGCTCTTTGATTGCCATTCGCACCAGTTCCCAATCATCCCTTATTTTCATATACGGCAGATTCTGATGCTATTATACATTCGGTGGGGAAATGGTTGAACGAAGCCGTGTCAGTTGTTTGCTGCATAATGACATAACAATGTCTGTGGTGATGACGGTGGCGAGGCCGACGTACTGTCACGCACGATTGCAGCAGAAGCATAACGGTCATTCCTAAAGCCAGTATTTTACACATCTGTTTCATATACACTATCTTCTTTTTATATATACCTTCTTTTTCCCTCTAATGACACATTGTATGGGCTTTCTTTTATCAATCGCGAAAGCATCCAATTCTGCTTCTGCAGAAACTTTATTGAGTTGGGTCATCTTCGCATATTGATTTATTGTCAGATATTTGTGCGTTTCCAAGTAAGCTACTGCCATTCCAAATCTTTCCTTTTGGTTGAAACGGTTACTTACATGGGATGTCACCTCAGGTCGTACCACAACAGTCACTGTTCGATGCGGATGGTGACGTCTATGCCAATGCTGTGCGTTTGCAGTTCCGCAAACGCACGCCATCGCAATTATCAGTATTCCTAATTTCCATGTTCTCATCTTATACATAGCATTTATATTATTTCGTTATACATTCCTTTACGTACCTTTTCGTAAGGTATTCGAATGGACGCTCTATATATAAGAACTTACAAAAGAATAAAAGTAAAATAGAGTATGCAATTTTTTTGTGGTTCTTCAAATTTGGTGGCTAATTTAATCAGATAACTAAATGGAGATACCTCCAAATTTGAAGGAGAACCTCTAAAAGGTTTACTTTGTTTTTTTCCTATACGTACCCGAATTAAAGTAAACCTAAATCTGCGTTTGTAATCCGCCTATATGCAGATATGAAAACAGTCCCATTTTTACCACTCAACAATGCTAAGATTTCATCGGACTAATCAAACAAACCATTTACTAAATTGACGGCATCATCCTTTTTCTGATTGATAATTTTGGCGTACACCTGCGTCATTTTTACATCGGCATGGCCGAGCAGCTTCGAGGTCGTATAGAGATCCGCACCGAGTGTCAGCATCATCGTTGCAAAAGTGTGCCTCGCCGTGTGAAAGGTGAACCGCTTGTCGATTCCCGCAGCTTTAGCCCAAGGCTTGATGAGTATATTCATCATCGACGGACTCGGCAAATCGAACACATGGTCATCTGCCGTCTTGTCTCCCCGTTCCGGCATCCACTTCAACGCTTCGGGGGAAAGAGGCAGGTAAATCGGTTCTTTGGTCTTTTGCATGGATACTGCCAAGCGATATTGTCCTCTATCGACGAATACGTCTTTCCACTTCAATCCCACAATATCGCTCACGCGCAATCCGCAGAAGCAGGAGAACAAATAAGCAGACTTCACCGCCTCATTATTCATCGGAGTGGCAATCAACGCCCGGACTTCCTCGATGGTCATATATGACCGCTTGCTCTCCGGCAGGCGAATCTTATCCGAATTATTGATTTTGGTAAACGGATTGACTTTGATAATCTCCGCACGAACGGCAGCGTTCAAAGCTCCGTTCAGAATACGGTAGTAGGTGTGGAGCGTAAAGTTCGACACACGCTTTCCTTTGGGACGGTATTCCGTCATCAGATAATCGAGGTAGTCCTGGCAGAATGCTTTGTCGATTCGATCCATCGTCATCCGTTCTCCTGCATAGTCTTTCAGGATGCGAATGGTAACTGCGATTTGGTTCCCGTCCTTTTTGCCTCGCTTTGCCTGATTCTCTTTATATGTATTCATCCAATCGAGCAAGAACACCTTTTCCCTGTTCTCGATACCCGCTTCCCCATTGGTCAATTCGATGATGCGTTTCGACTTGATTGCATTGGCTGCATCCATTGTGGCTTGATTCCGTTTCCGGGCATTATTGTCCGTTTCCGGGATGATATACATTTTGAGATACTCGTAGGTTCGCTTTCCGTCGCGGTAAATATCCAGATACAAACTCTTGCTTCCGTCGCTCAACGGCTTCATCCGAAGGCGGATCGGTTCTTTGACTTTCGTCGGCTTTTTTACTCGTGGCATATTCTATTCCTTTATTCGTTATTTCTGTTGCAAAGGTAGGAATAATAATCCGAATTGAGGAACAAACAAGAAACAAAAATGTACCGAATAAGAGCCAATCAACTGAAAACAATGAAAACAACTGAAAAGAAATATGCACACTTAAATACCTATAAAACAGTGTGTTTATTTTCACTTGTTTGGCTCTTGTTTTCTTTTTGTAGGCTTATTCTATAAATCTGGTATATTCTTTTATTGTAACTATTTCTGGTCGACAAATCTTGTCGATGGTCACTGAATTGTAACTATTTCTGGTCACTGAGCTTGTCGAAGTGACCAGATTTGAGCTTGTCGAAGTGGCTTGATTAATATTTCCAGTGGAAGGCGATGTAGTTCTGAAGAGGTTTGCGTTTGTTTTTTGGCGGGAGCTGCATGAAGTCGCCATAGGAGTCGCGCAGAATCTTGTCGTAGTCTTTCCAGACAAAGAACTCACTGTCCTCGAACGGCAGTTTGATATATTCATTGATCTCACTGTCCTCGAAGAACTCGTTTGTCCCGACATCCGGACAGCAAAGCTGTGACCAATGGCCGCTCTTGGCCGGGGAGACCAGAGAGATGATCGTGTTCATATCCTTGACTATGTCGGCGGGGTCACGTTTGATGAGACGGGGATGCGTCCTTTTTAATATCCATATTTTCAGCCTTTTCCTTATTGAGAACTTGGATGATGAGACTGTGTGTACCCTGCGTATCCCGACATTGAATTTCATCAGAAGCATCAAGGAGTCGTAGATCCTGTCAAAAGTTCCCTTGTCATCAGGGACCCTGTCAATCGGGAATATGTCAATCCAGACCCCGACATCCCGCTTCACCCATGGAATGCAGCTTGAGGCAAGGGTTCTATCCATGTCGCACACCCTGCCGAAAGCGATGTAGCAGTCAGGAGTGTTGCGGCTGTCGATGAATGAATATCTGTCTGACTTGTAGATGGTTCTGAACCTTTCGTAGTCCTCGCGCGGCATCATGATGTCCACATCGTCATCCCAAGGGATGAATCCTTTGTGCCGTACAGCGCCAAGCAGCGTGCCGTAGCCTAATGAATATTTTATGCCGTTCCTTTCACAGAATCCGGCCACGTCCTTGAGTATTTCAAGGCTGAACTGTTGCAGTTCCTTGAGTGTGAGGTGTTTCATCGTAGTTTAGCTTAATTTGTAGACATTCTTTGTTTAGCTTAATTTGTAGACATTCTTTGTTTAGCTTAATTTGTAGACATTCTTTCCGTTGATGTAGTCTTCCTGGATCCCGGTCATCTTCAGGATCTCATCCTTTGTAAGAAGGTACATGCTCTGGTTCGGGTTAAGTATGCGGGAGATGAACTCCCTTATCTCGTACCTCAGGCCTTCGCCCATGAATGGGAAGAAGCATTTTCTGTTAAGATTCTGATCCTCGAACCTTTGCTCGAAATAGTCGGTCCTCCACCACGGGGCCGGCACATAGATGTAGCCCTTTGTTCCGGAGATGACCATATTCCCTTCCGTCTTCGCTCCAAGGCCGACCTGGAATGACGCTGTGGCATTGTCGTAACGGAACACAGCCTTGGTGTACATGTCCACGTCGTTCTTCATGATCGAGTAGAAGTTGATGTTGCGCACTTCCCGTCCCAGAAGCTTGATGATCGGCAGCAGAGGAAAGCATGCGTTCTCGTTCATGCTGCCGCCGTACTGGTTGTGGTCCAGTTTCGAAGACTTTTCGTCTGTCAATGTGGTGACGGAAGCGTTGATGTCCACGATCTTGCCGATCACGCCGGACTTGAGCATCGTCACGAGGTGTCTGAACGCCGGACAGTAGGCCGTCTTGTGGGCGATCAACAAGGTTTTGTGTCTGGCTTCGGCTATCGAGTACAGTTCCTCGGCTTGAGTCAGGCGAAGGACAAACGGAGTCTCGCACAGGACATCCTTTCCGGCTTCAAGGGCCGCTTTTACATATTCATAATGAGTGTAGTGCGGTGAAGCGACATAGACCGCGTCGCAACCGTCCAGAAGTTCCTCAAACGTCCGGGCTGCGAGTGGTATGCCATTGGCGGAGCAGAAAGCCTCGCATTCCGCATGGTCAGGATTGTAGGCCGCGCTGATCGTGTTGCCGCTGACGAACTTCGCCTCCGGGACGAACCTTCCGGCGATGCTTCCGGTTCCGATGATTCCGATCCGGACGGAAATCTGTTCCTCTCTCAGCATTGTACTGGAGATTCCCTCTGTTCGTGGCAGATAGACAACCTCGCAGAATTCCTTCATGTAGTCGAAATATCCTTCCCAGTCCGAGCCTATCGCGAAGACATCGACGTCGTATCTCTGGACATCATCAATCTTCTGGCCCTTGTACTCTTCAATGATCACCTCGTCGGCATACCCCGTCTCCTTGACAGCCTGGATCCTTTTCATCACACTGTCCCGTGTGTTGAGCTTTCCGCGCTCCATGTCGAAGTTGTCCGTGGTCACGCCGACAATCAAATAGTCCCCGAGTTCTTTCGCCCGTCGGAGAAGATTGATGTGACCTTGATGCAGGACATCAAAAGTGCCGTATGTGATGACGGTTTTCCTGTGGGGGCCGTCACCGTGTAATATTTTATTCATCAGCTTCGGCCTCGATTAAGTGGATGCGTTCAGCAAGCGTGCGCAGCTCCTCATCTGTCTGGAGCCCCATGTGGGAAATCCTGTAGAATCCCGGGATGGAGCCAGGCATGATGAAAGTGTCGTGACGCTCGATCAATCCTCTGAAAATCCTGCGCTCCGCCGTGTCCTTTGTCTGGATGGCAGTGATGGCGAAAGACGGGTTCTCGGCCGGCATCGTCCAGCCGTATTTCCGGCATTCCTCACGGAACACCTCGGCCCTGTGCCGTACCTCGGAGATGTTGAACGCCTCTCCGCCCTGCTCCTGAATCTGCCTGAGCCTGGCGTTAAGCTGGAGATAGATAAGGGTCGCCGGGCTGAACGGAGTCTGGCCTCTTTGGAGGTTGCCCAGATTGTCCTCGAAGTCCCAGTAATAGCCCCTGTGGGCATATTCATACCCTTCCAGTCGTTTGCTGATGAAGAGGATGGACAGTCCGGGAGGAATGTTCAGGCCTTTCTGCGTGCTGGTGACGCAGATGTCGATTCCGAGCGCGTCCATGTCCAGTTCCTCGGCGAGGAATGAGCTGATGACATCGACGACGAGGGACACGCTGTGCCGGCGGCATATTCCTGAAATCCTTTCAAGGTTGAATATCTGCCCGGTCGAGGTCTCGTGATGCTGGCAGAGGAACACTTCCGGACGTTCAGTCTCCACCGTCCGCTCCAGATCTTCGTAATCTATGTCCTTGGCGAACGGTACCTTGAAGTCAACCACCGGGACTCCGTAATATTCACAGAGTGAGACCCAACGTTTCCCGAAGGAGCCGCCGTTGATCGCTATCGCTTTCTTTTTGGTGCTTACATAATTTTCGACAACCGCACTCATGGCTCCGGTGCCGGAACCAGTGTATATGATTGTCCTTCCTCCCCGGCAATGAATGAGATCCAGAAGGATTCTCTCGGATTCGAGATTGATTTTTGAGAACTCTTCGGTTCTCATGTAGGGGATCGGCTGTGACCCGATCGCCGCTATTTCCTTGTCCAGATCACCTGGGAAAACATAAGAATGCATACTCGTTTTGCTACAGATTGCGCAAATTTAACAAAAATCAGTTATATTTGTGAACATCGGGGTATATTTTGAACGTATTATGCAAAAATTGTCTCACAGAGAGATCCAACTTTATCTCCTGGACATCCTCAAGGCCGTTGATTCCTTCTGTGTCAAGGAAGGGATCAGATACTCAATGGCCTACGGAACCCTTCTCGGGGCCGTGCGTCACAAAGGCTTCATCCCTTGGGATGATGACATAGACCTTCTGATGCCGAGGCCTGATTATGAGCGTTTTGTGTCTATGTTCGGAAAAGAGCCCGGATCCCGTTACCGTTGCCTTTGCCATAAGGAGGGAGTGAAAGGCGATCGTTTCGTCCATTTCTTCGCCAAGGTCGAGGATGTCAAAACCAAGAGCCTTCAGGGGCGTGGCTATGACTATGACTTCGGTCTCAATATTGACATATTCCCGATGGACGGCAAGCCTGAGGACCTTGATCTTCAAAGGAAAAGGGAACGTCAATTGACGCATTGGTCGCACCGTCTCAACATCTGTGGCACAAGGTTCGATCTGCTCAATTTCCACCAGCCGCTGTTCTCGAAGCTTGAGGCGCATGCCAGAGGGGCTGAATATTGGTGGAAAAAGATTGACACCGAGGTGCGCAAGTACCCATACGAGACATCACGTCTCGCCGGGGCGGTCTCCGTAACCTACAACGGCACGAGGGAGATCTTCGAAAGGGCGATGCTTGATGAATATGTTGACCTGGAGTTCGAGGGCTGTACTTTCAAGGCCTTCAAACGATGGAATGAATGGCTAATACAGGAGTTCGGCGACTACATGACTCCGCCGCCGGAAGGCAGGCGCAAGTGTCATGACCTCACTGTATATCTGTTGGATTAATTGTTATGGACATAGATTTCGTAGTTACATGGGTCGACATGAACGATCCGGCCTGGAAGGCTGATTTCGCGAAGTATTCAGGCAAGATAGACAATTCGAAGAATCATCTGTCCGAGGCCCGTTTCAGGGACTATGGATTGCTGAAGTACTGGTTCAGAGGTGTGGAGAAGTTCGCGCCGTGGGTGCGCAAGGTGCATTTTGTGACCTGCGGACAGAAGCCGGAATGGCTTGATGAGACGAATCCGAAACTCCATCTGGTGAGCCACAGGGATTATATTCCTGAAAGATTCCTGCCGGTGTTCAACTCCTCGCTGATTGAGCTGTACCTGCACAACATTCCCGGGATCGCCGACCATTTCGTCTATTTCAACGACGACTTCTACATGACGGCTCCCACGCCTCCGGAGAGATTTTTCCGTGACGGCCTTCCCGCCGACATCGCGGTCTTCAGGATGAACACCGGCGCCAGTCTCTGGTCCAGGTGCCTGGAGAACAACGTGAGGGTCATCAACGAGAGGTTCGACAAGAAGGAGGTGCTGAGGGAACACCACGACAAGTGGTTCTCGCCGGTCTATGGCGGAAAGAGCTGGCTCACGAGGCTGCTGAGACCGTACGGCAAGTTCATCACGCTCAGGATTCCACACAACGCCCAGCCATACCTCAAGTCCACTTTCGAGGAGGTCTGGGAATATGCCGGCGACGAGCTGACCAGGGTCTCCGCGAACCGTTTCCGCAGCCCGGAGGACTACACCCAGGAGTTGTTCCGCACCTGGCAGATCTGTGAGGGGAACTTCGTGCCGTACAACACCTACGATGACACGAAGATGTTTCCGCTCGTCGTGAAGCCGGGGAAGGCCATCAAGGCTGTCAGGGAAGGTAAGTACAAGCTAGTCTGCCTGAACGACAATGTCCACATACGGAACTATGACCGGGTGATGTCCTCGCTGGAGGAGTCGTTCAAGGTCATCCTTCCGGAGAAGTCCTCGTTCGAGAAGTAGTCAGGGAGGAGAAGAGCCTGTCCCATCTTTCCATCGTCTTTTCCAATGTGAAGTTTTCGGAACGCCTTTTGGATTCGGCTCCGAAGCGCCGGCGTAGATCCTCGTTGGCGATGACACTGCATATTCCTTGTGCCAGCGTGGCGGTGTCTCCGACTTTCGCGAGGTAACCGTTCGCGCCGATCGTGACGACCTCGGACGGGCCTTTAGGGCAGTCGTAGCTGACGATTGGGAGGCCTGTGGTGAGTGCCTCCAGCAGAATCATCGGGAAGCCTTCGAATCTGGAGGACATGACAAGGCAGGAACTGTCCAGCATCTCCTTCCGGACGTTGTTCGTGTTGCCTTCCAGAATCACCTTGCCTTGAAGCCCGGCAGAGTTGATCTGGCTTTGGAGTGCATCTCTCTGGCTTCCGTTCCCGTAGATGCTTAGCGTCCAGTCAGGATGTCTGGCGCTGACAGTCTGCCATGCAGTTATCAGATCCTTGAAGTTTTTCTGGCCCTCAAGCCTTCCTGCCGCCATGCAACGCTTGGCCGTGAGCGGTGAGACATCTTGGGATACAAATGACAGAGGATTGTAAATCTGCTCCACATCAGGTCTGACTTTTTCCCAATCCTCCTTGTCGGCCATGGTAAGGACCACGAACCGGTCAAGTTTCCTTACCGCATTCTCCAGTCTTCTCGTTCTTAAAGAGGCGTACATCCGTCCGAAAACGTTATTGCCGTATTTCATCAGGAATTTCTCGTGCGAGAAGTGGAATTCTCCCACCTTGACACTTCCGTCAGTGCATCTTGTGAGGGCGTAGAGGCTGTTGTCGCAGACTGTCACCGTGAAGTCAGGACGAATTTTTCCAAGCAAGGTATCCAGTCTTTTCCTGTACTTGAAGAGAAACATCCTGTCATTGGCATCAAGATCGTGACGGATAATTCTTTCGCTGAGGGGGAAAAACTCTTTTCTGCCTTTTTGCCGGGCCGTGATGATGTGGACTTCATAGCCCAGTACATCGGCCAGATAATTGGCCTTTGTCGTGAGTACCCTCTCAATGCCTCCGGAAAGATTAAGCGAGTGTATGCAGTAAGCGAGTCGCATCGTTATCGGTTTTCGAAGGCAATTTACGAAGTTTATGATGAAATTCAAAACGTTTGGAACATTTCACGCATTTTCCCGCCGGCCAACCTCTTTTGTCCGGAACGAAGAGTAAAAGCAAGTTCGAAATTTGAGTGGATACCGCGGCAGAATGCCGCTTAGTGTTTGTGATGTCCGGAAGCCGGTTGACCTGTGGCGGGATTCAAGCGTAAAAGACCTCTGTCGGACAATCCTCTGCCGGACAAAGCTCTGGGACAAAGGTAGTTCTATGGATGATACGAATGCGGAGTCAAAAAGAAAATCAATGAAAAAGTTTCTGTTTTTTATAGAATTGTGGCGAAATCGCGAAATAGGTTGTAAATTTGAGGCCTTACAAGAAAAGTTTATTGGGTATAAAAAAATATTTATGGGCGTAATTAAGAGAATGAGGGCGTTTTTCAGAGGTTCCCGTCACGATTTTGTCCCGATTCTTGCGCGGCAGACTGACTTCCTGTGTAAGACATCTTCGCTTTTGGTGGAGATGTTCGGGACGGATGATGTTGAACTGCGTTCAAGGATGGAGAAGGAAATCAAGTCCTGCGAGGTTCAAGGCGATGCCCTTTTGACCGAATTCCATGAGATGCTTTCGGGGCGTCCGTTCGTTCAGGTCAACAAGTTGGATCTGCAGGCTGTCGCGATGGCGATGGACGATTGTCTGGATGTCATCAAGGACACCTCCAAGGCTGTCTTGATCTACCGCCCTGTCAAGCTGGATGACCAGCTTCGGGAGCTGGCTCAGATGGCGAAGTCCCAGTCGGAGGTGCTCCATGACACCATTCTGCTTTTGGTTGACTTGAAGAAGAACATTCCGGCCATCTCAATGGCCTGTGAGCGTGTTACTGAATTGGAGCATGCGGCCGATGACGCTTACGAGGAGTACATGGGCTACATATTTTCCAACGAGGAGAACACCCGTGAGCTGATCAAATACAAGAATCTCGCGGAGATGTTGGAGAACGCGACCGACGCGCATAAGCGCATCTCTGACAATATTCGCAAGCTCCTGCTTAATTATCTGGCTGATTGATGTCTGCCCTTCGGGGGACGGACGGGCTTGTATTGACATGTGACGGTGCGCAGATGCTTGATATTCAGTAATATTCGTAAACGGCGGCGTTTCGTGGCCGTCGTTTTCCATCATGACTGACAATCAGGCAGAGAGTCATTCAGGGTCTAAAAATTGTAAATGTCTTTGATTATCATTAAATTTGTGGGATTATCAGAGACATTTGATTTTTTATGGCTATAGCTAGTATTCTTAAAAAAGTGTTCGGCTCGAAGGCCGACAGAGACCTCAAGCAGATCAGACCTGTTCTTAACAAGGTTCTGGAGGCTTACGGTCCTATAGACAAGCTCTCCAACGATGAGCTGAGGGCTAAGACGGAAGAGTTGAAGGCAAGGCTGCGTGAGTGCGAGGCTCCGTTCGAGAAGAGGATCGCCGAGATCAAGGCCAAGCTGGACGAGGATATTCCTGTTCATGAGAAAGAGAGTCTTGCGACTGAATCCGACAAGCTTGTGAAGGAAGAGGACGCGGAGATAGAGAAGGTTCTGGAGGAGATTCTTCCGGAGGCTTTCGCCATCATGAAATCCACGGCCCGCAGGTTCAAGGAGAACGCCACTATTGAGGTGAGTGCCAATGACTTTGACCGCTCGCTCAGCATAAACCACGATTTCGTCCACATAGAAGGCGACAAGGCCGTCTATCAGAACCACTGGATCGCCGGCGGCAACGAGGTGACATGGGACATGGTTCACTATGACGTCCAGCTGATCGGTGGTATCGTGCTGCATCAGGGCAAGATCGCGGAGATGGCGACCGGTGAGGGCAAGACCCTTGTGGCGACCCTTCCTGTGTTCCTTAACGCACTGGCCGGCAAGGGAGTGCACGTTGTGACGGTCAATGACTACCTCTCCAAGCGTGACTCCGAGTGGATGGGACCTCTCTATATGTTCCACGGTCTTTCAGTGGACTGCATTGACAAGCACGAGCCTAACAGCGACGCGCGCAAGAGAGCCTACAACTGTGACATCACTTTCGGTACGAACAACGAGTTCGGTTTCGACTACCTTCGTGACAATATGGCAGTGAACATGACAGACCTCGTCCAGAGGAAGCATCACTATGCCATTGTCGATGAGGTTGACTCCGTGCTCATCGATGATGCCCGTACCCCGTTGATCATCTCCGGTCCTGTGGCCAAGGCCCAGGACGACGAGCAGTACATGGAGTTCAGGCCTTATGTCGAGAGCCTCTACCAGAAGCAGCGCGCTCTTGTGACCCAGGTTCTGAACGATGCCAAGAAGGCGATTGCCGCCGGCAAGGAGGATGAGGGCGGAATGCTTCTCCTGCGTGCCTACAAGGGCCTTCCTAAGTACCAGCCGCTGATCAAGTTCCTCAGCGAGCAAGGTATGAAGCAGCTGATGCAGAAGGCCGAGAACTACTATATGCAAGACAACGAGCGCGAGATGCATATCGTCACCGACGAGCTGTATTTCGTGATCAGCGAGCAGCAGCACTCGGTGGACATGACCGACAAGGGACATGACCTGCTTGCGAACGCCGTCTCCAATCCGGATTTCTTCGTGCTTCCTGACGTTGGAAGCCAGATCGCCGAGATCCAGAAGAACACTGAGCTATCTGCCGAGGAGAAGCAGGAGAAGAAGGACGCTCTGATGGAGGATTACTCATTGAAGAGCGAGCGTGTCCATACAGTCATCCAGCTCCTCAAGGCTTACGCTATGTTCCAGAAGGATGTTGACTACATCGTGATAGACAACAAGGTCAAGATCGTGGACGAGCAGACCGGCCGTATCATGGAGGGGCGCCGCTGGAGCGATGGCCTGCATCAGGCGGTCGAGGCGAAGGAGAACGTCAAGGTCGAGGCCGCGACACAGACCTTCGCGACAGTCACTCTCCAGAACTATTTCAGGATGTACCACAAGCTTGCCGGTATGACCGGTACCGCCGAGACAGAGGCTGGTGAGTTCTGGTCCATCTATAAACTGGATGTGGTTGTCATCCCTACGAACCGTCCGGTGATAAGAGACGATCAGGATGACCTTATCTATAAGACAAAGAAGGCGAAATACACTGCCGTGATCAATAAGGTGGAGGAACTCATCAAGGAAGGCCGTCCGGTTCTGGTCGGTACCACTGACGTGGAGACTTCCGAGCTCCTGAGCCGTATGCTCCGGATGAGGGGCATAAAGCACAACGTCCTCAATGCCAAGGAGCATGCAAGAGAAGCGGAGATCGTCGCTCAGGCTGGTATGTCAAGTACAGTGACCATCGCCACGAACATGGCGGGCCGTGGTACCGACATCAAGCTCTCCCCGGAGGTGAAGAAGGCCGGCGGTCTTGCGATCATCGGTACGGAGAGACACGACAGCCGCCGCGTTGACCGTCAGCTCAGAGGTCGTGCCGGCCGTCAGGGAGACCCGGGGTCCTCAGCGTTTTATGTTTCCCTTGAGGACAAGCTGATGCGTCTGTTCGGTTCCGAGAGGATTGCCGGTGTGGTTGACAAGCTCGGAATGGCCGACGACGAGGCTCTCGTGAGCGGAATGCTCTCGAAATCAATCGAGAACGCCCAGAAGAAAGTCGAGGAGAACAACTTCGGAATCCGTAAGAGACTCCTTGAGTATGACGACGTGATGAACTACCAGCGCGAGGCCGTCTATGCCAGAAGGCGCAACGCCCTTTCCGGAGAAAGGATCGAGATCGATGTCAGAAACATGATGATCGACTCAGCCTCCATCATTGCCGGACGCGCGGAAGGAATGCCTTATCAGGATTTCGAGGAATATGTTATGGCCCAGCTGTCCATCGACCTCGGATTCGACGAGAAGTTCTATTCCAACGCCAAGGGCGACCAACTCACCGACGCTCTCTGCAAGCAGATGCAGGCGGTTTACGAGCGCAGGATGAACACCCTCGCCGAGAAGGTCTATCCGTTCATCAAGATGATCTTCGAGAAGCAGGGGAATATGTACAAGAACATCGCGATTCCTATCTCCGATGGCCGCAAGATGCTGACTCTAAGCGTGGATCTTGAGAAAGCTTACAACAATCAGGGTAAGGAGATCGCGAAGGCTCTCAGCCGTTCGATCATCCTTTACCAGATCGACGAGCACTGGAAGCAGCACCTGCGAGACATGGATGACCTGCGTCAGAGCGTGCAGAACGCCGCCTACGAGCAGAAGGATCCGCTTGTGGTCTACAAACTGGAGAGCTACAACCTCTTCGCCACCATGCTTGAGGAACTCAACGAGGATGTCCTCTCATTCCTCCTCAGGGCGTTTGTGCCATTGAGGGATGACAGCGAGGCGCGTCCTGCCCAGGCTCCAAGAAGCCAGGACATGAGCAACATGAGGACCCGCCGCGAGGATCTCACCACGAACGGCGAGCAGAAGGCCAGGACTCCTATCCATGTGGACAAGAAGATCGGACGTAACGATCCATGCCCATGCGGATCCGGCAAAAAGTACAAGAACTGCCACGGCGCGGGTCTGGTTTAATGAATATATTAACTGAATA
>OQVQ01000057.1_pt1 | contig 51599 bp, 39 predicted proteins | sample 1691491 | NCBI WGS metagenome assembly OQVQ01 (sample SAMN03418252, study PRJEB22391) | human gut metagenome | biome: human-gut; feature: organic feature; material: feces | host: Homo sapiens | place: Tanzania | collected 2013-01
CGCTGGACTGTGCGCATCGCTGCGCCTGCATACTGCAGCGATGCGGGAGAGTAGGTAGCCGCCAAGCCCTTTTTTTTCGCCCTCCTCGGATCCCTCGCCCATAGGTGCGTCGCTTCGCATGCGGCCGTGCACCAAGCACTGTCCGCACGGCTCGCTCCTTCCTCTGGGCAAGGCCTCCTTCGGAAGAAACTCCCCACATCATGAGGGGTGGCCACGTACTGGACGGGCTTCACGCACATCCCGCACTGAACGTGCTGGAACGCACTGTCCGGGTTTTCCCTCCGACATTCCGTAGTCGATTCGTAGCATCCGTCACGTTCGTCCCATCCGTTGCATCCGTCCTTTTCGTCGTGTTGCATTGTCCGCTTTTGGAAAAAACCTCGAAATGCGGACAGTTTTTTGTCCGCTTTTCCCCAAAAAACAAAAATGCGGACATCCCGCTGGTGGATGGAGCTGCCTTTTGATGCTATTCCGCTGATTTCAACCATTTTGTCATTTTTTTGCTTTTTGGTTGAAATGACGCTCAACCGAATCTAAGTCTTGCAAATAAAGAACCGCTGCAAAGGTGTGGACACCAAGCAACGGTTCTTTTGATTTCGACTATAGATTTATATGAATCAAATGTCTTGTCAATCTTCGCTTTCGCCCAAGGCTTCGAGGCCCTTTGCATTGGCGACTTTGCTGGCCTTGATGTTCTTTACAATGAAAGTGAAAACAAGACAGCTCAGAACCATGAGGGATGAAGCGTAGACAGGAAGGGCTCTCCATGCGCCAGTGAGGTCGAACACAAGGCCAAGCAGGACCGGCGTGATTGTCTGGGCGGCCATGCTTGATGTGTAGTAGTAGCCAGTGAACTTTCCAATCTTCTTCGAAGAGCAAAGCTCAACGACCATTGGGAACGAGCAGTTGTGGACAAGTGCCATTCCAAAGCCCTTGATCGCCCATACTCCATAGAGAAGGACAGGGAAGGAGTATTCTCCGTTTGAGCCAACGACGTTGTGGGTAGGTGCTACGAAGCACATTATGACAAGTGCTGCGAACGTAATGAGAAGGCCGCTTGAAATCGTCCATTTGCGGCCAATGCGGTCTGCAATGGATCCGGCTGTTGCAAATCCTATGACCGATGCGGCACCGCCAATTATAGTAAGAAGCATCGTTGCGCTTGAAACTGAGTTGAGGTAGTAGATGACGTAGTTGCCTATGTACGTTCCAATTGCGTTGTCAGCCATGAACCAAAGGAACTCGGCTCCAAGGATTGCAAGGAGCATTCTCTTGTTCGCCTTTGACATTGGCTTGTCGTCGTCTATAGGAGTCTCTATTGCGGCAAGCCGTTCGCCTTCCTCCATCTCATCCTTCATTTCCTCTTCGATCTTGTTCTCCTTTATAGTGAGGAAGAGGACAAGTGCCGACACGACCATCAGGAGAGAGGCGATTATGAACGGAATCTCGATTATCCAGAGCCTTCTTGCCTGGTCTTCTACATTGATGTAGTCGCTGAGCTTTAGGAAAATTCCAAGGACTGTGGCGAACGCTCCTCCAAGGTATCCCATTATGTTTATGATTCCGTTCGCCCTTGCTCTGAGAGGCTTTGGAGTGATGTCAGGCATGAGTGCGACAGCCGGATTGCGGTACATCATCATGAATATAAGCACTATGGCCATCATTGCAACCATGCCTGCTATGTTGTTCTCATGGAAGAACAATGGAATGAAAGGGAATGCTATTGCAGACACCAATGTTCCAATGATTATGAAGGGCATTCTCTTTCCAATCGAAGTATGGGTCTTGTCAGACAGGTTTCCAAAAAGGGGTAGGAGAATGAGGGCCGCAAGGTTGTCGCATGCCATGATGATTCCAACTATCCATTGGACGTTGAGTATCTTTGCAGGGTCTCCAGCCTTGAGGGCTGCGGATGAAATCCCATACATCCTGCGTGCAAAGATATCGGTCAGGAAGGTTGGACACCATGAATCGTATACCTGCCAAAGAAGCAGTATTCCAAAGAAAGCGAATCCAATGAGGCAGGTTCGCTTGCGGTTGAGCTTGAGCATAATAGAAAGCCTCCTGAACTTTCATTCTATAACATAGGTGCACAATCCTCAATTGCAATATTGTCAAATGGTTTTGAATCATTTGTTTTAAAAACATGCCAAAAAGTGTTTACATTGTTATATATTGTGGCTAATATGTTGCTCTCGTTTCTTCTTGGGCAACACCAGGGAACGATTCCAATGTAAAGGAGACGAAGATGATTCCAAAATGGAAGATATACCCACGCAGTCAGGGACATAGCACTGTATACCTCAACAACGTAGTGGACGACCCAAGCATAGAAGTGGGAGACTACACCATATACGACGACTTTGTGAACGATCCACGGGATTTCCAAAGGAACAACGTCCTATACCATTATCCAGAGTGCAACCATGACAAACTCAGGATAGGGAGGTTCTGTTCAATAGCCTGTGGTGCAAAGTTCATCTTCAATGCCGCATTCCACTCCCTCAAGGGGCTTTCATCATATACTTTCCCAATATTCTTCGAAGAATGGAACCTTCCAAGCGATGTAGACTCCATTTCAACCGCATGGGACAACAGAGGGGATATAACGATAGGAAACGATGTCTGGATAGGCTATGAAGCCGTGGTTTTTGCTGGCGTCACCATAGGAGACGGAGCTGTGATTGGAACCAGGGCGGTTGTGACCAAGGACGTGCCTCCATACACGATAGTTGGAGGTGTCCCTGCAAAACCAATAAGAAAGCGCTTTGACGACAGGACCATTGAGAGGATGGAAGCTCTCAAATGGTGGGATTGGGACGAACGTACCATAGCAAAGGCCATCCCAGCAATCCAAAAAGGCGATATCGATGCCCTTGAACTGATTGGAAACGGGAGAAGCAAATGAGCGAGCCTGTATCCATAGACCCAAACAAAACCACAAGGGCTGAAGCGTTCGGCTTTTGGATGAACGCTCCAAATCCAATGGTGACTTTCTTCAAGACCTTGGATGTATCGAAGATCATCAAAGTCAGTCATAGAAAGGGCCTCAGGTTCAATATGCTCCTGTGTTGGTGCATTGGAATGGCTGCAAGCGAAATCAAGGAGTTCTACATACTTCCTGTGGGAATGGAGCTTCTAAAATACGACTGCATTGCAGTGAACACCATAGTCAAGAACGACAAAGGGGAGGTGAGTTCCTGCGATGTTCCGTTCAGCGAAAACCTCTCCAGGTTCAATATAGACTATCTAAGGCTTACACGGCAGGTCGCCCATAGCTGTGAGAACCATGATTTGCCAGACAGTATGGTGATTGGGACGTCTGCCATTGTGGACACTGAAATAGATGGTGCAGTTGGAATGAACAGCGGCATATTCAACAACCCATTCATGATCTGGGGCAGGTACTGCAGACATAAAGGTTTGTTCTCAAGAAGAAAGACCACCCTTCCAATCTCGTTCCAGTTCCATCATACGCAAATGGACGGCGCACATGCAGGACGCTTCCTGGAACTTGTCCAGAGCTGCATAGACGATCTTCCAAAACAAGTGGAAAGGGTACAACTCGATTCAAAAGCGGTGTAGACTTGCATTATGGATACAATTCTGATAGTCGATGACGATGTAGCTATTGGCAACCTGGAGCAGCTTGTCCTTGAAAGGGCGGGGTACAATGTACTTAGGGCCTATTCCGGGACCGAGGCGGTGCTTCTTCTTAAAGGAAAGCATCCCAACCTCATCCTTTTGGACCTCATGCTGCCGGGTCTTTCCGGAGAGGAGGTCCTGGATGCAGTGAACGCCCGAGGCATACCTGTAATCGTCGTAAGTGCAAAGGCGGCGGTCGATGACAAGGTCAATCTCCTCATGGGAGGGGCTGTGGACTATATGACGAAGCCTTTCGATACGAAGGAGCTTCTAGCCCGCGTAGCCGTGCATCTTAGAAGGAACGAAGCGACCCAAGCAACAAAGGAGACAAGGGCATCGGTCTATGAATGCGGGGATATCGTTATGGATGTGACTTCACGTACAGTGGTGATTTCAGGTCGCCGGGTTCCCCTTACGAGGACTGAGTTTGCCATTCTCAAGCTGCTGATGCAGAATCCTGGGCAGGTGATTGCCAAGTCCATCATGTTGGATCGTATATCGGGCGACACTCCTGATTGCACGGAAAGCTCACTCAAGACGCATATAAGCCATCTTAGAAGCAAGCTGAGGGAGGCTTCAGGAATGAATTGTGACTATGTGGAGGCTGTATGGGGCATTGGTTTCAAGCTCAATGTCGAACCAAAGGCTTGATCCAGCAAAGGCTTGATTCAGCCAAGGGCTTGAAATCTCAACCATTTCTCAACCTTTCGCTCAACTGGTTTCTCAACCACTTCAAGATACTCTGTGGCCATCAAGCGACAGGAGGAACAAGTCATGGAATATGTGCTTGAAACGAACGGCCTTAGCAAGAGCTACGGGCATTCGATGGTCCTGAATGGACTTAGCATGCATGTCCCAAAGGGATCCATCTACGGATTCGTAGGACGAAACGGTGCTGGAAAGACGACCCTTATACGTCTTGTCTGCGGATTGCAGAACCCCACCAGCGGAGAGTACTCAATATACGGCGTGAAGGGGCCGTCTAAGGAGATTTCAGACAGTAGGCGCAGGATGGGTGCCGTGGTTGAGACACCTTCCATCTACATGGATATGACGGCATACGAGAACATAGAGCAGCAGTACAAAGTGCTGGGAATGCCATCGAACCACGGGATAGACAAGCTTCTGCATCTTGTGGGGCTGAGCGGGACGGGCAGGAAGAAGGCTAGGAACTTCTCCCTTGGAATGCGTCAGAGGCTTGGCATTGCGGTGGCTCTGGCCGGCAACCCCGATTTCCTTGTCTTGGACGAACCTGTGAACGGACTTGACCCACAGGGTATTGTGGAGATAAGGGAGCTTATCCTCAAACTCAACAAGGTACACGGCATCACCGTCTTGATATCAAGCCACATCCTGGACGAGCTTTCAAGGCTTGCAACCCATTATGGCTTCATAGAAGACGGTCGCATGGTCAGGGAGATGAGCGCACAGGAGATAGAAAGCATCTGCCGCAAACGCACAAGGCTTGAGGTCTCCGACACGAAGGCCCTACCATTGGTGCTGGATTCACTTGGCATGGAATACCGCATCGTGGACAATTCAAAGGTCGATGTCTTTGGAAACGTCCAGGTGACGCAGCTTGTCGATGCCCTTTCAAAGAAAGGCTGCATCGTCATGAACATAAGGGAGATGGACGAGAGCCTTGAGAGCTTCTACATGAACCTTGTTGGAGCTTCCGCTGGAAGCAATGCAGTGAAATCCTGCAAAGGAGGGCGCAATGCTTAAGCTTCTTAGAGCCGATTTCTCACGTCTTTTCAAGGACAAGCTGTTCTATATCCTGATTCTTGGAATGTTCGCATTTGGAGCGGCTGTTCCAATAATCCATAGCATGGATGCTTCGTATGAATGGTCAATGGACAGCGGGCTTTTCGCATATGTGTGCATCGTTCCAATCGCGGCATCCCTTCTGACAGCCCTTTTCGTTGGCTGCGAGTACAGTGATGGCACATTGAGGAACAAGATCGTCGTAGGCCATGACAGGGTTGGCATCTACCTTTCGAACCTAATCGTATGTACGACCGCCGCACTTGCGCTGTGCATTGCCTACTTGGTTCCATTCGTCTGCCTTGGAGCGATTCTCCTTATGCCATCCACAGTGCCGGTACTTGGACTTGTATGCCTTGCATTGCTTGGCTTCATGGTTGCGATCGCCTTCGTGGCCATATTCACTTTGGTCTCAATGGTGTGCAGAAACAGGGCATACACGGTTGCAACCTGTATCCTTTTGGCGTTTGCTCTGCTCTTCATTGGGATAATGACAAACTCAGCTCTCAACGAACCTGAATTCTACAGTGCGTATTCGTATACTGTCGATGGTGTTACTCAGGAAGAGTCGGCCAGCCGCAATCCAAACTACCTTTCAGGAACGAAGCGCAAGGTCTATGAGTTCATGTACGACTTCACCCCAGGAGGACAGGTCATACAAATCGTTTCCATGAAAGCCAAGGCCCTGTATCTACTGGCTTTGTATGATGTTCTTATAATTGCACTTTCAACGGTGTGCGGTATGCTACTGTTCAAGCGCAAGGATTTGAAGTAGGAGGTTTTTCCATGGAGGTTTGGGTTTTTGTGTCCGCTGCCGTGTTCTTTGTCCTTGCTTTGGTCCTTTCCCTTAGACTGGTGTCGATAAGGCATTCGCTCAAGGAGATATCCAGGGATCTTGATGACAGGCTAAGTGCGGATACCAACACCCTTATCGCCGTATCCTGTGGAGATAGAGAGGTGATGGCTTTGGCCTCAAAGCTGAACACCCAGCTTGAGACTCTAAGAGCCCAAAGGCTTAGATACGAAAGCGGAGACTCCCAGCTCAAGGATTCGATGACAAACCTTTCCCATGACCTCAGAACTCCTCTTACGGCGATATGCGGATACCTTGACCTTCTTGAAGTTCAGCCTCTTACTGACGAACAGAGCAGGTACCTTGCCATCATAAGGGAGAGGGCCAATGCCATGAAAGCCATTACGGAGGAGCTTCTTCAATACTCTGTGACGACTTCATCCATAGGTTCACTTGAAATGGAACCTGTATGCCTGAACGAAGTGCTTGAGGAAAGCCTTGCAGGCTTCTATGGAGTGTTCACAAGTGTTGGGATAGTTCCAAGGATAAGGATTCCAGAGATCCCTGTGGTTCGCTCTTTGGACAGAAAAGCCCTTAGACGTGTCTTTGACAATATACTTTCGAATGCCTCCAAGTATTCGATTGGGGATTTGGAAGTGGAGCTTTCATGCAATGGCGAGGTGTCGTTCTCCAATCTTGCCCCTGATCTTGACAGCGTTCAGACCCAACGTCTTTTCGACAAGTTCTTTTCAATAGAGAACGCCCGTGGTTCCTATGGTTTGGGGCTTTCGATAGCACGCCTTCTTACAGAGCAGATGGGCGGCTCCATCAATGCAACGTACAATGGTGGGGTCCTTTGCGTCTCTGTGCGCTTCTAGGTGCGGTTCCAAGTTGAAAAAAGGGCCAGCTTTGGGTAGAATCGAGGCATGATTCGTTTCTACAAGCCAACTTTGAAGCGCAAGGACATGGACAGCGTCCTACAGACCATGGTGGACGAAAAGATAGGACCTGGAGAAAAGGTCCTTTCCTTCATGCAGGCGTATTCCGATACCGTGAAGGCCGCAAGTTCGTCTTCATACAGGACCTATCACGATTGCCTTGAGTCTGCGCTTCGCATGGCTGGAGCTGTGGAGGGCACAAAAGTTGCCGTCTCTCCGTTGTCTCCTTCCGTATACAGGGATGTCATTTCCAGAATAGGCGCCCAAATCGTGTATGTGGATGTGGAAAAGGAGAATGGATGTCCAAAGGAGGACATCGTGGTGCAAAGCGGTGCTGAGATCCTCCTTCTCTATGAGAACTACGGAACCCTCCCTGTGAAGTACAACGAACAGACCACCTTTGCAGAACCCTGCGACTATGGAACCGTCAAGGTGATAGAGGATATAAGCGAGAGCATTGGAAGCCTCATGAAGGACGAAAGCTACGCAGGCCTCATTGGCCAGTATGTCGTGTGCGCCTTCGAAGAGGACAGCGTCGTGTCCGCGGGTGGTGGAGCCGCCGTTGCGGCCAAGAACGAAGTCCTTGCCACGCTTAGGGCCAGACGCCCATCCAAGTACGTGAAGATGCCTGACTTGAATGCAGCCCTTGGAATGGTTCAGCTTGTGAACCTTGAGGCCAACTCCATAAAGAGAAGGGAGATAGTCAAGGTCTATCAGCAGTCGCTTTCAAAGACGCGGCACAAGCAGTTTGGCTTGAACTTCCTTGGGTTTGAGTCCAACTGCAGCGGGTTTGCAGTCCAGCTTGATTCAAAGCCGGACGAAGCAATCAAGTTTGGAGCCAAGCATGACGTTCCAATAAAGATGGCCTTTGAGGACTGCCTTGTAAAAGGCTACGATGGGGATCCCTTCGAGGCGTTCCCTATAGCCGCTTCGTACTATTACAGAACCGTTTGCTTTCCAGTCTATCCGTTTCTCAAGGGAAGCGAGATGGATATGGTTTCAAAGGTGATATCCCATCTTCCTTGATGGATGCCTTGGTGGATGCCATAGTGAATGCCATAGTGAATGTTGGAGAGAAAGGGGGCTGAAATGAAGGAAGTGAAAAGGGTCGTTCTGTTTGCAAACTCTACGAAGGCGTCTGTGGATGGCCTTGTGGAGGATATGTGCGCTTTCTTCGAAGCTCGGGGCATACGGACCTGCGTCCTTCATCTTTCGTCCACGAACGACGATTCCAACATAGACGTCCCTGATGCTGACCTTGCCATATCCCTTGGCGGCGATGGCACCGTACTTACATGCGCCGCTGCGCTCAAGGGCAGGGACATTCCAATAATGGCTGTGAACCTTGGAACCTTTGGGTATATCACAGAGACATCGGCCTACGAGTACAAGGATGTCTTCGAGGACTACATAGGCGGGCGCACGTGCGTGCTTGAGCGTATGATGCTGCATGCCAAGGTCCTGCGTGGTGGACATGAGGTGTTCTCTTCAACCGCCCTCAACGACATGACCGTGTGTGCGTGCGCCATGTCAAGGCTTGTGAACATACGGCTCAAGATAGACGGGGTGCTGGCTGCGGACCTCAAGGCTGACGGGCTCATTGTGGCCACTCCAACGGGTTCCACTGCATACAGCCTTGCTGCCGGAGGACCAATCCTTGATGCCTCCCTCAATGCAATAATCGTCAATCCAATATGCCCGTTTGCAATGAGCGTGAGGCCTTTGGTGGTAAGCGACTCATCCGTTCTGACGCTTGAAGTCCCATCCCAAAGGACGAGCATTGCAATTTCATCGGACGGACATGAGATGTTCGAGCTCATGAAAGGTGATGTGGTCGTCATTGAAAGAAGCCCCTGCAATGCGCTGTTCGTCGCAAACCGCAGGAGGAACTTCATAGAGGTCCTTAGGGACAAGCTTGGTTGGGCGGGGGCGTTCAATGCTTGAGCATCTTGAGATCAGAAACTATGCCCTCATCGAGAACCTGAGCGTTGACTTCTCAAGTGGTTTCAATGTCATAACAGGCGAGACTGGGTCCGGAAAATCCATCATACTTGGTGCTTTGGGCCTTCTTATGGGTGAAAAGGCCGATGTCTCCGCCGTCCGTGCAGGAACTGACGGCATCGTCATAGACGCTGTTGTGTCAATTCCAGAGAATCATGAGATACTGCCATGGCTTTTGGAGCATGGCGTGGAGCCAGAGGACGGGGTGGTCTATATACGCCGCACCGTGAAGGCCAGCGGTGGCAGGTCTTTGATCCATGTCCAGGGGCAGCTTTTCTCAAGGCAGGACCTTTGCCATTTGGCTGACAGCATAATAGACATGCATGGCCAGAGCGAACACCAGAGCCTGCTTCATAGCGAAAAGCAGCGTTCCATCCTTGATGCGTATGCTTGTGATGGGGTATTGCTTGGGGAGTGCGGAGCATCCTTCCATGAACTTTCAAGGCTTTCGAAGATGAAGGCTGATCTAGTGTCCCAGCTTGAAGAGGGGCGCAGACAGGAGGACTACCTTAGGTTCGCCTTGGATGAGATAGAAAACGCAGGCATAGTTGACGGTGAGGACGAGGAGCTTTCAGAGAGGGTCAAGGTCCTAAGCCAGTTCGAGTCCATATACGAGAACGTGAATGCTGGTTTGGAGCGTTTGAAGGATTGCCGTAGCGCTTTGTACGATGCATCCGCCTCATGTGCCAAGGCTTCCAAATGCGACTCTGCATTGCAGGACTTCACGGCCCGGATAGAGGGTTCACGCATAGAGGTCGAGGACATCTCCCAGAGTCTTAGGGACTATCTTGGATCTGTGGACTATTCTCAGGATTCCATAAACCGCATGCAGGACCGCTTGGCTGTGCTTCAGAAGCTCAAACGCAAGTATGGGCCTACATTGGAGAACGTTAAGGCGTTCGCTTCCAGGGCGCGCGAGACGCTTGACATTGCTTTGAACTTTGAGGATAGGCTTGCTTCATGCGAGAAGGCCATTGATGTTGAGAAGAAGCGGTTCACGTCTTTGAGCGGAAAGCTGTCTTTGGCCCGCAGGAAAGCCGCAAAGGAGCTGGAGAAGGGCATATGCAGTGTTCTTAGGCAGCTTGGGATGCCAAATGCGCAGTTCTCAATTGCCGTGGAGCCTTTGGAGAGGCCAAATTCATTTGGCTGTGACAGCGTTTCGTTCATGATCTCCGCAAACCCCGGCGAGCCTTTGAAGGAGATTCGTCTCATAGCTTCAGGTGGTGAGCTGAGCCGTGTCATGCTTGCCCTCAAGACTGTGCTTGCCTCCCAGGATTCAATTCAGACACAGGTGTTCGACGAGGTGGATTCCGGCATTGGAGGATCCGTTGCAGTGAGCCTTGCCTCATGCATGTCCAATCTTGCTTCCAAGAAGCAGGTAATTGCCATAACGCACCTTGCAAGCATAGCCTGCCATGCAGACACCCAAATGGTCGTCTCCAAGTCAGTGGAAAGCGGTAGAACATACACCCATCTTGCCGTCGTATCCGGAGAGGAACGTGTCCACGAGATAGCCCGTATGCTCAGCGGCGACGAAAGCGAAGTCTCCCTTGAGCACGCAAGAAGGATGCTTGGGGAGTAGTGAAGTAGGGCGATTATGCTCAAGTGATTCGTGAAGCGGACAAAACGAGCAACAACCGCACTTTTGGTGTTGAAAAATAGAGAATCCCGTGATAGAGTGGCTATTGGTATCGAGGGATTGGAGAAATGGGGAGCGACAGAAAACCAATTGCATTTGAACATGAAACACTGAAAACCCGTGGGGGGGGGGAGCTCTTAGCCACTGGTTTGAGTGTCATGTAAATCGTTGTAATCCAAGTAGGGAAACCACTGTCAAATCAATAGATAAACTGTTCTCAATGGCTCAAATCAAGGACGAGAGTGCGCTTTCGTCCGTCTCACTATATCCATTTTTCAAATTAAAAGGAGGGGAGATGATATGAGAAAAGCATGTTTTCTCGTTGGCGTCTGCATTCTGCTGGTTGCTCTTGCAGGATGTGATGGGCCATTGGATCTGGGCAGACACGTCTGGGGAGAAGGTTCTGTAGTCAAGGAAGCGACATGTACGGATAAAGGTATTATGATCTTCAAATGTCTGCGTTGTGGAGCTTCAAGGACTGAAACCGTTTCCTCCTTGGGGCATGATTTCTCGAATGAGCTGGTTGATGACAGGTATCTTGCAATGCCATTTTCATCAGGAAACAGCGCGAAATACTACAAGAGCTGTACTCGGTGTGGACAGAAAGGGTCTGAGATGTTCTATGCGTCTCAGGATAAAGAACCATCTAATCCAATACAAAGCATAAAGTGCTATTCGAAGCCTAATCCGAATGTCCTTACCGACTACACTTCATTCTATGATGACGACTACTACTATTACCTGTTCAATCTTGGAAAAATCTACAACGTCCAGCTAGGTGAAGCGGCCATTGACTATTTCGATGGCTTGACAGAGAGGAATTTTACAAAGAAGAGCGAGAGGACCACCGAGTCCTCCGTGAAGAGCAAGGTCAGTGAGGTTACGACGTCTTCCTCCCATTCGGACTACTCTTTTTCGGAGAGCTTCAAATACTCAAGGAGCCGGTCATTGTCAGGATCCTTGTCCGAGGTTTTCGATGGGACTTTGAATGTGTCTGCAGGGGTGAACGCTTCATCTTCAGTGGAAATGGGACTTACAGCGAATCAGGCTTGGGGATACAGCGACAGCAACAGCGTGAGCAAGTCCTATGAGAATGCAAGCATCGAGGCTGAAAAGCAAGGGGAGGAGACAAGCTATTCCTTCACGAAGGAGAACCCCGCAGGTAAGTATATAAAAGCTCTGTTCGGAACCGTTGATGTCTTCAGCTGCATCGTCGTTGACCCCAAGACTAACGGATACGCCATATTCAACTTCTCGACGATAAGGGACCAGGGCGAGTGGTTGTTCTATTTGGGGGAAGGCGTCGATGAATACGACAACTCCCCGGATGAGGAATTGGAATTTCCCGATTATCGTGAAGTGGAAGGCATCATCAACACTCCTCCTAACAGACGAATAAAGAATTACGGAACGAACTATGTGACAAGCAAGCTGCTACCCTGCCGGTTGGACAATGGCTACAACTATGATGATCCCGGTCCGAATGCGAATGACATTGGTTGGCGCTACGACGATGACGAGTATGGTTTTGGAAGTTTTGTATTGAAGGACGTTTCAAAAGGTGACGATGGTGTTTTCTTCATTGAAGAAGGAGCCTCACTTTCGTTCATGCTTGATCATTCGTCTGATAATTTTCCGATAAGGGCCGCCATGACTTCCCGTATCATTTCGGATGACACCGCAAACAGTCTGAACCTATACAGAATGCCATGTGATGTCGGCAATCGTACTGTCAACAAGGGTCTTCTTGTTGCATATGTTGAGTATTACGATGGCTCTCCTTCTGATAGGATCATAAGAAACAATTTCTTCGCAAATAAAGGGGCCCATGAAGAGATAGGAATCATCGAAGAGATAAAGAAGCCGTGCAAGGTTACAATATCGATTTGCTTTGAATTTGAAATGCGTGCACCTGGGATAGCTGGAATTAGCGGTCGATTTTGGATGAATTATCGTATCAATCAAACGTTTGATTTCTCGTTGGAATAAACCTCTGATGTGGTTGGTTTGCGAGTAAATATAAGTTGATTTGATGTTTGCTATGTTTTTTGAAACATTTCGGCTGAGGAGACAATAAAAGAAAATGAAAAAGATTCTACTATCTATGATTGCAGTCTTTTTGGTCTTTGGCATGGTGTCATGCGACCAAGAGGTAAAAACAAAGACGTATAAGGTGTCATACAACGCCAATGGTGCTGTCGGAAACGTTCCAGCATCAATTGAAGTCGAGGAAGGAGGGACGGCAACCATTCCTTCTATGGGTTTTCTTTCCATGAAGGGATATGACTTCGTGGGATGGAACACAAAGAAGGATGGAAGCGGCAAGACCTACAGGGAATCACAGTCTTTAAAAGTTGATAGTGATATCACCTTGTATGCGCAGTGGAGCCTTCATTCATATTCCATCTCATACGATTTGGACGGAGGTTCATATCCGGAAGGCAGGAGCAATCCAAATAGCTACACGATTGAGACCGAGACCTTCGTCTTGGACAATCCTGAAAAGGCTGGCTATGAGTTCCTGGGCTGGACGACTTCAGAGAATGGCGAACCAAACAAAAATGTTTCCATCGAAAAAGGAACAACAGGAGACCTTTCGTTCACAGCTGCATGGAGACCTTTGAACTCCTATTCCGTTTCATACGATGCAAACGGTGGTGAAGGTTCAATCGAAACTACTCGTAAATCTAAAGGTGAGTCTGTTGAGATAACTTCGGATTCTGGTATTTCAAGAAAAGGCTATGAATTTGTATGCTGGAACACATCTTCAGATGGAAGCGGAACAAACTATAAGGCAGGCGATTCGTACAGCGAAGATGCGGATATCTGGCTCTATGCGCAATGGGAGGTAGTGAAATACTCTATATCCTATGACCTTGCAGGAGGAGCGATGCCTGACGGCAAGGGCAATCCATTAGAGTACACGATAGAATCCGATACGTTCACTTTGGTCAATCCTGAAAGGAAAGGATATGTATTCGAGGGATGGAAGGAAAAAGATTCGTCGGATAAGACTGCAGTTGAGAATCTTTCAATAGAAAAGGGTTCCTTTGGAAACAAATCCTTCACAGCGGTTTGGAGGTCAGCGTCGAAGTACACCGTCACATTCGATGCCAATGGTGCCGATGGCGGTACAGCCCCACCTGAATTGATTGTATACGAAGGAACTTCCTTCACAGTCCCATCCTATGGATCCCTCTACAAAGATGGCTATGTCTTCAATGGGTGGAACACTAAAGCTGATGGGACTGGTACAACATATGTTGAGTCTGAATCGGTTGAGGTTCGGGATGATATTGTGTTGTATGCAATCTGGAAGGATGGGCCTTTTGAGTTTTCATATTTGCCAGATTCGGATTCGTATTCTGTAGTATGCAAGGACGAAGGAGTTTCAGCTGTCATCATTCCTTCAGAGTACAAAGGGAAACCCGTTACACACATAGGAAATCGTGCATTTTTTGGTTTTAGTGAATTGAACAGTGTAACGATATCGGAAAACATTACAAGTATAGGTGATTGCGCCTTTGTTTATTGTAGTAGCTTGACAAAGTTGGAAATACCTCAACGTGTTACGAACATAGGCAATGATGTATTTTCTTGCTGTAGTGGTCTCAGGTCTATAAATGTAAATTCTGAAAACACCGTGTATTACAGCGAAGGAAACTGCTTGATCGAACGGGACACAAGGAAGCTCGTACTTGGATGTATGAACAGTGTGATACCTGAAGATGTCACGAGTATAGATTCCAACGCCTTCAACGGCTGCAGTGGTCTGACGGAGATAACAATACCTGAAAGTGTTACAATCATAGGGTTCTATGCCTTTTCTAACTGCAGTGGTCTGACTGGAAGCCTTGTGATACCCGAAGGGGTGACGAGTATAGAACAAGGGGCCTTCTATGGCTGTAGTGGTCTTACGAGCATAACGATACCTGAAAGCGTCAAGAGAATAGGAAATGATGTCTTCAGTGGTTGCACTGGAGTCAAATCTGTTGTGCTCAACAATTATGTCTGTATGAAAAGCCCTTTGTATTCCCTCTTCCCTTCTTCCTATAAAGCCATCAGATCAGTAGTGATGCCTTTAGATGTCACTAGCATAGGGGATTATGTCTTCAGAGGTTGTAGTGGATTGGAAGAAATAGTTATTCCTGAAGGCGTGACGATCATAGGGCGTAGTGTCTTCAGCGGTTGCAGTGGATTGAAAGAAATAGTTATTCCTGAAAGCGTCACTAGCATAGGATATTCTGCCTTCTATGGTTGCAGTGGCCTTACGAGCATAACGATACCAGAAGGTGTTACGAGCATAGCGAATTGGACCTTCGACGGCTGCACTGGTCTGAGGTCCGTTGTGGTGAATTCATACATTTGTTCACGTAGAATGTCGCAAGTCTTCCCTGATTCGTATAAGGTCATCGAAAGCGTGACGATACCTGAAGGCGTGACGAGTATAGGGGGTTATGCCTTCTATAACTGCAGCGGGCTTACAAGCGTAACGATACCAAACAGCCTTACAGTCATAGGGGAAAAAGCCTTTTGCTGCAGCGGACTGCCGAGCGTAACGATACCGGAAGGTGTTACAGACATAGGGGAAGGAGCTTTTTCGAACTGCAGCGGGCTTACGAGTGTAACGATACCATCAAGTGTGACGCACATAGGTTATTCTGCTTTCCATGAGTGTAAGAATCTTTCTATAGTGTTCGCCGACGGCACGACTGAGATACCTGCCGGCGCCTTGTCTGGAGCTTCAGGAGTCATATCTGTCACGATACCTGAAGGTGTAGCTAGCATAGGAAATAGCGCATTTTCATCATGTAGAAAATTGGAAAGTATTTGCTATTTTGGTACCAAAGCACAATGGAATTGCATACAAAAGGGCAGCTATTGGAACTTCGACACTGGTGACTACATCATTCATTGCACTGATGGAGACCTTGCAAAAGACTAAAGTTTTGTGAACGAGCAGTTGTAACGTCTTTTGGAATCAACAATTGCTTGTTTCGTTGTCTGATGTGAATTTGCATTCTGATAGGGAGATAAAATGAAGAAGATTTTGTTGTTTATGGTTGCAGCCTTGTTGGTCTTTGGAATGATGTCATGCGACCAAGAAGTAAAAACAAAGACATATAAAGTGTTGTACAACGCCAATGGTGCTGTTGGAGTTGCCCCATCATCCATTGAAGTCGAGGAAGGAGGAACTATCACTGTTTCTTCTCATGGTTCGCTTTCCATTACAGGGTATGACTTTGCAGAATGGAACTCCAAAAAGGATGGAAGCGGCAATGTCTACAGAGAATCGCAGTCCCTTAAAGCTGACCGTGACATTGTTTTGTATGCACAATGGTGTATTCATTCATATTCCATCTCATACGACTTGGACGGAGGGTTTTATCCGGAAGGTAGAAACAATCCTGATATCTACACGATTGAGACCGAGACCTTCACATTGGACAATCCTGAAAGGGATGGCTATGAGTTTCTAGGTTGGGAGACTTCAGAGAATGACGAACCAAACAAAAACGTTTCCATACCAAAAGGAACCATTGGAGACCTTTCGTTCATTGCTATTTGGAGACCTCTGAACTCCTATTCGATTTCCTATGACGTAAACGGCTGTGACGGTTCGATCGAAACTACCCGTAAATCTGAAGGCGAGTCTGTTGAGTTAGCCTCAATATCTGGAATTTCGAGAAAGGGTTACGAATTCGTCTGTTGGAATACGGAACCTGATGGAACAGGAAAGGACTACAATCCTGGTTGCTCCTACGAAAAGGACGAAGACCTTCAGCTATACGCTAAATGGAACATCATCAAGTACTCGATAGAATACAATCTCAATGATGGAGAACTCGCAACGGGAAAGAGCAATCCTATGGAGTACACAGTAGAGACCCCCGATATCGTGCTTGAAAATCCTACCAGATATGGATATGAGTTCGTTGGATGGAGGTACAATGACGATTCGGATGTACTTGCAAGTACGAACTTCTCCATAAAGAAGGGAACTACCGGGAATCTGTCGATTATTGCTGTATGGAAAGCCTTGGATACCTATACTGTTTCCTACGATGCCAACGGTGGAACAGGAACGGTTGAGACCCAATCCAAGTACAAAGGCGAGAGTCTGACGATATCCTCATGTGAAGGCATTGGAAAAAACGGGTATACGTTCGTGTGTTGGAATACGAAGGTCGATGGAACCGGAAAGGACTACAATCCAAATGATTCCTACAGTGTCGATGCAGACCTCAAGCTCTATGCGAAATGGAGTCCCATAAAGTATTCTATAAAGTATGACCTTGATGGTGGAACTTTCTCCGATGGTTCCAGTATTACGGAATACACGATAGAGACCGATACGTTCACACTCCCAATTCCCATGAGAGCGGAATACGAGTTCACCGGATGGAAAGCAAAAGTCTCCGACGAGGTTCAAAAGGCTGTTTCGATAGAGAAGGGTTCCACTGGAAACCTTAGCTTTACTGCGGTTTGGAGAAAGCTGAACAGGTATACCATCTCCTATGATGTCAATGGAGGATCCGGTTTCATCGAATCGCAATCGAAACTCGAAGGTTCTTCGATAACCATATCCGATGCTGATGGAATCGAAAGGGTCGGCTATTCGTTCGTTTGTTGGAATACGAAGAGCGATGGAACAGGAAAGGACTACAAACCTAATGATGAATACATCAATGATTCAGATCTTGTGTTTTATGCCAAGTGGAATCCAATAAAGTATTCCATTGCATACGACCTTGCGGGTGGAACGTTGCCTGAAGGTAAGAGCAATCCAGCAGACTATACGATTGAGACTGAAACCTTCACATTGGTGAATCCTGAAAAGGAAGGATATGAGTTCTCTGGATGGAAAGTAGAAGGCTTAAATGATGTGAATGCGACTGTTTCCATAGAGAAGGGCTCAACTGGAGGTTTGAAGTTCTTGGCTATCTGGAAGAAGTTGATAAAGTTGTCATTCGATATCAATGGAGGTATAGGCTCGGTTCCAAAGTCTGCAATTGAAAAAGAAGGCAGTTCTTTTGTCCTTCCGACTTCCGATTCCATCTCAAAGGATGGATACGTTTTTGATGTGTGGAACACAAAACCCGATGAAAGCGGCATCTCATACCTTGAAGGTGATTCGATTAAGATCGACAACGATACAGTCCTTTATGCAATTTGGAAACCGGACTGTTTTAGATACTTTGAATCTGGTCCATCCTGTGTTGTAAGGTGTATTGACAAGACTGTTGAATCGGTCGTAATCCCATCCACCTATAAAGGAAAACCTATTGAACGTATCATTTTCGAGGATTGTAGTAGTCTTTCTAGCGTAACGATACCGGACAGTGTGACGAGCATAGGTTCTTCTGCTTTCTCTGGCTGCTACGGACTTGAGAGCATAACAATACCGGACAGCGTGACTAGCATAGGGAATGATGCCTTCCGTAACTGCAGCAGTTTGACGGAGATAACTATCCCTAGAGGTGTGAAAAAAATCGCCGACTATACTTTTGGGGGGTGTAGTAGTCTTACTAGTGTAACGATGTTTGAGGGTGTTACGGACATAGGTCGTTGTGCATTCGAAGACTGCAGCGGACTTACATGCATAGTGATACCATCTAGCGTCACAAGCCTTGGATATGGTGCCTTCCATGGTTGCAGCGGACTTACAAGCATAATGATACCGGAAGGTGTAACGAGAATAAGTACTCTTGCCTTCTCCGGTTGCAGCGGGCTGACGAGCATAACGATACCGGACAGAGTTACAAGCATAGGTGATGAAGCCTTCTACGGTTGCAGCGGGCTGACGAGCATAACGATACCAAAAGGAGTGACATACATAGGTTCCTATGCCTTCGGTGGTTGCAGTGGTCTCACGAGCGTAACGATACCGGTTGGAGTGTTGAAAATTGGTAATTCTGCATTCAAAGGTTGTAGTGAAATCAAACGGGTTGTTGTTGATGGCTTATGGGGATATCGTTTATTCCCTGATAGCAAAAAGATCGAACAAATCACGATTTTGCAGGATTCCAAAAGCATAGGAACCTGTGCTTTCCAAAATTGTCCTCTGCTTGTTGGAGATTTGGTGATACCTGAGAATGTAACGAGCATAGGGTCTTACGCCTTCTCTGGTTGCAGCGGCCTTACGAGCGTAACGATACCTGGAAGTGTGACGAGCATAGGTACTTCCTCCTTCGAGGGTTGCAGAGGCCTTACAAGCGTAGCGATACCTGGAAGTGTGACGAGCATAGGGGATGGTGCCTTCCGTAACTGCGACAGTCTGACAAGTATAACGATACCAGAAAGCGTGACGGACATAGGCTCTAAAGCCTTCTCTTATTGTAGTAGGCTTACAGGAAACTTGACGATACCGAGTGGAAACATAGGAGAGAAGGCCTTCGAGTACTGCAGTGGGTTTACGAGCATAACGATATCGGAAGGTGTGACTAGCATAGGTTATTGTGCTTTCGAGGGCTGCAGCGGCCTGACGGAGATAGCGATACCTGAAAGCGTGACCAGCATAGGTGGTGGTGCCTTCTCCAGTTGTAGTAGGCTTGAATCGATAGAAGTTGAAACAGGTAACCCCGTTTACTACAGCGAGGGGAACTGTCTCATTGAAAGGGATACGAAGAATCTCGTCCAAGGATGCAAGAATAGTGTGATACCAGAAAGTGTTACGAGCGTAGGTGCGTATGCCTTCTCTGGCTACGGAGGGCTGACTAGTGTAACGATACCCAAAGATGTAACGAGCATAGGTTCTTACGCCTTCTCTGGCTGCAGCGGCCTTACAAGCGTAACGATACCTGACAGCGTGAAGAGCATTGGGAGTGGTGTCTTTTTTGACTGCAGCAGTTTGACGGAGATAACTATCCCTAGAGGTGTGGAAAAAATTGACTACAATACCTTTTTGGGTTGTAGTAGTCTTTCTAGCGTAACGATACCGGAAAGCGTGACGAGCATTGGGCATGATGCTTTCTTCGGTTGTAGCAGACTTACAAGCATAACGATACCAGAAAGCGTGACGAGCATTGAGAGTAATGCCTTCTCGTTCTGTAGCTGTCTGAAGAATATTACCTATTCGGGGACTATGGCTCAATGGAATTCCATACGAAAGAGCAGTTATTGGAACTACAACACTGGTGATTTTATCGTTCATTGCACCAATGGCGAATATAAATATACAAAAAACTGAGTTCATAGATGTGTGCAACTTGGGCCGCTTTGCATTTGATGCTGGGCGGTTCATTTGCTTTTGAAAGGTATGTATCTACATCTCAGTTTCTTCATTTGGTGGCGAAAAGATAGGTTTATGAAGAAAGTTTTCTTCCTAAACTCTCAAAATGGCACCTGACTGAAGAAAAATGGAAAAGCATTTAGACAAGTTCTTGGTTTTTGAAGGATGTTTGCAGACATTTTGCTGCCGCTGGGGCGTTGAGCGGCGTTGTAGGGCGGAGTATGGCGTTGAGTGGCGCTGTGGGACGCTGTGGAATGCTTGGTTGACTAATTCCAAAGCTTTCTCTAAAATTTTCGAATAGCAACTAGGGGAGCTTGTATGGTTCTTATAAACATTGACACCCTGTCCGACTCCGAACTCAGATGCATAGCGCAGCAGGAAGGTGTAGAGGATTGGGAGGACCTCTCCAGAGAGGACCTCATAGATTCCATAGAGGAGATATACGAGGATGAAAACAGGTTCGAGCCAAACCATCCTTCGTATACAGGTCATAGGTACGTCAAGACCCTTGTGAATGTGGATCGCCAGGGGTCGCTTGGACTTCCTGGGGTCGAAGAGCTTCCCCTTGCATACAATGAGACATGCATACACGCAATAGCCAAGGATGCAAACTGGGCGTATGTGTTCTGGAGCCTTTCTCCGCAGGATCAGGCCCTTATGGAGGAAAGCGGCTGCACCCTTTCTTTGAGAACCATAGTCCTTGCAAAGGACGACTGCCCGGAGACATCGTTTGACATAGATGTGCTTGGCAGCGACATGGAGTGGAGCCTTGAGCTTCCTTGGTCCGGCAGGCAGTACAAAGCCGTGCTTGTAAAAAAAGATCCTTCCAACGGACATGAGAGCATACTTGCAGAGAGTAGCATCGTATCGGTGGAGGAGTGTTGGCTTTCCAAAAACCCTGAAGCCCTCAAGAAACGCAGTAGGTTCAACGTCCTTGTGACCCCGCTTGTCACGAAGGGCGGTGAGCTTATAAACAACAGACAGGTCCATGAGATACTCGAAGAGGGCAAGGAGGGTTTGGCATGAAAAAGAACAGGATAAACTTCATATTCAACGCACACCTTCCATTCGTGAGGCACCCGGAATATCCAAAGTTCCTGGAGGAGGACTGGCTGTTCGAAGCCATAAACGAATCATATCTTCCAATGCTAAGGATGATGTATGCCCTAAGGGACGAGAAGGTTCCGTTCAAGCTTACGTTCTCCATTTCTCCCACCCTGTGCTCCATGCTGGACGACCCCCTTCTTAGGGAGAGGTTCCTCAACTACATGAACGAACACCTTGAGCTTGGACAAAAGGAGATGGAAAGGCTTTCCAACGACCCTCACAAGCTCAGGCTCGCCAACATGTACCTTGAGGGGCTTTCCAAGAACCTGGCCTTCTACAGCGGAAAATGCTCCAACGACATACTGAGCGCCTTCAATCAGCTTTCAAGCGAGGGTTACCTTGAACTCATAACCACAACGGCCACCCATGCCTTCCTTCCCGCCTACAAGGACTATCCAATAGCCGTGAACGCACAGGTGGAGACCGGCATGATAGAGCACCTTAGGACGTTCGAGAGGATGTCCGAGGGTTTCTGGCTTCCTGAATGCGGCTATTATCCCGGGTTGGAGGACATCCTTGCCCGCCACAACATAAAATGGACATCCTTGAGCTCCCAGGCCTTCTTCCTTTCGCAGGACGAGCCAAAGACGGGGTGCTACGCCCCTGTGAAGTGTCTCAACGGACTGTACTGCTTTGCAAGGGACTACAACCTCACCAGCCTTATCTGGTCATCCACGGAGGGCTACCCATGCGATGCAGACTACAGGGAATTCTACAGGGACATTGGCTACGACCTACCACTGGACTACATAAGGCCATACATCCATGAGCCCGATGTCCGTGTGTTTACAGGCTTCAAGTACTGGGCCATTACAGGCAAGACGTCTGACAAGGTGGTCTACGATCCAGACAAGGCCGCAATGAAGGTTGACGCCCATTCGAGCAACTTCCTGTACCACATAAAGAGCGTAGGGGACTTGGTTGGACCATCGCTTCCAAACGACCCAATATACACCCTTAGCTTCGATGCCGAGCTCTTTGGACACTGGTGGTTCGAAGGCGTGAAGTTCCTTGAAGCCGTCATACGCAAGGTGGCTTTGGACGACTCCATGGTCCTTACGACGCCTGGCCAGTGCATAAAGCTTGGAGAGGAGGTCCAGACCCTTAGGCCTGCGTACTCCACATGGGGTGATGGCGGCTACTCTCAGGTATGGGTGGACAGCAGCTCCAATGCATGGGCTTACAGGCATGCATTCAAGTCCTTGGAGAGGATGACGGAGCTTGCGGAGCGCTTTCCTGACCAGAAGTCGCTCAAGCAAAGGTCCCTAAGCCAGGCTGCAAGGGAGACTCTGCTTCTTATGGCAAGCGACTGGCCTTTCATAATCCACAACCATTCGAGCGAGGAGTACGCAAGAAAGAGGCTTACGGGGCATATCCAGAACCTCAACCTTGTGTACGAGAACATGTGCCGCAATGCAGTGAACACCGAGTGGCTCGTCAAGGCCGAGCGCAGGGACAACCTGTTCCCATGGCTTGACTACAACGTGTTCAACTCAAGGCATTTGGCAGAGCCTAGCCTTATATTCACAACAGACTATTCGAAATGATCTGAAGAGGAACTTCCAAAAGGAGTCTACAGATGAAAAGACATCTTCTTTCAGGAGTGGGGGCTTCGTTCGTGGAGCCTCTGTGCCCCAAAAGGGGGCAGGTCGTCACAATTCGTTGCAGAATACTGTCAAATGACGTCAATTGGGTGCGTTTGGCAGAGATATCGGACTACAGTCCTGATATAATGCTGCGCCATGAGATGAAGCGTGAAGGGGATGTGTTCTCAGTGGATATGAGGATGGACGAACCCGTGCTGCGCTACTGGCTTGAGGCTAATGTCTCGGGTATGGACTCCTTGTATCTTTCCAAACGGGGTGAAAGTCATGTGTGCCCATGCAATAGGGATACCTTTGAGATAATCGCGGACCTGGATGTCCCTTCGTGGATCCCAAACGCCGTGTGCTACCAGATATTCCCGGACAGGTTCGCAAAAGGGGATCCCTCAGTTGGAGCGAAGACCGGTGGATATGTCTTTGATGGACATGAGCCTGTCGTTATGGATTGGAACGATGAGCCCTTGCAGTACAAGGACGGCCATTGCCTTGATTTCTTCAATGGAGACCTCAAGGGAATTGCCCACAAGGTGGAGCATTTCAAGGAACTTGGGGTGACTACGTTGTATCTGAATCCTATTGGGTGCAGCATGACGACCCATAGGTACGACTGCACGGACTATTTCCATGTGGATCCAAAGCTTGGAGGCGACGATGCGTATGCCTCAATGATCCAGACCATGCATGAAAACGGCATAAAGGTCGTAACCGACATCTCCATAAACCATACAGGAATAGAGCATCCTTGGTTCAAGAACGCTCTCAACGGCGGTGAGGAGAAGGAGTTCTACTACGAAGATGGAAAAGGGGATTTCGACTACTGGTTTGGTGTCAGGACCCTTCCTCAGCTCAACTACAAATCCAAGCGCCTTAGGGATTTGGTGTTCGCAGGAGAGGATTCAGTCCTCAAGAAGTTCCTAAGACCTCCGTTCTGTCAAGACGGTTGGCGCATGGATGTAGCCACATGCGTTGGTGTGAACGGCAGCGACAGGATGTGCCATGAGATATGGCAGAAGGTCAGAGAAAGCGTGAAGGCCGTCAACCCTCAGGCCTACATCGTTGGCGAGTGCTGGGAGGATGCAGGTTCTTTCCTTCAGGGCGACCAATGGGATGCAACCATGAACTATGTTGGCTGCTCGCGTCCTTTGAGAAGCTGGATGGGAGAGGAGGACAGGTATTTCTGCCGCAACATGAACGACCCCGGCGTATGCAGGCCGTTCACTGCAAAGGAGCTTAGGGACGACCTTTTCAATCAGCTTTCGTCTCTACCTTCACAAATGGTATACCAGCAGATGAACCTCGTAGACAGCCATGACATCCCACGCCTTTACAACCACAGGCAGGTGTTCGACAGAGACCTCTATTTTGGCGCTGTAATGATGCAGTTCATGCTTCCTGGAATGCCAAGCATATACTACGGAGACGAGATTGCTCTCCCCGGGCCCATGGGTACTGCGGAGAACTGCCGCTATCCAATGCAGTGGGACAGATCAAAGTGGGATATGTCGTTCTATGACCTGTATTGTTCCTTGGGACGTCTTCGCGCTTCGTATGGGGATGCATTGGGCACTGGCCTTTGGGAGTTTGGATACTGCGACGACGATGTGCTTGAATTTACAAGGACATCTGGACTTGGTGTAGGTCAGCAGGTCAAACTGGTGATGTACCGGGGTGATTCAAAGCGAATTGTCTCTGACATTGACGTTTCAGGCTATACGGATTGGTTTACCGGAGAGGCATTCTCTACTGGAGATTCCCTTGTGCTTTTGCCAAAGCAAAGTAGGGTTCTTGTAAAAGGTTAAAGCTTAGGTCCTTTACGTTTTTTTCTAGGGACTGATGTGGCGCTTGTGGCTGTTGTGGCTTACGTGGCGGTTAAGGCGCTTATGGCTCTTGAAGACGGTTGAGTTTTACAACGGTAGAGCGTTTTAGAGCGTTTCTGAGCGTTTCTGAGCGTACCTGATGGTACCTGATAGCGCCTGAGAGTACCTGAACGTCCTCTTCAAGTATGGTTTAGACCGTTTTAGAACGGCTGGAACGGCTAGAGTGGCTAGAACGACCAGAAAGGCCAGTTCGTCTAGACCTCCAAGAGCGGCAGGACGTGCAAATGTATGACCTTTGTTTGTAAATGAGCGTCAGCTGTTTTTGAGAATCATGCTCATGGCAAGCGATGCAAGGTGCCAGCGCATGGAGTGGAGGCCGTTCTTTGGGTAGAATACACGGCAACGGCCAAATCTATACGGCAGCTCGAAATGAAGTCCAACTTTGAGGGTTGCAAGGAATACGCTCTTTGGGTCGTCATGCTCATGTACGTGTTCGCCCTTGAATGTCCCTACATAGTCCCAACCGTCATGGGTGAGTGTCATGACTCCTCGGCCTGCCTTCACGTAGTTGTCAACGCCTGGTTCGTCGTAGCCGTACTCCACTTCTTCTGAGAGCTTGAAGTCCGGTCTGGAGACGGCCTTGAGCATTTCGTCAAGCTGCCAGTCGTACCACTGCGAGTAGTTCTCAAAGCACCTTGGATGCCTTCTGTTCCATTTGAAGGTGAAGTCATCCTGGAACGTGGCTTTGGCTCCGCATTTGGTGCAGTGCACATCGTTTCCGTGCGCTTCTATGTGGAACTCGCTTCCGCAGAGGGGACACTTGTAGAACATGGTCTCAAAGCCATCGGCCTTGTCTGAGCCTTTCACGAGGACGTTGTGCTGTTTTTGGAAATCGAATTCGTTGTAGGCGAGCGCCGTGGTGAGACGCTTCATGATTTCGTCCGCGGGGAGGGTTTTGGCTTCGTCGGCGGTCAAAAGCAGGTGTGTGTCAACGTTGACCATGCCTTTGTGGAGATGTCGTGACCATTTGGCGTTTCCAAGTCCGGCGCCCTGTATCTTTGAGGTGTAGACGGGCACCTTGAGAAAGCGGATCATCTTGGCGATTGCGGGCGAGATGTAGCCTAGGTGTCCGCTTGAGTAGACGGTGCCTTCAGGGGCTATGTAGACCACGCCTTTCCTGTCCTGGACGATGTACTTTATCTTCTTCATGGACTCAAGGTCCGTTGCGAACTGATATTTTGGGATTGCACCTATGGCTTTGAGCCAGAAGGCCAGTTTTTTGAAGGTGAACCAGTGGTATGTCGCAAGGAATGAGATGCGTGCGGGCCTGACTGACCCCGCTATATATTTGTAGTCTTCGTTGGATGTGTGGTTGCTGAGCAGCAGTGCCGGCCCGTGGACCCTTTCGCCTGTAGCGGTGAGGTTGAACTTGAGCCTGTTTACAACGTTTATGTATTCGCGTGCACCCCAGTAGAGTAGGGCGTTTGGCTTCCTTTGCAGATTTTTTGTGTGCCTTCTATGTTTTCTAGATGTGGTTTTCGTTTGTTCTGTGGACTTATCCATAACCGTATCTTAGCATATTGCGGTTTTTTTTGTCTTTTTTTTAGCTATTTTGTTTACGATTTGCGTTTGCATAGCTATCTTTTGCCATGAAAGGTAGGAAGGAACACGAAATGTTGGGACGTACAGGCTGTACGAGCAAGGAAATAGAAGTGCACAAAGAGGATTGCAGGAGGGCGTTGGTTCTAAAGCGAATGTCTCTTGTAAGGTCTGCGCTCTATGCGCTATGCGACAGTTTCCTGGTGCGTTCAGGTGATTCCGACGACGACCCCCGGTGGGTTCGTTTCTACGAAATACAGATGAGCATGTATCTCCTTGGGAAGAAGAACCTTGAGGTCTCTCCTCCTGAGGGTGATATGGTTCACGACCTGATAAGGGACGTATGGGAGGACGTGCGTTCCTACATGGACAGCACCCCGTTTGGGCCAATCGAGAACCAGGACCAGTGGTTCAGGACCATTAGGGTGGACTTCCCTTGGGATGGAGGGACGTCCATCTCCTGCGAATCCAACAATGACGCCCTCTTGTTTGGGCAGTGTGGGTCAAAATAGCACAATTTAGACCGATTTCCTTATTGCTGTGTTCTTTTGACACATTTCTTGGTTTGGTGTGCATTTTTGGTACATTTGGGATTTGTTTTAGGTTTTTATTGTTAATTTTATACATATAAATGAATTGAATTTGTTGATTCGCTGTCGTTTTAGGTTTTGTTTCTTCTTGGCACAGTTCTTGCTATTTATGATGGCATAGGAGATGCCAAGATGACAATGACCAATACAAACAAGCATTCAAACGAAAACACATCGCTTAGCCTTTATCTCAAGGAGATAGAGAAGATACCTCTTTTGGACCGTGATGAAGAGTACAAGCTTGCGGTCATGGCTAAGAAAGGCGATTCCTATGCACGCAACAGACTTGTGGAATCCAACCTCAGGTTCGTGGTGAGCATTGCAAAGCAGTATCAGAACAGGGGGCTTCCACTTTCAGACCTCATAAGCGAAGGCAACATAGGTCTTCTTACTGCAATGGACAAGTTCGAGCCGGAGAAGGGCTACCACTTCATAAGCTATGCAGTGTGGTGGATAAGGCAATCGATCCTCAAGGCCATTGGCGAGAAGTCAAGGATGATCAGGCTTCCAATGAACAGGACCGCTGACCTTGTCCAGATCCTCCAGGCCAAGACGAACCTTGAAGAGAACGGCTATAATGATGCAAGCATAGAGGACATAGCCGCAGAGTGCGGAATGACCAAGGATCAGGTCCTTGAAGTCATGCAGATGTCCCGTGAGGTCTCAAGCTTGGATGCTCCTGTTGGAGCGGAGGAGGATTCCTCGTTTGGCGACTTCATCGAGTCCGATCTCCAGAAGCCTGACGATGTCGTGATGGACGAAGCTCTCAAAGAGTCCGTCAGGAAGATTCTGGACACCCTTCCAGAGCGGGAGAGAGGCATCATAGCCCTTAGGTTTGGTCTTGAGGGCAAGAAGCCAATGAGCCTCAAGGAGGTTGGTGAACTCTACAATCTGACCAAGGAAAGAATAAGACAAATAGAGAAGAAGGTTCTTGGTCAGCTCTCCGAGGACAGCATCGTTCAGGATCTTAAGGCATATATAGCGTAACGATCGTAGGTCTACGTTTTGCGGTTTTCGCAAAAAGAGTCTATTGCAAATGCAACAATGTCATTAGGTTTAAGGTATGGTGCCTAAAAAAGAAGCAAAACCCTCTCTCGAATAAAACGGGAGAGGGCATTTTTTTCTCGCTTTCTAGTAGGGTTAAAGAAAAGACAGGCAAATATGTAAGGTTATAAAAAGCTGTTGCCTTGTATAATTTAACAGTGCAACAGCTTATAGAAAATTAGGGTGTTGTTATTGTTCCATCAGTACATACTATAGTTGTGATATTAGAATCTTGATTCCAGTCCCGAGCTTTTTTAATTTTACTATTCCAGTCTGCTTGTGTGGAATTGTAATTAATCGTTGTTAGGTTAGAGCAACCTTTAAAAGCCAAGCTATCAATATATGTTACACTTGAAGGTATTTTAAGAGAAGATAACGATGTACATTCAAAGAAAGCATAATTCCCTATCAATGTGATGTTTTCATGCAATTCAATAGTCTTCAAACCTGTTCTAGCAAAAGTCCAATTTCTTATCTCTGTTACCTTCTTAGGTATTTTAAGCGATGTAATCTTTCTACAATAATCAAAAGCCCCATAGTTAATAATTTCAACGCTATCTGGGATTTCTATTGATTCTAATATAGAACAGCTACGAAAAGCCCATTCGTCAATTTTCGTGACTTTATCTGGTATTTCAATCGTTCTTAATTTCCTACAACCATGGAACGCCTGAATACCTATTGTAGTAGTTTCTCTTGGGATTTCTACATTTTGCAATGCTTCACAACCATTAAAGACATAATCCACTAATTTAGTAACACCATCAACAAATTTGACTGTTTTCAAATTTTCATTATAGTTTTCTGGGATATAGGATCCAGAAGGTTTACTCTTACCCATAGTAGCAGTTCTACCAAACCAAGCTTCTGTAACTGAAGAATCTAAAACAATCCTGGTTTCTCCTTCTTCTTGAGTTATTTCAATTGGAGTCAAGCCTAGTTGCGATGCTGTATAACGGCTACCACTAATAGGCTCTATCTTATCAACTTTATAAGGGAAAGAGATAGGAGTTCCTTCTTTCTTATAGCCAGTTACAATTGACGATTGATTTGTAATATTATCAGGATAGATATCCAGCAAGCTATTGAATACAGTTTTGTTTGGGTCTTCAGGATTTGTCGTTTCTCCACCTGTTCCGCCTGGAGTACTTGGATCAGGAGTTTCGCCACCAGTTCCTTCTGGATTAGTTGTCCCCCCCCCCAGTTGAAGTCCCTGGTTGTTGAGTCTCTGGCGGTTTAGTACCTGATTGTTCACATCCAATAAACAATAGTGTTACGAGCAACAGTAAACTTACCATCTTCATCATCTTTTTCATAAGCAGTCTCCTTTTTAAATAGGGGTCGTTTATTAATAAACAAGGTTCTTCGCTGAAAGTTGCATTAACAAAAGCAATTAAGAGCGTTTTGTTAATCCTGCATGAAAAAGGTACCATATTTGTGCTAGCAGCACAATAAAAAAGTTTATTGATGAAATAGTGAAAAAAGGGTTTTTCTTGTCATCGCAGTGTGTCATGCTGGAGTATGGTGTCCGTATGCATCTAGGCAGTCGGACTCTAATGTTCCTTGAATGCCCACCATTTTTGTGCTAGAGCCACATTTTCGAGGGTTTTGCAAAACGAGCTTTGGGGAGAATCTTTCAAAACTCCTTCATATAAATGAGGGTTATGGTTCTTTTCCTTACACAATAATCTGTTATTATATGCTAACGGTAACGTTGAGGTTGACAATTGCGTAGGTTTTGTAGAAAATCCTCAAGGTAACCAAAATTATTCTTACGAAGGAAAAAAATGGCAAAGAAGATTACAAAGTACGTTTACTTTTTTGGTAACGGTGTAGCAGAAGGTACTGCCAGCATGAAGGACCTTCTTGGCGGAAAGGGTGCCAACCTTGCAGAGATGACAAGCATTGGACTTCCAGTTCCTCCTGGATTCACGATCAGCACGGAAGCCTGTGCTTATTTCTCCTCCCATAACGGCGAGTATCCTGCAGGCATGAAGGAAGAGGTACTCCTTAATCTCAAACAGCTTGAAAAGACAATGAACGCCAAGCTTGGCGATGCAGAGAACCCACTTCTCGTTTCCGTAAGAAGCGGAGCTGCACAGTCCATGCCAGGCATGATGGATACAGTCCTCAACCTTGGTCTCAACCCTGATACTGTTGCAGCCATGGCCAAGAAGACCGGCAACGACAGGTTCGCATGGGACAGCTACAGACGTTTCATCCAAATGTTCGGTGACGTCGTCATGGGCGTTCCACACTCCAAGTTCGAGGAAGCCATTCAGGACGTCAAGGACGAAGAGGGCAAGGTTTACGACTACGAACTCAACACAGAGAACCTCATCTCCTTGGTCAAGAGATACAAGAGAATCTACAAGCGCCATACAGGCGAGGATTTTCCAACCGATCCTTATGACCAGCTTTTCAAGGCCATAAATGCAGTCTTTGGTTCATGGAACAACGACAGAGCCATCAAGTACAGACAGATGAACGACATCCGCGGTCTTCTTGGAACAGCCGTCAACGTTCAGAGCATGGTCTTTGGAAACATGGGTGAGACCTCTGGAACAGGTGTCGCATTCACACGTGACCCGTCCACTGGAGACAACCACTTCTACGGTGAGTACCTCATGAACGCACAGGGCGAGGACGTCGTTGCAGGTATCAGGACTCCTCAGTCCATCGACACTCTCTGCAAGGTCAACCCAAAGGTCTACGACCAGCTCTGCGAAATCAGAAAGACCCTTGAGAAGCACTACCATGACATGCAGGACATGGAGTTCACAATCCAGGAAGGCAAGCTCTACATGCTTCAGACAAGAAGCGGAAAGAGAACGATCTTCAGCTGGCTCCGCTCACAGGTCGAGATGGTGGAAGAGGGACTCATAGACAAGAGGACTGCTGTGTCTCGTGTTCCAGCAGGCGAGTTCAACAAGCTCTTTGCTCCTATCCTTGACCAGAACGAGATAAAGAAGTCAGGCATCAAGCCTATCACGATTGGTCTCAATGCATCCCCAGGCGGAGCATGCGGACAGGTTGTGTTCACTGCAGAGGATGCAGAGGAATGGGCAAAGCAGGGCAAGGAGGTCATCCTTGTCAGAACAGAGACCTCACCAGAGGACATTGGTGGAATGGCGGTCTCCAAGGGTGTCGTGACATGCCGTGGCGGTATGACAAGCCACGCTGCAGTCGTTGCCCGTGGTATGGGTTGCCCATGTGTCTCCGGTGCTGGTGAGATCATCGTAAACTTCGCGGCAAAGACATTCGACGTCAATGGCCAGACAATCAAGGAAGGCGACTTCATTTCGATCGATGGCTTCAGCGGCTGCGTCTACAACGCAAAGATCCAGGTAAGGCCTTCAGAGATCGTACAGGTCCTCAACGGCAGCATGAAGGAAGAGGATTCGATCCTTTTCCAGAACTACAAGAAGTTCATGAGCTATGTTGACGACATCAAGACGATGGGTGTAAGGACCAATGCCGATACCCCTGCTGACACCCACATGGCAGTCATGCTTGGTGCCGAGGGAATAGGCCTTTGCAGAACAGAGCACATGTTCTTTGGCGGTTCAAGGATCGTTTCCATGAGAAAGATGATCCTTGCGAACAACCTCATTGAGAGGAAGGCTGCCCTTGCAGAGCTCCTTCCAATGCAGAGAGGCGACTTCGAGGCCATGTTCACGGAGCTCCACGGACTTCCAGCGAACATCAGACTTCTTGACCCTCCACTCCATGAGTTCCTGCCAAACGACTCCACGACAAGGCATGAGATGGCCTTAGCCCTTGGAATCTCCCCTGAAGAGGTCGCAAGGAAGGCTGCATCCCTGCACGAGTTCAACCCAATGCTTGGTTTCCGTGGCTGCCGTCTTGCAATCATCTATCCTGAGATCCTTGAGATGCAGGTACGTGCAATAATTGAGGCTGCAATCAATGTGAAGAAGAAGGGATTGGATGTTTATCCAGAGATTATGATTCCTCTAGTCGGCAACCATAAGGAGTTTGAGTTCTGCAAGGATCACGCAGAGGCTGTCATCAAGCAAATCTTCGAGGAGCAGGGCACTGAGGTCAAGTACGAGATTGGTACCATGATTGAGGTTCCAAGAGCCGCCGTTACAGCAGACGAGATCGCACAGACCGCTGAGTTCTTCAGCTTTGGTACGAACGACCTCACCCAGATGACCTGTGGTTTCTCAAGAGACGATGCTGCATCGTTCCTTGGCCACTACGTACATGATGCCGACAAGCAGTTCTACGAATACGATCCGTTTGCAACGATCGACGTGGACGGTGTTGGAAAGCTCATGAACCATGCTGCAAAGCTTGGCCGCTCCGTAAGACCGGACATTCGTCTTGGTATCTGCGGCGAGCACGGTGGAGATCCAAAGACCATTGCCTTCTGCCAGAAGGTCGGCCTCAACTACGTCTCCTGCTCACCTTACAGAGTGCCAATCGCACGTCTTGCCGCTGCACAGGCTGCTATCAACTAAGTTTCTTTAGCTGAGCTATCTCAAGGCTGCATAGCGAATTGCTATGCGGCCTTTCTTGGGTCTATAACGAAAAAGCCCAGACAATCCGACGTTTTCAGGGAATCATGTACTGAGACCTACTGCATCCACAGCGGTTGAGAGATTCACATGTGGGTAGGAAATCAGCCTTTAACAGCTCCTGCCGTAAGGCCCTTGATTACATACTTCTGAAAAACCATAGTTATAATGATTGCAGGAAGCATTATGAACACAGCCGCTGCCATGACTCCTCCCCAGTCTACGGATGCATAGGAAAGGAAGTTGTTGACCGCTATTGGCAGTGTTCTGGTCTTCTGTCTCGAAAGAACCTGGCTGAACATGAAGTTGTTCCAGCTGAAAATGAAGCTCAGCGTGGTTGCCGTGACGATGCCTGGTCCTGCCAATGGAAGGACAATCGAAATGAAAGTCCTTGTTCTTGAAGCTCCATCGATCATTGCGCTCTCATCCATTTCAAGGGGAATGCTTCTGAAGTAGGGTTCCATAGTCCAAATCGTCAAGGGGAGGGAAATGAGGACATGGGAGAGGATCAAGGCGACATAGCTGTCCATCAGTTTCAATTTGGAGAAGATTATGTACCAAGGCATCAAGAACGAAATGCCAGGCATAAGACGGGCGATCAGTATGAACAGAGCGGTCTTCTTCATGTTGTTCCTTGCAACTGCATATGCTGCCGGAAGACCGAGTACAAGGGATATTCCAACCGAGGCGACTGCTACGATTGTGGAGTTCTTCATGTATCTTAGGAAGTGCTGGTTGACGAACACCTCATTGAAATTCTTCAATGTAGGCTTGAATGTGAACTTTGGGGGCCATGCTATGATATCAACCTGGACTTTGAAGGCTGAGATGAGCATCCAATATAGAGGGAAGACTATCACTGCGCAAACCAATAGGACCGCCAGATAGAAGAAGAATGTTTTCACAGGGTTTTTCTTTTTCACCATATCAGACCTCCGTTAGCTTCCGTAGTTTCATAACACCAAGGCTGAATAGGACGACCAAGGCGAACAGCACGATAAGGATAACCGCCCCCTGTCCCATATTGAAGTATTCAAAACTGAATTTGTAGGCAAGGATGTTCAATGTCTCCGAACTGTATCCGGGACCTCCCTTCGTCATGCTGAAAATTATATCGTATGTCTTAAGCGCTTCGATTGACCTGAGAATCAAAGCAGTGAGGATGGTTGGAAGAAGCATAGGGATGGTGATGTGGAACAGGGTCTGTCTGTAGTTCGCTCCATCGACCATAGCGCTTTCATATGGTTCATCGGAAATGCCCGCAAGACCAGCGAGGGCCATAAGGGCAATCATTGGTGTCCATTGCCAGATATCGACTATGATGAGCGAGAACATGACGGTGCTCTCCGATGTATGCCACCCGCTCTGTGGGAGTCCAAGGGAATAGAGGATGAAGTTCATGAACCCTATTGTGGGATCGTAGAACAATGTGAAAACAAGACCTACAGCGACTGGTGTTGCAACCAAAGGAAGCAACAACAGTGTCTTGGCCAGCGTTCTCCCTTTGAACTTGGAGTTGAGCAATAGGGCTATCGCTGTCCCAAACAAGGTTTCGAAGAAAACTGAAAAGATCGAGAATACAAGAGTTCTTTTCAAAGCAGCCCAGAATCTGGGTTCTTTGAACACTGCAAGATATGATTTGAAGCCTACGAATTGCATGGGTCTACCACTTGTCAGGGACCAGTCCGTAAAGCTTATAACGAATGTGTAGCAAACTGGGAATACCATCAAAAGGCATACGAAGAACAATGCCGGTGAAGTATAGACCCATTTGTAGTATTTATCCACGAAACTCTCCTTTGGTTCTAGGAGAATCCCGGTCGTGTATTTATCCTTCATAGAAAGTTTCCATTAACTGAACAACACGGACAGCCTGTTTGAAACAGACTGTCCGTAAGGTTCTTGTGATCATCAATATGGAAGATTATGGAATTCTCCATCCGCCTTGAGAACCTCGTTCACCGCCGCCGCCTTTTCGTGGGCGAGAGTAGCAATCTTGTCTGAAGTGCCCTTTGAATTGATTGATTCAAGTACGACTTCTCCTATGAGATCCCTGGCCTTTCCGACTGAAGTGATGAATGGGCGGTCATACTGATAGCCGTTTTCCGCTGCGTTCTTTCTTGAAGCGACAAGCTCCTGGTTCATGTACTGGGCGCCGTCTACCCACGCACTGTTCCTAGCCATTGTGATTGATTCAGCCATTCCCTTTACAGCAAAGGCTTTGCTTGTAGCCCACTCAAGGAACTTCTCAGCTGCATCCTTGTGCTGTGTTCCGCTGTAGATTGCCATTCCCCAAGAAACTACGTTGAAAGGACAATTGCCCTTTGGACCAGCAGGAAGGTCTGCGATTCCAATGTCTTCTGCTGGAACCGTGCACTTTTCAGGGTCGATGACCTGACCGTAGAACACACAGGCATCGGTCCACATTGCAAGCTTTCCTGCCTGGAAGATTGGCATAAGGCCTTCCCACGAAAGTGATGTGACACCCTGCGGGCCGTAGTTTCCAAGAAGCTTTCCGTAGAACTTGATGGCTTCGATGGCTTCCGGGCTGTCGAATGTAGCTTCACCGTTTTTGATGTAACGTCCACCGAACTGGTAGATGTATGAAGAAAGCTGTGTCACCGATGGGTTTCCAGCACCGCGCGAACCAAATCCTGCGACTCCATCCGCAGTAAGGATTGCCGCTGCCTTCTCAAGTTCTTCGAATGTCTTTGGGACTTCTATGCCGGCCTTCTTGAAGAGATCCTTTCTGTAGTACATGACCTGCCATTCGGTTACGATGGGAACGATGTAAGCCTTACCTTCCTTTCTACCCACATCAACGGAGGCCGTTGGGTAGTCAGAGAAATCGTAGTTGTCAAGAGCTCCATACCAACCGTTCTTCAGAAAGAGAAGACTCTCATTCAAAGGTCTTGTCATGAATACATCGACAGTCGAACCTCCGGCTGTGAACTCGGTCGTAAGCTGCTGAGAAAGCTGTCCTTCCTGAAGTTGCTCATACTCAACCTTAATTCCGGTCTGTGATTCGAATTCGGCGAGGTTGTCTCTGATAAGATTACCATACGGATGGTTCGCAAGCATGACGCGAATCCTTTCCGGTTTGGCTTCGTTGGATCCTTGCGCAAAGGCTCCGAAACAAACACAGAGAATGACCAAAGCGATAATAACTTTCCTCATTTTTTACTCTCCTTTTTTATTTTCTTGCGAGGAAACGAATCATACAATCCTTTCCTACGCATAGTTACTATGATAACCGATAACGCTCAGAAATAAAGAGCATTTTTCATTTCCTCCTTTGGCCCTTCAAGAAAGAGGAACCTACAATCATCGCAATTGAGAACACTGTTCCTATTGCAATGAACGAGAACGTGAACGAAGCGGCATACGACGTAATTGGTGTAAAGAAGTCAATAAGCACTCCGCTCAGTGACTGGAACAGGAGGCTTCCAATGTTGGCAAGTCCGTTCAGAACCCCCATGATTACGGCGTTGTGGGAACTGTCGGAGTTCTCTCTGACCAATGCAGTGATTAGCACGCATACCATACCGACTGAAAGCCCGTATAGCAGATCGATGGCAAGGTCTGCAAAAAGGAAAAAGGTAGTGGAAGCCATGTTTTTAACCACTATCAAAAGGCCAAAGACCGCAATCTGGAGACAAACGTGGATTCTCAGCTCGTTTGCCATCCCCTTCGATGAAAAGCCTACCCTGTCGCACAGAAGGCATCCCACCATGATTCCTATTCCGATTATGGTTCCAGAATAGGAGGAGAGAAGGTCTTGGCCTGGAAAGGCTTCAAGCGTCCATTTCACGCACCACAACCCATGATATGCAACGAGAAGTGCATTGTATGAAATCCAAATGATAAGGCAGCCGATGAGCGTCCTGCTTCCAAAAATCATTCCAAGGACATGTTTGAAATGCACTTGGTGTCCAATTTTCCTATTTTCCTCGGCATTTTTCGTGTGTATCATGCTTGAACATGCCATAAACACTGCAATGGCGATCTGGAAGTAGGTTAGGAGCCTGAAGAAAACGGTTGTTCCCAATATCCTTAGCACTTGATTGAGGGGTCCGGAAGAGCAGGCCGATCCAAGATTGCAGACCATCACGGAAAAACCGGCCCACAACGTATAGCTTCTTCCTTCAAAATTCTCCTGAAGAAATGCAATTACGGAAACGAAGGCTGGTCCTATTCCAAGACCCATAAGGAACCTTCCTGCAAGTATCAGGGCAGGGGAGGATCCAATCGAGAAGCAAAGAGTCCCTCCTGCTGACAACAGCATCCCTACCGTCATTATCCGAAGGGAGCCGAATCTCACACATAGCATACTGCCAAAGACCTGCATCACCGCATACGTTGCGAAGAACATGCTGGAAATGACTCCTACCGCCGAGGAACTCATACCTAGTCTCTGTTGGAACATTGGCATGGTGATCGATGCCGATATCTTCAGAAAGGCAGACAGGAAATAACCTGTCAGGAGAAGAATGGTCGCAATCACCAAGAAGGCCCTGTTCCTTTCTTTCATAACTATATGCTCTTGCCTGAAAGCCGTCCATCGTAGTCGGTTCCAAATTCCGGTTTCAATGGGAATCTTATTGGTTTGCCGTCCCTATATGAACGATAGATGGCTGTAATCAGTTCGACGGTTCTCCTTCCATCCTCTAAGGTTATGAGGGGCGAATTTCCGTTTTGGACGGCATTGAGAAAATCGGTAAGCTGCACTACGTGGAAGTAGTTGGTGCTACTTGTGTTGTTGAAGAACTCGCTGTCCTCTTTTTTGTATTGATCAAGCTTGTCCTCTTCTCCTCTTATCGTCCAAAGGTCGTTTACAGGAGGTTCCGTTATTCCAGAGACTCCTGCAATGAACATCGCACCGCCATCGGTCTGAACACCAATGCTAGCCCCATTCGAGCCATGAACCCTAACGTTTCCAAAAAGAGCTGGGTTTTGGGAATTGCTCACGACGATGTTGCCAATGGCTCCGTTCTTGAAGCGGATGACAGCCGAAGCCGTATCTTCGACTTCGAGCCCTGGATGGTTGAGAGTATCCCAAATACCATAAAGCTCATCGATTTCACCCATGTACCAAAGGAGAAGGTCGAACTGGTGGGGTGCTTGGTTTATCAGCACCCCTCCACCTTCGCCCTGCCATGTTCCCCTCCATGGGTCGGAGGCATAGTATGCCATATCCCTCCATCCAAGCATGTTCACAGTTCCAAGGATAGGGGTACCTATCTTTCCATCGACAATAGCCTGCTTCACCCTCATTGCGGGTTTATAGAACCGTCTTTGGCAGATCGTCGTTCCAACTACATCGTTTTCCTTCGCCGCTTCGATTATCGCATCGCAGTCCTCAAGAGAAGAGGCGAGAGGCTTTTCAATCGCGACATGGACACCAAGTCTACAACACTCAACGGCGTATTCCGCATGGTTTGGGTGTGGTGTGCAGATCGAAACCGCCTGAACATTCTGTTCCTCAACCATTTTTTTCAGGTTGGTGTAGCCCTTGATTCCATATTGGGATGCAAATTCATCGGCTTTTTCCTGGCTTCTGCTCAAGCAGGCTACGAACTCACTGTTTTCAATGTCCTTGAATGCCTGCGCATGGAAGTGTCCTACCTTTCCGCAGCCTATGACCGCTGTTCTGATTCTTTCCATCATTGTTCCTTATCACAAAGGAAAACGATTTTCGTCAAACCGTCCTCCCTGTTGTAGATTTTGTTCATCCACAAATCGCCGTCCTCCAACGGAACTATCTTTGAAATCATGCTATCGACTTCCACCTTGCCTGATGAGATGAGATCTAGGCACTGTGGGTATTCCCCTGCGGATGCACAGGAGCCGAATAGGCTTATCTGGTGCGTGACGACGTATTGAAGGGGAAATCCTATCGTGGGAGCAATGTTGCCAATGAGAATGACCTTTCCATCAAGATGGACGCTTCTTATGCATAGATTTGTGGTCGTTTCGATGCCCGTTGCATCGATTGCTATGTCGGCCCCTTCGCTGTTGTGCGTCAGGGAGAGTATCGCCTCTAGTGCATCAGGGTTCCTTGTATTGACACAGGCCGTTGCGCCGTTCTTTTTCGCAAGTTCAAGGCGACCGTCGTCAATGTCGCATGCGATGATGTTTGATGCCCCAAAGCTTTTCACCACTTGAAGGGTCAGAAGGCCAATCGTTCCAATGCCAAAGAGCACCACGCTGTCACCTTCATTGATTTTGGTTCTTGTAGCTGCATGGTAGGCAACGGAAAGGGGCTCAACCATGGCCGCCTGAACATAGGTCACGTTGTCTGGAATGTCGTATAGGATGTATTCCGGAAGGGCAATGTACTCTGCAAAGCATCCTGGCTGATTGTAGTCCTCGCAGGAGACTCCTAGAACTCTTCTGTTTGAGCATAGATTCACTTTTCCGGATTTACACATTTCACATTCGTTGCAGTAGATGGTGGAGTCGAAAGTAACTCTGTCTCCTACCTTGTGGTTCATGACTCCAACTCCAACCGCTTCAATTACTCCCGAGGCCTCGTGGCCCATGACCACAGGAGGTCTCCTTCTTCCAGTGCTTCCATCGAATCCGTGTACATCGCTTCCGCACACTGAGCATGCCTTCAACCTTACAAGGACTTCTCCTTTTTTTGGTGTTGGCATCGCAGCATCTTCGTATGAAAGATGCCTGTACTCATGCATGACAAGTGCTTTCATCCCGTGTCTCCTGTTTGAAAACAAATCTCTCGAGGTAAGACATCTGACCTCTTATTCAATTAAAACCCCAGAATGCTATTCGGTCAACTTTTTTCTATGACTCTTTTTTTTCTATGACAAGGTACCTACCGAGGTTCGGTATGCATCTTCCTTATATGCATTCCAAGTCCAATCCTTTCCTATGATTTTGGATCAATGTCCATTTCATTGACGATATGAACGAAAAGCTGTTCCAAAAAACCAAGGATGATAATAAAATGACACTATGCTTGAGCAATTGACTACAATGGGGATGTCCCTTTCCCAAAAGACCGCAGATGGAATCGTTGAACACATTAAATCGTCCGGATTGAAACCTGGAGACAGGATCCCCAACGAAGCTGAGTTCTGTGAGAAACTCTGTGTAAGTCGCAGTACCGTCAGGGAAGCGATAAAGAGTCTGGTTTCGAGGAACATCCTTACCATAAAGAGGGGAGTTGGGACTTTTGTATGCGAGAATCCTGGAAGAGCGGACGATCCCCTAGGCTTTGATTTCGTTGAAGACAAAGTCAGGCTCATTCTTGATTTGATGCAGTTCAGGCAGATCATCGAACCTGAGCTTGTCCGTCTTGCAGCGGTCAATTCCACGGAGGATGAAATATCTAGACTTGAAAGCATTGAAGAGGAGTTGGAAAAGGCTTACGAGGAAGGCATGGATACAACCGCGATGGACATACAGTTTCATTCCGAGATTGCAAAGGGTTCGCACAATCAGGTCGTGGAACTTGTATTCCCCATTCTTACTGAATCCATTCCTGCGGTCAACGAGTACACGAGAAAGAGTCTGATGGACGATTCAATCGTGGACCACAGGGCCATAATTAAAGCGATAAGGAATCACAATCCAGATATCGCCAAGGAATTGATGACGAAGCATCTCAAGAGAAACACCGATACAATTTCCAATCTCAAGTCATGATTCTGGCTGTATCATGTGGGAGGGGTTTGGAATCAGCGCCCATTGGATGGGACGTATCTATGATTGTCCCAAGAAACAGCTTGAAATGCCTGGCGGAATGGAGGTGATCCTAAGGCCGTTTCCTTATGCCATATGAAGTCAAGGCTTAGCGAAGTCTCACATCGCGAAGTCTCACATCGTCTACTTGATGTGGTATCCCTGCCACTTGCGTTCCTCGGCGAAGAAGGCTTCCGCCCTGTCGATGTCCAATGGATAGTCCCAGCACCCCATGCGTTTTATGCGTTTGCCTCCAAAGCCGAACTTGAATCTGGAAAGGCCTGACAACGGGTGGTTCTCTTCGCCCTTTGGTGCGACTCCAAAGAGGTCATATTCTCTTGCTCCCATTGATTTTGCAAGTAGCATTGCATTTTTCTGAAGGGCGTATGTGGACATGTTCTCCCGGCCTGTGGAACTTGATGCTCCATAGAGGTAGCTTGCTCTGTCATCGGATAGCGAAAGGAACAGAGCTGAAAGGGGAGTTCCTTCCTTCTCGGCAATGAGGAGCTTCACGGTGGCATCGTCTTCCTTTGGGTCGAACAACGTGGTGAAGTAGGCGCTGTCATGCTCCTTTATCCTATTTCTTTTCGCTGTCTCCCTGTAGAGGTCAACGAAGATTGGAACGTCCTTCTTTTCGCCTTCTCGAACGACTACACCTTTTCGTTCGGCAAGTCGTATGTTGTATCGTGTCTTGCTTTTCATGTTGGCGATTATGTCCTCTTCCTGCTTGTCAAGGTCTATGAAGCAGGTGTCTGCAGGAAGCATGTCCGTGAAGGCGGCCCTTATGTTGTGCGTGAGCGTACCCCAGTTGAGACGCAGTTCCTCGGATTCAGGGCTGACACCTTCATCCTCTCTTTTCAGCCAGGGTAGGTCGTATCGTATAAGGATAGTGTCTTTTGGAAGGACTCGTCTAAGTTCTTCTGACAATGCTTCTATGAATGACCCTTGGAGTTCTTCGTCAGGGTTGAGAAGAGGGCCGTATGGCGCATAGGCAATCCTTTCTTCGCCGTTGATTTGCTTTGTAAGAATCAGCACATCGTCCACGAGCTTTGCACTAGACCTTGCACTTGGTCTTATATCCCTTTCCCTGACCTCTAGGTCGAATGCTAATGGGGTGAAACCCAGTCCTGCCTTCACAGAGGACCAATAAGCAGTCTGTTGAAGCAGGGGAGTCGTATACAAATCGTGCGTGTCCTTGAGTCTTATCCTTACGTCCATGACACTAGACCATAGCCTATAAACACTTTTGTTGCAAATGGGCAAAAGTTATGGACGGCTTGTTGTTATAATTAACTCTTATTTAGCTTTCTCTTCTTCTAGTCGTTGGATGAACTTGAATATGGAACTGTGAACATTGGAATTCGGGTTTTTGCTTCCCATATTATTAACTGCAAGCATCCTGTTCTCCCACAACTGTATTCCCTGTTTCTCTGAAAGGTATGCCTTTTTGTAGTCGTGCCAATTTGGAATGTTTTTTAATTGCTTCAGGCACTCATGACTGGTTAGCTGAGATTGCAATGCTTTTCTGAAATGTGAAAGAAACCAGACTTCTATGCATGGCTTGCTTATCAAAAGAGTGCAGTGGCATTTTTCCAAATTGTTGACGACTTCTAGTTTGTCTCCATCATACATGGCAAAGGTATTTGAAGGGCCAATAGGGCCTGAAATTGTTTCCTGATGCCTTGAAACTACGTTTTGGGTTATTTTGTCTCCAACGATTCTCGATACTATCTTTATTGGAAGTCTGTAATTCTGTCGTAGTAGATTGATATAGTTCTCTTCGGTTTCGCCTTCGCATAGGACCAGAAATTGTGGACGCATTTTTCTTGGCTTTGAGTCTCTGTTTCTTGCCATTATCCTGCTCCTAGAAGTTCTTTCATTGTCTGTGCAGAGGAATTGATGTATGGAACGGCATCAAAACGTCCTTCAAGATAGCATTTTTCTGCATCCATGTTTTCCCTGAAATCCTTGAAATCGAATAGTGAATAGACTTCTGTTGATCCATCTTCCTTCTTGTTTGTGAAAACAATTTGGTCCCTTCTCATTTTCTTTATATCGATTAGGTTCGTGTTGTGGCTTGCAAAGAGAAACTGTGCCGATTCCGATGCATTCACTAGATCTAGTACGAATTGTGTTAGCTCCGTGTGAAAGCTTCCATCGAATTCGTCTAGGAGCAAGGTTTTGCCATTTCTACATACATCGAGAAGAAGCAATAATAGATTGAACATTTGGATTGTTCCTGCAGACTCTTCAGTCTCTAGGTTGAATGTTGTCTCTGAATCCCTTTTATGTATGGTGTAAAAGGTTATCATATCGATGATTTGGGTTATGGTGTTCATTGAAGATCCATCTCTGACGACTTGCGTTACAGGAAGATATGGTGGAATTCTTTCGAGTTTTACGTACACGTCTGAAATGTCGCTGTCTGCGATTCTCAATGCTTTGAGAATTAGTTCCTTGTTCTGTTGGAACAAATCAACCGAATGCTTGCCTGACAGTTGAGGTAGTCCAATCAATAATTCCGTCCTGAAATAGTTGTAGATTCTCTTTGCTACATCCCTGTCCATCTGACTTGCTCTACTGATGAACAATGTCTTCTTACTCGTGCTTTTTGCCACATCCATTGGCTTTGCAAGCATCCCTTCGGCAAAACTGTAGACATCTGCCTTAGATGGGCCTTCACTTTCGTTTCTTGTAAAAATTTTGGCCTTTCTCTTGTTTGGGTAATAGTACAGCTCTTCCGAAACGATTTCGTTTCTTGTAAGAGAGAAGGAATACTCGTATTCGATTCCAGCCGTTATGAAGTCTATGAAAAACGAACTTGGCTTGTCCTCATATCCATCGAACTTGAACGGCATGAAGCTGAATGTTGAGCCTTCATTGTTTCGTGATGAGTCTAGTATAAGTTGCCTACAGAATGATGCAGCTTTGATTATGCTGGATTTACCCGATGCATTTGGGCCAAACATTCCTTGGACTTTCAGCAGGGTAGTGTCGTTTGCAGTGAAAACGTTGTCCTTAAGATTCCTTGTGTTCTCAGTATTGATTCGTCCTGCTTTGAAATCTATGATGACCTCTTCTTTTATTGAGTAGAAATTCTCAAAACGCATTTCAATAAGCATAAACACCTCAAATTTGTAGTATTACTACAAATATAAGGGTTTCGGTTGGAAAAAACAAGTTCTAACGGAGTGTAGGTTCTAAATTTTGCTATTTCATATCAACTTTGCTTCTTTCAAAACATTCGTGGTCATTATAACCTTTGGGGGTTTTGCATCCTCTAGAAAAAACAGCGGATTCGGTTTCAATAATCCAAAAACTAAAATGAGGTATTTACAGAAAAGTCCAAATCAGTTACATTACCCGTGCACGCCAAAGTAGCTCAGGGGTAGAGCAGCTCACTCGTAATGAGCAGGTCAAGGGTTCAATTCCCTTCTTTGGCTGTTTTTTTATTTCCGGGCATCCAAGTTTCAAATGATTTTCCAGTTTCCAACGGTCATTAGGGTAGAAGATTGACAGGTGTTTTCAAAACCTGTATTCTGCGCAGTTCTTTTATTCTTTGGAGGAAAGATTGTGAAAAGACTTCCGCTGTTTTGTTTCTGTTCTTGATGTTCGTTTCCATGTTCCTTGTCGGGTGCAATGGAAATCCTTTCGAAGGAAGCCATGTGGTTTCGTTCAATCCAAACAATGGAGATGAAACCATCAACATTCTTGTCAAGAACGGTTATAAGGCCAAGGCTCCTTCTATGGCATACAACGATGACGGCCTACCGTTCATGGAATGGAGAACAAACGATGGCAAAGCGTTCGACCTTGAGACTTCAATTACAAAAGATATGGAGCTTGCGGCTGCATACTACCAGAAGATGACACCTAATGCTGAATTCGAATTCCAGTGCGTAACCTGGATTTCAGGTGGTTTCTACTTGGGTGTATACAACCATCTGGAAGTTTTGATTGACGAAAAAGGACTCCTGAAACCTGTGGACACGGACAAGGATTCCGGCGAAGAAAGTTCTGAATCTGGTCTTTACGAAGGAGAGAACATAAGCGAAATCGAGTATGTGCTCAGCAACATGAAAAATCTCTCCGATGTACAGCATGTTCTTGGAACTCTTTTCATAGCCAAAGGAACCAAGGAAGAAATGACAGTCGAGTATTCTTATGGTTCTGAGACTGTCAAGGTCATTACAATGGATATTGACGGTACGACGTATGCCTTTGCTTTGGATATGGATTTATTCATTGATCGCAATGCAGATTTCCTTGCTGCCATAGAAGAGAGTGGATGGAAGCCTTTTACTGACCTTGAAGACAAAACTAAATACAAAGGGACAGTAGGGAAGTTGTCATTCTATGTCTCGGAATACGGAAAACTCTATGACTCAAAGGAAGTCTTTGGAATGGAAGGCCTCAACCTGAAGATCCATGTCAAACCAAACGATAAAACCTACAACTATGAAGTCAACGTTGACCTGTCAAAGTCCGAGGCTCAGCTTCGTATCGATAAGGTACATTACGAACATGAGATGACGTACAACCTTTGCCTGAATGGTGAATGGAAATCTCCTGTAAAGATCAAATCATTTTCATTCCTTGGTGGACGACCCTACAGAACTGAGGCATCCTATCAGCACTTCTACGATGTCGAAGAAACTACACCAATAACGTGATTCCCATTGCCGTAAGGCCATTCTCTCTTGTTGACTATTTGGAATGGGAAGGGTAATTTATAGCCATGAACAAAATCATGATTGTGCCTAATTCAGAGGATTTCTTCATGGCCAGGAAACCTTCCACCAAGCGTGGTGCCAAGGTCTATGGAATTCCTCTTTCAAAGGAGCTGGTTTCCTATATAGACGACGCTGCGCCTCAGGCAGGACAACAGAGGCTTATAGACATGTTCTTTGCGGGAAAGTTCTCTCCCGTCCCTATGGACGACGAAGAGGATGAAGATGACTTCCTGGATGGAATTGAAGACTTGGACGGAGACGACGTCCTATGAAGGTCCTTGGAATAGAAACCTCTTGCGATGAATGCTCCGCTGCTGTTGTGGAGGACGGAAGGAACATCCTGTCCAATGTCATAGCCACGCAGATAGAGCTTCACAGACCGTTCGACGGCGTCGTCCCTGAACTTGCATCCAGGCTACATACCGAGTGGATCTCCCAGGTCGTCAACGCAGCTCTTATGCAGGCTGGTATGACTGTGGACGACATAGATGCAATAGCAGCAACTTCAAGACCGGGTCTTTTGGGGTCTCTCCTTGTTGGTCTCAATTTTGCAAAGGGCATGGCCAGCGTTCTCAAGGTCCCGTTCATTGGAATAGACCACATAAGGGCTCATCTCTATGCCCCTCAGATAGAGCATCCTCTTGAGTATCCGTATCTTGGAGTCCTCCTTTCCGGTGGCCACACCGTCATTTGCCGTGTAGACAGCTATGATAGCGTGGAGGTCCTTGGAACCACCATAGACGATGCCATTGGAGAGGCTTTCGACAAGGTTGCAAAGCACTATGGCCTTGGGTATCCTGGCGGTGTGATGATAGACAAGCTCTCGCAGAACGGCGACCCATACGCATTCAAGTTCACCAGTCCAAAGATTGACAAGGGGTATCATCCATACGACATTTCGTACTCAGGGCTCAAGACCGCTGTGATAAACCAGCTTGAGATATTCTCCACGGGCAAGGAGGCTACGCCTGAGAACATTGCTGCAAGTTTCCAGCGTGTGGCCGTTGGTATGCTTATGAAGAGGGTGGAGAAGGCTTTGGAGGATACTGGACTCACAAGGATATCGGCTGGAGGAGGCGTTGCGGCCAACTCGCTTGTAAGAAGCTCCCTTAAGGCATTGGAAGGAAAGGGCTTCGAGGTGTCGTTCCCAAGTCTCAAGCTTTGCACGGACAACGGAGCCATGGTCGCAGGGTTGGGCTATCGTTACATTGCAGACGGCATTACCAGCTGCTACGACCTAACGGCCAGCGCAAGGGTGAGCGCCTTCAAGAAATCGTGAGGATTGGAAGACCTTAACGACAAATGGCGAACATTTGGAAAAAGCTTATTGACATATAAAACGGTTTTCATGTATGCTCCATTTGTTCGATTTTGGGATGTAGTGTAATGGTAACACTGCAGATTCTGGTTCTGCCTTTGGGGGTTCGAATCCCTCCATCCCAGTTCCGGATAAGAGCGGTTCCATCGTCTAGGGGTTAGGACGGGAGATTCTCAGTCTCTAAACAGGGGTTCGATTCCCCTTGGAACTAAAGGACAGGCAGCCTTGACTTGAGAGGTTGCCTTTTTTTATGTACTATTTGTGTACTATCTCGTGGTATGCAGGTTTTGAAGTGACCTGCAAGCTGGCGCAAGGCCATCAAGGAGACCCAAGGAATGATTACCGCAAGCGATATTTCCCTCTCATACGGAACGCAAGTGCTCTTCAAGAACGTGAACATCAAGTTCACGCCCGGAAACTGCTACGGCATAATAGGCGCAAACGGAGCGGGGAAGTCCACCTTCCTCAAAATCCTCAGCGGAGAGATCGAACCCGATACTGGAGAGATCATCATCACCCCGGGTCAGCGCATGGCCGTACTCAGGCAGGACCACTTCGCCTTCAACTCGTTCACCGTATTGGACACGGTCATCATGGGCTACAAGAAGCTTTACGACACCATGAAGGAACGCGACGCCATCTACCAGAAGGAAGACTTTACAGAGGCCGATGGCATAAGGGCCGCCGAGCTTGAGAGCGAGTTCGCAGAGCTTGGAGGCTGGGAGGCAGAGGCCGATGCCGGTGTGCTCCTGGATGGTCTTGGTATCCCCGTTTCAATGCATGACAAGATGATGGGGGACATAGAGGACAACATAAAGGTTCGTGTCCTTCTTGCCCAGGCGCTCTTTGGAAACCCTGACATCCTTCTTTTGGATGAGCCTACCAACCACCTTGACCTTGAGTCCATACACTGGCTTGAAGACTTCTTGAGCGAGTTCAACAACACCGTCATAGTCGTGTCCCACGACAGACACTTCCTCAATACCGTATGTACACACATTGCGGACATCGACTTTGGGAGGATCCAGCTGTATGTTGGAAACTACGACTTTTGGTATATGTCCAGCCAGCTTGTAGCAAAGCAGATGAAGGACGAGAAGAAGCGTAGGGAAGAGAAGATTGCAGAGCTCAAGGAGTTCATCCAAAGGTTCTCAAGCAACGTTGCAAAGGCCCGTCAGGCCACAAGCCGCAAGAAGCTCATAGACAAGCTCACAATAGACGACATACAGCCATCTAGCCGACGTTTCCCATACGTTGCCTTCAAGCCAAACCGCGAATGCGGCAAGAACATCCTTGAGATAAAGGATCTGTCGAAGACCATAGAAGGACAGGTCGTGCTCGACCATTTGAACCTTGTCGTGAACAACGGCGACAAGATTGCCTTCGTTGGTCCAAACCACTATGCAAAGACTGTTCTGTTCGAGATCATAGCAGGTCGCATGGAACCTGACAGCGGCGAATACCTTTGGGGCGTCACTACATCCCAGGGATACTTCCCAAAGAACAACGACTACCTCTTCGAAGAGGACCTCAACATAACGGAGTGGCTCAGCCAGTTCGTCGAGGATGCGGACGAGACCTACATAAGGTCGTTCCTTGGAAGGATGCTCTTCTCCGGTGACGAAGCGCTCAAGAGCTGCAAGGTCCTTTCTGGAGGAGAGAAGGTGCGCTGCGTGCTTTCCAAGCTCATGCTTGAGGGTGCCAACTGTCTCATATTCGACGAGCCTACAAGCCACTTGGACCTTGAAGCCATTCAAAGCCTGAACAACGGGCTTATCGACTTCAAAGGTGTCGTGCTGTTCAATTCCCATGACCACCAGTTTGTGGATTCAATTGCGAACAGAATCATTGAGTTTACTCCCGGTGGTGTGATAGACAGGTACATGAAATTTGACGACTACATCTCAGATCCTGCAATAAAGGCTTTGAGGATGGAGAAATACGGTTCGAAGAACTCGGTTGCGCTATGATCCTTGCAGTTGATATTGGAAACACCAACATCGTGGCAGCACTCTATGGAGAGGATTCCAATGGTGTATGTGGGTGGTTGGGGCAAAGAAGGGTGAAGACCAAAAGCCCAACGGCTGTGGTTGAGTTCAGGCATGTCATAGCAGACCTTTCATTCGATAAGGCCGTCGTCAGCAGCGTGGTACCTCTTCTTACAAACAACATCGTATATGAGGTTAAGCAGGCAAGCGGCGTAGACCCTGTGATTGTGGACAACACCGTGAAAACCGGTCTTGCAAACGATACGATTCCCGATGAACTAGGTGCGGACATAATCTGCAACCTTGTGGCCGCACACCACATATATCCAAACGACTATGTGACTGTGGCGGACTTTGGCACTGCATTCACTACGGAGACCATATCTCCAGAGGGTAGGGTGCTGGGTGTCACAATTGGTCCTGGTATAATGACATCGGTCAAGGCCTTGTTCGAAAACACAGCCCAGCTTCCGGAGATAAGGCTCGACCTCCCAAAGAGCGTGCTTGGCCTCAATACCATAGATGCAATCCGTGCAGGTGTGCTCTACGGTTTCACTGGTCAGATCACCGCAATAGTGGGAGAGATAGAGAAGGAACTTGGAACAAAGGTCAAAGTGATCGCCACCGGTGGTTTCTCTCGTTATGTCACGGACTTCGTACATGTTGACCGTGCAGACATCGACCATACCCTTGAAGGTGCAAGGCTCATCTGCGAGATGAACAGCTGAGATTTGGAAGGGGTTTGCTGGGATTCCTAGGATTCTAGCAAATCATGTTTATGGTGAATCTCAAAGCCGATATTATCTTTTCAAGGTAGTACTTGTCGCTTTTTATGTTATCCATAGATCTTCACCCCATCGCTTAGTATTTCATGTACGAGAGTTGGATTGTTCTCCAATTGGGAAAGATCCAACAGGTCAACCTTCTTTCTAAGTTGCTCTCTCAGAACCTCTACGATTTCAAAGAACTTCATGCCATCGGTAGGCATTGAAACAAGTATATCTACATCGCTCTTTTCCGTTGCTTTGTTTTTTGCATAGGACCCGAATAGGTAGCAGAATTCCACTTTTATACTTCTTGTCATGTGCAACATTGTATGGTGCTACTGAAGGAAGAAGCCTTTCCTGACAAGTTCCGTGGTCTTTCCTGCACAGTTTGTTGCAAGGATCGAAAGCTTTGGGTCAAGGTGCAGGGCTAGGGTATAAAGGCTTTTGTTGAAGTATTCTGGCAATAGGGTTTCGTCTTCAGGTTCCTCCTCCAACCCCTCTACGATTGAACCTCCAAGATGGAGTATGAACTCCTTGTCCCTAAAGGAGAAGTAGCCTGGTTTTCGTATGTTTTCATCAAAGGAGAGTAGGGTGTCCATTTCCTTTGAATGCGTCCATGCCATGAGCTTTCCGTTTTCGAATGTAAACGTTCCTTCGTAGGGTCTTCCCATCGCTGTTGCCTTCGCTTCAAGCACTCCATCCAAAGAGTTGCAGTCCGTTATGAACGATAGCATATCGAAGTCCAGTCCGTTTAGGAATGTTCTTCCGTTTGGAAGCGTCTGGGTTCCTCCAATGAAACGGGCGTTTTCAGGTACATTGACTGTGAAGTCCGTATTGTGTCCGGTTAAATGCAGGTGAACGCTGTCTGAATGCTCCAGATATTTTCTTCTATAATCTGTGGATAGCGTCTGCTCTTCTATGTTGAGGTCTATTTTCTTTTCAAGCTCGTCCCATTCCTTTGCATCTTCGTCATGGATCTTCGCTATGCACCATGGAACGGATATCCTTCTGTTGAGAAGCACTGGTTCTGCAAGATGTCCAAGCTTTTGGACAGTGGAGAGGTCCTCCTTGTCCACGATGAGCTCAAGGATATCGGTCTGGGAATTGGGTATGGCCTTTTCGTGTGCAAGTCTTAGCATTGCGAAGGCCCGTGGGGCGCTTGCAGGTGGGGCAGGGTCGAACTCGAGGACCTGCGTTGGCCTTCCGTGGTCGGTTACGACTATCTTGACCGTTACATGTGTGATTGGAAGCGCTTCGTTTGCTATCTTTCTTGCAAACTCCAGGTCCGTTTCGTCTGTGTTTATGGAAAGTGCATCGCCTTCCCTTAGCTTGAGAAGGTCGTTGATTATCGTGCGCGCATAGTCTGTCTTTCTTTGCATGGCTCCGATTCTATATTTAATTGTCATCAATGACTAGACAAATTTGCGCTTGAATGGTATGGTAAGTCGATTCTTGAGCCGATGGGCAGAGGGGGTGAATTAGTATATGGCATTTGTTAAAGTCGATGAGACCGAACCTTTGGAGAAAGCTATAAAGCGCTTCAAGAGAATGGTCGAGAAGGAAGGCGTCATCCGCGAGTTCAAGATGCGCGAGTACTTCGAGAAGCCATCTGCCATTCAGCACCGCAAGAACAAGGCTCTTGCCAGAAAGCAGATGCTGAAGGTCAAGAAGATGCGCAATTCCAAGGCCTATTGATTTCCTTGGTTCTTGCGAATGGAGCTGCCCTATGGGGTGGCTCTTTTTTTGTGTTTCTTTGAGTTTGCTTGGGCGCACTGGGCTTACTGGGCACACTATGGCGCACTGATTTGCTCATGGAATGCAATGCTTGTGTCAACACTTGCTACAGATGCTACACTTGCGACAGATGCTACACTTGCGACAGATGCCACAACTGCGACAGATGCCACAACTGCGACAGATGCTACAGAATCGCTACAGTTTCACAATCTCACCACACTCACCATGCGCACCAACACTACGAAACGCTCACAATCACAACGTTATGATTCTACAACAGTGCGTTTTGGTGCGTGATGTGCGTGAAGTACGTGCAGTCCGTGAAGTACGTGAAGTACGTGAAGTGCGTGAAGCGCGAGTTGTTGGTTCTAGCGCCCGCAGGAAACAAACACAAAGGTATAGGTTTTTGTTGCAATTTGTTGCGTTTGAGGTATAAAGAGGATTTGACGCTGTACTGCAAGGAAAAATAGCAAAACGGGCAAGGTGCTAAACCCTGCTCGTTTCCTTATGCTGTTGTCTTTTCCTTCAAGTATTGAAGTTTTAGGCGATTGAGCAGCATTTTTCCATACTGCTTCATATAACACCAATCCGGAAATCCATTGTTGTTTATAGGTAACATTATGCGAAAAACCGAAAGACGCGCATTATTTAGTGAATAACCATGTCCAAATTTCTTACGTTGTATTGTTATGCAAGATGAAATGAAAAGTAACTGTTCCATGCACATTTCAGTTTTAGGAACCAATGCGGTTACATGGGTATCAAGTAACATATCAAACGGTTGATAATAGGAAATACCCGCACCGCCGTCACCATCGTTATTGATTGTCAAACAATGCCCGCTAATTGCAGCCTTTTTTCCGAATGGTGAAACAAAATCCTTATATCCGTTATTTGTATTTTTTGCAGATACAAGAGGAAATGTTCCAGCTTTTAGTTCCGCCATGTTGTTCTGATTGCCCTTGATGCAATCAAAGAAATCCAATAGCCTATACCCTTTCCATTCCATTTCATTGAGAGGTGTTATACCCCCCCCCC